>Ga0209164_1001629_pt1:0-22500 | contig 27635 bp, 22 predicted proteins | sample MTBNYHSulfiMetaG_FD_187458 | JGI IMG/M metagenome (GOLD analysis project Ga0209164, IMG submission 187458) | Enrichment culture microbial communities from rom New York Harbor, USA that are MTBE-degrading - MTBE-NYH (New York Harbor Sulfidogenic)... | ecosystem: Environmental > Aquatic >... | reverse complement strand
TGAGGTTCATCCGAGTTCACAAGTTCGTGCACGCGCTTCTGGGTCTGTTCCGCAAGTGAGGCGGGACCTACTACTCCCACCGTCAATTCAAGTTGGTCGAGCCGTTGTCCCGTTTCGGCGATTAAGCCGACGGAACCATACAGCCAGCCGCCATAAGGGCGGTCTTCAAGCGGAGGGTCCCGCAAGTCGATATCCTCCGGAGTATACATATTCTGACCGACCGCATAGCTCGTCCGCACGATTCCGTTGACAGGGAACAAGGGAAACCGTCTGGCCATGCGCAATGCCCAGTCCTGGGTTTTGCCCGGAGCAGACAACCAGGCGGCGCGCACTCCGTTCGTGTAGTGGTTGTCGGTATTGTAGAACAGGTCGTTTTCCAGGACCAGGCTAAGGGTGCCCTTCTCCGGCGTCTCGGCGGCGAGGGCCGACGGTGGCGACAAAAAAAGCATGCCGACCAGAATGGAGACCATTACCCATCGCTGGCGGATGAATAGCGAATTTATTTTGACCTCAAGGAGTGGTGTTGTCTTGTTCATCCAACGGATCCGATAGTTTTACGGAACCGTGCCAGAGAAAGGAAAAATAAGCCGGCGCCGATCAGCAAAAGAGCAAGAAATTGCGGCCAGACGATCGTAAGGCCGGCCCCCCGGAAGAGAATGGCCTGGGCGAGCATGACAAAATGGGTGTTGGGCGCGGCGAGCATGATGTACTGGACGGCCTCCGGCATGCTCTCGCGCGGCGTCGAGCCGCCGGACAGCATTTGCAGCGGCAGCAGCACCAGCATGAGCAGCAGGCCGAACTGCGGCATGGAGCGGGCGACGGTGCCGAGGAAGATGCCCATCGAGGTGGTCGCGAACAGATGCAGCGCCGTGCCGGCCAGAAACAGCGCGAGCGAGCCCTGGATCGGCACGGAAAGCCAGCCCTGCACGACGACGGTGAGTGCCGTGGCGGTGGCGGCAAGGACGAGCAGCCCCATCGCCCACACCTTGCTCGTCATGATCTCGAATGGCGTGACCGGCATGACCAGCAGATGCTCGACGGTGCCGTGCTCGCGCTCGCGGATCAGCGCCGCGCCGGTGAGGACGATGGAGAGCATGGTTACGTTATTGATGACCTGCATGATCGCGCCGAACCACGACTTGTTGAGCTGGGGATTGAAGCGCACCCGCAGCGCCAGATCGACCGGCAACTCCTGAACCTCGCGATAACGCTGCGCGAAGGTGCGCACCTCGTCGGTGACGATAGTCTGGATATAGCCGCTGCCGGTGAAGGCCTGGCTCATGCGCGTGGCATCGACATTGAGCTGGATCGTGGGCCGCCGCGCCGCCAGCAGATCGCGCTGGAAGTTGGGCGGGATGTCGAGGGCGAAGGTGTCGAGGCCGGCATCCATGCGGGCATCCATCTCGGCCTGGTCGATCACCTCGGGGAGAACAAAGTACGGCGGGTAAAAGGCGCTGACGATGCGCCATGACAGCGGCGAGCGATCCTCGTTCACCACCGCGATCGGCGCCTTGTTGAGGGTCTCCGGCATGGCCGTGGCCGCCGTGTAGACCGACAGGGTGAAGGCGTAGACGATAAGCACCAGCATGATCGGGTCGCGTACCAGGCTGCGCAGCTCCTTGACACCGAGATGGAAAATGTTGGCAAGGCGCATGGACTACCGCTCCTGCTTCTTGAGCAACGCCGCGGACAGCCCGATCAGGACCGGCACCGCCAGCGCCAGCGGCACAAAGGCGGCATGCAGGTCGGAGAAGTTGAGGGCCTTCGAGAAGGTGCCGCGCGCGATCGTCAGGAAATGCGTGGTCGGGTAGATCTCGCCGATCACACGGCCCACCCCTTCGAGGGACGAGACCGGGTCGATCATGCCGGAGAAGTTCGCCGCCGGCAGGATGGTGAGCACCGCCGTGCCGAAGATCGCCGCGATCTGGCTGCGCATGAAGGTTGATATCAGCAGACCCACGGCCGTGGCGGCACCGACATAGAGCAGCGCACCCGCTGCCAGAGTCAGGAAGCTGCCCTTCAGCGGCACGCCAAAGACGGTCACCGCCAGCAGCGTGAGCAGCAGGAAGCTCAGGAAGGACAGGACCACGTAAGGGAGCTGCTTGCCGAGCAGGAATTCGAGCCGGGTGGTGGGCGTGACGTAGAAGTTGGTGATCGAGCCGAGCTCCTTCTCTTGTACGACGCTGAGCGCCGCGAGCATGGCCGGGATCAGCATGAGCAGCAGCGGGATCACTGCCGGCACCATCGCCACCAGGCTCTTGACGTCCGGGTTGTAGCGGAACCGGGTCTCGATATTGACCAGCCCCGCCAAAGCCTCGCCGTAGCCGGCCTCGCGCGCCCTGGTGGCCAGCCAGTGGGCGTGAATCCCCTGCACATAGCCGCGGACGGTCTCCGCCCGTGTCGGCATGGCGCCGTCGATCCAGGCGCCGATCTCGACCCGCCGGCCGCGGGCGATGTCGCGCGCGAAGCCCGGCGGGATCTCGATCACCAGACTGAGGTCGCCTTCGCGCATTCGCCGGTCGAGATCCTCGTAGTCGGTGATCGGCGCCCGCTCGACGAAGTACCGGGAGCCGGTGAGGTTGAGCGTATAGCCGCGGCTGACGGTGGTCTGATCGCGGTCGAGGACCGCGAAGGTCAGATCCTCGACATCGAGGTTGATGCCGTAGCCCATCACGAACATCAGGATGACGCTGCCGAGCAGCGCCAGCGTCAGGCGGATCGGATCGCGGCGCAGCTCCAGCGCTTCGCGCCGGGCGTAGCTCGCCATGCGGCGGGGATCGAACATGCGCCGCCAGCCCTGGGATTCGACATGGCCTGCCGACGCGTCAACCGTATCGAGCGAAGCTGTTTGCCCCGCGTCGGCTTCGCCTTCCCCCGACGCCTCCTCCAGATACGCCACGAATGCCTCTTCCAGGGTCTCCGCGCCCCGCTGCTGCACGATACTCGCCGGCGTGTCGGTGACCAGCACCCGGCCCGCGTGCATCAGCGAGATGCGGTCGCAGCGCTCGGCCTCGTTCATGAAATGGGTCGAGATGAAGATGGTCACCCCGTCGCGGCGCGACAGCTCGACCAGCATGCGCCAGAAGGCGTCGCGCGCCACCGGGTCGACACCCGAGGTGGGCTCGTCGAGGATCAGCATCTCGGGCTTGTGGATCATGGCGACCGCCAGCGACAGGCGCTGGCGAATGCCGAGGGGCAGCCGGTCCGGCAAGCTGTCGATCACCGCGGCCAGATCGAATCGCTCGACCATTTCGTTCACGCGCCCTGGAATCTGGGCGGCGGGCACGTGGAACAGCCGGGCATGCAGCTCCAGGTTCTGCCGCACCGTCAGCTCGGTGTAGAGCGAGAAGAACTGCGACATGTAGCCGACGCGGCGGCGGGTCGCGAGGTCGTGCGGGTCCACCTCCTGTCCGAACAGCCAGGCGCGGCCTTCGCTGGGCGGAAGGAGGCCGGTCAGCATCTTCATTGTCGTGGTCTTGCCGCAGCCGTTGGAGCCGAGAAAACCGAAGATCTCACCCCGTGGGATGCGCAGGTTCACATGATCGACCGCGGTGAATTCGCCGAAGCGCATGGTCAGATCCCGGGCCTCGATCGCGGGGTCGCCATCGGTTTCCGGCCGCGGCGGAATCTCGACCGGCCGATAATCGCGGCGCTTGTCTTCCGGCAGCAGCCGGATGAAGGCCGCCTCGAGCGACTCCGCCCCCGTGCTCTGCAGCACCCCTTCGGGCGTGTCGCTGGCCAGCACCCGCCCGCCGTCCATCGCCGCCAGCCAGTCGAAGCGCGCCGCCTCTTCCATGTAGGCCGTGGCCACCAGCACGCTCATGCCGGGCCGGGAACGACGGATGCCGGCGATCAGATCCCAGAACTGGCGTCGCGAGAGCGGATCGACGCCGGTGGTCGGCTCGTCGAGGATCAGCAGGTCCGGGTCGTGGATCAGCGCGCAGCAGAGGCCGAGCTTCTGTTTCATGCCGCCGGACAGCTTGCCTGCCGGGCGAGCGAGAAACGGCTGGAGCCCGGTGGCCTCGGTCAGGGCCTCGATGCGGAGCGCCCGTTCGCCGCCGTCATGCCCGAACAGGCGGCCGAAGAAGTCGAGGTTCTCGAACACCGTGAGCGTCGGATAGAGGTTGCGCCCCAGGCCCTGCGGCATGTAGGCGATGCGCGGGCCGACCCGGCGGCGATGGCGCGCATCGGCCATGTCGCCGCCGAGCACCTCGACCTGTCCCGTCTGGACTGCGCGGGCGCCGGCGACCAGCGCCAGCAGGCTCGACTTGCCGACCCCGTCCGGGCCGATCAGCCCGGCCATGCAGCCCGCCGGGATGTCGATCGTGACCTCGTCGAGCGCACGCACCTTGCCGTAGCGCAGGGACACATCCCGCAGGCGGGCAACCGGCGCGGCATCGCCCCCGCCATCCTCGATCTGTGCATGAACATCCTCGCTCATTGAGGCAACCTTACCTGCAGTTCCGGCGGCCAGTCCACCGTGGAATCAAGTCGCACATAGGCCATGCCCGGCAGGCCGGTCTTGACCTGACGCAGGTGCCGGCGAAGCAGCGCCGGATCGATCCGCGCCTTGACCCGGAACATCAGCTTCAGGCGTTCTTCCGTTGTCTCCACCGTTTTCGGGGTGAACTGGGCCTCGTCGGCGACGAACGAGATCTCGGCCGGGATGACGTATTGCGGGGCGGCATCGAGCACGAGACGCGCTTCTGTACCCAGTGCGACCCGTCCGGCCGCTTTCGTCGGCAGGAAGAAGGTCATGTAGACATCGGTGAGGTCGATCATGTTCAGGACAGTGCCGCCGGAGGCCAGCACCTCGCCGGGCTGGGCCACCCGGTATTGCACCCGTCCTTCCCGCGGCGCCTTCAACACGCTGTCGTCAAGGTCAGCCTGGATCCGCTCAAGCATCGCCCGGGTCGCCTCCACATCGGCTTGGGCGCCAAGCACCTGTGATCTGGCCGTGGCAATGGCCGCATCCGTCGTTGCGACATCAGCCTCGGCAGCACGCAACGTGGCTTCGGCGCTAAGAAAAGCGGCACGATCGTCGTCGAATTTCTGCTGGGAAACGGCCTTGTCGGCGACCAGCGATCGCGACCGCTCCAACCGTATCCGGGCCACCTCGACTTCGGCCACGCGTTGCGAGACCACTGCCTGCGCTGCCGTTTTCTCGCTTTGGCGCTGCACGACCTGGCTGTTGGCGATCCGCACCGAGTTCTCAGCCTGGCGCAAGCGGGCCAATGCCTCTCTTTTCTGAGCCTCTAAAACGGCGGTGTCCATTTTGGCCAGAATCTTCCCGGCCGGAACGTTATCGCCTTCGTCCGCAAAAATCTCCTTGACCCGTCCGGCTCTCGGCGTGGCGATATCAATTTCCACCGCCTCAATGCGCCCGTTGCCACTGGCGATACTCCCTTCCAGTCCGTCACTCTGGAAATAACGCCAAAGCAACAGAGCCGCTACCGCTGCCACGCCAAGAAGCAGCGCCCTCGTACCCCATTTTTGAAATGTTACGTTTATCACATCTTTCTCCATGCCAAATCTCAGGGATCTTCAAGCGCCTTCTTTGAGTTTCAGAGCGATTCGCGCCACATGGGCAACTTTGATTTCACGCGCCCGCACCGAGAGCCGTGGTTCGTGATTTCGGACGGTAAAGGATCAACCCGTTGTTCCGAGGTCACGTCATAGGACCTGAGAATTCGATCCACTTTAGGATGTCCCGGGCCAACAAACAAATCGCCCGGTTTAACGGCATCTCCCTGCTTCTTTTCTTCATGCGATCATTCGAGTTGCAATTCTCCACCTTTAACCCCTCCCAGCAACAGGCGCACCACATGCGTAGCGACCTCTTCCGGGAAATCATGGGCCGGCCATCTTCCCAACAGATGCTGCCGCAGGGGAGCAATCTCGTAGTGGTAAGCCACCAGGCCGACGATGGAAATGGCCAGCATATGTGAGTCAAAGCCGGGGGCGAGCTCATCGCAAAGGGAAAGGAGCGAGGTGAAAAATTCATGAAAAACCTGGCGCGCCAGCAGTTGCAGGCGCTTGTTATCCCCCGCCAATATTTCCCGCTGGATCAATTTGTTGAAATCCGGGTCGTCATGAATGAGCCGGCAAAAAACCTCGGCAAACTTTTTTAGCCGCTCCTCGGGGGTTGCCTCCGCGCTAAGAGCCACCGATAATGTCTCGGCTCTCCTGGCAAACGCAAAAGACATGGCTGCCATGTAGAGAGTATGCTTATCCTGAAAATGATGATAGAGGGTTGCCGGATTCAAACCGACTTCGGTGGCCAGGCTGCGCATGGAAACGCCATTGAAGCCGGCTGCGGCAAAAAGAGGGATGGCGGCTTCCAGGATTTTGGCTTTGCATTCCGGAATGATTGATTGCATGTTATCCATCCTTTCCTCCAGTTTCCGAGGAGTTCTCCGATACATCAGGTTCGTAACTTTTTTCGGATAGTCCGCCCCCCATCACAGCGTAAAGCCGCACCCGGTTCGCGAGTCTGGCCAGGCGCAACGCCACCAGCTCCTGTTGGGCTGCAAAGTGAGAGCGTTGCGCGTCAAGGACCCCGAGGTAACTGTCAATTCCTTCCGTATAGCGTATGTCGGCGAGACGATAGGTTGCCGCGGTCGCGGAGACCAGGGAGAGCTGGGCTGCGATCCGCCGGTCTATCGTCCCCTGCAAGGCAAGGGCATCGGCTACTTCCCTGAAAGCATTCTGGATGGCATTTTCGTACCGGGTGAGTACAATTTCCCGATCGGACTGGCTGACCCTGAACGCCGACCAGACACGGGCGTCGAAAATAGGCGCCACGACCTGTGGCGTGAAACTCCAGGTACCCGTTCCGGAACCGAAAAGACCGGAGAGGTCGTCACTGGCCGTCCCCACCGCGGTTGTCAGGGCAATCCGGGGGAAAAAGGCGGCCCGGGCCGCGCCGACAAAGGCATATGCTCCCTTGAGTCGATGCTCCGCAGCCATGATGTCAGGCCTCCGCAAGAGGGTTTCGGAAGACAATCCCGCGGAAATTTCCGCGGGCGGGGCGACACTTTCGAGGTCAACCGGTAACAGTTCATCCGGGACCGGAATGCCGGCGAGGAGGTTTAAAGCGTTTTGGCCCAGGGCCACCAGTTGCGTGTAAAGGGCGACGCTTCCCCGCGCCGTCTCCACCGGTATCTGTGCCTGCCGCAGATCCAGTTCGTTGGCAAGGCCCGTGTCATACTGTTTCTGCACCAAACGGTAAGCCGCCTGCTGTGTCTCCAGGGTGGACCGGGCCAGTTGCAGATTCTCCCGGTCCGCGGCAAGGGTCAGATACACGCGTGCGACCTCGGCCACCAATGCAATCTCGGCGCTCCGTCCGGCCTCCGCGGTTGCCAGATACTCCTCCAGGGCCTGATCTTTCAAGCTGCGGATACGTCCGAAAAAATCAATCTCCCAGGAAGCTATCCCCAGGTCAAGATTGTACTGTTCCCGTGTACGGGAATCCCCTGGTTTGACAAGATCCGATGACAGGCCTTGTTTGCCCCCCTCGCCGGTCGCCTGAAGCGCGGGAAACAGCTCGGCCCGTTGCACGCCATAGAGAGCCCGTGCCCGTAACACGTTCTGGGCGGCCAGCCGCAGTTCCCGGTTATTTTCCAGGGCGATGCCGATAACTTTTTGCAGCTTTCCGTCGGTAAAAAACGCCTGACGGCTCAGGTCCGAGGCAACCGGCGATTCGGGTATGGCCTGGTATGCCTCGCCCCGCGGCCACTCAGCCGGGATCGGCGCTTCCGGCCGCAGATATTCGGGGGCCAGGGAACAGCCCCCGGCGACAAGACCGATGCCGGTCAGCAAAATTGCTAATCGTCTGTTCATTTTTCTCCCTCCGCCGTTGCGCTTTCTCCATGATAGCTCATAGTTACTTCGTTTCGATGTTTGCCAAGCGCTTTGTAGATCATGACGTAAAAGAGAGGCGCGAATAGAGTAACCAGAAAGGTTGAGGTAACCGTGCCGCCGATTACGCCGATGCCGATCGCCCGTTGCGCGCCCGATCCCGCACCGGTTGCCATAGCGAGAGGCAGTACTCCAAAACCGAAGGCCAGCGATGTCATAATGATCGGCCTGAGCCGCAGTTTGGCGCCCTGGAGTGTCGCCTCGATCAAGCCCATGCCTTCATCGACCTTTGCCCTGGCGAATTGGACGATCAGGATGGCGTTCTTGGTGGTGAGTCCCAGCGTGATCAACAGGCCGATCTGGAAATAGACGTCATTGGGCATCCCTGCAGTGCTTGTGGCGATCACGCCGCCGATGGCCCCAAGGGGCATGGTCAGCAGGATAGCGAGGGGAATGGGCCAGCTTTCGTAAAGAGCCGCGAGGCAGAGGAAGATGGCAAAAGCTGAAAAGGCATAGAGCAGAAGGGCCATGGAACCGCCCTGCCTTTCCTGGTAGGAAAGTCCGGTCCAGTCGGCGGCGATTCCGGTAGGCAGTTTGGCTACAATCTCCTCGATGGCGGCCATGGCCTCGCCGGTGCTGTGGCCTGGAGCCGGCTCTCCCCAGATATTGATCGAGGGAAAGGCGTTGAAACGCTCCAGCTTCGGCGAGCCGGTCGCCCAGCGCCCCGCTGCAAAGGATGAGACCGGAACCATTTTGCCGGCGGTGTTGCGCACATAGAGTTTTTCCAGATCCTGTGGTAGCATGCGAAATGGGGCTTCTACCTGGGCATAGACCTTTTTGACCCGGCCGGCCTGGATAAAATCGTTGACATAGGCGCTGCCGAAGGCGGCCGAGATGGTGTTATGAATGGCATCGATGGGAATCCCCAGGGCGCCGGCCTTGTCCCAGTCAACATCGATATGGTATTCGGCCACATCATCCATGCCGTTGGGCCGGACCCTGATCAGGCGGGAGTCTTGGGCCGCCATGCCGAGGAGTTGGTTACGCGCCTCCATGAGTCTGTCGTGGCCCAGGCCCCCCCGGTCCACCAGTTGCAGGTCAAAACCGGTGCCCATCCCCAGTTCGATGACCGGGGGGGGCGGAAAAGCGAAGACCATGGTTTCCTTTATCTGTGAAAACGCCCCCATGGCGCGACCGGCAATGGCCTGGACTTTTAAATCGGGCCGCCGGCGAAGCTCCCAGTCCCTGAGCTTGACAAACCCCAGTGCCAGGTTCTGTCCCTCGCCGCCGAAACTTCGGCCCGGTATCGTAATGAGTGAATCCACTCCTTCCTTCTCGTTTGTAAGGAAATGATCCGTGACTTTGGCCATGACCGCTTCCGTCTGCTCAAGAGTTGAGCCAGGGGGGAGTATGGCCTGGACCATAAGGATGCCTTGATCTTCATCGGGAATATAGGAGGTGGGCATGCGCTGGAACAGATATCCCATGGCGACGACAATCAGAACAAAAACAAAGAGATAGCGGACTTTTTTTGCCAAAATACGTCCTACCAGCCGCACATAAAGATCCCTGGCCCGGAAGAAAGCCCGGTCGAACCAGCGGAAAAAAGGGCGCAGGAACCAGACGGCGCCGTCCGAAGGTGCATGCCCCTTGGGCACCGCTTTGAGCAAGGTGGCGCAGAGCACGGGTGTCAGGACGAGGGCCACGACAACCGACAAGAGCATGGACGAAATGACGGTCACGGAAAACTGACGATAGATGACTCCGGTGGAGCCTGGGAAAAAGGCCATGGGGCCGAATACCGCCGAAAGGACGAGACCGATGCCGATCAGGGCGCTGGTGATCTCATCCATCGATTTGGCGGTGGCTTCGCGGGGGGAGAGTCCTTCCTCGGCCATGATCCGCTCGACGTTCTCCACCACCACAATGGCGTCGTCGACCAGGAGGCCGATGGCCAGCACCATGGCAAACATGGTCAGCATGTTGATGGAAAATCCGAAAAGTCCCAGGACGCCAAAGGTGCCCAGCAGAACCACGGGCACCGCGATGGTGGGAATAAGAGTGGCGCGAAAATTCCCCATGAAGAGGTACATGATGACGAAGACCAGAAAGACTGCCTCAAAAAGGGTCTTTACCACCCCGTCGATCGCCACCTTGGTGAAAGGGGTCGTGTCATAGGGGTAAACAACTTTCATTCCAGGAGGGAAATATCTGCTCATTTCCTCCAGTTTCTGTTTGACGGCGTCGGCCGTTTCCAAGGCATTGGCGCCGGCGGCCTGCCGGATCGCCATGGCGGCCGAAGGTCTGCCATTGTATTTTGAAATGCTGTCGTAACGCTCACTTCCCAACTCGGTGTAACCAATGTCACTGACGCGCACCACCGATCCGTCGGCATTGGTGCGGATGGGAATTGCCGCGAATTCCTCCGGGGTCTGAAGCAGATGCTGCACGATGATGGATGCGTTCAAACGCTGCCCGTCAACCGCCGGCGCCCCACCCAGTTGACCGGCGGACACTTCGACGTTATAGCCCCTGAGGGCCTGGATTACATCTTCCATGGTCAGACTGTAACTGACCAGCTTGTCCGGATTGATCCAGACCCGCATGGCATACTGGGATCCGAAATTCATCACTTCGCCAACGCCGGGCACCCGGGAGAGCACTTTTTCCAGGCTGGATTGGGCATAATCCTGCAAATCACTGCTGTCCAAACTGCCATCTTCGGAAGTAAGACCAACAATTATCAGGAAGTTCCGGGTGGATTTGCTGACCTGGACGCCCTGGCGCTGCACGACGTCCGGCAGGCTGGCCATGGCAAGCTGCAGTTTGTTCTGCACCTTGGACCAGGCGACATCCGGATCGGTGCCCGGCGCAAAGGTCAGCTCGATCCTGGATGCCCCTGACGATGAACTGGTGCCTGCAAGATAGAGCATGTCGTCCAGACCGGTCATTTTCTGCTCAATGATCTGGGTAACGGTGTTTTCCACGGTCTCGGCAGAGGCGCCGGGAAAGAAGGCGTCTATGGCGATGGACGGCGGGGCGATCGGCGGATACTGCGCCACGGGCAGACCGTAGATCGCCAGCCCGCCGGCCGTCATCATGATGATGGCGATAACCCAGGCAAAGACCGGTCGGTCAAGGAAGAATTTTGACAGCATCACTTTCCTCCTTCACCGCGATTTAGCAATTGGCTCCCGGGCCTGTCGGCTGAGGCGTTACCGGCAGCAAGGGGCTTTTCGGCGTTGGAAGGGGCGAAGGGGACTGCATTTACCGACGTATCCGGACGCAGCATCGTCAATCCCTCGACGATCACCTTGTCGCCCGGAGAAAGACCGGCCGAAACCAGCCATTTATCGCCGATGGCCCGGTCAAGCGTCAGCGGCCGGAAGGCGGCCTTGCTCTCCGCGTCCACGACCAGGGCATAGGGATTGCCCTTGGGATCGCGGGACACGCCCTGCTGCGGGACGAGAAGAGCCCGCTCGTTGACGCCTTCCCTGACAATCGCCCTGACGAACATGCCGGGGAGAAGTGTGCTGTTCGGATTGGGGACAACCGTCCGCAGGATGACCGAGCCCGTGGTTGGATCAACAGTGACATCGCTGAATTCAAGGATTCCTGCCTCAGGGTATGGGGTGCCGTCCTCAAGGATAATATTGACTGAATTATGATCCGTTCCGTATCGCGCGAGGCGGCCGTCCTCAAGACGCCGCTTCAAACGCAACAGTTCTGTGGTAGACTGGGGTATATCCACAAAGATTGGGTCGAGCTGCTGAATAGTCGCCAGCGCCATGGGCTGGTACGCCGTGACAATGGCGCCGTCGGTCACGTTGGATTTGCCGATGCGGCCGGAGATGGGCGCGACTATTTTGGTGTAATTCAGGTTGATGCGCGCTGTTTCTAATGCCGCCTTGTAAAATTTAATATCAGCCTCGACTTGGGCCAAGGCGGCTGCCGCTTCATCGTAGGCCTGTTGGCTGACGGCTTTTTCGGCCAGTGATTTTCTGTAACGCTCCGCTTTCGACCTGATTGCTTCCAGATTCGCGTCGGATCGTTCAAGGGCGGCCTGTGCGTTGGCGAACGCGGCCTGAAACGGTGCGGGATCCATTTGATAAAGCACCTGCCCGGCTTTGACCATGGAGCCTTCTTTAAACAACCGCTTCAGAATCAGACCGCTGACCTGGGGGCGGATTTCTGCGACCCGGAAGGCTGAGGTGCGACCGGGCAATTCTGTTGACAACATGATTTTTTCCGGCTGCATCACCACAAAGGAGACTTGCGGAGTCGGACGAGGCGGCGGACCCTGCGACGCGCGGTCGCAACCGATAAGCATCAACCCCGAGAGCAGCAGCAATAACAACAGGCCCCGCAAAGAATTACGTGGACCAGGGTTTGTAGCTCCTCTCCAGACCGCCTTCGTTAAAAATTCATCTTTTCTCGAACTCTGCTTCATGTATACAAACCTCCCTATCTTTTGCCGTTACCAACAAGTGAAATCCCGCAAAACCAAACGAACGTTTGTTTATAGTGCAATAAAAAAAGAAATTCAAGAAAAATGGTAAGCGCTCAATTCGGCGATGTCCTTGGCGTGCAGCGCCGTTCCAGCCTGATGCAAAACCTGAATGGCGGCCGTTTTAACGTCCATGATGTCCCCCATCTGCTTCTGCCAGTCTCGCCGTCATCGTCATGTCCTCAGATCAGGCCGAAGAAACGTTCGAAGAACGCACCCAGCTTGTCCAACACCGTTTGCTTCTTCACCGCATGGCCGTTGTTTTTGTTGAACCTTGAAACCGGCGGCAGAATCTTCGTGATGGCGGTGCCGGTGGCAGGGATCGCGCCATCCCGAAACGCGTTGTCAACAAACGCCTTCGTCTCGTCCACATTGAGACCTTCATCCACGATGATCCGGTCAAGTTCCTCCGCCTTTTTGGCCGTAATGAAGGCGACCCATTCCGTATCGACCTTGGCGCTCACAGAGACGGAATCCACAAATTGTTCGATGAGGTCTTTTTTGTTGCGCAAGCTGGGGCTGGCATTGATCGCACGTTCGATAGTCGCCCGAATCTCTTTGTCTTCGCCCGAGCCTTTCTTCTTCAGGTACTTTTCGACCAGCATCAGAATGTAATCAACGTTGATCTCGACCTGCTTGATCAGCTCGATCTCGAACACCACATCGTCGTTGATCGACTCCTTTTCCGCTTCCGACGTGCTGCGGAACTCAGCGTATAGGTTGAGATACAGGCTCTGGTAATCCTGGAAGTCGCGCTGGCTCAAAATTTCGTTGCCTGCGAAATCGTCGAATGCCGTGAGAATATTTTTCAGTCGCAAGATCGAGCCAAAGAGCTTGATAAAGGCCTTCTGGGCCGCTTCGCCGACGATGGCCTTGCCGAGCGGAAATCCACCCACCAGCTCGCCAACCCGTTTCTCGTACTCCTTGTAGTACTCGGCGTAGGGCTTGAGCAGCACAATGCCCTTGGCATCCTTGTTGCCGAACAGGGCCAGAGCGTCGTTGGTTTCCTGTTCGAGATCGCGGAAGGAGACGATGTTGCCGTAAGTCTTGACCGAATTGAGGATGCGGTTGGTGCGTGAGTATGCCTGGATCAACCCGTGGGCACGTAGGTTCTTGTCCACCCACAGGGTGTTGAGCGTGGTGGCGTCGAAGCCGGTCAGGAACATATTGACCACGATCACCATATCCAGCTTGCGTTTTTTGAGACGCTGCGACAAGTCTTTGTAGTAGTTCTGAAACTTGTCGGCCGAAGTGTCGAAGCTGGTGCCGAACAGGGCGTTGTAGTCTTTGATCGCGGCATCCAGAAAATCACGCGAGCTTTGATCAAGCCCTTCGGTTTCGAATTCCTCCTCGCTCAGAAGACCATCGACTTCTTCCTCATTGGCGGCAAAGCTGAAGATCAGGCCAACCTTAAGACGCCGCGCGGGCGGCAGCTCTTTTTCTTGCGCGGAAAATTCGACGTAATAGCGTTTGGCGGCATCGATACTGGCTGTGGCAAGTAGCGAATTGAACCCGACCAGACGCTTGCCATCATGGCGGTAGCTGGCACTGCGCTTGGTTTTCTGGTCGAAGTGCTCTCGGATATAGCTCACGACTTGGGTGATGCGTTCCGAAGCCAGCAGCGCCCGCTCTGTGTCAATGGACGACACCTTTTTGTCCATGATACTTGGGCGTGACTTGATCGTGTTGATGTAATCGATGCGGAAGGGCAGCACATTCTTGTCGCCTATGGCATCGACAATCGTGTAGGTATGCAGCTTGTCGCCAAAGGCCTGCTCAGTGGTGCGCCGCAGCGGGTTGCCGCCGGTTCCCGCATTGTCGGCGAAGATCGGCGTGCCGGTGAAGCCGAACAAGTGGTAGCGCTTGAAGACCCGGGTGATTTCGGCGTGCATGTCGCCGAACTGGCTGCGATGGCATTCGTCGAAAATCACCACCACATGTGCATCATAGACCGGGTGCTTCTTGTTGCTCGCCACAAAGCGGGACAGCTTCTGGATGGTGGTGATGATGATGCGAGCGTGTGGATTTTCCAGCTGTTTTTGCAGCACCGCCGTCGACGTGTTGGAGTTGGCCGCACCTTTTTCAAAGCGCTCGTATTCGCGCATGGTCTGGTAATCCAGATCCTTGCGGTCCACCACAAACAGCACCTTGTCGATCTCCGGCAGACCCCGCGCCAGTTGCGCCGCCTTGAAACTGGTCAAAGTCTTGCCGCTGCCGGTGGTGTGCCAGATGTAACCGCCTGCGGCGGTGGCCCCCAGTTGCCGATGATTGGTACTGGTCGCGATGCGTTGCAGAATCTGTTCAGCCGCCACGATCTGATAGGGCCGCATCACCAACAGCTTGCGGTCTACGTCGAACACGCAGTACCGGGTCAGGATGTTCAGCAGCGTATGCTTGGCGAAGAAGGTCTTGGCAAAGCCAGCAAGATCCGTGATCGGCTGGTTTTTCGCGTCGGCCCACCAACTGGTGAAGGCAAAACTGTTGGAGGTCTTCTGGCGCGAGCGTTTGCTGCGTTGCTCCGCCAGATGGCCGTCGCGAACCGTGTTGCTGTAATACTTGGTCAACGTGCCGTTGCTGATGACAAACAGCTGCACGTACTCAAAGAGGCCGGAGCCCGCCCAGAAGCTGTCGCGCTGGTAGCGGTTGATCTGGTTGAAGGCTTCACGGATGTCCACGCCACGGCGCTTGATCTCCACATGCACCATCGGCAGGCCGTTGATCAACACCGTCACGTCGTAGCGATTGGCCCGTTTGGCCCCGCCTTCAACTTGTGGCACCTCGTACTGGTTGATGACCTGCAAGCTATTGTTGTGGATATGCCGCTTGTCGATCAGGTAGATATTCTTGACCGTGCCATCGTCGCGCTTGAGCACCTGAACATGGTCCTCCTGAATGCGCGTGGTCTTTTCCACGATGCCGTCATTGGCACTGGAAATACAGGTACCGAAAAAGCGTTCCCACTCCGCATCGGAAAAAGCGATCTTGTTGAGGATTTCCAGTTGGAGGCGCAGATTGGCGACCAGATCGGCTTCAGAGGTGAGCGGCAGGTAATCATAGGCCTGCAACTTCAATTGCTTGATGAAGGCTTTTTCCAGCTCGGCCTCAGACTGGTAGGCTGTCTCCCGGACCCTATCGGGCATAAATTCGGCGACGACCGTGCTTTCGTTTGAGAGAGCAATCGGTTCGATGCGGTACGGGGTGAAGTCTTCGCTCATGCGGCCTCCGGGAAACTGAGCAAACGGTCGCGGTAGTGCTCGTACTGCTGACGGCGGGCTTTGATCTCGGCGGGCAGACCGCTCCCGAGGTCATTCACCAGGGCATCGAATTTATCGAGAATAGCGACGATGCGTTCTTGTTCTTCTATCGGTGGAACTGGAATGCGAATTTTGGAAAAACCATCCATTAGGAGCGTGTTGACCTTGGTGCGAGCTACATACTTCGCCTTTTCTGCGATGAATGCAGTTGTTTGCATGCAATAAGAAACGAACTTTGGATTCATCGAGTGACGGAATGCATAGCAGTGGTCATGTATCGCCACTTCTTCGGTGCCAATCCATGCGACGGCTTTACCAACATCCTCGACAGTTTCGCCAACATCGGTGATCACCACATCTCCTGGCTTGGCGAAACGCAAAATAGCTTTCATCTCGGGCCGCACATGCGAAATAACTTCATTCGCTGAAATCCCGTAGTGGGTATAAATCTCGCCATAGTGAATACAGCCGACCCCGTCCTCGACGTAATCCGCTTTTGTGAATCGCCGCCCGCGAATGAACTTGCCAATCTCACCCAAGGTCGCCCACCCTATTCTTGCTTGCTTGCTTGCTTGCTTGCTTGCTTGCTTGCTTGCTTGCTTGCTTGCTTGCGCTCGCTACGCTCGCCTCATTAAAATTCAAGAGCGCGTCGCGGTAGTACTGGTACTGCCGCCGACGCGCCTCCAGCTCCGCCTCCAGCTCCGCCTCCAGCTTAGTGAACGTGTCCAGTACGTTCACGATTTCGCGCTGCACTTCGATGGGCGGAGTGGGAATCTTCAATTCATTCAGAACTGTCTGAGTTTGACTCGGCACTCCTCCTGCTTGATTCATCTCACCGAGGCCGACAGTGGTCAAGAAGTAGTAGAGGAATTTCGGCTGTATCAATGATTCATCGATCTCGGTGTAGAAAATAGTGTCAACGTTCCAAAACGGAACATCGACGTAAAACAGGTTTCCGAGGGAACCCTTTCTTGGAATCAAGACCGAAGGTTTGTCATAGGCGTAGGTGTCGACGTACCTCATGATTCCACCAGTGCCATACACAGGAATGTCGCCATCATTGAGCGGCTTGTGGTCCTTGCCGTTCTTGATGCGTGCAATGTTGCCGAGGCGTTTGAACTCCACCCCATTCGGACACAACTCGGCAATCAATTCATCAATCTGACTCATGGTTTTTTCTTCCCGTGATTTTTTTCTGCACTGTCTTTACGGTCTCCAAATAGGCCGCCTCCACTTCGGAAGGCTCTTCTGCCATTTGCTTGCGGAATTTGGCATATTCGGCTTCGGCGTGGGTCAGCGCGTGCTGGTGGCTGACGCTTCCCGCGCCCTGCAAAGTCTTGCCGCCCATGGCCACAATCAGTTGCTCCAGGTGCGCCAGCCAATCCTTCATATAGGTCGGCTCATGGTTCATGGCGCGAAATTCGGCGGCATCGAAATAGGCGGAAACGAGGGTGTTGAGCCGCCTGAGTTCGTCCGCGTCGAGGTAGTTCTTGGCCACGGCCACATCAGCCTTGGTGGGCTGGTTGCCGCTGAATGACAGAAGGCCCATGAACGGCTTTCCTGCGTCCGCCCGCGCGGCGACGACTTCTGCCGCTGTTTGGCCGTGGGCGGCGTAGTGCAGCTTGTTTTGCACGGTTTTGAAGAAGATGACACTGGCTTCCGCTTTGGGGTCGTAGTCCACACTGGTGGCGTACAGATCAAGCACCTGCCGGTAGAGCACCCTTTCGCTGGAGCGGATGTCGCGGATGCGCTCCAGCAGTTCTTTCCAATAGCTGCCGCCGCCCAGGTTCTTGAGGCGGGCATCGTCCATGGTGAAACCCTTGACCAGGTATTCCCGCAGCCGTTCCGTGGCCCAGATTCGAAAGCTGGTGGCGATGCGCGAGCGCACCCGGTAGCCCAGCGAAATGATGAGGTCGAGGTTGTAAAAAGGCAGGGTGCGCGTAACCTCGCGTGTGCCTTCGGTGCGAACCTGTCGGAATTCCCGACACGTTGCTTCCTGGCTTAACTCGCCTTCCGCGTAGATATTGGCAATGTGCTCTACCACATTGGTGCGCGAGGTCTGAAAAAGGTCAGCGAGCTGCTGCTGACTCAGCCAGACCGTATCGCCATCGAGACGCACATCAATGGCTGGCGCATTATCGCGCTGATAGAGAATGATTTCTCCGCCGGGTTGCTCACTCATGAATCTTCCCCTTCCAAATCGGCCACAATCCTTGAGTCTGTTCGGTGCCGGGCAGACTGGTGTGTCCCAAGGGCCTTTGTCCAACAGCCTGTTGGATAAATTCGGCGTGCTCTCTAATTCCCTCGAATTCGATGGGTTTGGATTGATCCATCATTCGCCTCCCTCCAGGTTGGCCACGATGGCGTCGATCTGCGTCCGCAATTCCATCTGCCTCGCCACAATACGGGCGATCTCGGCATTCAACGTTTTGATGTCCACCGCCTCACGGGTGTCTTTCTGCTCCACATAGCTGGAGACGGAGATATTGTAGCCGTTGTCGGCAATCTCGATATTGTCCACCAGCCGCGTGAAGTGGTCGATGCTCTTGCGCCCGATATAGGCATCCAGAATTTTCTGCTGGTGATCCTTGGTCAGCTTGTTCTTGGTGCCGCTGCGGGTGAATTCGCTACTTGCGTCGATGAACAGGGTGGCGTTGTCGTGTTTGGATTTTTTCAGCACCACGATGCAGGTGGCGATGGTGGTGCCGAAGAAGAGATCCGGCGGCAGCTGAATAACTGTATCGATATAGTTGTTGTCGATCAGGTACTGGCGGATTTTTTTCTCGGACCCCCCGCGATAGAGCACGCCGGGAAATTCGACGATGGCCGCCGTGCCGTTCACCGCCAACCAGGAGAGGATGTGCAGGGTAAAGGCGAGGTCGGCCTTGCTCTTGGGGGCGAGCACACCCGCCGGGGCGTAGCGCGGGTCGTTGATGAGCAGGGGGTTGGCGTCGCCATCCCATTTGATCGAGTAGGGTGGATTGGAGACGATGGCCTCGAAGGGCTCATCGTCCCAGTGGGCGGGGTCGGTGAGCGTGTCGCCGTGGGCGATGTCGAACTTCTCGAAGTTCACGTCGTGCAGGAACATGTTGATCCGGCACAGGTTGTAGGTAGTCAGGTTGATCTCCTGCCCGAAGAAGCCTTGGCGTACCTGGTCCTGGCCCAGCACCTTGGCAAACTTGAGCAGCAGTGAGCCGGAGCCGCAGGCCGGGTCGTACACCTTGTTAACCTCACTCTTGCCGACCACGGTGATGCGGGCCAGGAGTTCGGAGACCTCCTGCGGGGTGTAGAACTCACCCCCGGATTTTCCAGCGGTGGAGGCATACATCTGCATCAGGTATTCATAGGCGTCGCCGAACAGGTCGATGGTGTTGTGCGAAAATCCGCCACCATTGCTCAAGGGCAGGTCGCCGATGGCATCGAGCAGCTTCACCAGCTTTTCATTGCGCTTGGCCACCGTGGGGCCAAGCTTGCTGCTGTTGACGTCCAGATCGTCGAACAGGCCTTTGATGTCGTTTTCGCTGTCGCTGCCTGTGGCGGAACCTTCGATGGCGGTAAAGACGCGGCTTAAGGTTTCGTTGAGGTTGGCATCATGGCGGGCCTGCTGGCGCACATTGGCGAATAGGTGCGAGGGCAGGATGTAAAAGCCCTTTTCCTTCACCGTCTCCTCGCGGCCGAATTCGGCATCAACATCACCGAGCGCGGCGTAGTCGAAATCCGGATTGCCCGCCTTGCGTTCCTGTTCATTGAGGTAGCTGGTCAGGTTTTCGGAGATGAAGCGGTAGAACAGCATGCCGAGCACATAGGTCTTAAAATCCCAGCCGTCCACACTGCCACGCAGATCGTTGGCGATGCGCCAGATGGTTTTGTGGAGTTCCGCGCGTTCGGTTTCCTTGTGGTTGCTCATTCTGCCTTATCCTGTCTGCTCTTGTCCGCCGCGCCGCCAGCCTTCACCCACTCGTCGACCTCATCTTTCTTGAACTTCCAAAGACGGCCCATGCGATGGGCGGGCATCGCATGTTTGTCGATCCAGCGGTAAATGGTGTCACTGCTGACACCGAGGTACTTGCCTATCTCGTCTACTGATAACCAGCGGTCTTCTATCTCGGCCATATCTCCAACTCCTCAAGGGCGATTGGTTTTCTTGCCACGCCAGAGGCGGTAACGGGGACGCTGGACGCAGATTCCCCAACTTAAAATAGCTTCTAATATATGTAGGCAGGGAGCGATTGTCAAACGCTTTCGTCCGGATAAGGCCGCAAATGTCGGCTCACGGTCGTAACCACTCGCCGCTGGCGACTCTCTCCGCGTAAGGCGGGCATGGCATCCAATAGGTCCAGGCTGGAACCGAAGTGTGCCCGCACAGCACCGCCACCATCACCCGCTGGTACATGCTGTGCCCGCCGGGCCGGAAACCTTCCAGCCGGTCGATGGGCGGCAGATCACGCTGCGGGTCGGTGAAGGTCACCAGCTCCCCATGGATCAGATCCCAGTCTCCGGTCGGGCGGCCGAAGCTCGGCGTGCCGATCTCCTGCTGCCTGCGTGCATCGGCCTGCGGATCGACGGTGCCCCTGGCCAGGATCAGACCTTCCGGCACCTCGATGGCTGGGAACCCGGCGTTGAGATGGTAGAGCCTGCCCCAGACCACGGCCGGTTCGATGCTGCTGGCCTGGGCGCAGAAGCGTTGATGGTTCCAGTAGCCCCGTTTCAGGGTGCCGTAAACGAAGAGTCGAAGGATGGTCTCGGGACTGTCTTCCGGGTTTGTGTTCAGCTTCGAGGATTCTCCAATGTTCATGCATTCACTCCTTCGGGCAGTGTCCCTTTGCGCTCCTGGGGGATGAAGCGGAATTCGCTGTTTTCGATGGCCCGCACATCCGCGTGGCGGATGGTGAGCATGGTCATGGGCGGCACCTCCAGCTCGCGCCAGCCCTTCTCTTTGTCCACAGCAAAGTCGATAAAGGCGTCGTCCGAGGCGTAGAGCACCACCCGGTGCTGGCGGTGGATGCGCAGGCAGAGCGGTTTGTTGCCCTTGAGCACGGTGATGGTGCCGGGGTCGAGCCGCGAGGCCAGCACGGCGCTCATCTGGCCGCGACAGAGGGCAAGCGCCTTCTTCAAGCCCTCCTGGTCGATGGGGCCTTCGGGTGCGAAGCGGTCGGCCAGGCGGAAGATCAGCTCGCTGTCCACCTCGGCATAGCGCGGCAGGCCGAGACGGCGGAACAGGTGGTCGGCGTTGTAGATGGTGCCGTTGTGGGTGCCGATGACGATCCCGGCCCGGATGGGATGGTTGTTGCGGTTGTTGAACTCGTTGCCCCGGGTGCGCCAGCGGGTGTGGCCCATGAGGATGGTGGTCTCGTTGTCGACCAGTCCGAGCAGCTCCTGGAACGGATTCTCGTACACCAGCTCGTGCGCCCGCATCGGCCGCTTGAAGATCCGGTGGCTGCCGTCGGTCTTGAGCCAGGCCAGACCGGAGGCGTGCGGGCCGCGCTCCTCGCTATGCAGCAGCATGCGGATGAAGAGCTCGCGCAGGTAATCCCGCTCGTCGGGCCGTCTGCGCTTGCGGCCGAAGATGATGCCTACTTGTCCGCACATGGAGCCGGGTCCTCCTTGCCGCCGAAGTTTTTGCCGAGCGGTCCCGTCCCTTCGAGGACGAAGGCCGCGTATTCGCGCCGGTGGTCCGCCAGCCACTCGGCCACCTCCGGGTAACCCATCTCGGCGGTCAGCCGGGTCACCTCCGGGTGGTCGAGCATGTTGGTGCGTCCGGAGAGCCTCACCGTCTCCAGGGCTTCGAGGAAACGTTCCGGCCAGGGATCGCTGGCCTTGTCGTCGGGCAGGAATTCGATCAGGCCGTGCCGCGCCAGACGGGTGAGAAACTCGGCGGCCGCAGCGGCGGTGTCCTCCGGCAATGGCTGGATCGGTCCACCTTCGATGCCTGAGAGCACCTCGGTCATGTAGTCCCGGGGCGCTCGGCTGGCGGTAAACGGCGTCTGGCCGCGCATCAACTCGACAACTTCGAGGCAGTCGGCGGCCTGCAGGGTTTCCCCGCTGCCGGGGATCGGTTCGCCGGAAAGCCGGGTGGAACGGAGCAGGATTTTCATGGGGCACCTCCTTAAACAGTGAGGCCGGGAACTTGCCCGGCCTCGTTGGTGAGAGTGGTGGTTGTTTCGTCCGGAAGGACGTCCTCCGGTTTGGGGCGTCCGTTCTTGAAAGCGGCATCGCCGGGCATGTTGGCCATCAGATGCTTGCGGGCGGTCTTGAACTCGTCGCCGATCAGGCCGAGGTGGAGCAGGAAGACCCGGAAGTCGTACTTGGCGCTCTGGGGATCGAAGTCCCGCTTGCGGCTGGAGGCTGCCCGGCCGTTGAGCGCCTTGGCGGCAACGGCGAGGCAGAATTGCAGGTAAGCCTTGATCCGCCCCGCGTGGAGGGTCGCCTCGAACCAGCGGAACTCCACCGTGCCCCGGTACCAGACGTTGTGCAGGTTGACCCCGTGGTAGCGGCTGTTGTCGTAATGCTGGGGCTGGCGGTTGTGGTAGCCGTACCAGATGCGGTTGAGCTGGTCCTTGGTGCGGGGGCGATGCTGTTCGATGCGCTGGATCAGCTCGTCGCTGACTGGCCGGGTGTAACGGTTGAGGCGGTCGCGGCTGATGCCGAGGGCGTGGAGGATCAGCGGCTCTTGCTTGTAAATGATCTTGGCCAGGTTACCCAGGTGCCTGCCGTCGAAGGGCGCGGCGTCGATATGGATGTGGATGCCACACTGGCTGTTGATCTTGCCACCGTCGCGGCGGATGGCCCGGACCACCTCCTGCAGTTGCGGGATGTCGTCGTAGCCGAGCACCGGGCTGACCACCTCGGCCCGCAGATGGGCCGGGACGCTGGTCAGGG
>Ga0209164_1001628_pt1 | contig 27645 bp, 21 predicted proteins | sample MTBNYHSulfiMetaG_FD_187458 | JGI IMG/M metagenome (GOLD analysis project Ga0209164, IMG submission 187458) | Enrichment culture microbial communities from rom New York Harbor, USA that are MTBE-degrading - MTBE-NYH (New York Harbor Sulfidogenic)... | ecosystem: Environmental > Aquatic > Marine >... | reverse complement strand
TATTGAAAAGCGAGACCGGCGATATCATCGGCGCCGTTGAGACGTTCCGGGATGTCACTGAACTTGAAACCTTGCGGCGTCACGCCGAACGGTGTTTCATGCCCGAAGACATCGTCGGCCGCCATCCAAAAATCCTCGAAATCCTGTCGTTCTTGCCGGATATCGCCCAGAGCGACAGCGCCGTCGTGATCGAAGGCCCGACCGGCTCGGGCAAGGAGCTGATCGCCAGGGCCGTGCATCAGCTCAGCGGACGCAAGGTGGGACCGTTTGTCGCCCTGAACTGCGCGGCCCTGCCCGACAGCCTGCTGGAATCCGAGCTTTTCGGTTATTGCAGGGGCGCGTTCACCGGTGCGACCACCGACAAGCCCGGCCGGTTCCAGGCGGCCCACAACGGCACCCTGTTCCTGGACGAAATTTCCAACACCTCCCTCAATTTCCAGGCGGACCTGCTGCGCGTCCTGCAGGACGGTCGGATTACGCCCCTGGGGAGCAATCACAGCATGGCCGTGGATGTCCGCATTGTCGCCGCCAGCAATGCAGCATTGAACGAATTGATGCATCAAGGAAAATTCCGCCAGGATCTCTATTACCGCCTGAATGTGGTCAAGATCAGCCTGCCTGCCCTGCGCGAAAGAACACAAGATATCCCGCTCCTGGTCGATCATTTTATCCGCCAGTTCAACTTGCGAAGGGAGCGCGACATTCAGGGTGTCAGCGACGAAGCGCTCGCAGTGCTGATGAACCACCCGTTCCCCGGCAACGTCCGGGAGCTGGAAAACATCATCGAGTTTGCTTTTATCATGTGCAAGGGGCCTGTCATCGATCCGAGGCATCTACCCGGGGAGCTGCTGCAGGGAATTGGCCATGATCGGCCCGATTTATCCGAAGCGGAAAAGGCGGAAGCCGAAAAAATCCGCATGCTGTTGCAGCGACACCCGCACAACCGCCCCGAAGTAGCCCGGGTGTTGGGCATCAGCCGTACCACGCTCTGGCGTAAAATGAAAAAATACGGCATCACCACCTTCGGAAATGAAACATAGCCTGAAACGGTTTCATCATTTGAAACATCAGCTGAAACCCGCCAAGGAAGCAACACGCTCCCCCGATTATTTAATTCTTTGTAATGATTATAAATAGCTAAGATTCCACAGCTACCCACCACCGTGGCATTCCAATTGCTTTATCAATCCATCACTCTCGGCGACCGCCAGCGGCACACGGGTCGCTGACACTCAAAAAGGTCGCGCAAGGGACGGATGTTAAGGAGGCAGAGAAAGTGGAAATGCAAGCGGCACAGGTCATCGCATTGTTAATCACCGGCATCGGCGTGGGATTCGCATCGGGTTTACTGGGTGTGGGCGGGTGCTTCATCATGGTCCCGGTCCAGTTCTGGGCCCTCAAGTCCATCGGCGTGGACCCCACCATCGCCATCCGCATCGCCTTCGGAACCAATCTGCTGGTGGTGCTGCCCACCGCCTTCAGCGGCGCCATGGCGCACCACAAAAAGGGTGCCGTGCTCTGGAAGGCGGGCATCACCTTCGGCATCGCCGGCGCCCTGGGCGCTTTCGGGGGTGCCTTCATCGCTTCCCATCTACCGGGTAAAGTGCTGACCACGGCGTTCGGCATCGCCGTCATTCTCGGCGCCCTCCGGATGCTCACGGCCAAGCCGCCCAAGATCACCGACACGCCCACCGACAGCCTGTCCGCCTTCATTCTGTGGGGCATCCCCCTGGGGATCGTTTCCGGTATCATCGGGATCGGCGGCGGGGTGCTCATGATCCCCATCATGGTCTATTTCCTCAAGTTCAAGATGCACCAGGCGGTGGGCACCTCCACGGCCCTGATGATTTTCACGGCGCTTGGCGGCGCGCTCTCCTACTGGATCAACGGGTCGGGTGTAGCGGGGTTGCCGCCCTACTCCACCGGTTATCTGAACTGGTATCAATGGACCATCCTGGCCGGGGTGAGCATTCCCTGGGCAGTGGTGGGGGCCAATACCGCCCACCTGCTGCCGGCCAAACAGCTCAAGTATCTGTTTATCATCGTTATGTTCTACATGGGGTTGAAGATGTGCGGCGTGTTTGCCTATCTGAATCTGCCATTGTAAGGATTAAAAAAGCTTGACCTAACCCTTGCGGAATTTAAAATAGGACATGATCCAACACCACGAAGGCGCCTTTTTCAATCGTTCGACAACTCATGTTTCCAACAGGCCACGAAGGTCTTCACCCCAAGGGGTGCCGATCGGCGTGGCTTTTTTGTTTTCTATCGACGGCTTCGGATGCGCCGACGTTAAAGGCGCGCGCCTAAAGTGGTTTTGACCATGGTGGTTCTGGCCATGGTGGTTCTGACCATAATACTGCTGAATCGATCAGGAGGTAACTGATGATGGCTCGCGGATGGTTGGAATGGTTCATGGCAGGTCTATTTTTGTTCGCGCCGTTGGCCGGCATGGCCGCCGAAAGCCGGCAGGAGGCCTACCAACTCGACGCGGTGGTGGTACCCGCACGGAGATGCCCGTGTTCGACGCGCCCCAGAGCGTGACGGTCATCGGCGCCGATGAAATCATGGCCTCCCCGTTCGAGCGCGTGGAAGATATCGTGCGCAGTGTGCCGGGCCTCTACAACTTCCGGCATTACGGTCTGCAGACCAACGGCATCGTCAGCCCGTTGAAGATGCGCGGCGTGGGCAACAACCGGGTCCTGGTGCTGGTGGACGGCGTGCCCCAGAACGACAATTCCAACAACGCCATCGCCTGGGTGGCCTGGGGACACATCCCCAAGGAGAGCATCGAACGCATCGAGATCGTTCGGGGACCGACATCGGCGCTCTATGGCTCCGAAGGGCTCGGCGGCGTGATCCATATCATCACCCGAAAACCCAAGTCCGGCCGGCAGACATCGGTTCGTGGCGAGGCCGGCACGGGCGACACTTACGCGGGTCATGGTTTTCACAGTCAGAAGATCGACGATTTCGGTTTCCTGGTGGCCGGTGGATATGAAGAGAGTGATGGGTTCAAGATGCTCGAAGATCCGGCGAGCTACGACATCGAACGCTACCGCGAAACCACCAAGGCGATGGGCAAGGCGACCTACGACCTGACCCCCGACAGCGATGTCGCCCTCGGCGCGCTGTACTTCGATCAGGATGCCGGACAGGGACGCGAGTACTTTCACAACGATCTGCAACTCGACCAGTACTGGCTCAACTACAACCTGGGCGGCGAACGGGTCGGATTCAAGGGACTGGCCTACCTCAACCGTGCGGACAAGACCGCCTACCAGGATTCGGCCGCCGACAACTATGCGTCGCCTTTCCGGGAAGAGCAGTTCGACGGCACCTATACCTGGGGCGCCGACGCCCAGCTCACGCTGTCCGCCTGGAAACCTGCACGGCTCACCTTCGGCGCCTCCTACAAAGAGGCCAGATTCGATTATGACGAGGATTACGCGGCCAGCAGTCGTGACGCCGGCGCCGAGGGCCGGCAGCGCTTTGTTTCCCCGTTTGCCAACTTCGATGTCCGCCTCCTGCAAGAGCGTCTGATCGTCAACATGGGCGCGCGCTACGACTGGATCGAAACCTCGGACGGCGCCAACTGGGATACGGCGGCCAGCGCCGGCCGACCGGCCTATGACAACCGCTTTGGCAGCGAAACCGACGGCAGCTTTTCTCCCAAGCTCGGCATCGCCTGGCACCCGGATGCCAAAACCACCTTGCGCGCCTCGGGCGGCAAAGGGTTCCGCGCCCCCAGCCTGTTCGAGTTGTATAAAGTCCACGTGCGCGGCGGCGGTACCTACTACCGCGAAGCCAATCCGGATCTGTCGCCCGAGGAGATCTGGTCCTACGATGTGGGCGCCGAACGGTTCCTGGGGACCAAGGTGTGGGCCAAGGTGACCATTTACCAGTCGTTTGCCAAGGACTATATCGGCGACCGGCTCATCGGCACCGCGCCCATATCGGGGGGCAGGACCCGATACGACTATATCCTCGACAACATCAGCGAAGTGGATATCTACGGCATCGAGGCCGAAATGCAGTGGTACCCGGTGGATGCCGTGACCCTTTTCGCCAACTACACCTACAACATCTCCAAAGTGGACAAGGACGATAACAACGCCGCCCTGGAAGGCAACTACCTGCCCAATGATCCACGACACAACCTGCACGTGGGCGTGCGCTACCACAATCCGCGCATCGTCGATGCGTCGTTGATCGCCAACTACTATGCGGACATTTACTACGACAATGAGAACACGCTGAAGAAAAGCGACTACTGGACCGTGGACGTGGCCCTGGCGCGCAGGTTTCTCGAGCGCTTCACGATCTACCTGAACGTGGAGAATATCTTCGACGAAGAGTATCCCATCTTTCTTTCGCCCTCCGCGGGAGACACCATCGCGCCGGGGGTGATTGTGGCCGGGGGGCTGAAGATCGACATATGAACCGGCCGCCGGGCCGCTTGAAACAGGAGCATGTATCATGTGTGATTGCATGAAAAGATTATGGATAACGATCTGCGCCACGGCGCTGATGACCGTCCAACTGATCTTCGACGGGGTCGCGCTGAAGAACACCGTCGTCTTTACCGACGACCGCCACGAGGCGACCACGGACGACCGGGGCATCGCCCGCATCGATGTCTCCAAGCCCGGATGGCGGGAAATATGGGCCCGACACGTGGTACCGGCCACCGGCGATGCGGATGTCGACCACCATCAATTCATGACATTTCTGGTTTTCGAGGTGCAGTGATGAAATCTCTATTGGGATGGGTGTTCTGTTTGCCTTTACTGGTCGTGTGCTCCCTGGGATATCCCACCGATGCGCTATCCCACGGCACCGGCCATGACATACTTCAAGACGCTCCCTTGGTGGCCCTTGAATTTCACTACTCGGACGGCATGCCCATGCAATATGCCGAAGCGCTGGTCTTCAGCCCCCAGGACCCGGAGGTGGAGCATCAAAACGGGCGCACCGACAAGCATGGCCGGTTTGTCTTCTGCCCTGATGCCCAGGGAGCCTGGCTCGTCAAGGTGAACGACGGCATGGGGCACCTCGAACAGGCCGCCGTTGAGATCGACGCGCAAACCCTTTCCGGCCCGGCACTGAATAGGGCTGCGCCCGCTCCCCCTGCCACCGACGGCGGCGCTGCCCCGTCAAAAGCATTGAAGATCATTACCGGCCTGAGCCTCATTTTGAATGCGGCCCTGGTGGCCTTCGTTCTGAAACGCCTCAATGGCAAAGAAACGGAGGAAGGACGACGGTGTGTTTCGTAGGATGGGGGAATATGGGTTGGACGGGTGAAACATGGGCGAACACAAGGTTCGCCCCTACGGGGGTTGCACAATGACCACGGGTCCCATAACCGCGGTCAAGGACCAGACTGTAGATCGGTATGAAAAATAATCCCATCATTTACAACCGGCGATCCATTCGTTTGCAGGGATACGATTATACCCGGGCTGGGGCCTATTTCGTGACCGTCTGTGCCCAGAATCGGGAATGCCTGTTCGGGGAAATTGCAAATGGGCAATTGTCTCTGAATGGTGCGGGTCGAATGATTCAGACGGCATGGGATGATTTGCCGGTCAGATTTCACCATATCGAATTGGACGAATTCATCGTCATGCCCAATCACATCCACGGCATTGTGATATTCGCCCGTCGTAGGGGCGAACCTTGTGTTCGCCCATCCATTGTCCGTCCCCGGGGGACATTGCCTGATACGGTGGGGCGCATGGTACAGGCATTTAAATCCATCACCACCCATGATTATTCGATCGGTGTGAAACAATTCGGCTGGCCGCCATTTCCTGGCAAATTATGGCAACGCAATTATTGGGAACGCATCATTCGCAATGAATCTGAATTGAATCGCATCCACGAATACATCCGCAACAATCCGGCACAATGGGAATTGGACAAATTGCATCCACGAATGGGTGCAAATGGGGTTGGCGAACCAGAGCCTGCGTATACAACAGCGAATTGGATGGCATGAATCGACGGGCCGGCCACGAGACGACCGGCGTCCGTCTTCGTGTTTCCTATGACCGGTCCAAGAGCAAAATCGGTTTGACGGCCTCGATATCGGCGGAGGCCACAAAATTTTCGGCGCCGCTGCCGGGAAACCAACCGCTGACCAGTTCCTTGCTGTAGGATTTGGTCTCGATGCGGACCTCCCAAAAACCCACCTCATGTAAGATTTCGCGCACCCGGTCGATGTGCTCGGCGCCCGCGATGCAGCCGGTCAGCAACGCGGCCTGTTGGCGCATCGGCTCCGGCATCTGGGCAGTGGCCACCACGTCGGAAACGGCGATGCGGCCGCCCGGTTTCAAGACACGCAGCGCCTCGGCAAAAACCTTGCGTTTATCCGGGGCCAGGTTGATGACGCAGTTGGAGATAATGACATCCACGCTGTTGTCCGCCACCGGCAGATGCTCGATCTCGCCCAGCCGGAACTCGACGTTGGCGACGTCCATCTGCCCGGCATTCTCCCGCGCCCTGGCCAGCATTTCCGGTGTCATGTCCACGCCGATGACCCGCCCCGTTTCGCCGACCTGCCTGGCCGCCAGGAAACAGTCGAAGCCGGCGCCGCTGCCCAGGTCGAGCACGACTTCACCCGGTTTGAGTCTCCCGATGGCCGTGGGGTTGCCGCAACCCAGCCCCAGGTTGGCCCCCTCGATCACTGCGTCCAACTGCTCCTTGCTGTACCCCATCACCTGGTTGACGGAGTCTAGAATGGCGCCGGACGAGCAGCAGCATGACATTGTGGCGGCCGGCGGACATCCGCACGAACCGCCAGCGATCTTACCGTAGCGCTCCCTGACCATATTCCTTTGTTCATCTTCATGTTTCGCACTCATAGTCGTTTCCTTTCAATGACGTCCGCAGATGGCGGGCATCGGTGCCGATAAAATCTTCTCCAGGCGTTCCCTGTCCGTTCGGATCACAGGATCATCTGAAATGGTTTTCACGATCCAGTCCAGCGCCGCCACAACAAACCCGGGAGCACCCTCGCCGTTATTCAGGCGGTAGTACATCCAGCGGCCATCCTTGCGCGCGACCAGCAACTGGGCATTCTTCAACAAGAAAAGATGCTTCGAAACTGTCGAAGGCGCCAGGGCGAACAGCTCGTTCAAATGACAAACGCAAAGCTCCTCTCTGGCACTCAGGGCCAGGAGTATGCGAACCCTGTTCTCGTCCGACAGGGCCTTGGTCAGGTTCATGAATTGAAGCATTATATACCTCACAATTCGCCATTTATCGAAATTTTCGAATGCAACGTAAACGCCTCGTGCGTGAGTGTCAAGCATCATTATTAATGGTCGGATGGGGCAAGTGCGGGCGGGTGCAAGACCCGCCCCTACGACGCCCGTCTATGGCATCGGCCTGAGTTTCCACCCATGCCTCGTAGGGGCGGGCTTTATGCCCGCCCGAGTGGAAAAAAACACGAACATTTTAAGGCCAAATCATCGGGCTTCAGCTTTTGACGTGATACTCTGCGGACGCATTTTTCGTAGGGGCACGATGGAAAAAGGAGTAGACTGTGGGAATCAACACCAGGGTGATCAACGTCGAAGCGGTCAGGCCGCCGACCACCGCCCGCGCCAACGGTGCCTGGGCGTCGGCGCCCTCGCCGATGCCCAGGGCCAGGGGCATGAGGCCTAGGATCGTGGTCAGGGTGGTGATGAGAATCGGCCGTAACCGCCGGCGGCCGGCTTCGACCAGGGCGTCCCGCACCGCCATGCCGTCGCGCAGCAACCGGCCGGCCTGGTCGACCAGCAAAATCGCGTTGTTGACCACGATGCCGCCCAGCATGATGCAGCCGATGTAGGATTGCACATTGAGCGTGGTGCCGGTGATGAACAGGGTCACCAGCACGCCGATGGCGGCCAGGGGTACGGAAAACATGACCACCAGGGGATCGCGCAGGGATTCGTACTGGCAGGCCAGCACCATGTAGACCAGCACCAGGGCCAACACGAGGGATACGACGAGCTCCCGGAAGGACTTCTGCTGCTCTTCGAAGGTCCCGGCCACCGCCAGGTCGTAGCCCACGGAGCGCGGGATCGCGTCGAGCAACGCCTGGATATCGCGCGCCACCGATCCCTGGTCGCGGCCGGCCACGTTGGCGCTGACCGTGACCAGGCGCTGCTGGTCCTTGCGGTCGATGAGGATCGGCCCCCGGCTGGCCTCGGCGTTGACGAGGTTGCGCAGGGCCACCTTTTCACCCGAAGCCGTGGTCAAGGTCAGGTCGAGGATTTCGTTCAGCGAGCGCTTCTCGGCATCCTTGAGTTGCACCAGGATGCGATACGAATCGCCGCCAGTGCGGTACTCGCCGGCCTTGGAACCGGCCACGGCGGTCTGCAGCAGCTCGGTCACATCGCGCACGCTGAGCCCGAGGTCGGCGATCTTGTCGCGATTCACGAAAATTTTCTGCTGGGGGATGCCCGCCTCGAGGCTGGTCTGTACATCCGTCACGCCGGGTACGTCCACGATGGAGGCGGCCGCCTGGGCGGCCAGGGCGTCGAGGGTGGCCAGGTCGTGGCCGCGGATCTCGATGGTCAACCCATCGTCGCTGCCCAGAATTCTTTCCAGGATGAATTGCCCCTGGGGGGCGCGGACACGAATTTCCATGCCGGGAATCTGGCCCTCCAGACGGCGCCGCAAATCGTCGGCGATCTCCACATTGGAGCGCTGGCGACGGGCCAGCGGCAGCAGGGACAGGCTGATCTGACCTTCAGCGCCGGCATCGGGACGCCAGCCATAGGCGCCCACGCTGACTACCGAGGCCACGGTTTCGGGAACGGCCGGGCCGACGATCCGCTCCATGATGCGGGTCTGTTGATCGACCAACTCGAGCCGGGTGCCGATGGCCATCTTGCCGTTGATGTACACCTCGCCCTCGTCGCTGGGGGGCAGAAACTCGCTGCCGATGAACGGCAACAGCAACAGGCTGGCGACAAACACCCCCAGGGCGAGCAGCACGGTGACCAGCCGGTGGTCCAATGCCTTGCGCAGGATGCGCAAGTAGGTGGTCTGGAGCAGGCCGGCCATGCGATCGGCGGCGGCGATCCAGCGATTGCTGCGGGCGGCCGGCTCGATGGCGCAGGCCCCGCTCACGGTGAGCAGCCGGGAGGCCAGCATGGGCACCAGTGTCAATGCCAAGCCCAGCGAACAGAGCAGGGCGAAGATGATCACGTAGGCCAGTTCCTTGAAAAGGATGCCGGTGACCCCGCGCACGAACACCAGCGGCAGAAAGATGACCAGGGTGGTGATCGTGCTGGCCACGATGGCCGGCCCCACTTCCCCGGCGCCGGCGACTGCACCGGCCAGCGGCGTTTCGCCCTGCTCGCTGCAGCGGCGGAAGATGTTTTCGAGCACGACGATGGAACTATCCACCATCATGCCCACCCCCAGGGCCAGCCCACCCAGGGTCATCAGGTTCAGCGTCAGGCCGCCAAAAAAGATCAGGGCGAAGGTGGTGACGACCGAAATCGGAATCGAAAGCGAGATTACCAGGGTGCTGCGGATGTTGCGCAGGAAAAAGAGCAGCACGGCGATGGCCAGCCCGCCGCCGTAGAGCACCGACCGGGCGACGTTGGCGATGGAGCGCTCGATAAAATTGCCCTGGTTGCTGACCGGGACGATGCGGATCTGGGGATAGGCCCGGTTGGCCTCTTCGATCTCGGCCAGCACCCGCCGGGCCACCTCGACCGTGTTGGCCTCGGCCTGCTTGCGGATGGCCACCCGCAGACCACGGCCGCCGTTGACCCGCACCACGCGGGTCAGTTTTTCGTAGGTATCTTTCACGTCGGCGACCTGGCCCAGGGTGACGAAGGCACCGTCGCGCCGGACAATGACCGTGTTGCGGATCTGATCGAGATGGGTGAACTCGGCCGGTGCCCGCAGCATCACCTCGAAGCTGCCCTGCTCGATTTTGCCGGCCGGCAGGTCGAGGTTGGCGTCTTCGATGGCCTCGATCACCTGGCCCATGGACAATCCCACGGCCTTGACCCGGTCGGGATCCAGCTCGATGCGAACCTCACGGTTGAAGCCGCCCCATACGTCCACCTGGGCCACGCCGGGAATACGGGCAAACCGATAGCGGATCTGATTTTCGATCAGTTCGGTCAACTCCACGGGATCGAGTGTGCTGGAGATCCCCAGCAGGACGACCGGAAAACTGGCGATGTCGAACTTGCGGACCCGGGGCCGAATGATATCGTCGGGCAGTTCGTTGATCTCGTCCTCGAGCTTGCCCTGGACGTCGATGGCTGCCGTGTCGATATCGATACCCCAGGAGAAACTGACGCGCACCGTGCTCCGGCCCTCGGATGACGTGGAGGAGATCTCCTCTACCCCCGGCACGGTGGCCACGATCTCTTCGACGATCTGGGTCACCAGCCGCTCGATCACCTCGGGGCTGGCCCCTTCGTATTCGGTGTGGATGGTCAGGGTGGGCAGCTCGATATTGGGCAGCATATCGATCTGCAGCCGACTCAAGGAGACCGCCCCCAGGATGACCAGGATCAGGGTCACCATGCCGGTTAAAATCGGGCGTCTGACGCTGATATCGGGCAGATTCATCTGGCGTCACCGGTTGAACCACAATTGGCGGGCGGCGCCTGAGGTGCCTGTTGCGCCTGGGCAATGGAAATTCGTGCACCGTCCGTGACCATCTGCTGCCCCAGGGTGACGACCCGGCCGCTCAACCCCTCGCCGGTCACCTGCACGCGGTCGCCTTCACGGATGCCGACCCCAACCTCCCGCCAGGACACCGTGCTGCTCTCTTCATTGACGATAAAAACGCCGCTGCGGTCCGCCCGCCGGGTCACTGCCTGTTCTGGAACGACGATCGCATCGGTCAACCGCTCCAGTTCGACCGTCGCACTGATGAACATGCCGGGCTTGAGGCGATGCCCGGGGTTGTCGATGCTCATTTCGATCCGCGCCTGTCGGGTGGACTTGCTGAAGACCGGCGCGATGCGCAGGATCTTGCCCACGAAGGTTTCACCCGGATAGGCATCGGTCGTCAGCTCGACATGCTGGCCGGGCGTCAGGTAGGCATAATCCCTCTCGGTGACGTAAATGATGCCCGCGATGGGGTTGAGCTCCACGATCAGCAGCAGCGGCGTGTTGGCCGCCACGGTCTGGCCGGCGTCCACATAGCGCTCGCCCACCACGCGATAGTCGTCGCCGCCGGCCCAGCCGGCCGTGACCTGGGTGTAGCCCAGACGGATGTTGGCGGTTTCAAGGGAAGATCGGGCCTTGGCGACCTGGGCCTCGGCCACCTTGAGTTGCGCCTGGCGGGCCGATCGCTCCTGCCGGACGGCGTCGAACTGGGAATCGGAGGCGATCCCGCGCTTCAGCAACGACTCGGTGCGCTTGAACTCGCGCGCCGCGATCTCGAGGGCGCTCTCGGCCTCGGACTGCTTGGCCCGGGCCACCTCCAGATCGGCCTGGGCCTGGGCCACGGCCTGCACGTATTCATCGTTGTCCAATTCGGCCACCACCTGTCCCCGTGCTACCGCATCGGCAATGGTCACCTCCATCTTCTCCACGCGCCCGCTCACCTTGGGCGCCACCACAAACTCGGCCATGGCCTCCAACTCCCCGCTGAAACTGCGCTTCAAAGCGATCGGGCCGCGCTCGATGGGCGCCACGGCCACGGGCACGGGTCGCAGGGCCAAGTCGTCCTGCCCCGCACCGGACCCCTTCTGGAGCATGCCGGTCATCCACCAGCTCAATGCGGCCAGGATCAGCAGGACGAGGGTCAGAATAACGATTTTGGGACCGCCCGGTTTCATGCTAAATTGATCCTTTCGTGATCATGGAGATTTCGAAAAAAGAAATTCTGCACATTTCAGACTGATATTGCAAGATAAAGCATAAGGATCAGCCATGAGAGGGACCACCTGCCGGCGCCCGGCGCCGATTTTTCCGATCTATTCTAAGTTGCTCGGGTCTATGTTGCTCGGGCTCCTGTCGCTCGGGCTTTTGCTGTTGGTTGTATTTCCGACCGGCGCGGCACTGCACGCCGCCCAAGCCGACGCCGGCCCGTCGAATGCGCCCCAAGGCCCGATGGCTTCCCCTGGGCCCTTGAAAATCACCATGGCCGAGGCGGTCCTGATCAGCCTGGAGAACAATGCCGCGCTGGCTGTGCAGCGGTTGAACCCTTCGATTCGACAGACCTCGGAAACGGAGGCAGCGGCCCTCTTCGATCCTGCACTGAGGGCCGAAATCGCGGCCGGCCGGACCGAAGGCGAACGTTTGGCCAGATCCGGGGCCGAAACAGAAGCCTTCACCAACGACGAGGCCGAAGGGGTCATCTCCCTGTCCCAATATTTTCCCACCGGCACCACCGTGGCCCTGGAAGCCGGCACAGAATATACCGACTCCTCGCTCTACGATGACAGTTTTTACGAAGCCCGGTTGGGCATGACGGTCAACCAGGCCCTGCTCAGAGGCCTCGGCCGGGATGTCAACCTGGTCCGCCTTCGCCAGGCGCGCCTGGACACGCGAATGTCGGAATACGAGCTGCGCGGCTTTTCCGAAGCCTTGGTGGCCGAGGTGGAACACACCTACTGGGATTACGCGCTGGCCCTGCGCCAGATCGAAATTGTGGAAGAGTCGCTGAAAGTGGCCCGCCAGCAGCTCAACGAAACCGAGCAGCTGATCGAGGTGGGTCGCCTGGCCCGCGCCGAACTGGCCGCCGTCCAGGCCGAAGTGGCCGCCCAGGAGCAGGCCTTGATCGAAGCGCGGGCCAACCGGGAATCCATGCGCCTGCGCCTGCTGCGACTGCTCAATCCGCCCGGGCCGGATATCTGGGAGCGAGACGTGACACTGATCTATGACCCCACCCTGCCCGACATCCGGCTGGAACCGGTCGACCAGTACGTGGCGGTGGCCATGCGCATGCGCCCGATCCTCAACCAGACCCGTCTGGAAATCGAACGCGGCGACCTGGAACTGGTCAAGACCCGCAACGGCCTGCTGCCGCGCCTGGACCTGTTCGTCACCCTAGGCAAAAGCGGCTATGCCAACGCCTTCGGCGACGCCTTCAACCGCCTGGACGGCGACAGTTACGATGCTCAGGCCGGCCTCACCTTTCAACTGCCCCTGTTCAACCGGGAGGCCGAGGCGCTTCATCGCCGGGCACGGCTCACCCGCGAGCAGACAGGGAAAGCCTTGAAAAACCTGGCCCAGCTCGTGGAAGTCGATGTGCGCACCTCCCATATCGATGTGGACCGCACCAAGCAGCAGATCGGCGCCTCGTCGGCCACGCGCCGGTTCGACGAAGAGAAGCTGCGCACCGAAACCGAGAAACTGCGCGTGGGCCGCTCGACCAGCTACCTGGTGGCCCAGGCCCAGCGCGACCTGCTGGCCAGCCGCATCGCCGAGGTGCGTGCCCTGGTCAACTACATCAAGGCCTTGATCGATCTCTACCGGCTGGACGGTTCGCTGCTCGAACGCCGCGGCATCGCCGCCCCTGGTCGGGAACCGGTGCAGCTGCAAAAAATGAAATAGGTCTGCTTTACGAAACCAGACGCCTTCGTTGTATCGCACAATGGTCACGGGATTCTCAGCACTCTTGAATCCCAGAGGATGGATCGATCATCCCGGCCATCAGCCGACAATGGAAATCGAATCCAATTGAACCCGGCCGATCTCTCCTTATATTGCGTTCTCCAAATGGATGCGTCCACTTGGACGAGCGAATCCTGAAGGTCACACGACAACATGTCCGCCACAAGCGGGATGAAAGGATAGAAGCATGGATACGGCACAAGACAACATTGACGAGAAGCTGACGCGGCTCGGGGATGGGCTGCTCCCCGGCATGTTCGGCATCGAAGTGCATGCGGCTGATAGGGGCACCGCGCGGATGCGCATGTCCATCCGGCCCGATATGCTGGCGCCCAACGGCTATCTGCATGCGGCCGCGGTCATCGCCCTGGCCGATACAGCCGCGGGTTATGGCACCATGGGCAACCTGCCGCCGGGCGCCAAGGCCTTTACGACCATTGAATTGAAGAGCAACTTCACGGGAACGGCCAAGGAGGGTTCGCTGGCCTGCCATGCCAGCGTGCTCCATGGCGGGCGGATGACCCAGGTGTGGGATGCCCGGGTCACCCATGTGGAGACGGGCAAGACCATCGCCCACTTCCGCTGTACCCAGATGATCCTGTTCGAGGGCCTCAATGAGTGCCTGAGCTGAAGCGGCGCATGTTATACGCGTGCAGGAGCGGAATGCCTGGCAGGCCGCTTTACGACGTTTCGGTGGTTTTAACCTGCGGACGGGATACCCCCTTGACCTTTCTCCCGAAAGCAATTCCCAACTTGTCCATGCGGCTGCGCAACGTGCTCGGATGGATGCCGAGGATGGCGGCCGCGCCCGCCTTGCCCTGAATCCTGCCCTGGGTCGAGCTCAGGACGGCTTCGATATGCCGGCGCATGGCCGCATCCAGAGAAAGATGCGCAGGGGGCGTCTCATCGGCGCTCGCCGGGGGGACGTCATCGGGCCGATCGTCGACCAGGCCTGCAAACGAGAGGGGTTCCTCTTCGCCGCGGCTTTGGTGTCGGATCAGGGCACGTTCGACCAGGTTTTCGAGTTCCCGAACGTTTCCCGGCCAGGGGTAGGCCGTCAGCAGATCCATGGTGTCCGCCGCCAGGCCGGGGTGCTTGTAGAGGTTGAATGCCTTGAGTTTTCGGTCGATGAAGTGGTGGACCAGGGCCGGGATATCGGATTTTCGCCGGCGCAGGGGCGGGATGTGGATGGGAAAGACATTGAGGCGGAAAAGCAAATCCTCCCGGAACCGCCCGCTTTTAACCATCTCCGCCAGGTTGCGATGCGTGGCCGCGACGATTCTTACATCCACCTCGATGGGATCCACACCGCCGACCCGCTCGATGATTCCGTCCTGAAGCACCCGCAGGAGCCGGACCTGAGCCGCAAAAGGCAGTTCGCCGACTTCGTCAAGGAAGAGGGTGCCGCGGTGGGCCCGCTCGAAACGGCCACGCTTGCTGCGGATGGCGCCGGTGAAAGCCCCCTTTTCGTGGCCGAAAAGCTCGCTGTCGAGCAGGTTCTCGGCAAAGGCGCCGCAGTTGACTTTGACCAGCGGGCCATCGCGCCGCGGGGAGGTGAAGTGGATCACGTTGGCGATGACCTCTTTTCCCACCCCGGTCTCGCCGGTGAGCATGACGTGGCTGTTCAGGGGGGCCACCTGCCGGACCATCTCCATGACGTCCCGCAGTCCATAACGAGCCCCGACGATTTCGTCTCCGGAAATATGGCGCAGCTCCTGTTGCAGATAGCGATTGTCATCGGCCAGCAGATCCTTTAGCCGCAGAAGCTCGCGGTGTTGAAGGACGTTGGCCATGGCAATGGCGAAGGGATCGTGAAGCAACCCGATCAGCCGAATGTGCTCGGAGGTAAAGCTGTTCTCGTCATCTGAAAATACCTGTACTACCCCCAGCTTTTTCTCGTCTATTTTGAGCGGCAATACGATTTCGGAAAAAGGAGAGATCCCCAAGGCCTCCCCCACTTCTTGGCCGATGGGGTCGTCCGCCGAATGGCGTGACAGGAGAACCCCATCGCCCGAGGCCATGAGACGGGCTTGTGCCCTAGTGGACAAATAGATCGGTTTGGTCCAGGCGGCGATGGGCATGGTTGCGGCCAGGGAGAGCACACGGACGGCCCCCTTTTCCGGTTCATAGGTACAAAGCATGATCCCCTTTATGGGGAGATAGTGTTTTAAATAGGCGAAGCATTCCCGGACCACCTTGTCGATATCCAGGCTGCCGCAGATTTTCAGGGTCGCCTGGTGAAAAAAATTCATGTCGCCATTCATCGCGTTCCCCCCAGACTCGAAATATCGAAGTTTCTTTTAGAGAAATGCCATATTTCGTATTCAAAAGCACGGTATTTCGCATCACCGGCAGTACGTTTTCATAACGCCATGAAATCACTTATCTTTTATCGTGGCATGATCTTTGATTATATCGGCGGGATGCCACGAAGTGATCGCGGCGTCACATCATCGTTGCACGGTATTTTGGAAAGGGAGGTCCACTTGCGGTGGGTTGAAATCGTCAATGTCCGCGTTGCCGCGACCACGGCGCCTTCGACGCTGGAGGGTCTTTTCGGCGACATCCGGCGCAATATCACTTCAGGCGCCGAGGGGGTGGTTCGACTGGTCATCTACCGAGGCAGCCTGGTGGACAGCGATTGGGCCATCCACATTCACCGGGAAACCGCTGAAGGCCCCATGGGTCGAACGGCGCTGGGGCTTGAACTGGCGGACGTGGTGCGCCCCGTGGGGCTGGTGGATCATTCCATTTGGATTGAAGCGGAGGGGAGTGAAGTAGATGAAAGAACATCGTAGTTCGTCGATACATGCGCGGCTGGTGCGGGTCGCTACCCTCGCACTCGTTCTCTGTGGCCTGGTAGGCTGCAGCCCGGAGGGAAAGCCGGCGACCCTGGCCCAACTGGACGCATCGACGCCGGTGGTGGTGATACCGGCCACCCGGGTGGCGGCCAGCCGAGTGGTGGCTGTCAGCGGGACGTTGACCGCCGACAAGACGGCGCCGTTGAGTTTTCTGGTGTCGGGCAAGGTGAGCCGCGTTTACGTGGACGAAGGCGATCACGTCCGCCGCGGCGACCTCTTGGCCACGGTGGAATCCCACGACTACCGGAACAACCTCGCCATCGCAGAGGCGGCGCTGCTCAGGGCCACCGACGCCTATGACCGCTACGAACCCCTTTACCGGGAAGGCGCCTTTACGGAGAAGAACCTGATCGAACTGAAAACCGGCCTGGCCCAGGCGACCGCCGCCCGCAACATCGCGCGCAAGGCCTTGGCCGATAGCGAACTGTCCGCCCCCATATCCGGCATCGTCGGGCAAAAGGGCATCGAAATCGGCCAACGCGTATCGCCCCAGGTCCTGGCATTTACGATCGTCAAAACCGATGTGATCTTCGCCCGGGTGTCGGTCCCCGAATCGGAGATCGGCCAGGTGGCCATGGGGCAGAAGGCCGAGGTCACGATCCCGGCCTTGGAGGGCCGTTCCTTCCTCGGCAAGATCTCCATGATCGGCGCCGTGGCCGATGCGCACAGCCGGACCTTTGCGGTCAAAGTCCAACTGGACAATCCCGGCTACATCCTGCGGCCGGGCATGATCGTACAGACCGAGATCATGACCGACCAGCGCGTGAACCTGTTGACGGTCCCGGGCAGCGCCATCGTGCGCGACGCCGACAATCTCACCTATGTCTTTGTGGCCGATGCCGACACCGGTCTGGCCCATCGCAGGCGGGTCATCCCCGGCTCGGCCTTTGGCAACGAGATCGAAATCAAAAGCGGATTGACCGCCGAAGATGCCGTGATCGTTTCCGGCCACCACAAGCTCACCGACGGCGCCCCCATCACCCTCGCCAAAGCGGATAGCGACGCCTGACGATTCCATGCACCTGCCAACCCCACGTATGAGTGTATACCATGAAATTCTTTGAAGCCGCCCTCAAGCACCGGCAGATCACGCTGCTGTTGACCCTGATTTTCGTTTTGACCGGCATGCACTCCCTGCTGCACATGCCGCGGCGGGAGGACCCGAAAATGACCATCCGCCAAGGGCTGGTCATCATGCTCTATCCCGGCGCGACGGCCCTGGAGATGGAAGAGCAGGTGACCCGGAAGGTCGAGGCACTGCTCTTCCGCTACGAGGAGGTCAAAAAAGACGAAACCGAATCCACCACCAAGGACGGCGAAATGATCATCCAGGTGGAATTGCAGGAGTGGCTCTTCGACAAGGACCGCTTCTGGTCCAAGGCGCGCCACGATCTCAACGAGCTGAAGGCCGAACTGCCACCCGGGGTCATCGGCCCCATCATCGACAGCGATTTCGGGGACACCGTGGCCCTGCTGATCGCCGTTTCCTCCCAACGCCACAGCTACGCGGAACTGGAAGACTTCGTGGAAATCATCGAGGACGAGCTGCGTCCCCTGGCGGAAGTCTCCAAGCTCAAACGCTACGGCGAGCAGAACGAACAGCTCTATGTGACCACCGATTCCCGCAAACTGTCGCAGTACGGGGTGACCCATGGCCAAGTGGCCGGGGCCCTGCAATCCATGAATACCATCACCTATGCCGGCGAAATCAAATCCGGCGGTGCGGAGATCCCGGTCCACACCACCCATTTGTATGCTTCTGTCGATCAGATTGAACACCAGATCATCGACATCTCGCCCCAGGGCCAGGTCGTTCGTCTCGAGGATGTGGCCCGGATCACGCGGCGCTATGAGGAACCGGACGCATTTATCCGCCACAACGGGCAAAAAGCAGTACTTCTCTCCGTGGAGATGCAAAACGGCTTCAATATCGTCGAATTCGGACACAAGGTGGACCAACGCCTGGCGATCGCCAGGGAGAGAATCCCCTCCGATGTGAAGGTCAAGAAGACCATCGACCAGCCCCAGGTGGTGGATGCCAATATCAGTCATTTCATGAAAGAGTTCGGGATCGCCATCGCGGCGGTCATCCTGGTCACCATGCTGCTGCTGCCCCTGCGGGTGGCCATGGTGGCTGCTCTGGCCATTCCCATCACCATCATGATCACTTTCGGGTTCCTCGACTATTTCGATATCAACCTGCAGCAGATGACACTGGCCGGGTTGATCGTGGTGTTGGGCATGGTGGTGGACAATGCCATCGTCATTGTCGACGACTATGTCGAACGGCTGGATCAGGGCACCTCGACCTGGCAGGCGGCCGTAAATAGCGCCACGGATCTCTTCATACCGGTCTTTTCCGCCACCCTGGCCATCATCTGCGCCTTCATCCCCCTGAACCTGATCCTCACGGGCAACAGCCAGGAGTTTCTCCACACCCTGCCCATCGCGGTCACGGTGGCGCTGCTGGTGTCCCTCGTGGTGGCGGTGTTTCTCATCCCCCTGCTCTGCCACGTCTTCATCAAGACGGGATTACATTCGGCCCACGGCAAAAAAGCCCGGTTCTCTTTTCTCGATGGGGTCCAGAAGTTGTACGACGGGATGTTGGCCGGGGCTTTCAGGTGGCCCAGACTGACCATCCTGCTCGGCATCCTCTCCGTGGTCGGCACCGTCGGACTGGCCGCGCTCGTTCCCGTGCGGATGTTTCCCAATGCCCAGCGAGACCAGTTCTGCCTGGAACTCTACATGGACAAGGGAACCCGTTTGGAAGCCACCGAGCAGGCGGTCCACGACATCGAAAGGCTGCTGGGCCAAGACGGGCGCATCCTCGAGGTCACCAGCTTTATCGGCACCGCCTCGCCGCGGTTTTACATGACCTATGCGCCCCAGTTTCCGGATAAAAACTATGCCCAGATCCTGATTGCCACCCGCTCTGCCCGGGACACCGAAGAACTGGTCGCCGAACTGGTTCCCGGTCTACACCATTTTCTTCCCAATGGCGAGATCCTGGTCAAACAGCTGGTGCAGGGACCGCCGGTGGAGGCGCCCATCGAAGTCCGCGTCAAGGGCAACGACCTGGCGGCCATTCGGCACATCGGCGCGGATATCGCCGCACTGTTGAAAAACACCGAAGGCACCAACTTCATCCGCACCACCTTTCAACAGGACTATTACGGCCTGCGCGTCAAGGTGAACGAGGAGGTGGCCAACCGGCTCGGGTTCGCCAGCCAGGACATCGCCCGAATGCTGGGCGGCGGGCTCAAGGGCATGCCGGTCTCCACCCTGTGGGAGGGAGACCATCCGGTCGACATCCTGCTGCGCCTGGACGCGGAACAGCGCGACGCCTTCGATGACATCGACAACATCTACCTGGTCTCTCCGGTCACCGGCGCCAAGGTGACGCTGCGTCAGTTGGCCACCCTGGAACCCGAGTGGCAGCACGGCCGCATCCGACGCCGAAACGGCGTGCGCACCCTCACCGTGCGCACCGAAGCGCAGCTCGGACGCATGCCCAACGACATCCTGGCCGAAATCCGGCCCAAAATCGACGCCATGGAACTTCCCCCAGGGATCACCATCCACTACGGCGGCGAACTGGAAGACCAGGAGAAGGTCATGGGCGAGCAGACGACCTCGCTGCTCACCAGCCTGGTGCTGATCTTCATTGTGCTCCTCTTCCAGTTCAAGGGGATTCGAAAATCGCTGATCATCATGGCCGCTATTCCCATGAGCTGGTTCGGCGCCTTCCTGGGGCTCTATGTCACCGGCAACCCGTTCAGCTTTACCGGGTTCCTCGGGGTGATCAGCCTGAGCGGCCTGGTGGTCAGAAACGGCATCATCCTGGTGGAATACGCGGAAAAGCTGATGGACCGGGACGACTCCCGAAACTTGAAAAGCGTGGCCATGGATGCCGGCAAACGGCGCATGCGGCCGGTCTTTCTCACGGCCATGGCCGCGGCCATGGGCGTGGTGCCCATGATCATCAGCGGATCGACGCTCTGGGCGCCCCTGGGATCGGTCCTGGCCGTGGGGCTGGTCTTCGGCATGGCCCTTACCCTGCTGGTAATGCCGGTCCTCTACTGGAAGGTGCTGCAGCCCGGCAAAAATCGGGATGGCAAAAAGGTGGGGATGGCAAAGCCTCTGGCGGCTTCCGTGGCCGCGCTGCTGACGCTTTACTGCACAGGCGCGCCTCGGGTGTCCGCCGATGACGGCGGCGCTCTGCTGACCCTGCCACGGGCCATTGACATCGCCATGGAGAACAGCCCGGCGCTGGGAAGGTCCGCGGAAAACCTGATCAGCGCCGGGTATGCCGAAAAGAGTGCGAAAGCGGAATATTTCCCTACCCTGTCGGCCGATTACACCTATACCGCCCTCGACCGGGCCCCCTACATGATCACCGGCGGCCGACGCGTTCAAGTGGCCCACGACGACCAGTACCAATGGGGCCTGCGTCTCGTTCAGCCGCTTTTTACGGGTTTTGCCATTTCGTCGCGATACAAAATGGGAAAACTGGGGGTCGAAATCAAGGAGAAAGAAAAGCAGCAGACGGTCCTCGACATCACCAGGGGCGTCAAAAGCGCCTACTACCGTGTGCTGCTCGCCCAAAAAATGGGGATCGTCGCCGATGAAGCCGCCAACACCCTCTCTTCCCACGAAACGGATGCCCGGATGTTCTTCGATCGCGGCATCATTCGGCGCAACGACCTGCTGCGGGCCAAGGTGGCCCTCTCCAATGCCGTTCAGTTCAAGGAGCGGACGCACGCCGATGCCCGCATCGCCGTGGCCGACCTGAACCGTTGGCTCTCTTTCGACATCCATGCCGACACCCGCATTGCGGACATCGGCACGGTCCGGTTCGTCTCCTGGCCGCTCGATACGCTCATCGAAAAAGGGCTGCGAACCCGGCCCCGACTCCAGGCCATGACGCTGGTCCGGGAATCCCTGGCGCATGCCATCACCCTAGAAAAAAGCGCCTGGTACCCCAAGGTGGCGGCCGTCGCCGGTTACTGGCAGAACGGCGACTCGCCCGAAGCGGACGACAACGATTTTGAAAACGATCATAACGCGGCCCTTGGTCTCCAGGCCACGTGGACCCTTTTCGACGGCAACAAGACCCGCTCAAGGGTGGGCAAGGCGGTATCGGAAAAACGGGCCTATGAGGAGACGATGCGGGAGGTCCAGGACCGGGTCCGGCTGGAAATCAAAAGCGCCTATCTCGATCTCGGGGTGGCCGCGAACAATATCGAAACCGCCCGCATGGCCGTGTCGCAGGCAGAAGAGAATCTGCGCATCACCCGACTGGGATACCGGCAGGAGGCAGCCACCTCCACCGAGGTGCTCGATGCCCGCACCGATCTGACCCAGGCCCAGAGCAATTACTACACCGCCTTGTACAGTTACCTGGACGCCCTGGCCGCACTCGAAAGAGCCGTGGGGCAGGACTTGGATGACCTGCACGCCCGGAACCAATAGCCGGCGCGTCCAATCGAAGTGAATGATGCTATGTGAGGTGCCCCATGCATGACAGCGAACTCATTGTCTCTTATCCCGGCTTTTTTGTCTCCGAATTTTGCGAAGATTCTCTCTGGCTGAAATTTTCGGGGAACTTCTTTCACAATTTTCTCATTTTCGATCACAAGGATCTCTTCCCTGACTTCTTCGGCCGGATTTCCGCAAACGCCGATATCCGGACGATTGTCATCCACTCGGAATTTCAGGAATCGGGCAGCGACGAATACCTGCGTTTTTTCCTCATGGAGTGCCCCGAACGGAATCTCGGTCATTTCGGGTTTTCCAACACCATGGACCGTTACGAGTTGCATCGTTTCTGCAACTTCATCGACCAGACGCTTCTGCAGATCGTCGCCCTGGACAAGCCGGTCATCCATATCTGCGGCGGAAACGTGTTGTCCCTCTTCATGAACATTTCCCTGGCCTGTGATTACCGGATCATCTCCTCGGACACGGTCTTCCACAACATCTTCCAGGAAATCGGCATGCTTCCCAAAGGCGGGGCGCCTTTCTTCCTCAGCAAAATCAATGGGCCGAGCAGGACCAAGGCGCTGCTGCTGCTCAAACAGCGGATTACGGCCCGTGAAGCCCTGGAAAACCGCATTGCCGACCAGGTGGTGCCACCGGCGGATCTCGAAACGACGGCCCTGGAGACCGCCCGGAAATTCGGTCAAATTCCGGACCAGACGCTCATCGGCATCAAAAGGCTGACCAATTATACCTTCAAAGAACTCAAAGACTATCTTGAATACGAGACGCAGCAGATCGTCAGGCTCGGGCATCGCCGGCAATTCAGCGATCAATAGAAGATGTGGGAGATGCGGCCGGACTATGGGACTATGCGACCAGATGGGTCGCGAGGCGTTTTCCAAGACCCATCAGGGTCATCGAGGGCGGCAGGCCCCAGGCTTGGGGGATCACCGAACAGTCGCAGACGTAAAGGTTGTCATAAGCGGTCATCAGGTTCGAATCCACGAGGTCGCCGATCTTGACCGTGCCGCCGGGGTGGGCGGCCAGGTACCGGGTCCTGAAAATATCCCGCGCCCCGGCCCGCTTCAATATCGCCCTGGCCCGTTCATACCCCCGTTGCAGTTTCTTTTTTTCATTTTTATCGAGTATTTTCCGCACGCCGCCCGTGTCGGTGAGCCGGCCGCCCAGTTCGTCTTTTGCTTTGACCATGATCTGGAGGGTTCGGCGTCTTGACCCCACCTGGTCGAATCGCAATGCCCCTGCGGCAAACAAGGCCGTGGTGAGGAAGGGATGCGCCATGTCCGTCATCATGTAACCTTCGTCCGACAGGTGCACGCCGGCGCTCATGGGGATCTCGCTGGTCGGTACGTCGATATCGCGGACCGTCCCCCTGACGCCGATGAGCGGGTCGAAGAAAAAATCGAATCCCGCCCGCTCGATGCCGCTGGCGCGGAGGATCACGGGGGTGCCGATACCACCCGCGGAAAGCACGATTGTTGGCGCGATCGCGCGCGTCTTCTTTCCCTTGCGAACGAATTCAACCCCTACGGCGCAGCGGCCGTCGAAGAGGACGCGGGTGACCCGGGCGCCGTTGACCAGCCTCGCACCCTTGGCCATTGCTTCATGCGCGAACATCCGGGCACTCCACTTCACCTCGTGCGGGTCGCCGTAATGGCCGAACGGGGTGCCGGGCGTCCATCGCTCCTGGTACATCAGTTTGTCGAGTTTCTGCCAGTCGTAGCCCAAATCCAGGGCACTTTCCATGATGCGCCGGGACATGGGGCCGACCATCTCGTCCTTGAGGGGCGCCAACGGCAGTTCTTCCCGCAGCGCCTTGACCTCCTGGCGGATATCGACGCCGTACGACGCGAGCATGTCGAAGGGCACCGGAAACGCGGTGGCATAATTGAGTACCGAGCTGCCGCCGGTCGTGATGCCGCGCACCAGTCCGAGCAACTGCGGGGTGAGGAGCAGGCTTCTGCCCGGAAGGAGAAGGGATTTGACGCCTTGCAGGGCACTGCCGGTCAACGGGGTGTTATCCCCCCATTCGAGCAAGAGCACCCTTTTGTTCTTTCCGGCCAGCTCCCGGGCGACGGTGGCGCCACCGGGGCCGGTGCCCACCACGATGACATCGGTTTCTCTTGGAAGCGGCTTCATAAACGGTCCTCCTGAAAACACCACGAGTGGTTTTCGGACAGGGTCAGGCCTCGGAACCCTTTTGTCACCGATCAGACGAAGCGCTGCAAAAACCGGAGGACGTCGCCGATCACCTCGTCCCGGTTGGTTTCGTTGAAGACCTCATGCATGGCACCCGGATAGATCTTCTCTTCGTAAATGCTTCCCCGCAGATGTTGGATCATGGGCCGCGTTTCGGCCATGGGCACCAACAGGTCCGACTCGCCGTGAATCCAGAACATGGGCAGGTCGCCCAGCGCGGGTCCGGCTTCGACGGCTGCCATGGCCGCCATCATCGCCGACACTGTTTGGCGCTGGAAGGCGCCATGATACACCAGGGGATCCCGGGCATAGGCCGCGCCCACGGCCGGATCGCGGGAAAGCACGGCAGGGTCCAAGGGGATCTCCGGGATGGGATCCATGGCCATGAGCTGCTCGAGCATCTCGCGGGCGCCGAACATGGGGCCGGAAAGCACCAGCGCGGCCAGCTCACCGCCATGGTGCTGGGCGTAGCGTGCGGCGATCATGCCGCCCATGGAGTGCCCGATGAGAATCATGGGCAGACCTGGTCGGGTCTGGGCGCTCTTGACGGCCAACTTGTACAGGTCGTCGACCACGGCTTCGAAATCGGCGATCAAGGCCTGTTGGCCGTCGGAGCGGCCGTGTCCCTCGTGATCCAGGCCCACCACTGTCGCACCGGCCGCACGCAGTGCGTCGGCCAGTTGGTCGTAACGGCCGATGTGCTCGCCATAACCGTGGCACAGCAACGCGATCCAGCCGGCCTTCTCATTGGGCCATTCGCGCACGTACCGTTTCGCCCCTTGCCTGCTTTCAATCGTCCACTCTTTCACCTTCTCCATCCTGCCCCCCTCTTTTAGTATTTCGTGTCCATCCAGAAATAGGCAAATTGTGTCGAGATCAAGGCATGCGAAAAATTTTACCGCAGGCATATTAATGATATTCCGAAGATAAGATTTTGAGCATAACGCCGATATCGGGCCAATTGGCCATTTGTGGATGGGCACTATTTGCCTGCCAGCGGTGTCATATACTCGAAGATGTTGGCCCCGCTCGCATGGGGTTTGGTTTCGGCCAGGCTGTTGATCTGTTCGAAATGGTCCCGGATCTCTTCGGGTTTAATCTCCCTGATCCCGTCGCCGATGCAAGCCCCTTTGCCGGAGACCACGGCCGTGCGACCGTACCACCCCGCGCCCATGACATAAATCAAGCCGCTGACGTCGTTCTCCTCAGAAGCCAGATAGAGCACCATGGGGGCATTGAACTGGGGGTTGAGTTTCTTTTCGAACTCGGGCGGGAAGATATCGCTCGTCATGCGCGAGAAGGCGGTGGGCGCAATGGTGTTGACCTTGATATTGTAATTGGCGATTTCGAGCTTGAGCGTATTCATGATGCCCACCAGGCCCATCTTGGCGGCGCCGTAGTTGCACTGGCCGAAGTTACCGTAAAGCCCGGAGGTGGAGGAGGTAAAAATCACCCGGCCGTAGTTGGCCGCCTTCATCAGCTTCACCGCGGGCTGAGTGACGCAGAAGGCGCCTTTGAGATGGACCGCGATCACCAGATCCCACTCTGCTTCCGACATCTTCAAAAAGGATTTGTCGCGCAGGATCCCGGCGTTGTTGACCAGGATATCCACCTTGCCGAATGCGTCCACCGCGGTTTGCACGATGTTGGCGCCGCCCTGCATGGTGGCCACCGAATCGTAATTGGCGACCGCTTCGCCGCCGGCGGCCTTGATCTCCGCCACTACCTGGTCGGCGGCGGACTGGTCGGCCCCGGCGCCGTCGCGCGCCCCGCCCAGATCGTTGACCACCACCCTGGCGCCCCGGGCGGCCAACTCCAACGCATACATCCGTCCGATGCCCTGACCCGCGCCCGTGACGATCGCGACCCTGCCGTCAAACCTGATCTCTCCCATGCTGCACTCCTTTTTTGTCTTGGGCATCGTTGCTTTGCGAGCGTGCAACCCGATTTGCCCAAAGGCTTAGACTATTGCGTCCACCGTTGCATCCTGAATTATACAGATTGCTTGTCCCAAATCATTTTCTTGATTTAGCTGAAAAAAAATCAAGTGTCTACCGATTATTATAGGGCCACCTGCCCCACCCGGGCCGGTTTTAATGAATAGCATTCAGTTAGAATCGCTGTTCGGATTCCGCTGCATTCGGATTCCGCTGCAGTTGACAATCCACTGGGCATGGCCGACAATAGTCTTCTAATTGTGCTTGCGAAGGTCTGACGGACGTGATTATAAAAAGCCGGCTCCGAAACAACATCTGATACGAACAGCCCTGCACTCCTGAAACATCACCGGCACGGTCCGCTTTCTTCGCTTTCCATATGCGCCGCATCTCTGCCCCTTCGTTCGGAGCAGCCCAAAACCATTTCCCAACCCTTTCTTCCGGCTTAAGGAGGTGACTTGTGATTCATCAATTCGACACCGTGATCGTCGGATCCGGCGGCGCCGGCCTTTACGCTGCTTTGGAAGCCAGCCGGCGATCCCGCACAGCGGTCTTGTCCAAGCTCTATCCCATCCGCAGCCATACCGGCGCGGCCCAGGGCGGCATCAGCGCCGCACTAGGCAATGTCGAGGAGGACAAGCCTGAATGGCATGCTTTTGACACGGTCAAGGGGGGCGACTACCTGGTCGACCAGCAAGCCGCCAAGATTCTGGCCGAGGAAGCGGTGCAGGCCGTCTACGACCTGGAGAACCGCGGTTTGCCTTTCAACCGCACGCCGGAAGGCCGCATCGACCAGCGCCGCTTCGGCGGCCACACCCGCAATTTCGGGGAAGCACCGGTCAAACGGGCGTGTTATGCGGCCGACCGCACCGGGCACATGATCCTGCAAACGCTTTATCAGCAGTGCATCAAAAACGAGGTCGTTTTTTTCGACGAATACCAGGTCGTGGACCTGATCCTGGACAACCATACCTGCCGGGGGGTCGTGGCCGTCCAATTGTCCACGGGCGAACTGCACATCCTGGCGGCCAAGGCCGTGCTCTTCGCCACCGGCGGTTTCGGGCGCATGTTCAAGATCACCTCCAACGCCTTCGCCAACACCGGCGACGGCCCGGCCGTGTGCGCCCGCCGGGGCATTCCGCTCCAGGACATGGAGTTCTTCCAGTTCCATCCCACCGGGATCATGGGGCTTGGCATCCTGATCTCCGAGGCAGTGCGCGGCGAAGGCGGCATCCTGCGCAACCGCGACGGTGAACGCTTCATGGAGCGTTATACCCCCACCCTGCTGGACCTGGCCCCGCGGGACATCGTGTCCCGTTCGATTCTCACAGAAGTGCGGGCCGGCAGAGGCATTCGCGGTGATCGCCAGATCGATGACTATGTCTATCTGGACGCCACCCATCTGGGAAAGGAGACCCTGCTCAGCAAGCTGCCCGATATCACCAGCTTTTGCAAAACCTACCTGGGCATCGACCCGGCGGATGCGCCTATACCGGTGCTGCCCACGGCCCACTACGCCATGGGCGGTATTCCCACCGATGTCCACGGCCGGGTGG
>Ga0209164_1001627_pt1 | contig 27654 bp, 29 predicted proteins | sample MTBNYHSulfiMetaG_FD_187458 | JGI IMG/M metagenome (GOLD analysis project Ga0209164, IMG submission 187458) | Enrichment culture microbial communities from rom New York Harbor, USA that are MTBE-degrading - MTBE-NYH (New York Harbor Sulfidogenic)... | ecosystem: Environmental > Aquatic > Marine >... | reverse complement strand
TGGCGGGTGTCGTCGGCATGGGGCGTGCCATGGGGATTGCGGATGTCGCAGAACAGGCAGGCCACCCGGTATCGCTGGCCTCCGTCCTCGTAGTGCCAGGGAAGGATTCGGAAGGTGTCCGGATTGGGCACGGCCAGCAGATCGCTCTCCTCTATGCGGGCCAGTCCCTCTATGGAGGAGCCGTCGAAGCCCTTGCCCTCCGTGAATGCTCTTTCCAGCTCGTACGACGGAATGTCAAAGCCCCGCAGCTCTCCCAAGATATCCGGAAACAGCAGGTTGGCAAACCGGATGTCCGAGCCTTCGTTCTCCAAAAAAGAAAGAACCTCCTCCGGCGTACGACAGCGGTGCATATCGTATAACGGCGGAGGAAATAAAAGGGTATCGCCGGGCTAGAAACCGCGCTCGGCGATGTCGCCCACCACGGGCAGCTTGAACTTTTCTCCCTGATAGGCCTTTATCATGAGCACCAGCCACAGGATAACGGTCAGGAGCCAGATAAGGCCGCCGATGACCCAGCCAAGAAATGGAATCCAGCTGAATATGAAACCGAGAATGGTCAGGGGGAGAAAGGTCAGAATGGACTGGCGGGCGTGAAACCGCACGAATTCGTTGTCCTTTTCTATCAGATAGAAAACAAGGCCGGTAAGCCAGGTTAGCAGGTAGCACAGAGCTCCTTCCACGTTTTCTTCCATACCCACTGATGTTTTGTTCATGCCGTGAAATTATGACACCATATATTAGTCTATCGAAAATTTAAGAACACCGGGGGCATTCAAGGTACATGGCACGCATATACCTTACCCGTCGTATTCCGGAGGAGGGCATGGCCCTTCTGGAAAAGGAGCATCAGGTGGAGGTTTTTGAGGGCGACTCGCCGCCATCCAAACAGGAAATTATCGACTGCCTGCGGGATGCCGAGGGGCTGCTGTGCCTGCTCACCGACCCCATCGACCGGGAGGTGCTGGACGCCGCACCCTGCCTCCGGGCCATTGCCACCTACGCCGTGGGCTACGACAACATCGACGTCCGGGAGGCCACCCGTCGGGGCATCCCCGTCTCCAACACCCCCGGCGTGCTCACCGACACCACCGCCGACCTCACCTGGGCCCTGATTATGGGCATCGCCCGGCGCATCGTGGAGGGGGACCACATGGTCCGGGAGGGGCGATTCAAAGGCTGGGGTCCCCTGGTTCTGCTGGGAACCGACGTGTGCGGCAAAACACTGGGCATCGTGGGGGCGGGGCGCATCGGGCAGGCGGTGGGGCGGCGGGCGCGGGGCTTTGACATGGACATACTGTACCACAACCGCTCCCGGAAACCTGAGTTTGAGCGGGACTGCGGCGCTCGTTACGTGGAGATGGAGGAGCTGCTGCGTACGGCGGACTATGTCACCCTGCATCTGCCGCTGACTTCCGACACGTATCATCTGATTGGCGGGGAGGAGCTGGACATGATGAAGCCGTCAGCATTTCTCATCAACACCGCCCGGGGTCAGTGTGTAGACGAGCGGGCGCTGGTCCGGGCGCTGGGCAGCGGGTCCATTGCCGGAGCCGCCCTGGACGTGTTCGAAAACGAGCCGGAACTGACACCCGGCCTGGCCTCTCTTTCCAATGTGCTGCTGTGTCCACATGCGGGGTCCGCCTCCCGTGAAACGAGAGCCAAGATGGCGGAGATGGTGGCCCGGGATTTGCTGGCCTCCCTGCGGGGAGAGCGGCCCCGGCACTGCATCAATCCGGAGATTTTTGAAAAAAAGAAGTGAGGGCTACTGGCGATTGGCCAGGAGCTCGTCGATGCGCTCCACCAGGTCCTGGATGCTCCGCTGGCTCTTTTCGCCGCTCTTCATCTGTGCGTTGAGCTCGTCCAGCCGGATGCGGATGGCCTCCTTGGAAAACTCGGCCACACTGGAATAGCCCACCCGGGGGTCCTCCACCACGGTCCGGCGGATTTCCTCGTGCAGCATCTTGGGCACCGAGATGGTGCTGTACTTAATCATGGACAATTAATCATGAATCCCTTAAATAATTTGCTGTGTGCGCCAAGCATTTTATGCCCGCCGCCGTTACCCTCTCATGCAGCAGGACAGGACCAGCGGGGCATCTGAAATCATGCGGCAGATGAGGGAGCACCTCTCCGGTGAGCCCTCCCAACTCCGCCCCGTCTGCCGGGACATCCTGGCCACCTATCCCTCCATGGGTTCCCTGTGGCGCCTGGCCAACACGGTCTTTCTGGAGGAAGACGCAGAGACTGCCTTTCGGTCCCTGCTGGAGGCGGACGCCCGGGTTATAGGGCAGGGGCACCAGGTGCTTACAGAGGAGGCAGTGGTCCTCACCTACAGCCGCAGCTCCACGGTGAAAGAGATACTCGCGGGCAACCCCGAGATGGTGAGCCGGGTGCTGTGCGGCGAGGGACGCCCCCACGGAGAGGGACAGAGGCTGGCCCGTGAGTTGAGCCAGGCGGGCATCCATGTTACTCTGACCACCGATGTCGGGCTCCTGGAGGAGATACCGGAGGCGGACCTGGTGCTGGTGGGCGCCGACGCCCTGGTGGACGGAGCGGTGGTCAACAAGGCGGGAACCGGGGCGGTGATGAGGGGGGCAACCGCCGTCGGGCTGCCGGTGTACGTGGCGGCGACCTCCCACAAGGCCTTTCCCTTCGTGTTCATTAAGGAGGAGCCGGGGGGCGAGGTGTGGGACAGCCCGCCCCCGGGAGTGCGCATCAAAAACCTCTATTTTGGGACGGCCAGCGCCGCCGATGTCACTGCCTTTGTCACCGAGGAGGGAAGAAGCCACGATGCACCCGTTTTTCGGGGCAAGGTGGCACCGGACATCAAAGAAATCAGGGACCACCTGGACGGACGGGACGGATACCGGCTGGTGGGGGGCGGCGGGGCGGCCACCGCCAAAACCAAACATTAATATGGGCTGCAGCCATCCCCATGTATGACCGAGATTAGGGACAACCTGCTGTATACGGAAAGCGACGAGTGGGTCCACAAAAAGGACGGGGTGGTCCGCATCGGCATCACCGACTATGCACAGGAGCACCTCACCGACGTGGTGTACGTGGAGCTGCCCTCCGTGGGTGACACCTTCTCCCGGGGCGACGAAATGGCCACCATCGAATCGGTGAAGTCGGTATCCGAGATTTATGCCCCGGTCAGCGGGGAGGTCATCGAGGTCAACACGCGGCTGGATGAGGAACCGGAGCTCGTCAACGGCTCCCCCTACGACGAGGGCTGGCTGGTGGAACTCAAGATGAGCGACGAAAGCGAGACGGCGGCGCTGCTCTCCCCATCCGATTATCGAGCCAAGCTGGGCTGAGCGGACCCGAGCAAACTGAACGATGGGTTTATAAAAGAAAATCAGATTAGGGGAAAGATAGCATGTCACGTGAAGATTTTAAGTCATTCATCCCCGCTGACCAGACCCTTCCGGAACTGACGCTGAAGGCCGTTCTCGTGGGCATGATTCTGGCCATCATCATGGGCTCGGCCAACGCCTACCTGGGTCTGTACGCCGGCATGACAGTCAGCGCTGCCATCCCCGGTGCCATCATGGCCCTGGCCCTGCTCAAGCCGCTGAAGGGCAACATCCTGGAAAACGTGATCGGCATGCAGGGGGCAGCCGCCGGAGAGGCTCTGGCCGCCGGCATTATTTTCACCATCCCCGCCCTGGTGGTCATCGGGGCCTGGGACAGCATTCACTATCTGGAAACCACGGTCATCGCCCTCATCGGTGGAATCTTGGGCGTGCTGTGGATGATTCCCCTGCGGCGGGCCCTGATTATCAAAACCGATTTGCCCTTCCCGGAGGGCATCGCGGTGGCGGCGGTGATGACCACGGCGGTGGGGGACGGGGAGGAGGGCGAGGGGACCGGCGGCAGCATCTGGATGGTGGTGGGCGCTCTGCTGGCGGGACTGGTCAAATTTTCACAGGTTTCACTCAACATATTCAGGGGCAGCGTGGAGGACGTGATTGACGCCGGGAAATACTACATCCTGGGTCAGGACCGCGGTGGATACTTCTACGGCGGCGCGGCCGCCTCCCCCGCCCTGCTGGGCGTGGGCTACATCGTGGGTCCCCGCATTGCCTCCTTCGTGTTTGCCGGCGGCATCCTGGGCTGGATCATCTTGACCCCCCTGATTCTTCTGTCCACGGGCATGCCCGGAGACGCGGCCACTCCCATTGACGGCTTCTACAAGATATGGGAGGACTATGTCCGCTACATCGGCGTGGGAGCCATGGTGGTGGGAGGCCTGTACACCATCTGGGGCCTGCGAAACAACCTGATGGGCGGCATCAAGGAGGCGGTCGTCGGACTGCGGGGCGGAGAGGTGAAGGAGAAGAAGCGCACCGAGGCCGACCTGGACTTCAAGAAGGTGTTCCTGACCATCGGCTTCCTGGTGATTCCCACCTTCATCATCTATGCCTGGGTGTCCGAGCAATATGCCATCTCCGCCTTCATGTCCGTGCTGCTGGTGATTGCCGCCTTTCTGGCCAGCGCCATTGCCGGATACATGGCGGGGCTGCTGGGCTCCTCCAACAACCCTATTTCGGGGGTTACGGTGGCCGTGCTCCTGTTCGTCAGCATCATCATGCTGGCCTTCGGCGCCACCGGCCTGGAGGGGATGACCATCGTCATCCTCATGGCCGCCGTGGTGTGCTGCGCAGGGGCCATATCCGGCGACGTGCTGCAGTCCCTGGCCGCCGGTCAGATGATAGGCTCCACTCCCTACAAGCAGCAGCTGGCCGAAATCTTTGGCATACTGGCCGCCGCGCCCGTGCTGGGCATCGTGGTGAAAGCGCTGGACAGCGCCTACGGCATCGGCACCAAGAACCTGCCCGCTCCCCAGGCCTTCCTGATGGGAGGCATCGTGAAGGGGGTCATCGGGGGGGAGATGGTGTGGCCCTACGTGATTGCCGGCGCCTTCCTGGCCCTGGTGCTGATTATGATGGACATTCCGGTGCTGCCGGTGGCCATTGGCACCTATCTGCCGCTCACCCTGAGCATTCCCATCTTTGCCGGGGGCATCGTGCGGGCACTGGTGGACCGCTACATCAACAAGCGGTCGCCCAACAGCGGCCAGGAGGACGAGGCCAGCGACTGGGAGATGGCCATCCAGAAGCATGGGGTGTCACCCAAGGAAAAGGCCAACCGCACCGGGCTGCTGTTTACGGCGGGGCTGATTGCCGGAGAGGCCCTGGTGGGTGTCATTTCTGCCTTCCTGATCATCGGCCACATAGATATCGCGCTGCTGGGCAAGGCACCGGCCTGGCCGGGCATGCTGGTATGGGGCTACATCGCCTTCCTCATGGGCTACATCGTCATCCGGACGTTCAACAAGGCCCGGGCCGAGCACGTTGAAACATAAGCCCTTCACCCTGGACATACCTGACTCCGTGATCCCCGTCCGTACCGCCGAATGGTACGAGGAGGAGGGTCTGGTGCGCATCAAGATGCAGAAGTTCGAGGGGGGGCTGGGCAGGTGGCTCTGCCGGGTGCTGAAAAAACCCACCTATGCCGTGGTCAACCTGGACGAGCAGGGCTCATTCATCTGGCGTCGATGCGACGGGGCCACTAGCGTGGGATGTATCCTGGACGACCTGAGGCAGGAAACCGGGGAGCGATTCGAAAAAGAGGGTCTGCGGCACCGCTCCTATTTTTTTCTCCGTATGCTGCACAGCCGGGGGCTGATTTCCCTGCGTCTGTCGGAACCAACCCCCGGAGAGCCCGGGGGAGGAAAACAAGGACCTGGAGGAGTCTGATACCCACGGTTTCCCGTTGCTGTTTTAGCCCGGCGGCGGGGGGCGGGTCCCCAGCGTCACCGGCAGGGTTACGGTTTCATTGTGGCGAACCACCGTGACCTGGATGGTCTGGCCGGGCAGGGTATGGGCGGCGAGATAGCTCATGAGGTCGTCACCGTTGAGGACGGACCGGTTGTCGATGGCCACCACCACGTCGCCTCCCACCACGTACCTCGTTCCTCCAATGGAAACCTGATGGTTGCCGCCCTGCAGGCCCGCTTTATCGGCCGGACCACCGTCCTGGATGCCCGCCAGCAGCCAGCCATAGGTGACGTTCACACCCATGACCCGTGCCAGGTGGTAGTCCATGTCGTAGCCGGTGACCCCCAGCCAGGAATGCCGCGTGTAGGAGCCGGTGCTCACCAGCGAGGGCAGCTCCCGGAGCACCGTGGCCGAGGGGATGGCAAAGCCCAGGCCCTGTGATTCCGAAACGATGGCCGTGGTAATCCCCACCACCTCTCCCTGATAGTTAAGCAGCGGTCCCCCCGAATTCCCCGGGTTGATGGGAGTGCTGATCTGGATGATGTTGGCAATGGAAAAATCTCCCGCTGTGGACTCCCTGATGGTGCGGCCCAGGTGGCTGACGATGCCCGTGGTCATGGTCCCGGCCAGACCGAAGGGGGTTCCGATGGCCACCACCGGGTCGCCCACCCGGAGAGTAGCAGAAGATGTCATGGCCAGCGGGGGCAGCTCTGCCCGCTCCGCGTTCACCTCCAGCACCGCCAGGTCGGCATAGGGGTCGGAGCCCAGCACCTCGGCGGCAAAGGCCCTGCCATTGCACAGGGTCACCGTGATGTTGACGGTGTTGCGCACCACATGATAGTTGGTGACCACCACGTGCTCCCCGCTCTGGTTGTAGATGAATCCCGAGCCCTGGCTCTCTCCGTACTGCTGGCCGAAGATGCTCTGCTGGACCGTATAGCCGTGAATCACCACGATGGAGGGACGGACCTGCTCGTACAGCGCCGCCAGGGAGGTATTGCCCAGAAAATAGGTTATGTTGTGGCTGGGAAACTGCAACCCGTCCAGTTGCTGCTGCAACGCATGGTTGCGCTGCTCCAGGCTGTCCAGGTCATCGGCAATCGACCAGTAGGTGAGAAGGGCTCCTCCCGCTCCCCCCGCCACCACCAGCCCCACCACCAGCACGGCTGCCCAGGACGGGGAAAACACACCGGAACGGGGGTCGGAAACCACCGGTGCCGGTTTCTCGCCGGGCGGCTCGGCGGAGGTTTCGGTCCCTTCGCCCAGCAGGTCCGCTGCCTGCTGCCTAAGCTCACGGGCGCGACGGGTGCCTATCCCCGGCACCTGGGCCAGTTGGTCCAGGGAGGCCCTCTGGATGTCCTCCAGGCTCTCAAATCCGGCCTCGGCCAGGGCCCGGGCCCGGGCGCTGCCGATGCCTCGCAACTGCAGAAAGACTTCTCCGTGCATGTGAGGACGAAAAATACCCTCCCACTTAAAATTTTTCGTACGTCTGTCGAATGTCAGGCGTTGAACCAGCGCAGCACGGCCAGGAAGCGCTGCCCGGCGGTGATAATCCCGGCCACGGCAAAAAAGGCCATCACCCAAGCCAGCAGGGACCAGGAGAGCAGGACGGTATCCGTGGCTGCTAGTACGTACTGCACCAGGGGAGCCAGGGTGAGTATCACCACCCGGTCGGCCCGTCCCAGCCATCCCCCGTACTCCCGGCCGTATCCCACCGCCTGGGCCTGGGTTCCCATGTAGCTGGTGAGCAGCATGCCGGCCAGGGCCCCCAGACCCACCAGAGGGGGACACCAGGGAGAGGCAGCCACTCCCCCCACCATGAGCACGTCAGAGAAGCGGTCCACCGCGTGGTCGATGAAATCACCCTTGAGGGAGGCCACGCCCTGCATCCGAGCCACCTTGCCGTCCAGGCCGTCCAGAAAACCGTTGACCAGAACGGCCAGCGCCCCCGCCACCAGCAGTTCGAGATGCCAGAAAGAGTAATATAAGGCCACGCCGGCCACGGTGGCAAACAGCAGAGACAGGGCGGTGAGCACGTGCGGCTGCACGGACATGTGCCGGGCCACCCGTGCAAACAGCCAGTCCACGTTGTCTCTATATCTGTCCAGCATGGTCCATCACCCAGTCGCTCCAGTCCACCCACCCCGCCCCGCCAGAAAGGAAACCGCGTTGGGCTATTTTAACGATTTCCTCGGCGGTCTGCTGAACACTGAGGCGGGTGGTATCCACCTCCGCCACCCGCTCCTCGCCATGCCGTCCTACGGCCTGCACGGTGATGACATCCAGGGCCTCGGCGGCCACGTTTTCCCTGATTTTGGCCTCCGGCCATCCCTTGGCCGTAAGGCGCCCCCTCAGCACGTCCGGATGGCAGCGCAGCACCACTGCAAAATCCACGCTCAGCAGGTGCGACAGGTGCCCCTCCACGATGACCTGGTCGTGCCGCTCCCGAAACCGGCGGTCCACGGCATCCACATCCACCACCCTGCAGTTCCTCTCCCGGTCAAAACCGACCACGCAGTCGGCGGCCAACTCGTCAAAGCATTCCACGGCGTAGCCACGGGCGGCCAACTCCGCTCCCGCAGCCGTTTTGCCGGTGCCCGGCGTGCCGGTCAGGGCTATCTTCATTGAATCAGGGAAATAAAACGGTAGGGGTCCCCGCCGGAATGGAAGCAGTAATGGATGCTCCGGTGGTTTTTCTTGAAGGCCACTACGTCCCGGCGCACCGCCGCCGCATCTTCCTGGTTCTGCAGCACGCGCTGGAAGAAGACGGCTACCTCCTCCATCTCCGGCTCCTTCATACCCAGCCGGGTCAGCTCCTGCACCCCCAGGCGGATGCCCGAGGGATACAGGGGATGCTCATCCTCCGGCACCATGTTCATGTTGGCAATGATACCGGCCTTTTCCAGCTGCTCCGCCGCCCAGGCCCCCTTCTTTTCTCCCACCCGGAACACGATTTGATGGGAGCGGGTGAATCCATAGTCGGCTCCCAGAACCCCGAATCCCCGGTCGTGCAGCTCGGAGGCCAGACGCTGGGCATTGGCCACAATCTGGGCTGCGTAGTCTCGTCCAAAGGCCAGGTGCTCGGCAAAGGCGATGGCCTTGGCCGCCACGTGGTGCAGATGGTAGGAGGAGGTAACCCCGGGGAACACCCCCCAGTCCAGCTGCTTCATCCACTTGGCATCCTCCCGGGGGGTATCGGTGAGAATCATCCCTCCCTGGGGGCCAGGCAGGGTTTTGTGGGTGGAGCCGGTCATCACGTCTGCTCCCTCCTTCAATGGCTGCTGAAACTGCCCTCCGGCAATCAGCCCCAGCACGTGGGCCGCATCGTAGACCACCTTGGCTCCCACCTCGTGGGCCGCCTCCGCCACCTCTTCCAGGGGAGTGGGAAACAGGAACACCGACTGGCCGAACAGGGCCAGCACCGGCTCCACCTCCCGGATGACCTTGGCCGCCCCGTCCACGTCAATCACCATGTGCTCCTGGTCGAAGGGATAGGTGTGCAGTTCCAGCCCCCGCAGGCCGGCCGCCCCCCACTTGCCGTAGGATATGTGGGCGCCGCTGGCCGTGTCCAGCACCGTCACCTTGTCCCCGGGCTGGGCCAGTGCCTTGAACACCGCCATGTTGGCCACCGTGCCCGACGTGGGCCGGATGTCGGCATAGGCGCAGTCGAACAGCCGTCGGGCCAGTTCCATGCCCTTGGTTTCCACCTCGTCGAACCACCGGCAACCCTGGTAGTAGCGCTGCCCCGGGGTGCCCTCGGCATAGCGGCCGTGGAAATCCGAAACCAGCATTTCCTGGCACATGGGCGACAGGATGTTTTCTGAGGCAATCATGGGCAGAGCGTCGCCGTACATCTCGTTGTTTTTCCGGGCCATCTCCCGAATGCTGTGGGCTTCTTGTTCCCAGTTCATATGCCTGAATCTGGGTGTTCCATAAAAAGATAATGGCGGGAAAGGTGGTGTGGCTGCCCGTGAGGCGGCGGTCACCATTGTTTTTCCGGGCTGGACCCCGCTGCTGCCCCAGGCATGCATTTAAATATCCTTGCACCATAAATTGGTGATAATATGGCTTTCTCCATTCGCAGCCCGGCCTTCGCTCCCGGGGCATCCATCCCCGCCCGGTATACCTGCGACGGAGAGAACGTGTCCCCGCCCCTGGAATGGGGGGACGTTCCGCCTGAGGCGGAGAGCCTGGCTCTCATCGTCGACGACCCCGATGCGCCCCTGCTGACCTGGGTGCACTGGCTGGTATACGACATGCCGGCGGACCGGACGGCTCTCCCGGAAAACATACCCCCGCAGGAGGTGCTGGATGACGGCACCCGGCAGGGAACCACCAGTTTTCGCCGCATCGGCTACGGGGGCCCCTGTCCTCCGGGCCGGAGGCCCCACCGCTACTACTTCCGGCTGTATGCCCTGGACGCCGCGCCGGACCTCCCTCCGGGGGCGAAGAAAAGAGCCCTGACCGCGGTCCTGCAGATCCACCTGCTGGCCACGGCGGAGACCATGGGTGTCTATGCCCGAAGATAGCGTGATCCTGAACAGTGACCAGCTCATCATCCTGCTCCAGAGGCTACAGGAACATGTGGAGCGCCTGAGGACCAGCGAGCAGGAGAAAAGGGAGCACATAGACCGCCTCCAGGAAGAGATTCAGCGCCTCCAGGCCGAGAACAGGGAGCTGCGGCACAGGCTGGGCCACCCCAGGAACGAGACTGGTTCGCCGCCGCATTATGGTGACCGTACCTACTGGACTCCCCGGCGGCTGTACCGGCTGCGGGCCTGCAACCCGGACCTCAGCTACCGTGACCTGGAAGAAAAGACAGGCATTCCCAAGAGCACCATTCAGCGCCGGGTGGCCGGATACGGACGGCACTCCGACCGCCAGGGGTAGCCATCTACCCTGAGGGCCGTCCGGCGGAGGCTCACCGATAGTCGAAGAGACTCTGCTGGGCCGGCTGCTGGCCCCGTGAGGGCCCGTTCTGGGCCAGGACCATAATTTTCTGGGCCTGGGGCTTGTCCAGGATAACCGCCAGCTCGTCCTCGGCAATCCCCGTCTGGGCCACCAGGCGGGCGGCCAGAGCGGGGTCGGCGCTCATCAGACGCTGAAGATGGGGCAGCAGGTCGGTGGCCTTCACGCCGGACATATGGAGATGCCGTCCTATTTTGGCGGCCAGGCTGCGACGGGTGGCACGTGCCGACTTGCTGTCGCTCATTTTCCGGAGATACGAGGGAAAATGATACCGGGGAGAGCCGGCATAGGTCCGGGTTTTGGCCACGGCCACCCCTCCGAACATCAGGTCGCAGGCATAGCGCCACAGGCCGTAGTGCTGCCGACGGCGGGTTCTCCCCAGGAAGACGTCGGCCGCCGCCAGAAAGCGATAGGCGCGGGCCAGGTCCACCGGCTTTTGGTACTCTACAGGCAGGTTCTCGTCCAGCCACAGAATGAGAAAATCAGGAGGCTCGTCGATGGCCCAGGCCGCCTCGTTGGCAGTCTGCATGTCCCGGGCCTTTAGTATCTCCCGGATGCCGTCGAATATTTTTTTCTCGCGGTTGCGGTACCCGAGGGACTGCACGGCCTCCGGGCCTACCTCCCGGCGTCCCTGGCAGACGGTCTGCAGGTCGTTGATGGCTCCCCGCACGTCTCCCTCCGCCTGGCTGGCAATGTGGCCAATGACGTCCTGGTGCACGCGCACCCCCTCGCTCTCACAAATCTGCTGGAGCACGCTGCGCAACTCGCTGCGCACCTCCCAGAACTGGATGTGGCGGCACAGGGTGCGGAGGGGGGCACCGCCGCCTTTGACCAGTTCATAGTAGTCGTTGACGATGAGGACGATGGGCTGCCGGGTGGCGGAGATGGTATCCACGATGGCCCGTTTGCCGCCCCGGTCCCCGCTGGTTTCATAGAGGTTGTCCGCCTCGTCCAAAACGATGAGCTTGTGGCCGCCCGTCCGGCTGGATACGTATTCTCCGCTCCCGGTGAACGTCTCGTTGACCGCCCCGCTGAGCGCTATCCGCCGGATGATGTCTCCGCTGCGGGTGTCAGAGGCATTGAGCTCTATGACTTCCCAGCCAAAATCGCGGGCCAAGGCGTGAGCGGCCGAGGTTTTGCCCACGCCGGGCACGCCGGAGAGTATGACCGCCCTGCGGTCGGGGGTGCCCCGCTCCCACTGCCCTGCCCACTGGCGCAGCTGCTGAAGGGCTTTTCTGTTTCCCGCTATCTCGTCCAGGCTCGCCGGCCGGTATTTCTCAGTCCAGTTTTCCATGGCTAAAAGGCTTTAACGACCCAGCTTCCAGTCGATGCCGGCGTCTTCTTCCCAGTACTCGGTGCTCTTGCGGAACTCCTCCCGCACGATGTCTCCCAGTTTGGTGGGGATTTTGATGCCGTAGTTTTCGTAGATTTCCATGCCGTCCTTGGTGATGTAGGTCGGGTTGAAGGGGTCGAAATCGGGGGGAAACTTTACCAGCTCGTAATGGAACTCGCCGCTTGTGGGGTCGCGGATGCAGGTTCGGTAATTGTACTTGTTGATGACTGTGTAGCTGCCCTGCAATTTGTTGACCATGTCCCGGTAGTAGTGCAACCCGCTCTTTAACTCTTCCATTTCCTGCTCCAGCTCGCCCACCTTTTTCATGTGGTGGTCCAGCTTTTGGCGCAGCTCCTCGTTTTCGGAGCGCAGACGGGATGCCGCCTCGCTGCCGGGCTCCTCTTCATATCCCATGCCGTCTCCTCTCTGCTCCGTCAATCGCGCTTTCAAATACTTGTTTTCTTTGCGCAACTCGGAAATCCAGTCGATGAGTTTGTCATTGGAAACACCCGCATAGCCGGTGGTGTTTTCCAGCAGCTCTATTTTTTTCTTCAACTGCAGCACCATGTTGCTGTATTTGTCCACCAGCGCCCGGTACATGGCCACCTCGTCGTCGTGCATGGGGCCATCCTCGGCGATTTTGGCCACCTTGGCTACGGGGGTGTGCTCAGGAAGGGGTGGAGAACTGTGCGGGACCATCTGCGGCACCTGCTGCAGCGGGGGATTTGGCTGGGGGTTGTGCTGATACTGCTGCTGGGCGTTGGCCTGTCCCTGGCGCTCACCGGCTTCCTCTTCCTTCGGCGTGGTGGTAAAAATCATGATGCCAAACCAGGCCAGAATGAAAGATAGTATCGCCAGTATGGTGAGCGTGGTGAAATCCATTACCATAGTATGAGCGTAGGTATATTATTAATTTTCGCTTGCTGAGGCAATACTCGGGTCAGGCTTCCTCCACGGAAAAGATGCTCTCCGGCTGGAGGTAGCGCAGCAGAGAGGTGTCTGCCATCCGCTCCAGTTTCTGGTGCACCTCGTCTTTGAGCCACAGGCTTAGATGTTTTCCCTCTGCCGAGGTGAAGGCGGCCCCCCAGGTGTGGTGGCTCTCCGAGGTGATGCAGTCCCGGGGGCAGCCGGTGGCAAAGACGATGCCGTCGACCAGATCAGGGGGGCCGTACACGGTGACCCTGTCCACCTTCATCCTCTGGTGGGCGTAGGAGCCCATGTGCAGACCCACCAGTGCCGCTCCTTCCTGGCGGGGGTGGCTGGCGGCCAGGTGATACAGGCTTTCGAACAGACCGGCGCGGGTGTCCCGCAGGGTGGGACGGGCGGCCCGGGCCTCCTCCAGCAGGCTGAAGTCCAGGTCGGCGACGATGGACCCCTCCTTCATGTAGTCACCCTTTTTTATCAGGCGGCCCTGAGGGCCGTACACCTGGCTTCCCCCCCAGAAATCCAGGCTTTCCTGGGTTCCCACCAGGTTGGCATAGGCCATGAACACCGTGTTCTCGATGGCCCGGGCGGGCAGGATAGCCTCAAAGAAGTCCTGGCTCATGGTGGGTGAGGCGGAGATGCAGACCACCAGGTCGGCTCCCCCCAGTACTAGCCCCTTTACCAGTTCCGGGAAGAACAGGTCGTAGCAGATGCACAGGCCCACCGTGCCGAGGGGCGTGGAAAACACCGGCAGCTGGTGACCGGAGGCAAAGTAAAAGCGCTCCTCGAAGGGGCCAAAGTTGGGCAGAAAGGACTTGCGATAGGCCCGGGCGGAGCCGTCAGGGTTCACCAGAACCGCCGCGTTGAATATCAGCCCCGGTCGCTCCCGCAGGGGCATACCGAAAACCACGGAGCAGTGGTGCTCCCGGGCCATGTCTCCGACCGCCTGGACGGAGGGGCCATCCAGGGGCTCCGCCAGGTCCCGGAACTCGTCCCGGCAGGTGTACCCGGTGAGGCACAGCTCGCCGAAAACGAACATCTCCGCCTGTTCGTCCCCCAGGGTTTTCTCCATTTTTTTGAGGTTCTTTTTCTTGTTGGCAATGGACGGTTTGACGTTTGTTAAACAGAGGCGCATGACAATCCCAAAAGAATATATCGGCTCGCCATATAACGTTAACCATGCTGGACATCGACCCCGAGCAGGTGACGACCATCATAACCGACTTCATCAGAGGCTATGTGGAGCGGACCGGGATGAGGAGCGTGGTGGTGGGGCTGTCTGGAGGCCTGGACTCGGCGGTGGTCACCTCACTAGCCTGCCAGGCTCTGGGAAAGGAGCAGGTACACGCCATCTTCATGCCTGAGCTGAGCACCCCCATCGAGGACCTGGAGCACGTGCGCCTGATATCCGACCATCTGGAGGTTGAATACGAGACCATAGACATCTCGCCCTTCATCCACTCCATCCGCAGGATTTATCCCCATGACATGGACGAGATAACCCTGGGCAACATCAAGTCACGTCTGCGCATGCTCCTCTGGTACGGCTATTCCAACGTCACAAAAAGCCTGGTGTGCGGGTGCTCCAACAAGTCGGAGTTGCTCATTGGGTACTTCACCAAGTACGGGGATGGGGGCAGCGATATCCTGCCCATCGGGGACCTCTATAAGACGCAGGTCTACCAGCTGGCCGCCCACCTGGGGATACCTCAGCCCGTCATCGACAAAGCCCCCACTGCCGGCCTGTGGAAGGGACAGACCGACGAGCAGGAACTGGGCATCGCCTACGAGAAACTGGACCGTATCCTGTACGGCCTGGAGCGCAAGTGGCCCGTGGACAAGATAGCGCAGGCGGCAGAGGTGGAGCGCAGCGAGGTGATACGCATCCATAACATGCGCCGCACCAGCCAGCACAAGCGCCACCTGCCCCTAATTCCCAAAATCGGTCTGCGCACCGTGGGTCTGGACTGGCGCTCCCCGGTGCAGGAAGAGCCCTTTTACGGGTAGGCGCCGAAAAATACCGGCAGTCCCTCCGATGCCTACTGCAGTGCTTCTTCCAGTTCCCAGTAGTGAGCCTGCAGAATCTTCATGGCCTCTGTCAGGGCGCGGCGGGCGGTCAGGGCCCCGTCGGTCTCGAACTGGAAGATGATGCGGGAGGGGTCTCCCTGTACGGTGATGGCATTGCGGGTGCAGACTTCCTGGCAGGTTTTACACAGGTTGCAGTTCTCCAGGTTTTTGACTACGGCCTTGCCCTTCTTGACGTCCAGCACGTCCCGGGGGCACATGGTCACGCATTCCCGGCAGCCGTTGCAGTCTCCGGTAATCTCAATCTGGGGGTAGTAGCCGTAGCCCGTCCCGGATGCGGTCTGCCACTTGGCGTGCTGCTTGCCGGTTCCCAGCAGGGCCTCCGCCTCCAGAATGATACGCTGGTCCTTGAGCAGCCGGAGGATGGGTATCCTGTCGTCCACCACGGCCCAGGCAGGGTCCTCGGCGTTGAGGTCTCCGGAGTAGACGGTGCATTCTCCCTCCTTGCTGATTGTGTAGTGCACGGTACAGTTGGGGCAGCCCTCGCCCTCGCAGACGCAGTCCTGCCGGAACACCAGGGTTTCCAGGTCGGTGGGCAGCGGCAGCAGCCCCAGACGGTGGGCCACGATTTCGTCGAACAGGGCGGAGGTGTTATCGTAGATGGTGACGTTCTCAATTGCTAGCTTGGGCACGTCCAGCAGCAGGGTGCGCCGGATGGCATTGACGAAATCCGGACTGCTCTTCTCAATGAGAACCTTGATGAAGGTGTCTGTTTCTTCCAGAACGGTGAGTTTCATACCCGTCGTCCCCGCTTCCCGCCTTTTTCCCGGCAGCCGTCATGCGGTAGGGGCGTGACATCCTCTATCCTGCCGATGCGCAGGCCGGAGCGAGCCAGGGCCCGGATGGCAGCCTGGGCTCCCTTGCCGGGGGTTTTGGACCGACCGCGTCCCACGCCGCGCACCTTGATGTTCACCGAATCCACTCCCTTTTCCTTGAGCTCCTCGGCGATTTTCTGCGCCGCCCGCATGGCTGCGTAGGGCGAGCCCTCGTCCTTGTCCGACTTGACAATCATGCCGCCGGTGCACTTGGCCAGGGTCTCCGCCCCCGTCATGTCGGTAACGGTGATGATGGTGTTGTTGTGCGATGCAAAAATGTGGGTTATAGCCCATTTTCCCATGTTATGCCTCCTCCGCGGTTTCCGCCATGCGCTGCTCCATGGTTTCCTGGGCCTTGGGTCGCATGGGGTGCATGTCCTCGGCCAGGGGCGAGGTGTCCACGATGGCGATGGCGTCCTCCTCGTTCTTCTTCACCATGTAGGCGGGAACCCGCACCTTGCGGCCGTTGACCGCGATATGTCCGTGAATAATCATCTGACGGGCCTGCTTGGGTGTATAGGCCATGCCCCTCAGGTAGACCTGGGTCTGCAGGCGCCGGGACAGCACGTCGTCGAGAGTCAGGGTAAGAACGTCGTCCAGCTGGGAGTTGGCCGGCAGCAGGCCCAGGCGAATCATGCGCTGCAGCAGTTCCTGGGTCTCCTTTTTGGTCTGGGCCTCCTCCATGCCCACGAACAGCTCACGGGCGTGCCCCCTGAGTTTGCGCAGGAAGGTGGCCGCCCGCCATATCTCCCGCTTGTTTTTCAGGCCGTACTTCTGGATGATTTCTCGCTCCCGCTCGATGCGCTCCGCTTCCCACGGATGGGTGGGGGTTTCATACTTTTTTCTCGGAAACTTTGGGTCTCCCATGGTTTATCCTCACTTGCTGGCTCTTCGTCGGGACACGCCCACCGTCAGCCCGCTGCGCTTGTTGCTCCGGGTGCGCTGTCCCCGCACCGGCAGGTTGCGCTCGTGGCGGATGCCCCGGTAGCAGCGAATCTTTTTCATCAGGTTGATGTCGTCGCGCAGGGTGGTTTCTATCTGGGGGCCGATGAGATGGCGGTCCTCCCCGGTGGCCCGGTCCTTCTGGCGGTTGCGCATCCAGGGGGGGCTCCATTCGGGAATGGCGGCCACGACCTCGTTGAGCTTTTGAATGTCCTTTTCCGGCAACTTGCCGATTTTGATGAAGGGGTCCACGCCGGCCTGCTGGGCCACCAGCTTGGCCATGGCATTGCCCACGCCTTTTATCTGGGTCAGGGCGTAGCGAACCGGCTTGCTGCCATCGATGTCGGTGGCGGCGATGCGGACGATATACTGAAAGTTATCTTCTTCCTTTTTGGCCATAGTTAGCCGCCATAAATATCGACACTATATTTAACGTTTACTCAGGGCGGCAGCATTCCTGCGGAAAGGTACCCGTCTGTGAATATTCCTTGAAGTGTTCCAGCCACCGGGGCACGGGCTCCGGGCATTCCTGCATGAAGCGCACGAATTTTTTGAGCTGGAGGATAGTCACCGGGTTCAGGTTGTGCTCCATGGTGCAGGCATCCCGGTCGGCAATGCTCTCGGGAACCTGCATCATTTTGAGCAGCTCGCACAGCGTGTGGTGTTTCTCACTGACCGCCCTGCCCACGCGGCGCCCCTCCAGGGTGAGCTCCACTCCCTCGTATTTCCGGTAGGTGATGAGGTCCCGGGCGGCCAGCTTCTGCAGCATCTCGGTGGCGCTGCCCGGCTGCACCCCCAGGATGCGGGCGATGGCCGTGGTCCGGGCGCTTCCCCCGTCGCTGGTCAGGTGGTAAATGGCCTCCAGGTAATCCTCCATGCGCCGGCGCATACCGAGACAACCCCCCAAAATATTTAACAATTTCGGAATACCTAAATTTAGAGGCGGCAAGCGGGCAAACATTTATGAAGAGGCGGGGGCGGGGGATAAAACATTAAATAGGGCAGGAAATGTAGCATGTGGATATTTACGTCCTGGCTCGGTATCCTTTCCTCAGCGAGGCAAAGGAGGTGGTACGCCGCGAAAATGTGCGCACCGAGGAAATCCTGCACGACCCCATATACGAGAGGGCCCGGGACATCGGCCGGCAGAGGGTCACCGACGCCCTGGAGGAGGGGGTGGTGGGGAGCTACCCGGTGGCCAGCGAGACGGACGCCCTGATGAACATTTTCTCCTACCCCATTGCCCGCATGATTGTGGCCAGCGTAGGGCATCCCTACTTTCGGGGGCGCTATGCCCTGGCCGAGGCCAAGCGAGCCTACGAATTTCTGCAGGGAGAAAGCCAGGATTTCCTCCTCCAGGTGGCTCGGGAGCTGGAGGTGGCGGTGGATGACGACCTGCGCCTCCACTTCGCCGACTACCTGCGCCACGCCCCCACCCGGAGCCAGCGGTGGAAACTGGTAAACATGCCCCTCAGCCAGGGGTGGCTGTCCCTGGAGCACCGGGAGCTGGCCCGGGTTCTGCAGAATGCCATTCAGCACAGGCTGTTCGAGGAGCTGCGGGACATGCGCCCCCCGTCGGAAATCAGCAACGTGTTCAGGGGGGAGGTGACGGCCATCCGGAACACCCTGCAGCAGCGGGAGATGCGGGAGAAGGCGGAAATGGGGGAGGCCAGCGTGACCAAGCTGCCCCCCTGCATGCGCATGCTTCTGGCCGCCATTCAGACCGGGGCCAACGTGCCCCATGTGGGACGGTTCACCCTGGTATCCTTCCTCAACGCCATCGGCATGGAAACCGAGGAAATTCTGAACCTGTTTGCCGCCTCGCCGGACTTCGACCGGGAGCGAACCCGCTACCAGATAGAGCACATCACGGGCAAGGTCTCCGGCACCGACTACACGCCTCCCTCCTGCGCCTCCATCAAGACCTGGGGGCTGTGCCCCACGGACAAAATGGACGCCATCTGTCGCCGGGTCAACCATCCGCTGTCCTACTACCGCATCAAGGGGAGGAGACGGAAATGACCACATGGCTGCAGGAGCAGTTCCGGCGCTACTACACCCGCCCCCGCATCCGCTTCCCGGACCGCTTCCCCAGGCGGGAATACGCCCTGGTTCCCTTCGAGGAGCAGCACATGCAGCGCCACCTGGCAGTGAAGACACGGGAGGATCTCCAGTCCCTGCTGGAGCGGCGGGTGCCCGCCCACATCTACTATTCCTCCGCCTACTACGAAACGCCGGATGCGCCCACCATGGCCGAGAAGGGATGGATGGGGGCCGACCTGATTTTCGACCTGGATGCAGACCACCTGCCGGGGGCGGGGGGGATGAGCTACCCCGAGATGCTGGCCGCCGTCAAGCAGGAGATGATAAAACTGCTGGACTTTCTGCAGGAGGACTTCGGGTTTGAGGAGGCAGACCTGGCGGTCTATTTCAGCGGGGGACGGGGCTACCACTGCCACGTCACCGATGCCCGGGTGCAGACTCTGGGCAGCCAGGAACGCCGGGAAATCGTGGATTACATCACCGGCCGGGGGCTGGACACCCAATCTCTCCTGCAGGAAAAAACGGTCTACCGCCAGGGCAACATAACCCAGACCTCGCTGGAGATGCCCCTGCCCGACGAGCCGGGATGGCGGGGCAAAATCAGCCGGGAGATCATCCGCTTTTTCCAGTCCCTCCTGGATGCGCCGGAGGAGGAGGCCCTGCAGCAGCTCACCCAGTTCGAGGGCATCGGCCCCAAGACCGCCCGTACCATCTACCAGGGGCTCACCCCGCAGCGCATACAGCGCATGAGACAGGGCAAGTTCGACCAGTTTCCCTACATCAAAAAGATGGCCCCCCACCTCATCCGTCGGAGCGCCGTGGAACTGAGAGGAGAGCCCGATGAGCCGGTTACCGCCGACGTCAAGCGCCTCATCCGTCTGCCGGGGTCTCTGCACGGAAAGACCGGGCTGCGGGTGGAGCACGTCCCGCTGGGATATATAGACCAATTTGACCCGCTGGTAGACGCCGTGGTTTTTGACGACAGCCCGGTGGCTCTGACCCTGAAAAAGGGCACGGCCATCTCCATGAAAAATCGATCCTTCGACCTGCAGCCGGGGTCACATACGGTGCCTGCCCATCTGGCCGTCCTGCTGGTGGGCCGGGGCCTGGCTACTGTGGACTCTTAGCCTTTTTTCTGTGCTGCTGCCATCTCCAGCCCAGATAGCCGCCGGCGGCGGCAAAGATTATTATCAGGCCGATGGCGATGACCATCCCGTAGTCGCCCTCCTCGCCCTCCCGCGGGTAGTCGGTGGGTCCGAAGGGTGCATGGCCGTGAATGGTGCCGCTGGCCACGTATTCCGGCTCCGCCCAGCCATAGTTGGGGGACCACATGTGCAGGTCAGGGTCGCCGAAGTAGCACAGGTTTTCTTTGATGTCCCACCACCACTGCTTGGTCAGGTAGCCGATGCCGGTGTGCAGGATGCTGTCGGTGTAGGAGGCGCCCACGCTCTTGCCCATGGCCAGGTCGCGGGCAAACATCTCGCTGGCAAAGGCCGAGTACCAGGACGTTTCCCAGGGGTCGATAACCTGCCAGACGCAGCCGTGGCGGATGAGACTCAGATGCAGGTAGGTATTGGAGATGAGGCAGGACAGGGCGTTGAAACCCATGGAGTGCAGATTTCCCATGGCTTCGTCCATCTCGTACCCGGTGTAGTCCTTGGTGCGTAGACGGCCGAACAGCACGGTGATGATGACCCCGTCGTATCCGGTGCGCTTGACCAGGGGAATGAGGTCGGCGAAGGGCAAATCGCTGAGCTTGGCGGGTACGATGTCGATGCCCAGTTTCTGGCTCTGGGACAGCACGTCGGGCTCCTCGGTGGAGCCGTCCAGCCAGCCGGGCAGGTAGATTTCGTAGCCCCGCCAGGGATTGGCATCCACGGTGGGCAGGCTGATGTTGATGCCGGCAAAACCGGGGGCTCCGTAGGGGTTCCAGAAGGACAGGCTGCCGGAGTCGCCCATCCAGCCGTGGGTGGTTTCGAACCAGGCGATAACGCCTCGGTTGAGATTCTCCATGGTGGCCGTGAAGTTGGTACTGTAGGCCATCTGGTACCCGGCCTTTTCCAGGTAGAAGGGCACGATGTCCGACTCCGACAAATCGGGCCACCAGGAGCCGTATTTGCCGTACCGCTCCAGCACCCCGTTGTCGATGGGGTTGGTGGAGGGCTGGTAGAAGGGCGTGATGCCCGTGCTGGTGGTGTACTGGAAATCCCAGTATTCGCCGGCCCGCTCGTTGAACCGGTGACAGTAGGTGATGTAGGAAGCCAGGACGGGATACCTGAAATGCTCCTCCTGGCTGGGCTTGAGAACGTCCAGTCCGCCGGTGGCCTTGCGGGTGCTTTTGCTTCCGTTGATGAGGGTGACGCCGCTCTCGTGCACCGCCGGGTTGGCAAAGATGACCGCCGGATAAAAAGCGCTGCGGGACACCCAGTATGAGGTGTCCACGGGCGTGCCAATGAGTCGTCCCGCCTCTGCGGCCCCCACAAAGGCCCGGTCCCACGAAATGCCGATGTCAAACTGGCCGGCCACGGTGACGATGCTCTCCCGCTCACCGGGTTTGTCGAATCCCAGGTGGTTGAGATAATCGTAGACTTCCTTGCTGGTCAGGTACATGGCGGCCACGTTGGGCTCGTCGTCCCGAACGGCGTGCAGCTTCCACCACTCGGTGTGCCACACCACGGCCCGGGACAGCGGCGGATGCATGTCGGTAACCATCAGCGGGGCCCCGTGATGGGCGGCTAGATAGGCGGCGGGGCCCAGGTAGAGGGCATGGCTCATTTCCCCCTCCGGCTTCAGGGCCTCCACCAGCCAGTACGTCCAGGGGTCGATGGTGGTGAACACGATGTCGTTTTCCCGGCTGGTATCCCGAATACGATGGTATATGCTTTCCAGGTCGTGGTAGGTGGTTTTTATGCTGGCCGCCCGTTTCAGCTCGTCCCGCAGGGCGAGGGTGGACTGGTTGTCGATGTCCACCAGGACGACATGGTTGATGCCCAGGGTGTCGACCATTTTTTTGACGCCCGGCCACAGCTGGTCGGCCGGGGTGTAGAGGAGAGGAGCATTCATAGTGGAGGCCAGCACGGCTCCCTGAGCAGCATTCATCAGGGTATTTGCGCTGTCCTTCCGCATGCTCTGCTCCCAGGAATAGGAGAGCGTATACTCTATCTCCCGGCTCATGTCGGTGAGCTGGACAATGGCCGCCCTGTAGGTGCCCTCTCCCAGCTGGTCCATGTGCAGGACCTGCTTGGACACGTTGGTGGTTACCGCCTGTCCCACTGGGACATTGTACTCGTCCAGGATGATCAGTCCCAGTTTGCCGCTTCCCTTCCACGTCAGTTCGAAGGTGGCATTGCGGCACATGAAGGGCGTTTCCTCGGGGATAACGATGTCCTCGCCCGGGTACAGAGAGATGTCTATGAGGTAATGTACGTTGCCGCTCAGAATGTCGGAGATTCGCTCCAGTATGGTGCCGTGGCGCTCCCCGAACAATCCCTTGGTGGGGATATCCACCACCGCCGTCTTCCAGTTTCCGGGGGCATAGATGTAGCTCTGGCAGTGCTCATTGGCTCCGGCCATCACATTCCAGTTCTGGGAGGATGCCACCTGCATGAGCCCGCCCTGGTAGTCGCAGTAGAGGTGCAAATCGGGGTCGGCGGAGGGAATGGTCAATCCGCCCTGCAGCAGCCCCAGGGTGGCCAGGAAGGCCAGCGTGGGAAGCCAGCTGACCGAAGGCCAGGTAAGGTTGGCCGTGATGTACTTGTAGTCGTCGGCCACATAGAAGTCGTCATACTGGGGGGCGATGGAATCCTGCTTGATGGCTTCCTGCCGGATGTTCTTGATGCTCTTGGCAGACATGCTGCCGCTGATTTCGCCGGAGGTGCTGTTGCCTCTCTCCCCGGTGGAGCCCAGCACGGCCACCACGGCGCTGTCCGCGTAGGCCCAGTTTTTGAGAGCTAGCTGCTCGGCGATGGAGTAGGGATTGTCGGCGTTGATGTGTGAATAGTTTTTGGCGCTGTAGGGCCGCTCGCTGCCCATGTTGATGGTTTCCAGCTTTCTCAGGCTGTCGGTGTAGGTCTGCCAGTCCTCCATGAAGTAGTCCACGCCCTGCCGGGCGTTGAGGGAGAGATCCTCCTTGCTCAACTCCTGTCCCTCCTCGTAGAACAGGAGGGGGTTGGCGTACAGCTTGTCCGTGTTGTGCTCGTAAAAGACGCTGGAGGGAATGGCTGCCAGGTAGGCAAAGTCGTCCAGGTAGCTGTCCGGGTCGAACTGCACCAGGGTGGCCTTGTTCAGGGGCACCACCCGGCGCCAGGACAGGCCGTCAAAGCCGGACGGTACTTCTCGAACCTCGTCTCCCAGAGAAACGAGGGGGGTAAAAACCATGAGGCAGGCAACGAAAATGGACACTAACCAGCTATATCGCTTCATGATGGCCATCATTTCACAACCCTTATAATAAATTTCGTATATAAGTATAATCCCTGTTTGTTACGTCGTGGCACTGATGCGGCGGCATCTCTTCTTTTCTGTACGTGGGGCGGGTGGCACCCGGGTTTCTGTCCCGCAACACTCAAAGCATAAATAGTATGCTGCCAATGTGGGAGGGTATGGCCACTTTCAGCTACTCCCAACTCCGCAACCTGGAGCGCCAGGAGCGTCAGTCCCCGGAGCTGATGAACGTGGGCAATGATTTCTACGAGGCGGTTCGGCGCCACATCCGGGAGCTGGAAGAGCGGCTGGAGGAAGAGCGAGCCAGGGACCCCTCGTCCAAGAAGGTGCTCCTTATTTCCGACGAGCTGCGGAATACCCGGCGCATCTGGGATAGCATATTTGAGCGACGGGAGAAAAAGGTGGTGCAGGCGGCCCTGTCCGCGGCCCGGAGCGGGAGCCACACCCCGAAGCACATGACCAGCCAGGAGAAAGAGTTCTACCGCCGGCTGGTAGACATCCTGGAGGAAAACCGGCGGGTCATACTGGAGGGGGAGGAGGTGACCCCGCAGCCGGAGGCAGCCGAAGACCGGGTTCAGCCGGGTGAGGATCCCCGCTGCCAGCCGGAGGCCGGAAAGGGCCCGGCCGGGAAAAAGGGGGAGCCGTCTCCGGCGCCGGTGACGGGGGTGGTGCTTCGCATCACCAAAGATGTGCCCTCCTTCGTGGGGAGCGACATGAAGAACTATTCGCTGAAGGAGGAGGATGTGGTGACCCTGCCCCGGGACATGGCCGACATTCTTGTCAAGCGGGGAGCAGCCGAGAAAATCACCGTTGCCTGGTAGCCTTTATCTCGTCCACGATGCGGGGAAGAACCTCTCCCGCTTTTCCCTGGATGGTGTAGTCGGCCACGCTGTCCGTCAGGGCGGTGGGCTGTCGATTGATTTCGATGACCGTGCCCTGTCTCCGGCCACTTCTTTCTTTTACCAGGTGCGGCAATTGGCTGGCCGGAGCCACCGCCGCCGAGGTTCCAATGACCAGCATCACGTCACAGGAGGCGGCCAGGGAAACCGCATCCCGGTATGCCTCAGGGGGAATGGGCTCTCCGAAAAACACGCCGTCCGGCTTCAGCACCCCGCCGCAGGGGCAGCAGGGGAGGGCCGCCGTGATGTCCACCTCCCGCACGTCGAAGCGGCGTCCGCATCCCGTGCACATCAGCCGGCCGAAATTTCCGTGAAACTCCACCACCCGCCGGCTCCCCGCCGCCTGGTGCAGGCTGTCCACGTTCTGGGTGACGACCGCCTCCAGCAGGCCCATGTCCTCCAGCTCGGCCAGGGCTTGGTGGGCGGGATTGGGCCGGGCCTCCAGCAGTGACAGCATCTCCCGGAGCATGGTCCACACCTTGACCGGGTCACGCCGGAAGGAATCGATGTGCCCGTATTCATATATGTCGTAGCGGCTCCACAGGCCGTCCCGGCTCCGAAAATCGGGAATCCCGGACTCGGTGGAGATGCCGGCTCCGGTGAAGGCCACCGCCGTGTCCGCGGTGAGAATGTCCCGGACCGCCCGCTGTATCAGATTCATGTCCCTTCTTGCCAGCTGTGCATATATTGCTTTTGCTCCTCGGTGAGGGTATCGATGGCAATATCCATGGTGGCCAGTTTGCGCCGGGCCACCTCCCGGTCGATGCTTTCAGGCACCGGGTAGACCTGCGCCTCCAGCGTCTCGTCCTCCTGCAGGAGCCAGCGGGCCACCAGAGCCTGATTGGCAAAGGACATGTCCATGACCTCGCTGGGATGTCCCTCGGCGGCGGCCAGGTTGACCAGACGCCCTTCGGCCAGCAGGTAGAGTTTGCGTCCGTCGGGCATCTCGTACACCCGGGTGTTGTCCCGCACCTGGTGGGAGGCCACCGCCTGCTCCCGGAGAAAGGGCACGTTTATTTCGTTGTCGAAATGGCCGGCGTTGGCGACGACCGCACCGTCCTTCATGGCCTGGAGAACGGGACCGTCGATGGCGTGCTTGTTCCCGGTGACCGTGACGAACACGTCGCCCCTCGGGGCCGCCTGGGCCACGGGCATCACGGAGAAGCCGTCCATGGCCGCCTCCAGAGCCCGGATTTCATCCACCTCGCACACCACCACTTTGGCTCCCATCCCCCGGGCCCGCATGGCCACTCCCTTGCCGCACCACCCATAGCCCACTACCACGAAGGTCTTGCCGGCCAGCAGGACAGAGGTAGCCCGCAGAATTCCGTCTATGGTGGACTGCCCGGTGCCGTAGCGGTTGTCAAAGAAATGCTTGGTCATGGCGTCGTTGACCGCCACCACCGGGAAGCGCAGCTCTCCCTGCTCGGCCATCATCCGCTGCCGGTTGACCCCGGTGGTTGTTTCCTCGGTGCCGGCCACCACGCTGTCCAGGAGCTCCTGGCGCTGGGTGTGCAGCACGGTAATCAGGTCCCCGCCGTCGTCCATGGTGATGCGGGGCTGATGGTCCAGCACCCGGTCCACGCACCAGTAGTACTGGTCGCTGTTTCCCCGCCAGGCGTAGACGTGGATTCCCTCGTCGGCCAGCGCCGCGGCCACCGCGTCGTTGGTGGACAGGGGATTGGAGCCGCACAGGGCCACCGTGGCCCCTCCCGCCTGCAGGGTCTTCATCAGCACCGCCGTCTCCTTGGTCACGTGCAGGCAGCAGCCTATGGTGGAGCCCGTCAGTGGCTGCTGGCGCTCGAAATCCGACTTGATGTGCATGAGCACCGGCATGTGGTCCTCGGCCCACTGGATGAGGTTGCGTCCGGCCTCGGCCAGCCCCATGTCTTTGACCTTGTAGTCCATGCCAGCACAATGGCCAGGGGATTAAATTAGTTTTGGCCTGGCCGGACAAGCGCAGGGAGCAGACCGTATTGACCGTAGGCTGGTGGTGTATATGTCTAATCTAACTGTCGTCTATATTGTCTTTATCTCCTGAATAAACTGCCGCACCTTTTCCCTGAACTCCTCCAGGGTGCCCTCGTTGGTGACCACCGCATCGGCCATGGCTATCACCGTCCCCAGGCCCCATCCCAGCTCGCGCTGGTCCCGCCGACGCAGAGCCTCGTCGGACCGGGAATCGTCGCTTCGTCCCCGCTGCGTGAGGCGCTGGTAGCGGCTGTAGGGGGAGGCGTGCACGGCCACCAGGACAAAGCCCTCCAGATTCTGGCGAAAGGTCTCCACCTCCTCCAGGTTGCGGATGCCGTCGATGACCACCACGGCCTCCTGCTGGCCACGAAGGCGGGGCAGGCAGCGCTGTGCCCATGCCTGCATGCCCTCCCGCTGGCGCATCTCGGAGGCAATCCGGCCCAGGGTGTCGTCGGTGGGGGGGAGGTCCCGGCGCTGTGCTTCCGCTCGTATCTCGTCGCCCATGCTGACCACGGGCAGGCCCATGTCCCGGGCCACGTCCACCGCCTCGCTTTTTCCCGAGCCGGGAAGTCCGGTGAAGGCTATGGCTCGCATGTGATGAAAAGCCCACGGGCTATAAAACAATTGGCCGGCTAGATGCTGACCCTGGATATGAGGACCGTGGGGGGCAGGTCCCCCTCGGACTCGATGTGCTCCACCTCCTCCACCGCCACCTCCATGCTGCTGCCCACCCGCTGCTGCAGTTTGTCCCGGATGGCCTGTTTGATGTCCTGCACGGGGGGGCCCTGATGGCGCAGCTCCTCGTCTATGACCAGATACATGACCAGGCGGTGGTAGCTCTCCTGGACCATCTGGAACTGCTTGATTTTGTCGGTGCCGTATTCCTTCATCACTTTGGCCGGGATGCCGGTGATGGAAAACGGGGGGATGATTTCTCCGTCGGGAAGCACGATGGCCTGCACCCGCCGCCCTCCCACCGTGCCCAGCATGTCGGTGTGGATGCCGCAGGAGCAGGTGTCGTCCAGGGGAACCAGGATGTCGTCCATTCCCGTGTAGCGAATAACCGGGGTCCCTCGGCCATAGAGCTTGGTGACCACCACCCGCCCCGGCTGGCCCGGTGCCGCCTCCTCCCCCGTTTCGTCCAGGAATTCCAGGTGGACGAAGTCGGAATGGATGTGGTAGTTGCCCTCCCGGCACTGGAAGGCCACGGGTCCGGCCTCCGTGGAGCCGTAGGCATCGAAGATGGGGGCGTGGAAGGCGTCCTCGATGTATCGCTTGGTGTAGTCGTCCAGCACCGCCCCCGAGGAGGATATGACCCGGGGTTTGATGTTTTCGCCCCATCCCTTGCGTTTGAGGACGGCCAGGGCCCGGAGCACGCCTGGGTAGCCGCCCAGGAACTCGGGCTGAAAGGCGTCTATTTTTTCAATCAGCTCCCGGGGCTCGTC
>Ga0209164_1001625_pt1 | contig 27659 bp, 18 predicted proteins | sample MTBNYHSulfiMetaG_FD_187458 | JGI IMG/M metagenome (GOLD analysis project Ga0209164, IMG submission 187458) | Enrichment culture microbial communities from rom New York Harbor, USA that are MTBE-degrading - MTBE-NYH (New York Harbor Sulfidogenic)... | ecosystem: Environmental > Aquatic > Marine >... | reverse complement strand
AGCCCGAGGGGGAGATCTGCTCCTTCAGGAACGTCTGTTCATGGTGAAACGGCCGGCGGCCGGGTCCGGTCAGGGTTCTCGTTTTGCTCCAGCTCGCGCATGCAGGCTGGACAGACAAGCTGCACCACTTCGGCGTCCGAGCGATGGAGGATATACTCCTCGAGGCTGTGCCATTCCTGATTCTCATCCAGAATTTTTCTGCAGCTGACGCAAACGGGCAGAATCCCTTCCAGTGTTTCAATCTTCTCCAGCGCCTTGGTGAGGTCATTGAGCAGGTCTTCCTTTTCCTGCATGGCCCGTTTACGTTCAATGGCATAGATTATTGATTTGTAGAGCATGGCAGGGGCAAGAAACTGTTTTTCGAGGTAATCCTGCGCACCGTATCGGACAGCCTGCAGTGCTGTATTCTCATCCTGCAGGCCGGTAAGAACAATGACCGCGGTATCGGGAGAAATCGTCATCACGGTGCGGACAGTGTCGAGCCCCATGGAATCAGGCAGGGTCAGGTCGAGCAGTATGACGTCGAATTCCCTGTTCGTTATCAGGTCGATGGCCGCTTCAAGGGTATCGACCTCGGTGATGTCATAACGGGCGTCCTGTCTGTCGGACAGATATTCCCTGATGAGCAGAACATCTCCGGGATTGTCCTCTACAATAAGCACAGATAGCTGGTCCATGAAATCCAAGCCTTTGGTTGAATATTCACCTGATTTGTCGTCGATCCTGTCAATATATCAGCATGTCGGCAAAAATAAAACACCCAACTCGATTCAGGGCTGATTTTATCTCCTGCCGCCGGGTTGAGGAGCGCCGGCAACATTTTCCGAATGCATCGGAATTGTCCGGCATAACAGGAATCAACTGCCGTCTGGAGGATGGATCCCTGTTGGGGGGGATGGAAAAATGACATCGGATCCGGCGGGCCGGGGCGTTCCGGAAACAGAGCGGGCCCGGGCATATTCGCTCTCCACCGAGAGTGGAAAAGAAGGAGTAAAAATTCTTCCCCCTGTTCCACCTGGCAACGTATTTGCAGAAATTGGCGGTACCTGCTGCCGAGGGGAAACAGAGGTTTCTTCCCTGAATGCCTGCAACAGGATAGCGGTGATCAGGTCACGGAGCAAAAGTGGTCCTGTCAGTTCCTGTCTTGCGCCGATTCGGATGCGGGAGAAAGGGTGGAGGCCGGCGGAACGGGCAGCAGGAGTGAAGTTTCGGGAGAAAAGTATGGATGTTTTCGATTATGCAATACGGATGGAACAGGATGGCGAGAATTGGTATCGGCGTATCGCGGAGCGCAGTACTTCGGAGGGACTGAAAAAAATATTCTTTCTGCTGGCGGTTGAGGAAATCAAGCATTGCAAGGCGGTTGAGCAGCTCAAAAGGCAGTTGGGCAACATGTATCTTGAACCGACCGGCATCCTGGGGGAGGTCAAATCAGTCTTCCGGGAGATGGGGAAAATGGATGGAGAACAGAACCTCGACAGCACCGACGGGCTCGACGGTTTTGTCGGAATGCGTGACTACGAGATGCACTGCAGAAACTTTTATCTGGAGAAGGCCGGTCAACTGGATGGCATGAGTCAGCGAATATTTTTGCAGTTGGCCGACGAGGAAGACAAACACCTGCGGATCATGGACCAGATCATCGAGTTCGTTTCGCAGGAGGAGCCGCGGAAATGGCTGGACCAGTCAAAATGGTCTGATCCGGACGACGGGGGAGGCATTGGGACCGAAAAATAACCATCGGTCAGCCAGGGCAGCATGGCCTCCCGGGCTGAGGGCGGTCCATCCGGTGGGGTTATTCGGCCGAAGGGGGACGCTGCGGATTGGGGATAATCATGACAAACCGTTGGCGGGCCTCCTGCAGGAGCGCCCACACCGCCTGCGCCTCGTCGTTGTGAAAACTGTTTTCCAGTTCGACGATATAACGTTCGAGCAGCCTGCGGATATCTTCCAGACCTTTCCCGGAAACCGCCCTGATGCTGACATCGGCGCCCCTGGCCAGCCGGCGCTTGAGGGCCTGCCGGTCGAAATTGTATTCGGGATAGAGGCATTGATAGATCACTCCGTCGGTCATGCCGGCGCAGATCCATGGTCCCGGATCACCCAGCACCACCGCGAGGCCGCCGGTCATATATTCAAAGGCAAAGCCTTTGAGGTGGGCCCTGGCCGCGATATTCCCCCGGCTGTCATCCACCGGTGCCGTAATTCGGGCCCCGAACACAACTTCGGCGCCGGACATGCGGATACAGGCCCTGGAATCGGCCAGGTTCTGGACCATGAACAATCCTCCTGTCGCCCCGTAGGCGAAACTTTTGCCGGTTGAACCGTCGATCAGCCGGCCCAGGAGATTTTTCCCCTTGAGAACGCTCAGCGATCCGCCGGCGCTCCCTTTGCCGGCCCCGTCCTGGGAGCCGCCTTCCACAACGCCGTTGACGGCGTGGGTGTTGAACGCGAACAGTCCGTTGCCCGGCACCGAGGACCCCAGACGCAGGTGGGCCTTCAATCCGGGGGCATTGCCGTATTGCCTGACCATGGCGCCGGCGAGGTAGGTGCCGATGGCCCGGTCGGTGCTCCGCACCTGTTCCTCGGCAAAGTGGACTTCCCTGTCGCCCTGGTCGAACCGCGCCATGGTCAGGTCGGAGATGAGTCTGGTCAAATAGTTCAGCGGCTTATGCAGGACCCAGGGGCGGGTTCCGTCGCCGGCCCTGGCCGGCACGGCGGGCGGCGCGAGGATCTGGCGCACATCAAGGCGCTCCGTCAGCCTGGTTTGCAGCAGCAGATCAGTGCGGCCGACCAGGTCCTGCAGGGCGGATTGGCCCATTTCCGCCAGGCGGTGTCGAATCTCGTCACCCATGGCCTTGAGCAGCCGGGTCAGGTTCTCGGCCTCGACCTCCATGTCCCGGGGCTTAAATCCCTTGACGCCCCTGGCTTCGGCCTCCAGACTGGTGCCAAGCTGGGTGGAAATCCCGCGCGGGCAGCGGTCCAGGTGGCAGCGGCGGCAGCTGATGCAGCCGATGCCCATCAGGGCCGCGGTGCCAAGGCCGACCCGGTTCGCTCCCAGGAGGATCATTTTCACCACCTCGGCGCCGCTCCGGATGCCGCCGTCGGCCCAGATTTCCACCTCCGGGCGCAGGCCTGCCTCCAGCAGGGCCCGGTGCGCCTCGCTTATTCCGATTTCCACGGGCAGTCCGACATAGCGCTTGGCGTGTTCTCGGGCGGCGCCGGTCCCTCCCTCGAAACCGCTCAGGTTGACAATATCGGCCCCGGCCTTGGCAATGCCGACGGCAATGGTGCCGACCCCGCTGGTCACCGGGATTTTGACAGACACTTTGGCGGCGGGGTTGGCGGTTTTCAGTTCCGTGATGATCTGGGCCAGGTCTTCGATGGAATAAATATCATGGTGGTTGGCGGGCGAGATGAGGGTCGTGCCCGGCTTGCAGTGGCGGGCATTGGCGACCATGGCGGTAACCTTGTTGCCCGGCAGGTGGCCGCCTTCACCCGGCTTGGCGCCCTGGCCGATCTTGATCTCCAGATAATCGGCGGAATTAAGAAATTCCATCGACACCCCGAAGCGGCCGGACGCCACCTGCTGGCCGCGATTTTTCCGGTAGCGGCCGAGCATGTCGGGGATCTCGCCCCCTTCGCCGTTTATGCAGATGATATTGGCCCTCTTCGCGGCCTCGGCATAGGTGCGGAAGGAATTCTCGCCCTGGGAGCCGAAGGACATGGCGGCGATCAACAGGGGCATGGAATGGCCGCCAATGGAGATGTCCACCTGCTCCATGGTCAGCTGTTTTGCGGAATCAGCTTTTTTCAGGTCGAGGAGGTGGCGGATGCCGGTGGGCAGATCGGCCTCGATCCGCTCCAGTTCCTCCATCATCTCCAGATACCCTGTTTTGCCGACCGCCGCCGAGCGCAGGATCTTGCCGACGCGGGGGTTTCTGTCCGCCTCGCCGAAGATCCGGACTTCTTTTTCACCGGCGGCGCGGGCATAGCGAAGCCGCGCCAGCCTTTCGAGTTCGGTCAGGCTCAGGCCGACTGTGTCCGAAATGCAGAAGCAGGGGGACTTGAATATCCCGGCCAGCTCGGCGCTCAGACCGATGGCCGAACAAATCCGGCCGTAGCCGCAGAGTTCGTGAATGCCCATGGTGGACATCACTTTTTCCATGCCTTTCTGCAATACGGCGAGGGTATTGGTGAGAATTTCCGTCCATGGGTGGTCGTCATCGGCATAGTCGGCTGATACCTGCCACAAAAGGTACGGGTTGACCGCATCGGCCCCGAAACCCAGCAGGATCATGATATCATGAAGATTGCGGATGGCGGCGGAACGAATGACAATGGAAGCCTTGCGCCGCATTTCTCTGCGGATCAGTTCTTCGTGCAGGGAGGCGGCGGCCAGGGCGGGATCGATGTACACCCGCTGTTCCCTGAAGGTGCGGGAGTCATCGACCACGAGGAGCAGGGCCCCGTTTTCAACCGCCCGGCAGGCCTCGGCCTTGAGCGACTCCAGGGCCGGGGCCAGGCCCTCATCAAGGTGAAAAGTCGCGTCCAGAAGGCGGATGCGGTCCGGATCGCGCCACTGTCCGGTAAAATAGGCCAGGACGTCGTCAATGGTCATGGTGTTGAATCGGCCTGCCAGGGCGCGCTGCTCTTCTTCCTCGGCCGCAGTGGCCAGGACGTGGCCGCCCAGCAGGAGCGGGGACCCGAGTTCCAGACCGATGGGCGGGGTCTTGCCGTGCCCGCCAATATGGGGCCGGCTGCCGAGGATGACATGGGTGGAAAAATGCTCCGCCTCCCGCTCCCTGTCGATGGCGGGGTTGGTCACCACGGCCACGTTTTCCTTGAAGTAATCGGCGGCATTGGGCAGCGCCTGGGGGACAAACGGGGCCAGGGGGCCTGTATGGCCGAGGGAGCCGATGACTTCCCTGCCTTCCCGTGCCACCTTTTCACGGATCATCAGGTCGTATTTCTGCCAGCCGAACGCCCCCAGTATTTTGGCATCCCGCGGCAGGATCTCCGAGTTGGAGCCATGCCACGGCAGTCCGGCGTCCGCCCCTTTTTCCGTCGTCGCGGATGATGCACCGGGTAAGGGAGAGAAACATGAAGGGAGGAATTTTTCTCTTGACTGCCGGGTCTGCTGCAGATGCAGCAGCCGCTGCTGATAGCTCCCATAATCCAGGATTTCCGCATTCCGGCCGCGGCCGCTGACAATGGCAATTTTTTCTCCGGGGGCCAGGGGACGGGGATCGGTGATTGTCCGTTTCAGGTCCACCACGCCCTTTTCCGATGAGAGCAGGAAGTCGTAATCACTTTCAACCAGCCATAAGGGGCGCAGGCCCAGCGCATCGACGCTGCCCAGGCAGATGTCTTCGTGCCGGGCGATCACCGCCGCCGGCCCCTGGGCGGAACAGGGAAAAAACCAGCGGTAGAACGAATAGACCTCGCGGAGTTCGGGGGCATAACGCGCGGCCTCGCTGTGGATGGCGGGAAAGACCGTTTCCATGGCCTCGAGGATATCGAGATTGTGCATGTTGATCAGACCTTCGATCACCCGGTTCAGGGCCTGGGAGTCGCTGCCGCCGGGGACCGGACTGATGCCCAGCGCCCTGCCGCAGTCCCGCAGGCGGTCCACCGTGTTGATTTCGCCGTTGTGACAGATGATCGAGAAGGGCTGGGAGAGCATGACCGTCGGCAGGGTGTTGGTGGAATAACGGCTGTGTCCCAGGGTCATGACGGAGCGCATGTTTTCGTCCCGCAGCTCGGGATAATACCTGGGAAGGAGGTCAGGGATTCCCTGGAGCTTGTACACCGCCGAGTCCAGGCTCAAGGAGGCGATATGGATTTCCGGCACCTGGCGTTCGATGTCCGTTTGCAGGAGGAAAAGCCTGCGGGCCGCATCCCGGCGGTTTTCCCTGGCGACGATTCCGGCTGCCTGCCAGAACAGCGGCGCAGCGGACCTGGCACGGGGGCCCAGTTCGCATTCCCGGGCCGAGTCCCTGGTTTCGCAGAGCAGTTCGGCCCCGCTGGCGGCGAAGAGGGCTTTAACCCGGTCGATTATCGCGGGGGCCTGTGCAGTATGGACCGCCGGTATCAGAAAATGGCCGACAAAAAAGGTTCGGCTGTCGGCCAGGTGCGGGCTGAGATCAACGCCTTGCAGCCGGCGGGCCCAAATCTCGCGGGGGATGTCGGTGGCTATGCCGCAGCCGTCCCCTTCGCCGTGGATATCACCTGACCGGTGCCCCATCTGCTGCAGCGATTCAATGGTACGGGCGATGTTGGCGTGGGTGCTGCGGCCCCGCTTGTCGACGATGGCGACAATGGCGCAGCCGTCTCGTTCCCTGGGCTCGAGAAAGGCGTCTGTATTCATTGCAAGTATCGATTTTGGCAAGATGTTTCCAGATGAAGGAGGCTGCCCGCTGCCGCCTGCGGAGCGCGGGCGGCAGCGCACCGGGATTTTCAGCCCTACAGGTACCACGCCCCGGAACTTCAGGCAACCCGGATTATGTGTTCATCGATCAAAATTTCCCGGGCCGAGGAAACGCCGGCGTGAAATCCGCGGCCCCGCGATGACGGGACGGGCAATTGACCGCGGGAAACGGACGGAGGCAGGGCAGGGAAAGGTTGTCCGCTTCAATTGCGCCGGACGGCCTCATTGGCGGAAAAGGGCATCATCATTGCGTTCGCTTGCGCGCAGTGCGGACATTTGCTCGCCCACGGCACGGCAAGGAGATGCTGCTCGGCGATGTACGCCCCGCATGATTCGCAGATGCCGTACATATCGGAGTCCACGCGGTTCAGCGCCTTCTCTATCGCCTCTATTTCCTTCACTTCCCTGGACTCGAACAGATTGAGATCGGCGGTCAGCTTGCGGATGGCGGCTTTGACCTCGGATTCATTGTCGACATGGTTCAGGTGCGACCATTTCCGGCCGATATCGTCAAAACGCCGGTACATCTCATCCCGCAGACCAAGCAGGAGGGCCCTCAGAATATGCTTGCTGCTTTCATCCATTATGATCAACCTCCCGATACGGAAAAAAGCCTGAAGCTCACCGCGGTACCTGACCATAAGAGTTTTTCGCGGCCGGCCGGCCATGGCCGATGGCGTGTGATCGACCGGCATGATTCGATGGCTTCAGGCTGTCATTTTTTGTGCAAGTGAATATAGCAAGTATGATGCCAGTCATTTGCTTCGATGTTCAATTGTCTGGATATTCATGTATGTATCGGAACTTTCGTTTGAAATTTCATCGGCTGAAAGAGCTTGACATCGTATGAATCTGCACCGCCGGCTGTCCGGGGAGTTGAAGCGCGGATGCCGCGGGCGGGAATGGGAAAACAGAAGCATCGATTGTTCAAGGGGAAAGGTGATTCCACCCCGGCCGGATACGTTCCGGCCGGGCCGGACAGGCCGCGGGGCGGGGAGATTGGGTCCGGTCACGAGGACGGAAAAGTTTGCGCCTGGGCCGGGCAGGGGCGCTTTCCACCCTCAATTTTTGAAATCGGCGGGAGAGATATTGTGCTTTTTAAGCAGATTGTAGAGGTCGGCCCGGTATTTGCCCGCCAATTCCGCTGCTTTGCTGACATTGCCTCCCGTGGCCTTGAGGAGGTTGAGCAGGTAGTTTTTTTCAAAGCGGGTTCGGGCTTCCTGGAAGTTGAGGAACGAGTCCCCGCCGGCGTCATTCTGCAGGATCAGATCATCGGTCAGGATGTCGGTATCGGTCATGACGACGGCATACTCGATGATGTTTTCGAGCTCACGGACATTCCCCGGCCAGTCGTACAGCATGAGTTTCCGCATGGCCGCGGGGGTGACCGATTGTATTTCCTTGCCCAGCCTGTCCCCGTACTTTTTGATGAAATGTTCGACTAGGGAGGGGATGTCCTCTTTCCTGTTTTTCAGCGCCGGCAGTTCTATGGGAATGACATGGATGCGGTAGAACAGGTCTTCCCGGAACCGGCCGGCCCTGACCTCATCCTTGAGGTCCTTGTTGGTGGCGGCTATGACCCGGACATCGACGGATACGGGCTGATCGCTGCCCAGGGGAAAAAATATTCTCTCCTGCAGGACGCGCAGCAGTTTCGCCTGGATGGAAAAAGGCATATCGCCTATTTCGTCAAGCAGCAGGGTGCCCTTGTCGGCCCTGGTGAACAACCCCCTGGTCCTCCTTTCCGCCCCTGTGAAGGCGCCTTTTTCATAACCGAAGAGTTCGCTCTCCAGCAGTGACTCGGGAATAGCGGCGCAGTTGATGGCCAGGAAGGGATAATCCTTCCGCGGGCTGGCTATATGGATCGCTTTGGCGATAAGCTCCTTGCCGGTCCCGCTGGGGCCGTAAATCGCCACGGTCGAATCCGTACCGGCGATGCGGGCGACCTGATCAAGAATGTTCCGCATGGCCTCACTTTTGGCGACAATGTTGGTGAAGTTGTATTTTTCTCCCAGCAGCTCGCGCAGCCTCTTGATCTCGCCGGTCAGTTTGGTTTTCTCCAGGGCCCGTTCGATCTGCAGGATCAGTTCACGGGAGTCAAAAGGCTTGGTCAGATAGGTGAAGGCGCCGCGCTTCATGGCTTCCACCGCACTTTCAATGCTTCCGTGGGCGGTGAGGATAATCACCGGCATGTCCGGGTGAATGAGGTGCAGCTCTTCCATCAGGGAAATGCCGTCCTGATTGATCAGCTGCAGGTCGATGACGGCCACATCGAGCAGCTGCCGCACCGCTGTCTCCTTTGCCTGGTCTTCATTGGCCGCGGCGGCGACATGGAAACCGTGATCCTCCAGCCGCATCCGGATCAGGTCCAGGAGACTGCTGTCGTCATCAACAACCAGAATATTCGTTTTGCTCATAAAAGAGTGGTTACCTAATCAATTGTTTTTTCTGCTGTTCGATTTCCGAATCAATCTGCTGCATTTTATCGATGGTGTCGAAGATGCCCAGCCATATCAATGCTTCTTCAGCCAAAGCGCTGTCCGGGAACTGCTTGACCAGTACATGAAAATATACCTGCGACTTTTTGTAGTCCTTTGCCGGGTTGTCCGCGTGGGCGTAGATCAGCCCCAGATTGTAGAGGGCCTCGTCAGCCGGATGGTGCTGCCCGGCCTGGTCAAGGATCTGCAGATTTCTGCGCACGGCTTCATCGAAATCCTGGTCTTCCACCACCTTGCGGGGCAGGGGGGGCGGCACGTTCCGGGGTTCGGCCGCCGGCACCTCCGTGGACGGAGGGGAGGGCGGCTGCGCGGCGGCCTTTTTTTCTTTGGCGGCGATCATTTCAAAAAGGGCGACATAGGTTTTTGCCTCCGCGGTGAGCGGTGATTCGGGAAAATGCTTGATCAGCTTTTCAAAATAATGTCGAGATTGACCATAGTCCCTGCCCGGGTAGTCAGGGTGGGCATAGGCTTCGCCCAGGGCGTAGAAAGCCGCATCCGCCGGTGGTTCGGTTTCTCCCGAATCAATGATCGCCCTGCCCTGCTCGATGACCGTTTCGTACGAACCGGCGGCCAGGCTTTCCCGGAATCGCTCCAACTGCCGGTGTTCCTGCCCGGCGCCTATCCGTTCCTGCAGCGGGCCGCAGGAAGCACAGGCCATGGCGCCGATCAGGCAGCCAAGGGCAAGGATATATAAAATGTGCTGCCTTTTCCTTCCTGACTTGTTGCCCAAATTTTGCCTCCATGTGCAATGATTATCTGTTTGACAATGGCCAGCCCCAGTCCCGTTCCTTTTATGTTCCCGCCTTTTGCCGGGATTACCTGCTCGAACTTGAGAAAGATCCTGTCCAGGTCCGCCCTGGAGATGCCGATCCCGCTGTCCTCTACGGCAAACCGGGCCTGCCCGTCGGCGATATCCGCGCGAAGTTCGATGCGGCCGTTGTTGGGGGTGAACTTGATGGCGTTGCCGATGATGTTGCGGAAAGCCTGGAGGATTCTTTCCCGGTCCGCGGTGACGGGCGGCAGGGAGCCGATGTTGTTGACTATGGATATTTTTTTTGCTTCGGCCAGCGGGGCCAGGGCATCGAGTGTCTGTTGTATCAGCCCGGCCGGATCGGTCGGGGAAAAGCGGTATTTGAACATCCCGGCCTCCATCTTGGCCAGATCCAGCAGGGAGTTGACCTGGTTGATAAGGCGGTTGCTTTCCTGGTTGATTATCGACAGGATGCGCTGCTGCTTCTCCGGCATTTCGCCGCCGACACCGTCAAGGAGCATGCTTGTTCCCTCCTTGATGGAGGCGAGCGGAGTACGGAGTTCGTGCGACATGTGCGCGAAAAAATCCGTTTTCATCGTATCAACTTCCTGCAGCTTATGACACATGGTGTTGATGGCGCCGGCAAGTTCGGCAATGGTTGGGGGGGAGTTGATCATCAGGTCCCCCTGGAAGTTCCCCCTGGATATTTCCTTGGTCTTCGCCCGGATCTGATTCAACGGTCTGGTTATGGTGGCGGTAATCACCAGGGCGACGATCAGTCCGGTCGCCAGGGCGAAAAGGGTGATCATCACGGAGACCTGAACAGCCCTGTCCCCCTGGACGCTCAACGCCATTATTTTGGCCAGGACATTCTGTTCGCTGGCCTGCCGGATGTTCTTGATCTGGTCAATGAGCTCGTCGGCGGCCTTTTTTTTCTCGTCCGCGTACCATTCGGTGGAATACTGCCGGGCGAGTCGGACCTGCTGCCGCTCCACCTCCACCAGGCGATTGAAATCATGGTGGCGGATGCTGACCGTATACAGGATGTGCTTGATCTGCTGGGAAGTGGTTTTCGCCATGGCGTCATTGAGCAGCGAGTTGAAATCGGCCTTGGCCTCAAGGTAGTTGAGAAAGAGCTGCTCGTCATTGAGAACGAAATATTTTCGTTCATTGCGGGTTTCGGAAAGCAGGATGTCGGAAAGCTGACCTGAGAGTTCCAGGACAGCCGTGTCGTTCATCATGATGGAATGGATCACTCCGTTGAAGCGGTTGATATGGGAGATGAAATACAGGCTGACTCCGCCAAGCATGCAGAAAAGAATCAGGTAGCTGATCAGAAGCCGGGCAAATATTGATAAGCGCATGGGGCAACAATGAACGGGCAAAAATGGTGCGGCAATGGTTCCGAGTGTTCGTCAACGCCGGAAAAGGATGCCGTTGGCGCCGGACTGTCCGGTTCCACAATGTAGTAGCAATGTAATCATTGGCGGCTATCAGCGCCACCTCCAATATGGGGGGGATGCTTTTTCCTCTTCGTTCCCCGGAACAGGGCTTCACCAACAAGGACTAAAGGGGAAAGGACGGTTCGCCGGCGGAGGATGGCCGGTTCAAAATTGCGCCGGGGGGAGCTCCTTACCTGGGCAGTATGTCCGACATGGCCGGACATTTCCAGTCATACCGGACGTGCGCTGCCCGGCTCCGCTTCCGGCATCCCGTGTTGGAAGTCAGGCAGGGTGAAACAGAACAGGGAGCCTCCGGTCTGCTCCGACTGCACCCATATGCGGCCGCCGTGGCGTTCAACGATTCTTTTGCAGATCGCCAGGCCGACTCCGGTTCCTTCATATTCGCTCCGCCGGTGGAGGCGCTGAAAGATGAGGAAAATCCGGTCGGCATGCCGGGGATCGATGCCGATGCCGTTGTCCCGGACACAGACGACCCAATCGTTTTTTTCGCGCCGGGAAAAGATGTGGATCCGGGGGGGCTCCTCGCCGCGGTACTTGAGGGCATTGGCCAGCAGATTCTGCAGCAGGTGGTTCAACTGCGTTTTGTCGGCCAGGACCACCGGGAGAGGGTCAACGTGTATTTCCGCCTGGTTTTCTTCGATGGCCGTTTTCAGGTTCAGCAGCAGCTCGTCGATGATCGTGCCCAGGGAGACAGGCTGCAGCCTGAGCTGGCCGCCGCCCACACGGGAGAACGCCAGCAGGTCCCGCAGTTGCTGCTGCATATGCGAGGCGCCCTCGACCGCCAGATTGATGAAGGTTTTCGCCTTTTCGTCCAGGCTGCCGCCATAGCGGCGGCTGATGAGCTGCAGGAAACTGGATATCGTCCGCAAGGGTTCCTGGAGATCGTGGGAGATGATATTGGCAAACTGCTGCAGATCCATATTGGACCGGGCAAGCTCGCGGTTGACCACTTCCAGTTCGAAAATGCTCGACTGCAGTTCCTGATTGAGGTGGCGGATCTTCTCCTCGGCCGCTTTGCGTTCGGTGATATCGTGCACCATGCCCACGGATCGGAAAACCTTTCCGTTCACGTCCCGCATATGTTCGCATTTTTCATGGATGTAGCGAACTGCGCCGGTGGATTTCCGCACGATCCGGTGCTCTATGTCAAAGCCCTTCCTTCCGTCAAGGAGCGACTGGAGATAGGCCTTTTGGACGCGCTCCCTGTCCCCGGGATGAACCAGGGCGAGGAAATCTTCGTAACACGGGGGGAATTCACCCGCCTGCATCCCGAAGATCCGATATACTTCATCGGACCAGGTCAGGACATTATTGAACAGGTCAAGCTCCCAACTGCCGAGGTGCGCCATTTCCTGGGTCTTTTTGAGCCGCCGTTCACTTTCCAGCAGGAGCTGCTCCGACAGTTTCTGCTCGGTTATGTCGCGGGCGACATGGACACTGCCCAGCATCTTCCCGTATTCGTCGTATATCGGGGTGGTGGTGACCAGGAAATACCCGTTCAGCTTTGCCTCATACACTTCGGCCCGGTGCTCCCTGCCGTCCTTTAAGGTCATGACGTGGGGGCAGTTTTCAGGCGGGCAGGCATCATCATGCACACAGGAGAAACATTTCCGGCTGACGCATTGCCCCGGGGTGAGGCCGAGCCGCTCAGCCATGGCCCGGTTGGCTCTGATTATCCGGTGCTGATTGTCCAGGATGGCAATGAGGTCGGGCACGCTGTCAAAGGTTTTTTCCCACTCCTCTTTGACCCGCCGGAGCTGCTCCTCCATCCAGGTTCGTTCCGTTATATCCATGAAGGCGGCTATCCCGCCCTGGACACCGCCGTTATTGTCGATCAGGGGGACTGCCTCGCCCACCAGGTGCCTGACTTCGCCATTGGGCAGGACAATGTCCAGTTCCACGTCTTCAATTCTGGTGCCCCGTCGGACAGCCTGCTGCAGGGGCAATTCCTCCGGGGTCAGTTCAATCCGGCCCTTGAAAATGCGTGTTTTCCCCGTACCCTGATTCGGCCCGGCCGACTGAGCATTGTTTGCCGTCGGCCGCGCTTCCATGAGGTTTGCCGCCGCGAGGTTGCTGGTGATTACCTGGCATTGGGGATCATGGGCGATCCAGATGGGTATGGGGGTCACGTTGAGGAGCTGCGCCATTTCCGCCGCATGCTGCCGCTCCCTGGCTTCGCTCAATTGCAGGGCTTTTTCCGTGCGCAGCTTGAAAAGGGTTTCCTTGAAAACCCGCGCCAGGGACTCGATGGAGTGGAGGTCTTCATCCCGGTAGCCGCCCGTCCGGTCGAACAGGGCGATGAGCCCGATGGGTCTGCGGTCGTGCAGCAGGGGAACGCCCAGAAGTGAGGCGAGAGGAGGCCGGCTTTCCCCTGGATCGGCATCTCCGGGACAGGTCTGCGGCCCATTGATGTACTGCGGGATACCGTTGTCCAGCACGCTGGAGAACAGACCGGAACGGAAGTATTGGAGAACGGCCCCGTCGTCCATTCGCTCATGACCGGCGATGACCCCTCCGTTCTGACGACAGACTGCGAGGCTGCGCGGCTGGCCGTTGTAGCCGATTTCGGCAATGAAGCCGCACCTGCTACCGGTGATTTCCGTCGCCACCTCGAGGGCGGCCCGGGCCAGTTGCTCGTCGGTATCACACTTCAGGCCGGCCTCGAAGATCCTGTTTATTCCGGTGAGCAGGGCCTCGCGCAGTTGAATCTTTTCCTCTTTCTGTTTCCGCCCGGTGATGTCCCGCACGGTCAGTATTCCCAGCAGCGGCTGCCCGCTGTTGTCGCGGGCCAGGGTACCGCCGTAGCTGTAAATGCGCTGCCAGGAGTGGTCGAGGCGCCTGATTTTCAATTCGCAGTTGTGCAGGCTTTCACCACGCAGGATGCGGAAAAGGGGCCATTGGGACACCGGCAGGACCTTCCCTTCGGTGGTGGCCAGCTCAAAAATGTCTGTAAATTCGGTCAGGCGCCGGGTGTATTCCTCTTCGGAGGTAAAGCCGTGCATGGATACCGCTGCCGGGTTCCAGAAAATAAGGTTGCCGTCGAGGTCGGCGACGATGACGCCTTCGGTGAGATTTTCCAGGGTGGTGTGCAGCTGCGTTTTGCTTTCGCGCAGGGCGTTCTCGATATACTTGCGCCTGGTGATATCACGGGAGATGCCCTGGATGCCGACGATCGCACCGTTTCTGATGATGGGGGTGGCGCTGATTTCGAGATCGACGGTTGACTGATCGGCTTTCAGCACCTTGAGTTCGAAGAGGCTGATTTTTTCACCGGTTAAGATGCGCGCCAGTGCCTTGTTTGCCTGCGGCTGCTCTTCAGGCAGTACAAACTCCGAGAAATGGGTGCCGATGATCTGTTCGGCGTATCCCAGGGTCTTGATTGCCGGGGAGCAGTAGGTCAGCCTGCCCGAGGCATCCATCAGAAAGATGATATCGTCGCTGGTTTCGGCGATGAGGCGGAACCGCTCCTCGCTTTCCGCGAGATCCAGCTCGGCCTGTTTGAACCTGGTTGTTTCGCGCAGGGAAAAGACCAGGCCGGCAACCCGGCCGGCTTCATCCTTGAACGGCGCAAGGCTCCAGTCCCAATAGGTGACGCCCCGATCGGGCTGGTCGGGAAAAATGAAAGGCTTGTCCTTGAAGAAAACGGGTGTCCCGGTATCCCTGACCTGTCGGAAAATCGATTCGTTCTCCGGATGGGGAAAGAGCTTGAAGTGGTTCCGGCCGACCAGTTCATCCGGCTGCATGTGGCAGGCTTCGGCATAGGCTGGGTTGACCCAGATGAAATTGAAATCGGCGTCCAGGTACACCAGCATGACGTCGGTGGCGTCTATGATGGATTTGAGAACGTCCCGATTCCGCTGGAGGACCTCCTCGGCTTGTTTATAGGGGGTGATGTCGTTGAGTACGGTCCGGACGGCGACGGCTTCGCCTGTCTCGTTGCGGACCGCGGCACTTGTCAGCCGAACGGAACACCCGGCGCCGCTGTTCCTGCTGAGTTCCAGTTCGCAGTCGCATGGAGCATTGCCGGGAGAGTGCAGCACCAGGCTGAGATGATGGAGGAATTTGTCCCGGTCGGCCGATTGAAGAAAAGCGGAAAACGGCTTGCCGGGCAGCGTGTCCCGCCGGGTTTCCAGCAGGGCGGTCCCGGCCCGGTTGACGGACAGGATCGTTCCCTGCCGATCAAGGGTGAAGCAGCCGACCGGCGCGGTGTCGAACAGTTCGTCCAGTTCGCGGTGCGATGCTGCCAACTCGGCATTGGCCTGCCGGAGTTCGGCAATCTCCTTTTTCAATCGGTCCTGCGAGCCATGCAATTCCCGGACGAGTTCCTGCATTTCCTCACGGGACAGTGTTTCCAGGTGAGCAATCGGATCGGCGCTGGATTTTCTTCTCCGGGTCTTTCCGGGGGAATCAGGAGCTTCGTCCCCGGATTCCGCTTTCCTGAAGGGAGGAATCGGGCCGGGTTTCCCGGTGGAGGTTCTGCTCCGGCTTTTTGCGGTGAGCTTCTTGGTCATGTACGGGCGAATTGGCCGCTTGGTGTTCAGGGGGGAAGTCTGTCCCCGTTATTTCCGCTGGAGGCCCGGATCAGGTGGCCCCGCCAGTTTTGTATATTGAATTTTTGCTCCGGTTGCAATACCACAAACCGGTTTCGTCCCTGCATGGGACCGCCGGTTGGGCGGAACAGCCAACCCTGGGGGAATGCTCCCGGACAAGGTCGCCGGCCGGGAGGTTAATTTGTCTGGTATTCGAGAGCCTGCATCCTGCGCGAATAGGCTTTGGCGCACCGGGCCTTGCATTCAGGCTCATCAGCGCAGTGTTCCAGGCAGATTTTATATTCCTTGCGGGCCAGGTATTGCAGGTTCTTTCCCTGCGCTAGCTTTTCTCCGGACGCCCCGTAGGAAAAACTCCTTGAAGGGGTGATTCCCATCGTGCCGCCGTTCTGCTGGGCGCTGAACAGGAGGGCCGGGATCGAACAGAACAGGAAGAGGGAGAAAAGAGCGGCAATGAAAACGGATGAAAGTTTCATGATGATGATCTCCTCAACTGCAAAAGAAGTGGTGGGGCGGTGAAGCCCGGTTCAATAATCGTTTGAATATGCAATTTGCAGGCCAGGCCGGGCTGATGGGAGGGGGAAAAATCGGCGGTTTGGACCTGCTCAATAGGAAAAATATGTCAGGTTGCTGGAGTAAATGCGATAGGACGTCATGGCGACAAAAAACATCAGGCTGCCCATGGACAGAAGGATCCATGTCCGCTCCACACGCTGGACTGTCTCCCGCAGGGAGGGGATATTCCATAACGGCCGGAATATGCCCGGCAGCAGACCGAAAAACACTCCGCCGAACAGGCTGACGTAGAGGGGATAGCCTATGCGCCCGTATTCCCTTTGCAGCATGTCGAAGGGACAGTGATGGGTCGGCAGTTCGTAGATGTACATGGAGATAAAGGAGACGATGGCGGCAAGGGCAACGAGGAAGAAAGCCGCGGCAAAAACGGCAAGAAAATACCTGGGCAGGGGGTTTTTCGAGTACAGGGACAACACGGCAAACAGAAGAAGAAGGGCGAATCCCGCATAGTAGACGATAATGGAGGGCAGCACCGGCAGCCCGGCAATACTGCCGGCGACGCTGACATCGGCTTCACTGAACAGCGAGCCGCAGCACGAGGTGATGATGTCCGGATCAAGGCCGAGAAAATATCGGAGCTGCAGGACGGAGTCAAGGGTGATGGCAGGGAGCAGCAGGGTCAGCAGCAGGTATTTCAGCCTGACAAGGGGGAAATCTTCCCCCTGCTGATCAAGATGGTTCAGGACGATCCACAGCCCGGCGGCAAAACAGACGATGATCTTGGAAAAAAGGGCATACCAGCCGACCGGGTTGGCGTTCAGGGAGCCTGTCGCGCACATGGCGCCGACAAAAAGGGGGTGGATGTCCTCCACGGTATAGACGAACAGGAGCGCGGAGATGATCTGGAATCCGAGCACGTAGCTGGCGATGGTGGAAATGAGGGAGGTTTTGCGTTCCAAGGCCAGTTGGGCCGCCGAGCTGCTCTGGAAATCCCAGCGCAGAAACACCTTCACCCCAAGTAGGACCCCATAGGCGGTCATCAGCGTGAGGAGAGCGGAACCGATGACCAGGGCGAGAATTCCCGGGTGAAAGATCATTTCACCGCTCCTCTTCGATACGTCCGTCCCGCATGGCGATGGTTTTGCCGACCAGGTCATGGCCGTAGATGAAGGGATCATGGGTGGCAATGAGCACGGTTCTGCCTTCCCCGCACAGTGACGCAAGGATCCGCATGAATTCGGCCGCCAGGCCGCGGTCGAGATGCGCGGTCGGTTCATCGGCGATGATTACCGCGGGATCGTTGATAAGGGCCCGGGCGATGGCGACTCTCTGCTGCTCCCCGCCGGAGAGATTTTTTGCCCTGCTGTGCTGTTTACCGGACAGGGAAAGTTTCGCCATGACGGCCAGCGCTCTCCGCTTCATTTCCGGAGGCATCATGTTGGTCGGATAGAGGGGCAGAAGAATGTTGTCCAGGGTGTTCAGATTGCGGATCAGGTGATACTGCTGAAAGATAAAGCCGAATTTCTTCCGCCGCACGCCGGTCAGAAACCGTTCCGGCAGTTTCACCACGTCCTTGCCGTCCACAAAAACACGGCCCGCGGTCGGCCGCGACATGCAGCCGATGACGCTCAGCAGGGAGGTCTTGCCGGAGCCGCTCGGCCCCTTGATGACCGTCACTGCGCCCCGGTCGACGGTAATGGAGACGTCGTCGAGGGCGGTCATTTCGTCCGGTCGGCCCGGATTGTAGACCTTCCTGACGTTTTCCGTCCGGATGTACGCTGATGTTTCCATCTCAGCCCCTCATGATGGTCTCGGGATCGGTGACCGCCGTTTTCCAGGCCGGGATGACGGTGCTGGCCACGTACGGAGCCACGGTGAGGAAGCCAAGGGTAAAAACGAGATAGGGGTCCAGGTGCGGGGCCAGGTGAAAGTCGGGGAAGACAACCGACCATCCTTTGATGACCGGGGCCAGCAGGAAGGCATTGAAAAAAAAGATATGGACAAAACCGGCAATGGTCCCGAGCAAGAACGCAGTCAGGGCAATGATGAGGCCTTCCCAGAACTTGAGCGCCAGGACGTCGGAGGTGTCCCAGCCCACCGCCTTGAGGATGCCGATTTCCCGCTTTTCATCGGCGCTGATGCCCGTCGCCTTATCCCAGGCCAGAATGCAGAAAGCGATGACCGCAGCGCTGAAAACGGTGAGCAGCATGCCGCTGCGCCAGTTGAACACCATCTCGTATGTCCGGACAAGCTCGGTTCTGGTGATGGGCCTGGTGTCCGGCAGCATCCGCTTGACCTTGGCGGCCGCGGTCTGGAGCTCCTCGCGGTTGTAGACCTGGACCGAGATATCGGTGGCTTTGCCGGACGGCAGGCCGAAGAAGCGGATGACCTCGTTGTCGGTGAGTACAATCAGGTCATTGGTCAGCAGGCTCGACGCAGCCCGGAACACCCCCACCACCTCATACAGCACCCCGGTATTACTGCTGTCGACGAGAATCAGCTCCCCTCCGCCCACGGTTCTCTGCATCTCGGCGATGCCCGCCCCGACCGCGCATTCACCATCCCTTTCCGGCAGTCTGCCTTCCAGCAGTTCCAGCCGTTCCGCCTTGCCGTCGGTCCCCAGGATCGTATAGTTGGCCTCTGTGAGGGGGTCGTAGTAATAGCCCCAGTAGCGCGGGATGACCATGCCGATGCCGGGGATCTCCCTGATTTTGTCCGCGTAGGCAGCGGGGATAAGGTCGTGGCGTCCGCCCGCCGTTCTCTGGACGATCAGGTCGGGGGCGCCGGCCAGGACCAGTTCGGCTTCCTTTTTCAGGGCGCCGGTGAACAGCAGGATGGAGGCCAGAGCAGTGACGACGACGGTAAAGGCGGTGATGATCGCCAGGCTCTTAAATTTTCTTCGCAGCAGGGAAGCAAGGGCGTAGTCGATGATCTTCAGATGCTTTATCATCGGCGGTCGCTCCCGGAAGGAAGAACCGGGGCAATAACCGAACCGGCCGGAAAATGTTCCAATGATGAGGGAAAATCCTGAAAGGGGGAGAAAAAATCGGTCTGCGAAGGATGCCTGGTGTAGCGGGCTTCGGTCCAGATGGCAAAATCCGTCAGGCCCAGGCGGTGGACCAGCTCCCTTCGCGCCTGCAGTTCATCGTCCCGCCCCGGCAGCCGAGAGGCATGGGAAAGGAGGAAGAACAGGGTCAGCAGCAGGATTTGGCCGAGGGTGAACCCAATGAAAATTTTGCTTTTTATCATCGCATCGAGAAGTTTTCCAGGGACGGGCCGGAGCTTCCGGGTCAGTGAATGACCCAGTCGCTTTGCGGCACCGGGCGGGGATCGGGTCCTCCGGTCAGTTGGACTATGTAGCAGCCTTTTGACGCGTATCGCTGGCCGGAACCGAAAGTCAGGCGGGGATAGACGGCAATGGCATAGTCCTGGTCAACCATCATGTCGAATCCTTCCAGGAAGTAATCGCGGAAGAATTCGCTCCGCATGTATCCAATGGCGCCGGGCAGCATCCAGCCGAGAAAATACATTTTGGCCTGTATTTCCAGATTGGTGACGGGGATGTCCCTTGCCTGCAGCCACCGTGAGACGGGCAGCATCCTTTTGCCCCAGGTTTCGGGAAGATTGCGGGGATAGGTCAGGTAAGCGGACTCCCGCAGGCCCTCGGGGACAGAGTTGAAGGAGTAGCGCAGCATTTCCGAGGAAAGAAAAATTGTCGGAACGGCCTCCTCGCCGGCAAGGGTGTCCATGCCGCCCAGATCCTCGGCCCCCAGCCAGAGGATCAGGACCGCCGGCCGGTGGGTGCGGACGATATCCAGCCAGAATTGTCCGGTCGGCCGGTCATCGGGTCCCAGGGGCACGTACTGGGGTTCGGGCCGGGAAAATCTCCGCCAGCTCTCCGCGAAACCCTGCCGCAAGGCTGCGCTTTCCGCATTTTCGCGGAAGACAATCACCACCTGGGCGTCGTCGGCAAGCCCTTCACGCGCGTGCAGGAAGCGGGCGGCCGCTTCGCCGGACTGATACAGGCCCTTGGAGAAATAGAGGGTGTACCAGTCCGATTCGGCCACCACCGGGAAACCGGTGAGCGGAAAAATGGCGGGAATTTTATGCTGTTCACAGAATTCATGGACCGGACGCCAGCTGCCGGACGCCAGTCCGCCGACAAGGGCGAAGACCGGCTCCTGTGCGTAGTAATTTTCCAGTTGGGCCGGCCATGTTTCCTCCGGGCCATGCAGCTCCCACACGTCAAGCTGCAGCCGGCGGTAGGCCTGGTACATCTCGGTCTTGAAGAACGGCCCGGAGGCGGAACGCCGCTCCTGGTGCCGGCTCTGGGAGTTGTGGGCGTCTATATGGGCCTGCAGGGTGGTCAGCATGGCCTGCCGGTCTTCCGGGGCAACATTTCCGGCGACCACGGTGGCGAAGCGGATGGTCGAGTCATCCACTCCCGGCGCCGGTTCGACGGACAGGTTCTTGAGATAGTGGACCAGGATGCTCATGTCTTCCTCGCCGAGAAGATAGAGGGGCATGACCGGATTGAGCTTGCGGCCGGCGGGGTCCACGCCGGTCAGCAGCACCCGGGCCAGGCTCCGGTCCGTATACGCGGGCCGGGCGTCTTCTATCTGCCAGTACCGGGGGAGATGCCTCCGGTCATCCATTTTTTCCGCATCGCCTTGGGGGGGACGCCATGCCCCTGTTTTTCTCCGGGGTTTGTACAGTTCCTTGCCGTTGGTCGGCCAGGTGATCACGGTCCCCTCCACCGAACCGAGTCCGCTTCTCTGGTGGCAGTCGTCGCAGGTGAACATTCTGCCGTCCATGGGAATGTCACCCATGACGATCGCCTGCATCGGTTCTCCGGAGGGGAGGATGCCCTCCCGGTACATCTTCTCGCCAAGACGCAGGGCCTCGGCATCGGAAATCCCGGCGGGCAGCATTATTTCATCGCCAAGGGCGGAAAGGGCGAACAAGAAGAGACACGCGGCCGTGATCAGCAACATTTTCATGGTCATGGGGTTCCGGTGGTTACTTTTTCAACAGCAATTCATATTCCCGCATGAGGTCGGAGGAGCCGAGCAGCTCGGTGATGCGGATCCAGTGTCTGCTGCCCGGGGCATGCAGGATGGTCAGGGGATAATGGTTCATCTTGTTGACGACATAGGCGTCAAACGCCTTCATGACCCGGATGACATCCTCCCTTTTGCCGGACAGAAAGTCCCAGCCCTCCCGGGCATTGTACCGGGCGAGATATTCCTTCATCACCTGGGGGGTGTCGTTGTCCGGATCAATGGAAATGGAGACCAGTCTGACGTTGCCGGCGTCCGCTCCCAACTGCTTCTGAAAATGGGAAAACCCGATGGAGAGCACCGGGCAGATGGTCGTGCAGGTCCCATAGATGAAATCAAGGATCACCGGCTTGTCTCCTTCCAGCAGGGACCGGAGGGGAATGCGCTCGCCGTTCTGGTTGATCAGGGTCACGTCCGGGACCGTGTATTTTTCCACACTTCGTTTATATTTGGGCGCGGCCTCGACCTGGCCGGCCAGCAGAACAAAGAGTGCCGGAAGAAAAAACGGCAGTAGAAAGAGATATCGGATTGTGCGCATTGTCTCCGTCCTGTTGTAAGGGATCATGCCCGCGGGCGCCCCGCGGCTCTCCCGCTTCAGTTAAAATGCTCCGCCATGTTTTGTCCAGCAGAAACGACCGATGGCTGCCGGAGCGGCGGAAAAAACACCTTGCCCGATCCGGTTCCAGAACCACCCGGGCGATGAGGGAGGCGTTTCCGGCGGTTTATTCGGCATGACGATCTCGATGGTCAGGGCATCATGCAGGAGTGAAAGCAAAAGGAATGCCTGAAAGTAAAATTTACATACGACTATACAAATGGACCGCTGAGCAACGCTGGTTGACTGGTTTGGCCCTGAGGGGAAAGAGTGGAGTCACGATATTGACTTGAAACGAATTGTCCGCTTCAGCGGGACGGCAATGCCATGTGTATTTGTAAGGGACGAGACAGGGTTTTCCGGCTGGAAGGAACAGGGTGAGAAGGAAGAGGAATTCTTTTGTTGCCCATCCGAGGGAGGGATACACCCTCCCTCGGATAGAGCGGTTCAGGTTACGGTGTGGTAATGGGGAACGGTGTTGCATTCACCCATGCCGAGGTACCTGCGGTATTGAACGCCTGGATCCGGAAGTAGTAGGACGTATTGCGCGCCAGGTTGCTGGTGGTATAGGTTGTGGAGTTCACCGCCGCCGTGGTGGTCATCAGGATGTTCGTGAAGGCCGCGTCGGAAGCCCATTGAATGGTGAAGCCGGTCTCGTTGTTGGCATTGTCCACCCAGGTCAGGGTGACTTGGGCGTTATTGCCGCGTCGCACGGCCCCGGCGGTCAGATTGGATGGAGCCGCCGGGATTGTCAAGGCAATGGAAACCGTGTTCGAATACGGTGACAAACCGGCCGCATTGACAGCCGCGACCCGGTATTGATAGGTGTTGCCTGCCAGCACGGTCGTGTCGGCATAGCTGACACTGCCGGTATTGTTTTTCGGTCCAACCGTTGCCAGAACGCTGAAGACTCCGCCATTGTCGGAACGTTCGATCACGAAGCCGCTCTCGTTGGTGGCGTTGTCGGTCCAGGTCAGCATGACCTGGGGGCCGCTCTGCAGGGCGGCGGTCAGGTTGGTCGGCGCCGCCGGTGTTTCCGGTGGCGCGTCGCCGGTTGAAGCCGTGTTGGAGAACGCCGAATCGATCTGCAACGTGGGGAAGCCGGCGCCTTCATTCAGGTTTGGATCAGAGTAGTCCCAGGTGTCACCGACCAGATTATTGGCCTGCACCCGGTAGAAGAAGACCGAGTTGGTGTTGCCGATGGGATCGGTATGGGTCCGGACGCCGACGGACGGCACCGTCGAAGCGGGCAGAACGGCGATCGTCTCCCACGGGCCTTCGCCGGTCAGGGCTCTCTGGACCGTGTAGGCGGTCTCGTTGAGGGCATTGTCCATCCAGCTCAGATTCACCACCCGGTTTCTGCCGTTGCCGGACCGGACCGCGCTCAGTGCGGAGGGCGTTTTCGGAGCCACCCCGACCACCTGCGGACGCATCATGTCCATTTCTTCGTGGCTCAGGATATGGCAGTGCCAGACGTACTCCCAGCCGTAGTTGACATAGTGGTTGTAGATATCGATGGGCTCGCCGGTCGGATCAAACGCCAGGGGCACCAGCCCCGCCGCTTCCGCCTGCGTCGAGCTGGCGATTACCGCCCCTTCAGGCATGGTCGGGTCAAGGAGGCGAATGCTGTTGGGAAGATCCCAGGGCACGGTCGGCACCAGAGGCCGCAACGCCACGATGGTGTCTTCCAGCGGGCTGATGCGGACGGTGTCCTTCCAGCCCAGCTCGTTGGCATCGGGCCGGCGGATGATTCCGTCCCAGCCGACCCGATTGAGCAGCTGGACGTCGTACAGGTGGAAGTGAATCGGGTGGGTGTCCACCCCGTTATGGGTGATTTTCCAGATCTGGGTCCCGTCGTCGGCCGATGAAATCGGAGACAGCGAGACGCCCGGCGCCAGCTCGATCGCATCGAGGACTTCGGTCGGCGGGTGCATGTAGGCATAGAGGATCATGTTCTGGTTGCCTGCCTGGGGGTCGGGTGATTCGACGCCCAGGTTGCCGCTCATGCGCCCGTATTCCTGCTCGAAGGCCTCGCCCATCTCGTCCTGGATCTGCTTCGGCTGGAAGGGCATGGTCAGGATATTTCCCGACAGGGTGGCAAAGGTCAGCGAGGTGTCGAAGATCTGCGCCAGGCCGGCCAGCGGACCGTTGTTCGGGAAACTGGTTCCGTAGGCGGAGTTGTAGGCGCCCTGCCCGACGACGATCGGGTGCTGTCCCTTCTCGAACACACCCAAACCGCCCAGGCTTTCAGACTTGAACGCGTTCTCCAGGGCCGGCAGGTTGAAGCTTGGCGCAGGATCGGCGGCAGCCACCTTGATCTGCATCACCGTGCGGGTGTTGGGGCCGTAGCCGGGCAAGGTGGGCGGCGTACCGCCGGTGTCACGGTAGTCCCCGTCGCCGGTGTAGTAGTCGTAGCGGGGATCCCGGGCCGGGAAGGCAGCCGGGGCATCGTTGTACAGGATCAGCGTCTGGCCGGCAAAGGCCGAGAAGTCAACGATCACGTCGGCCCGCTCGGCCGGGCCGAGAAGCAGCGAATGCAGGTCAACGTTGCCGGCGTTGAAGACCGTCGGGTCGTTCACCCAGGTGGTCGGCTGAGCCGGGATAACGGACGGAGCCGGCAGGAAGCCTCCCTCGGTGCCGATCTGGATCCAGTCCGGCCCGGCGGTGCTCTGCACCGGGGTGGGAAAGATGGTCGGGTCTTCCAGGGCCGCCGCGACTTCGGCGGGATCGAGCAGGACCTCCGTACAGGCAACCCCCGTACTCTCCACCGCCGGAGCGGGATTAGCGCCGATGTCGCACAGATTCCCCTCCGCATCCACCGCCTGGTAGAAGGACAGGTTGAAGAAGCGGTCGTTGGCCGCGTTGAGGATGCGCAGGCGGTAGGTCTTCGGCTGCACGGTCAGGGTCGGATAGGCGGTGCCGTTGACGACCGGGGTATCCATGAAGGCTTCCATACCCATCGAGTTGAAGGGCGTGCCCGGCATCAACGGCGGCTCGCACCACTGGACATCGGGGTTACAGGTGTCGTCATAGTAGGGATTTGGAATCGGCCCGTTTGCAATGCCGATCGTCGGCGGCCAGAACCAGGGCCCATACGCCCAGCGGCCGAACTGGTTGACGCCCGAGCTGTCGCCCGGGTTCTGTGCCGGGGAGTAGACGTGCGGCAGCCACAGGTTGCCGTAGCCGCCCCAGCGATCCGTGTTCCAGGTTTCGTCCTGCAGGGCGAGCTGGGCCACGCTCGGGACAAACGTCTTGTCCTGGATGACCAGGGGAATGGTGCTGTCGCCGCCGGGAATCAGTCCCAGATCGAGCAGGGTCTGTTCGGTGTTGTCGGTGATGATGTACGGAGCAGCTTCGCCGGCATAGACGTTCAGACGGGTTATGCCATAGGAATGATCGTGGTAGAACATCAGCCGGGCGCTCTGCTGGTTGGTGTAGTAGAAGGTCATGACGCCGTCATCCGAAGCGCCGCTGTCATCCATGTCCGGCACGGGAACGACGCTGACGCCTTCCGGATAGGGGCTGTTTTCCTGCGCCGGGGTGATCCACTGGTGCGGGGTGCCGTCGCTGATCCAGGGCGAAATGCCGCCGTGCAGGTGCAGGGTGGCGCGGTTATCCGTATAGCATTCATAGGGTTTCGGCTGCATGCCGCACATCGGGTCCTGCGGATCTTCATCCATTGTCATGTCGGCGAGCGGGCCCATGCCCGAGCCCATGACCGTGGTGTCAACCGGGATGAACAGATCGCCGTCCGTACCGGTGGGCAGCAGGTTGTAAAATTTGATGCGGACCGGCCTATCCTTGGTCGCCACGATGGTCGGTCCCAGATAGTGGGGCGGAGTTACCCCAAAGTATCCACTTAATGGGACCTCCGTTCCATCCAGGAGCGCGTTGGTCAGCTGCACCTGTTCCCCCGGCACCGTGCTGGTCGAGATCTGCACGTAGCCGCGCAGCAGAGTCGGCGGCAGGTCGGAATGCATCTGCTCGCGATACTGCACGACGGCAATCTCGTAGTAGTCAGCTTCCTGGCCGTTGACCGTAACCACTTCCGGTACGGCCACCGGGATGTACTGGCCCAGGTTGTTGGCGTTGGCGGCACCGAGACTGGTGGCCATCGAGGGCGGCTACCAACCATATGCGGAAAGTGCAGCACAGTCTTTGTGAGCATAAAATATGCCAGATCGCAGTGTGTGAGAGGAATAGAGCCGTGCCCGCCATGCCGTCATCAGCAGAGTGAAGACCGGCGGGCGCAAAGATTTTGGTGCGGGGAGGGGAAAGTCCTGTATTTGAAGTTTACTGCTGGATCACCCGTCGAGAAAATCCTGGCGGAGCGGACGGTTTCCTGTCGCGCTGGATAAGTATGCAAGTATTTGATCGTTTTTCCAGGAGGTAGGAGAGGGGATTTTTTCGTTGTCCCTTGACCGTTGGCCGCCGGGAGGGTCGGGAGGAAGCAAATCTCCCCCTGGGCAATAAAAAAGGACCCGGCACGTTTTGTACCGGGCCCGTTTTTATCCTGATGGGCCGTCAGGGACTCGAACCCCGACCAATTGATTCAGAGGAAATACCACCGAGCTTCCACAACTTCCAATACTCGACAACATCAAATTATAAGATTTAAAAATTACACATTTCCTCCATTTTCACACCAAATACCAGATTTTGGAATACTTTTCTCACACGGAAAAAGGAATACCTGAGATTGACAGCGACTGAATTTGGTTTTAATATGGTCATATATATACAATGCAAGGAGGTGGCATGTGCGATTATCCAGCCAAATTAAGCCGATCAGTTATTTAAAGGCTAATGCAGCAGAAATTATCCGGAACTTGAAAGATGTGGGTGGACCGCTCATCATTACCCAAAATGGTGAGGCTAAAGTCGTTATTCAGGACATTGACAGTTACGAGGAAACACAGGAAACCATTGCTCTGCTCAAGATCCTGGCACTCGGCAATCGGCAGATTGAAGAAGGAAAAGTAATTCAGGCCGCTGATGCAATCGCTCGTCTCCGAGAACGGAAAGGGTCGGTTTAATGCCTTGTACAGTTCTCCTCACTGAAGATGCCGCGGAAGACCTTCAAGAACTGTATACGTTTATAGCAAGACATGATTCGCCGGGTAAGGCTGACCATGTACTTGAACAGATAGAGAAAAGATTTGTATCCCTGAGCGAGTTGCCAGAACGTGGCGTGTGTCCAAAAGAGCTCCAATCTCTTGGGATTCGTGACTACCGGGAAATATTTTTCAAGCCCTATCGCATCATTTATCGAGTTTATGCTGAAAATATATATATTTATTTAATAGTAGACGGTCGTCGTGATATGCAAACATTCCTCCAGCGAAGATTGTTAGGTGCCCTGTAAAGGAGGAAATTAACAGAGGGGTTTGGATTGCGGGAGGGCGCCCGCCTATCCCATTCTCACATCAGCTCCTGATGAAATGGGTAAAACAGTAGAGAATTTCGGGCAGCTTATGGCGGGGCCAGACCACGTTTCCCTGGTCAGAATATTCTGCCGGAGGGATAATATTTCAGAATTACAATGTGTTAAATCATGGTCCGGTTTGATTCTCAGTCAATTTTCCCGACTTTATATACTGCTGCCATGAGATGATATAATGAAATCAGAAGATTGGAATAGTACTCGTTGTCGTCCGCCATTATTCTATATGGTCTGTCGGGGAAATTTTCCCGCACATTTTTACACACGGAAATAAAAAGCACTTAGCCGGTGACGGCTAAGTGCGTGATATTTGGTGGGCCGTCAGGGACTCGAACCCCGGACCAATTGATTAAGAG
>Ga0209164_1001618_pt1 | contig 27770 bp, 26 predicted proteins | sample MTBNYHSulfiMetaG_FD_187458 | JGI IMG/M metagenome (GOLD analysis project Ga0209164, IMG submission 187458) | Enrichment culture microbial communities from rom New York Harbor, USA that are MTBE-degrading - MTBE-NYH (New York Harbor Sulfidogenic)... | ecosystem: Environmental > Aquatic > Marine >... | reverse complement strand
GATGACGGCGCGAATGTATTCTTCAGGCCAATGCTCCTGCCTGAGGATCTCTTCTGTTTTCCGGCAGTGCTCCGCAGGAAAACGCTCATAGTCAAGATCATGGACCAGGCCGATGACGCCCCATTTCTCCTCGTTTTCTCCACGCTTTCGCGCAAAGTAGCGCATGACGCCTTCCACGGCCAGGGCGTGCTTGATCAGGCTGTCCGTCTGGTTATACTCTGTGAGAATACGATAGGCATCTTCTCTTGTCGGGACTGCCTCATTCATGGCAAAACCTCCTTCATCGAAAATCCTGTCCTTGCCTCCAACCTTGAAGGTTGAACCCGGAACCACGCCGAAGGCGGGTAAACCTGTGAACCTTTGCGGTATTTGCACCCATAGCACGTTCCTTGCTCAGAGGCAAACAAGATGCGAATCGTTTGATCACACCGAGTTATTCAGCCGATGATCCCAATCATACTCCTTGGAGGTGACCACGTGCTCCATTCTCCGGATCCGTTGATCCAGATTTTCATACCGTCTTTTCAATCGATCCACGGCCGCCCTGCGGGAATGAACGTAGGCGTCGTAAAAATCTTTCTCCCCGTTGGCTCGGAGGGGAACGGCCGGCTCAGGTTTTAAGAGCAGGGCGGCGGCGAAATAAACGGCGCCCATGGGCCAGAACCCTGTCACAAGGAAAAGAAGCAGGGTAATCGTCCTTGTCCAGAAAACGGAAAAGTCGAAATACTCGGCGACTCCTTTGCATACGCCCATGATGATGCCGTGCCGTGAACGGTAAATACCCCCGGTAAGGATTTTTTCGAATCTTCTCATCGTTCCTATTCCTTTCTTTCCTGTTCGAGGAGGATCGTTTCCAGTGCATCCACCCGTTTTTCCATAGAGGAAAGGCCTTGATAAATTTGCTGGATCATTCGCGCTTCATCGGCCTCGATGTCCCGGCCCTTGCGGGTAAAGCCTCCTTTGAGAATCCGGATGGCCATGAGGATCGTGCTGCCGACAATGGCCAGAGCCAGGACAATGCCGCCGAAAACGATTGCCACAATGAGTACGCTATTCATGGTGAAATGAACTCTCCTTCATGGAAGGTTTCGATTAAACCGATAGGGCCAGAGGTGAATCTCTCCGCCGGGTCAGGATTTCGCGTCGCTCATTGTGTGCGATGCGGTTCTTTGACGGCGGATTTCAGTGTTTGTAATTCCTTTTCAATCTCTGCGTCAACCATAAGTTCTTCGAACTGCACGTCCAGGTCGGCCTTTCTTCCGTAATTGACGAGGTCCGCGTCGGCCTCCATTCTTTCAATGCGATTTTCAAACTCCTCGAATTTGACAATCGCCTCAGAGGTTTCCATGCGCCGAATTTCCTCCTGGGCCCGTCTTTTCTTGTGGGCGTGAATATGACGCTGAATGAGCAGGCGTTGCTTTTCCCGGGCGGCGCGCAGCTTGTCCTCGAGCTGTCGAATATCTTCCTGGTACTGGTCCACCAAGGCGTTCATCTCTGAGAGTTCCTGCTCAAGGGTTCCGAGCCTTTCCGCGTATTTGCGTTTTTCGATCAGCGCCTCCCTGGCCAGGTCGTCCCGTGCTTTGGCCACAGCCAGCCCGGCCTTTTGCTCCCAGTTTTTCGCCTGGGCATGGGCCTCGGTCATTTGGCGATGCACCTTTTTCTTGTTCGCCATCACCCCGGCGCAGGAAGCCTTGATCTCAACAAGGGTGTCCTCCATTTCCCGGATCATAAGGCTGATCAACTTCTCCGGGTCCTCTGCCTTGTCCAGCATGGCATTGATGTTGGAACTGACAATGTCACGAAAACGTGTAAAAATTCCCATCTCAAAACCTCCCCTTCATTTTTTCTCCTTCCTAATGCAGGTCCTGTGCCGATGGGGGAAACGTTCAAAAAATGCGTTTTTTCGGAATATTACCAGATTTATTTAGGTTTGACAGGGGGAGTGGTTCCTGCTACTATGTGGCGAAATTAGCTATAAAACAGCATTTTTAACCATGACAGGAAAAAGAGAGTCGCCAAAGCGCAGGATCGGCTCTGCCTATCCTTCCGAGATCCCGGAGGCCTTGGGTGAATCCAAGGCTTTCATCGAATTCTGCGAGAGGCTTTCAAGGGTTGCTCCCATTGATCGCCCCGTGTTGATCATCGGAGAAAGAGGGACCGGAAAGGAACTGGCGGCTTTAAGACTCCACTTTCTCTCAAAAAGGTGGCAGGGGCCTCTGGTGGCCCTCAACTGCGCGGCCCTCAGCCCTTCCTTGATTGAGGCGGAGCTGTTCGGCTACGAGAAGGGGGCTTTTACGGGCGCTGTGGAGCGAAGGCTGGGCCGCTTTGAAACGGCCGACAAGGGAACCCTTTTCCTGGATGAAATCGGCAGCATCCCCATGGAAGTTCAGGAAAAGATCCTGAGGGTTGTCGAATACGGGTCTTTCGAGCGCGTGGGCAGTTCCAGGGCCGTTGAAGTGAATGCCCGCATCGTGGCGGCCACCCATGCCGATCTTCCGTCCCTGGCAGGCGAAGGCCGCTTTAAACAAGACCTGCTGGACCGGCTGACCTTTGAGGTGCTTTTCATTCCCCCGTTGAGAGAGAGAAAAGAAGATATCCTGCTGCTTGCCCGCCATTTTGCCGGCAAAATGGCCTTTGAAATGGGCCGGACCGAGGTTCCTCGTTTTACGAGCGAAGCCGCGGCCTCTCTGGAAACCTACCCCTGGCCGGGGAATGTGCGTGAATTGAAGAATGTCGTAGAACGAGCGGTGTACCGATCCGATTCCCCGTTGGTGCGGCAGATTGTTTTCAATCCCTTTATACCCTCGGAAAAACCTGCGCCGAGCGGCACGGGTGAAGCAGGAAAGCCTTTAGCCCGTGGACGCAAGAAAGTTTTTAAGGAAGCCGTGGAGGAGCTGGAGGTTCAGCTTCTGAGGGAGACCCTGGCGAAATTCAAATTCAATCAGCAAAAGGCGGCGAGAGCCCTGGGTCTCACTTACCACCAACTGCGCGGAATGCTTAGAAAATACAAAGACAAAGGGGCTCTTGACTGACGACGTCTTATTTCCTTAAGATCGAGCCAAGGAGGGAAGTGCCGGCGCTTTCTTTTGATCGCCTCGCCTGCACGGGGGATGGGTTATAGAAATTCCGAGTGATTTAACTCTTCGGCAGGGGGATGGTCGCCTTGAAAACCTGAAAATTCTTTTCGATCGCTTCAGCGTTGGGTCCCCAGAGGTCCATGAATCGGATGCCGATTCCCTTGTCTGTTGCGTGAGCGACCTGGCCGTTTACGATCATGATGCGTTTTTCCAGGGGCAATCGCGTCACGATCTCGACACGGTCGCCTGTCTTAAAGACCCGGGATTTTTCCACCTCAACGAAAACACCGCCCCTGCTGAAGTTCTTCACCCTCTTGACGCCCTTCAGGCCTCTGACGAGGACGTCCAGATGAAAATCGATCCTCGGATTGAGCCGCTTGTCGTCGCTCATGTCCCGCCGCCCACCATGGAGTCTTTCCATATCTATTACCTTAGTGTATAATCAAATGCAACAAATTGAGGAGGCGACCATGAAAATAAGTCACGCAATCGTTTATGTCATGCTGGTTTGTGTGCCGCCCGCCCTTTCAGGATGCTGGTACGCGGCTGCGGCAGGCGCCGGGGCTTACGGCGGCTACAAAGCCAAGGAAAAAGGGTACAAGGCCCAGAGCCCCATCACAAAAGAAACCCCTAAGAAAAGCGATGAAGAAGAGGACAAATGAGCGGAGGCCCACCCATGGAATTAAAGGTTCAGAGCATTGAGATCCCGGAAGGATGTAATGTCATTTTCGGCCAGACCCATTTTATCAAGACGGTGGAAGACCTCTATGAAATCCTTGTGGGGGCTGTTCCGGGCGCAAAGTTCGGCATCGGCTTTTGCGAAGCCTCGGGTCATTGCCTGGTTCGAGGGGAGGGTAACGACGAGGCTCTCAAAGAGGCGGCCATGAACAACGCCTTTCATATCGGCGCAGGCCACAGTTTCATTATCCTTCTCAAAGATGCTTTTCCCATCAACATCCTCAACGCCGTGAAAATGTGCCAGGAGGTGTGCTCTCTTTATTGCGCCACGGCCAATCCGGTGCAGGTGATTCTGGCCGAATCGGAGCAGGGAAGGGGCGTTCTGGGCGTTATCGACGGGTCTTCTCCCAAGGGGATGGAGCAAGAGGACGGTGTGGCCTGGAGAAAAGAGCTCTTGAGAAAGTTCAAATACAAACTGTAATATTAGGTTCGGCCTTTTTCCATGAAGATTATTTGATTCAATGGATCAGGCCATTTTGAATGCGCGTCATTTTGAGTGTTCAGCGTTCAGTGTTCAGGGAAAGCAACTGCCCATGTGACGGGCCCTGTCTGCGACTTCTTTTATTAAATACTGCTCCCTCTCCTGAACCCCCAACGTTTGAATCCTGAACGCCGAACACTGAACCCCTGAACATCTACCTCTTTTACGCTCTCCAAGCTTTCTTATGGCGCAATCCGTTTGAGTTGCTCCAGGGCTTCCTGCAATTTATCGACCGCCTCCTGCAATCCCCGGCGAAGGGTTTCCAGGGCTTCGGGTATCAGACCCGGCGCCGTCGGCGCCACCGGCTTCTCCTCCGCTTCAAACACCGGTGCAACAGCGGGCAAAGTCCCTACCAGGGCCAGCACTGAGTCGTCCAGGGTCCGATGCATGGCAATCTGTCGGGAGTCGGCCAGGATGATGCGCCTGAGCTCCGGGAAATCAAGAGTCTCCGGCTTGAGAAAGACCGGTTCCGCGTAAAGGATATGATCCCCGAGAGGAATGACCAGGAGGATGCCTCGAGACACCTCGGAGCCCACCTGGCCCCACAGAGTGAACTGCTCGGAGATGACGGCGTCATTGTCGATGCGGGCTTCCACCTGGTTCGGGCCGTCCACATGCCGGCCTGTGGGAAAGCGGAACAGCACCAGCTCTCCATAGGCCTTTCCATCGTTTCTGGCAGCCATCCAGCCTACCAGGTTATGGCGGTTGTTCGGTGTGAAAGGCTGGATCAGGAGGAACTCCTCCTTCGCCTCGCCGGGCAGGCGGGCCACGATATAATAGGGTTTCAGCGCCTGGGTTTTGCCGAAGGACGTCTGCACGGGAATGGCCCACTGATCTTCCTTATTGTAGAAGACCACAGGATCTTCCATGTGATACTGCAGCAGCATCTCGGTCTGGACGCTGAACAGGTCCAAGGGGTAGCGGATGTGTTCTTGGAGGTAGCCGGGCAGCTCATTCATGTTTTTAAAAAGACCGGGAAAGATGCCCTGATAGGTGAGGATCAGCGGGTCCGACGGGTCGGAAACATAGTAGTCGAGTGTGCCATGATAGGCGTCCACAACTCCTTTGACGCTGTTTCTCATATAGTTGAACCTGCGCTCAAAGGGTGTGGAGTAGGGATAACGGTCCGTGACCGTGTAAGCGTCCTGGATCCAGAACAGTCGGCCGTCGGCTACCACGCAGTAGGCTTCCCGGTCCCTCATCAGAAAGGGGGTGACCGTGGAGAAGCGCTCCTGAATCGTTCGGCGGTACTGAATGAGGCTGTCCTGGTTGATTTCCCCAGAGATGAGAATGTTGATGTCCATGAATTGCCAGGCATAGATGAGACGGCGGAAAAAAGAGCTCAGCACAACCCCGCCCTTGCCTTCGTAGTGCGTGTAGACCGGACCATCAGGACCGGGAAAATTAAACTCCTGCATGCCGCTGCGGGCGATCACAAAGTCCAGGCTCTTGAGGCCGTAGTAAATCTCGGGACGCTTCAGGGGGATTTTTCCGACAGGAGGAACATCCTGGATCAGGAAAGTGGGGCGGCCGTCGGCCTCGACTTCGGTGACCGGGCTCATGGCCACGCCGAAACCGTGGGTGAACTGAAGGTGCCTGTTGACCCATCGTTGAGCTTCTGCGGGGAGCTTTTCGGCGGCCAGCTCGCGGGAGGCCAGCATGACCTGCCGAAGTGGGCCGTCAGGCTTGTAGCGATCCGTGTGAACTGCCACGAAGTCGTAATAAAGCCGGAAGAACTGGATCTGGTTGTAGATCTGAAGCAAAGGCCCCTCGTCCCAGAGCCGGACATTCTGAATGGTTCCCTGGTTCTGGGCCGTAACCTGGGGGTCCAGCACGCCCAGGGCGGGATGGCTCCGCGACTGGAGACGCTCAAGGCCGTAAGCCTGGCGGGTCAGCTTGATGTTGCTGGCAAGATAAGGCGTCTCCCGAGCCAGTTCGCTCGGCTCCACGATCAGCCGCTGGACAAGTCCGGGGACAACGCTTCCTGCCAGGAGGTTCAATCCGATCCAAAGGCCCACTGAATAGAGGATCAACCGATTGGTCTTGGAATAGATGGCGGCCACCAGCAATCCTGCGCTGATCAGGGCGATGAAGGTCAAAAGCGTGCGGACAGGAAGGGTGACATGGTCGTCCGTATAGCCGACCCCAAAAACCGCGCCGGTGGGAGAGAAGAGAAGCTCGTAGCGGCCCAGCCAGTGACCTACGGCAATCAGCACGAAAAGGCCGGCGCCCAGAACGGCCAGGTGAGCCTTGATTTTTCCTGTGAGCGCGAACCGCTCTGCCCGAAGCATGGCGGATATGTAGTGAAAGCCTGCCACGATCACCATAATCAGCACCACCACCGTAATCAGCCAGGAACGAGCAAAGCTCCATGCCGGGAGGGTGAAGACATAAAAGGAAAAGTCCTTTTGAAAGATGGGGTCCGCTTGATTGAAAGCGACGCCGTTCAGGAAGCGGAGGATCGTTTCCCACTCTGAGGCCGGCCTTCCGGCAAGAAAAAGGGCCGCAAGGGCCGTGGCGCCGACGGCAACCCATATCAGCAGTTTCTTGGCGCTCTCCAGGGTCTTGGCTGGCAGGTTCGCGTTTCCCTGGGGCTTCACGGCTGCATCGAACCGAAAGGCCGCATACAGGTTGGGTGCGGCAAGCACTGCAAAGATCAGGGCCCCGAGCAGAAACAACCAGATTTTGGCCGTGATGACCCTCAAGAGGACCTGTTCGTGGCCCAGGCTGCTGAACCAGAGCCAGTCCGTGTAAAACGTCCGGCCCCAACTCACGCCCCCCCAAAGGACGATCAGGATCACGGCAAGCAGGATCCACTTGACGATCCGGGTCAGTTTCGCAAAGTCCAGATCTTCAAGCCTGATCTGGGGCATCTGGGGCATTTGGTCCTGAGGGGATTCAGGGCCGAAAGGACTCTTCATAGGGATACCTCCATGATTCCAATTGTGAGCGAAATGAATGAAGCTTTATAACCGTTCACGGGTTCAATTACGAAAATTTGAATATCTCACAGTGAATCGGTCGAGTCAACCAATACCGGTCGAAGTTCGTTCGTTTTACTCACAATGGGAACGGGAGCAGGGAACTTGAGGCTCTCAGTCCGTGTCCTTTGAAAACTTGTGCTGAACGAGCTTAGCCGCAATAAAGAGCGCAACCAAAGCAAGAAGAGGAAGAAGGGTGCCGGGAGATAAGGCGTCGCCGATCTCATCGGCCGTTCCGGCCAGCCTGATGGCCGAGGCGTAAACATAGCCCTTGGCCGTGAACCCGATGAAGGTGGAAAGGGCGAATCGGGACAGAGGAATGTGGAGCATGCCTGCGCTGTAATTGATCATGGAATGGGGAAAACCGGGCAGGGTGCGGATCGCACAAAGCGTTACAAAATCGCCGTGGTTTTCCACGATGCGAAAGAGGCGCGAATCCCTGACTTTTTCGGTAAAAGCCAGGGACATTTTCCTGGAAAAGAAATATGCGCAGAGGCTCCCCCCAACGCCCCCTGCAACAATCAGGAGCGTCGCATCGAGGGGACGATAGAGCAAACCCGCCACCCAGATGAATAAGGACCCTGGAAAGGCGAAGGTGTAAAAGGCCACCTTGAGGTGAAGCACGATGGTGGGAAACCACCAGCTGTGAGCATGGATCTCCCCTATTTCAATGAGTTGGCGCCGGTTAAAGACGCCCGTGCGTTCCAGGACAATGGCCGTCAGGATGAGAAGGAGCAGGATGACGACCTTATAGGGAATCTTGAACGTGCTGGAAGACGGCTCGGCGATGGGAAATCCTTTTTGGTTTATGGTTTTTTTGAATCAACGTTATCGGTCTCGTAAAAAGTTGTCAATGAGGACGGCACAGTAAAAAGCGCCAGATGCAAGGCGTGCGAATCTTGAGGAATGAGGCGTACATAGAAGTACGCCGCAGTGACGAAAGGTGAAGCGCAACGCCGCAGATGGACTTTTTACGAAGCCGTCAACGTTATTTAATCACTTACAAATGCCTTATAGGCCCAAAGGACGCAGAGCGTCGCAAGGGCGATCCAGACAAGAACAATAACCGCCGCTGCAAGGCGGCTTGTCGGTTTGCCGTTCAGGACGACTTCCTGCGCTCGCGCCCGGCACTCGGTCAAAACAGAGGAAGGCACCATCTTGACGGCCAGGGCAATGCCGAGTGGAATCAGGATGAGGTCGTCTACATAACCCAGAACGGGCACAAAGTCCGGGATGAGATCGATGGGGCTGAAGGCATAGGCCACAATAGCGGCGACGAAAAACTTTGCATACCAGGGTGTGCCGGGATGGCGCGCAGCAAGATAGAGAGCCAAGGTCTCGGCCTTGAGGCGGCGGGCCCGTTGCTTGATCCACTCGAGGAAAGGCATTGTCACGATCCTTCGTCTACTTTTTTGATGGAATTCCGTTGAATGCGGATAAAATCTCCCAGGCTTCGCCTGCGGTTTCCACGTACTTGAAAAGATCGAGATCTTCCGGGGAAATGGTTCCTTCTTCTACCAGGGTATTGAAATGGATCACCCTGTTCCAAAAATCCTTTCCAAAAAGAATAACGGGAATGGGGGCTATTTTATGGGTCTGGATGAGGGTTAAGGTTTCAAAAAGCTCATCCAGCGTTCCAAACCCGCCGGGGAACACGACCAAGCCCCGGGCCCGGATGAGAAAATGCATCTTGCGGATCGCGAAATAGTGGAACTGAAATGAGAGGTCCGGCGTGATATAGGGATTCGGGGCTTGTTCAAAAGGGAGCACGATATTCAATCCGATGCTCACGGCCCCGGCGTCGTCGGCCCCGCGGTTGGCGGCCTCCATGATCCCGGGCCCTCCGCCGGTGATGACCACGAGGGTCTTGGGTTCCGCGCACTGGCAGTGTTCGGAGATCAGGCGGGTCAAGGTCCTGGCCTCGTCATAGTATTTGCTGTTTCGCACCGCCTTCTCGGCCCGGGCCTTTTTTTCAAGGAACGAAGGCTCTCCGGGATGCTTTTTCAGTGCCTGCTCCACATCCTCCAGCATCTTTTCAGCCCCGGCGGGAGCAGGAATCCGGGCGCCGCCGAAAATGACGATGGTGGATTCGATGTTGTGCTTTTGAAGAAACAGCTCGGGTTTGAGCAGCTCCAGTTGAAGCCGGACGGCGCGTAGCTCGTCCCTGAGAATAAAATCATCGTCAAGATAAGCCAGCCGGTACGAGGGGGATCGGGTCTGGGGCGTTTCTACGTGCCATTGCGCTGCCCGGGCGTCTTCCTGGGCTGAAGGGAAGGTTTTCGACCTATCGTGCGGGCTTGTCATGATGCAACCTCCTTAAGCATCTCCCCATGACTCCCCGGAGCAAGGCGTGCTCCCGGATCATGTTCATGGGTATACGTATTATCGACATTTGTCAATTTTCTCTCATCATGCTCGCCGGTCATACCGTCCGATATCGAACGCAACGACACGAAAGGCTTCAATTTTGACACGATGCCCTTGCGCAGCTTTTGTTGTTGACATTGAAAAGTCGGTGTTCTATTTTCTGAATAATAGATAGTATGTCTACTGAATAGATTCCCTGGAACTTATGAAAGAAATGCACCGGCATGTAGAGGCGGTCTTGAAGGCTTTGGATATTCTGGACGCTTTTCAGTCCCAGCCGGTATTGACTCTCAAAGAGATCATCCACCTTACGAAAATTAATCGCAGTCGCGCTATGCGCCTCACGGGAACTCTGGAATCCAGAGGATATCTCCTCTACGACATCGAAAAAAGGCGGTTCCGATTAGGACCGAGGCTTTTGACGTTAGGCAAGGTCTTTGAGGACCACAACATGCTGATCAGCATTTCACGGCCCATCCTCCGTGATTTGGTCAAAATGACCGGAGAGATGGCTTCCCTTTATGTTGTCGACGGCCTTGATCGAGTCGCTCTGGTCCGTGAGAAAGGATCCCATGAGATCAGTTATACCGTATCCGAAGGACAGAGAATGGAACTCTATGCGGGTGCAGCAGGGAAGGTGCTCTTGGCGTTCGCTTTTCCGGAGATTCAAAAAAAGGTGCTTCGGAAAAACTTTCTGAGGAAACTTACCCCCAATACCATTTCCGACCCCAAGCGACTGGCACGGGAGTTGGAGGCAATTCGCCGGGAAAAATACGCTGTCAGTGAGGGTGAAAGGGCTCTTGATGTGTGGTCGGTGGCAGCGCCGGTGTTTAACCACGAGACGAAGGTTTGCTGCGCCATCGGTATCACAGGTCCGATTTACCGCATATCGAAACCCAGGCAGTCTGAATACAGCCGGCTGGTAATCGCAAAAGCCGGTGAGTTGACCCGACGTTTAGGCGGGCATGAATGTCATCATTTAGAGGAGGAAAAATCATGAAGAGGAAACTTCTCCGGGCCTTGGCAACCACACTCTTGCTTTTGATCGCCATTTCTTTCCCAGGCCTCGTGAGCGCGAAAACCACGCTCACCATGGCGGCTATGGGCGCAGCCACAGATACCTACATGGTGGCTGTAGGCTGGTCCAACGTACTCAACAAGATCAACTCAGACATGGCCATTACGCCCCTGGAAGGGGGCGGCGTCGTCATGCTCGCTCGTGGCATGGCACAAGGGAAGTGGGATATCAGTTTCATCAGTACTCCCCATTACCTCAATGCCTTGGCCGGCAAAGGCGACTTCGAGAAAGACCCGGAAGATCTGAGGGAGAAATACAAGGACTTCCGGACGCTGTTCGGAGTCACTTCTGGGATGGGCATGTATGTGGTCCGGGCGGAGAGCGGAATCAAGGAAATCCTCGACCTTAAAGGCAAGAAGGTGGCCATTGGACGACCTGGGGGCGGGGGCGCCAAGCTTACGCCCATCATCTTTAAAGCCCACGGGCTCGAAGAAAAGGACTACCAGGCGGAGTTCCTTGATCCTAATCCTGCGCTGGATGAAATGAGAAATAACCGGCTTGACTGTGCCGCAGTTTGGGGAGGAATCCCTCAAGCGTCTCTTTTTAACTTCTCCCGCCAATTTCCCATCCATTTTCTCTCCTTCAAGAAAGATGCGTTTCAGAAGTTCCAGGGCCTGGTCTCACAGGGGAGCAACTTTGTCCTGCGCACGTATGCATCGGAAGACTTGATAAAAGGATACGGGAGCGGCGTTGTGCAGGAGGGAGAGGTCAATTTCTGGACCTTTCCGATGCAGGTGATTGTCCGAAAGGACATGCCGGAGGAAACGGCCTACAAGATCGTGAAAGCTTTTTGGGAGAATCTTGAGGACGTCAAAGCGACGGGATTTGCACTGGCCAGTTTGAATAAAAACGACGCTCTTGAATCCCTTTCAGCTCAGTTTCATCCGGGAGCCCTCAAGTATTACAAAGAAAAGGGATGGCTGAAATAATTTTCTACCCTTTATGGGGACCAACTCTATGACGCCTACCGTGCCCGGTTCCATGCTTGAGAAGGAGAGGTTTTCCATGAGCGCACCCGGCAATGCTGCACATGCTTTTGATCGGGCCCTTCGCTTTTTCGGGCTCCTTTGCTGCGCTGCATTGACGGTTTTTACGGTTTACACCATCATCAGGGGACAGCTTACGGCGCAGGTTCAGCGCGGCATCTTTCTCCTGCTGATGGGGCTGGCAATGTTTTCCCTAAAGCCCTTTTGCCGCAACTGGGCGCTTTCAGGCAAACCTCTGCTGGAGTGGCTCAATCGATTGATCAATCTGATCTTCATGGGCTTACTTGCCTTCTCCCTTTTGTATGTTCTGCTGAACTATTTCGAGATTGCGAGCTCGCGGCAGGGTCTGCCGAACCAATGGGACTTGATTTGTTACGGCGCCGGGACACTGGCAGTCCTGGAGGGCGTACGCCGCGGTGACGGCTGGCCCCTCCTCTGCGTCATTCTCCTGGTTCTTGGCTATCTTTTTGCAGGGCACCTCGTGCCTGGTTTTCTCGGACATCACCCTATGGGATATGCAGAAATCCTGGAATTGAGCTTCGGCATGAACGGGATTTTTGGGATTGCTTTTGCCGTGGTGGTGAACATTATCTTTATCTTCATCGTGTTCGGCGCCATCCTTCGACTCACCGGCGCCGGCGCGCTTTTCATTGACCTGTCTTATATGCTAACGGGACGCTATCCCGGAGGCCCTGCACAGTGCGCTGTTGTTGCATCTTCACTCTTAGGCTCGATCAACGGTTCAGGGCCGGCCAATGTGGTTGCCACGGGCTCCTTCACCATCCCGCTCATGAAACGCACGGGATATCACCCTGAGTTTGCAGGCGCCGTGGAAGCCACAGCAAGCACGGTGGGCCAGATCATGCCGCCTATCATGGGAGTGGGGGCGTTTATCATGTCCGAAATTACCGGAATCCCGTACAGTCAGATCATGATCGCAGCGTTGATCCCTGCACTCCTCTACAGCTTCTCTCTTATGGTCAATGTGCGTCTTCGGGCTCAATTGCAACGGCTTCCTCTGACGGATCAAAAAGAGATCCCGAAATTTTCTCTGCGAGTAATCCCACGGATCGGGGTCATGCTTGTATCCATAAGCGCCATTGTCGTCATGATTATGATGGGACGGACCCCGGCTTTTGCAGGTCTTTCCGGTATTGTGATCCTTTTTGTCGCCTCCTTCCTGATAAAGGAAATGCGACCCGATATCCGCAAAACCATCGCCATTCTTGTGGAGGGAGGCAGGGACAGCCTTGGGGTCGCGATGTCCTGCGCAGGAATCGGCATCATTATCGGCGGCATTTCGGCCACAGGGCTTGGTGTTAAGTTCAGCCAGGCCATCATCGGCGTCGGCCAGGGAAATCTCCCTCTTGCCCTTGTCATGGCGGCCGCCTGCTGTCTCATGATCGGCATGGGGCTGCCAACGGCCGCATCTTACCTGATGGTTGTCTATATTGCCGCCCCTGCCATTACTCAGCTCGGCCTCACCTTGTTGACGGCCCATCTTTTCATTTTTTATTACGCTTGCTTATCTGCAATCACGCCCCCCGTAGCGGTTTGCGCTTATGCCGGAGCAGGCATTGCGGGAGGGGACGCTTTTAAGACAGGCCTTTGGGCCGTGCGCTTGGGCATCGTGGGCTTTTTTCTGCCTTTTCTCTGGGTCTACAACCCGGAGTTGCTCCTTTCCGGCAGCGGAGCTGTGAAGATCGTGTGGGTAATCCTCTCGTGCACTCTCGCAATCGTGGCATTTGCAGCCGCCAATATTGGGTTTCTCGGCAAACCCCTCAAAATGTGGGAGCGTGCATCGTTGCTTCTTGTGGCTGCAGGCATGGCGAGTCACGCAGAAATGGTGCGTGCTGTTGCGCTCCTTCTTGGGGTCGGCCTATGCGTCATGTTCTTGAAAGATCACAGTCGTTTGGTCAAAACTGCACCCGTTTCAGGAGGAAATTAGACATGTCCCAATCAGATAAAGTTGACAGAATCAAAGCGTGCTTCCCCATTCTAGCCGACATTCATGACCCGGAGATGAAAGATGCCGTGATCCGATGCTGGGTCAAAATGTGGGATGAATCCAGGTGGAAAGATGTTGCGGATTGCCCTTTTACACCGCCTTTCCCGGATATTTCTCTGGTCGAGCACATCAACTGTGTGGGAGAACTCATTCTTGCGGCAGCGGATATTATGGAAAAGCATCATCCGGAATTGAAGCTGGATCGGGATTATCTCATCACAGGGGTTCTTTTGCATGACCTCAGCAAGATGGTTGAGATTGAGAAAGGCGAGGAAGGCCCTACATGGGGTAGGTTGCTGAAACTGATGCCCCATTCCGTTTATGGCGCCTTTATGGCTTTGGCCGAAGGTTTGCCCAAACGGGTGGCCAACATCATCCTGGCTCACACTCGCATGACGGGAACGCTTCCGGCCTCGCCCGAAGCCACGTTGCTCCATTATCTTGACTATGGTCTGGCCGATGTTCTGCGAGCCAACAGGGGACTGAACCTGATACTGGATGGTGGGCCCAAGCTGGGCAAATAAGAGGGGGAAGAATGAGAGGGTCCACGCTTTTGCGCAAATGCCTGGCAGAGAATAAACTGCTCGTAAAGCCGTCGGCCTTTGACGCCTTATCTGCGATGATGATTGAAAAGGCCGGTTTCAAAGTGATGGGTATCACCGGTTATGGGGCCTCTCTATCCATGCTTGGAAAACCGGATGCAGGCTTTTTGACGCTTACCGAAATGGTTACGCTGACCCGCTATGTAACAGGAGTCACCAGGCTCCCGGTGATTTGTGATGCCGACACAGGATTCGGCAATGCGATCAATGTGCTTCGAACCACTGAAGAGTTTATAAAAGCAGGGGCAGCGGGTTTTCATTTGGAGGACCAACTTGCACCGAAACGATGCGGGCATGTGGCAGGGAAACAGGTAATTTCTTTGGAAGAGGCATTGGGCAAGATCCGTGCAGCAGACCGGGTGCGACGCGAGTTCGACCCTGACTTCCTCATCATTGCCCGCACAGATGCCCGGGGCGCTGTGGGCGGGAGTATCGGTGAAGTGATTCACCGTGGGAAGGCTTATGTGAATGCCGGAGCCGACATGATCTTTCCGGACGGCCTCACCAGTCTTGATGAACTGCAGCGGTGTGTCATGGAAATCGGTGCGCCCATTCATTACAACATGGCCTCTCCAGGCGTCTCCTTGCACGCCCCTTTATCCGATCTGGAGGAGCTTGGTGTCTCTATTGTTTCGAATCCGGCAGGACTGCTTCGAGCCTCCATGAAAGCGATGTGGGATTATGCCCATGGTTTTAAAAAAGGAGGGACCGACTTCATGAAAGAAATGGATGACGCCCTGAAAGATCATCCCACCGGAAATCTCCACTCCTTTGCGGGTTTTCCGGCCATACGGCGGCTCGAGGAAGAGCTTCTCCCTAAAGAGGAGGTTGAACGTAAGTACAGCCGGTCTATCGGGTTTCAACCATGATGACTCACGCAGCTTTCTCGCACAGAAAGTGCAGGTTGAAAGGGTCGTCAGGGATATCCAGTACCTGAACCGAGCCAAACCCGGCTTGATGGAGCATGGCCACTGCGGCCTCACGGCCCCACATCATCCCCAGACCTGCTCCTTGATCCACCAAACCCACCGGCATGCAGTGCATCAAGCTGACCGTGTAAAGAAAGGGTCCCATGGGATGATCCCTATTATCCGACAAAGAACTGCCGGCCGCGATATCGACCATTGAAAACAACCCGCCCCGCCTCAACAGGGCATGAACATTGATGAGAGCGTCGAGGGGCCGGGTTTGATCATGGATGGCATCAAAGGCTGTGACATAATCGAATGAGCCAAGAAGATCCCGGTGCTCATTGAGAAAAGCAGCATCCAGGTTCAGAAAGGATACATTGCCCAATCCCTTGCTCGATGCCTCGCTTCGAGCTCGCCCGATGCATTCCTCTGAAATATCCATCCCCATGAAGGTGCTGCAGGGGAAGGCTTCCGCCATCAGCATAACGGCCACACCTTCGGCACACCCGAGATCGCAAACGCGGATTCCCGTTCTCAACTGCTCCAGGAGTCGCCCTCCCAAAACAGAAGGAAGGAATTTCTCGACCAGGACGGCGCGATGTTTGGCATCGGCCAGTTGGTTCATGAAATCGTAAAACTTCGGATAGTGAGAATAGTCTACCCCTTCGCCGGTTCTAAATCCCCTGAGCACCGGTTCAACGGCACAAGTCGTGAGCAGGGGTATTTCCTGGGTGTACACCCCCAGGTTCGAGTGGCCGGCCCGTCTCGTTATCAGGTCTCCATGCGCCCTTGGGAGGTGGAACAAGTCCTCTCCTGATGGGCTTTGGGATAACTCGACGATGCCTCCTGTAACCATCACCCCAAGCCATTCCTTGACATAGCGCTCATTCAATTCGGCTTTCTTTGCAATCACAGAGGCCTGTTGAGGAATTTCAAATCCATCCATGACATCGAAAAGCCGCGTTCTATAACCCATGGCCATGGCCAGGTTCAGCGCGCCAAGATTGAGAATATCGGCCATGCGCCTGGCAAATTCGTGTTTCTTTTGAATCGATTTTGCATCCATACTGAATTCTCCTTCGAACCTTTGTTTGAGCAGGCGACCTTGCCTGATCAAAAATATTCCACCGACTGTGGTCTTCTTGTCATTCCCGGAAAAGCCGGGCCCCGGCTTTTCCGGGGAGCGATTTGCTGATCGGCCGGAAAAGGATGACAAGGGACGACAAGGTTCATTATCTTGCCCGGGAGTTTTGTAGGCAGGGGCAAACACACTATGCCTTATTGGAGACTTCTGCCTGAACGGCGCTTGCATTGAGGCGGTTGAGGGCCACGGCACTGCTTAAAATCAGAAATCCACCGCTCCAAAACTGCCGGCTTGTGGGGTCTGACAAAAAAACGATACCGACAAGAGCGGTAAAAATCACCTCACTGGTCATGTATAGGCCTCCCTCCCATCCTTTACAGAAGAAAAACCCCTGGTTCATCAGCAACTGTGCTGTAACAGAGACCAGGACGATGCCGGCAATCATCGTCCATTCCGTAAGCGTAGCCGGGAGTATGGGATTCAGAATGAACTTCGGAAGTGTGACCAGTGTGCCTATTGTGCAAAAATAAAGATAGATGACCACAGGTCCGTTGCTTTGGCGCAGGGCACGAATCAAGGTCACCGTCAGTCCGGCAAAACATCCGCTCAGCAGTGCTATGGCCTGCCCTAAGAGGCTTCCGGCCAGGCGGAAGTCGAACAGGATGCCGATGCCGACCATCACCACGAGAATGCAGGCCGCCTCGGGTTTACGGATTCGCTCACCGTAAATCAGGAAGGAAAAAACCGCCGAAAACGCGGGGAAGGAGTAGAAAATCACCAGGGCGGTGGATACCGGCAACATGCGAATCGCCGAAACAAGGCAAAGAAAGGTCACGGAGCCCGTAAAGCCGCGGATGATCAGCAGACGCAGGTTGTTCCCCCGGTACGGGTTGTGATGACGGCCGAAGATGAAAAGCAGCACAATCAGACCGCCCACAAAACGAATAAAGCCGATGTGCCAAGCCGTATAGGCCGGCCCCATCAGTTTCACAAGCAGGTTCAGGACCGTAAACAACAGCGCGGCCGAGAGCATCAGCAACGGCCCGGCCACGGCGGCGTCCATATTCATCCGGTGCATGTTTCACGTCCTTGAGACCTGATCATGAAGGGTTGCGTTCTGTATGAAAGGGGAGCGCCGATCCCTCTTCCGGGCGGAAGGCACAGCACTTTGAAGCGCAGGTTCTCACAGGAAGCTTTCGATCCATCGAGTTTCCTGCTAGACTCCAAAGATCAATTCGGGAAGCCACAGCACCAACTGAGGGAAGAACAGAACCGCCAGTACCATCCCGAACTGAATGGCTATAAACGGCAGAATGGAGCGGTATATATCCGTCATGCTCACCTCCGGAGGAGCGACTCCCTTCATATAAAACAGGGTAAATCCAAAGGGTGGCGTCAGATAATCCATCTGCACCTCTACCATGAAAAGAACCCCGAACCATACCGGGTCATAGCCCAGCTCTATAACGATAGGGAGCAGAATAGGGATGGTGATCATCATTTGGGTTATCTCATCCAAGAAGAAACCAAGGATGATCAGGATCGCTAAGGTCAGCAGGAAAAAAGTGGTTGGTTCCAATCCTGCACCAAGCACGATGTCTTTGATCAGCTGCGGGCCTCCTGTTCGGAAAAAGATGCTGCTGAAGCAAGCGGCGCCGAAGAGGATCCACATGATCATGCCGTTCACCGCCATGGTTCGGTAACTTGCCTCTTTGAGCAATCGCCAGTTGAGCTGACGGTTTAGCGCGGCACTGAGCAAGGCCCCTGCAGCACCTACGGCGGCGGCCTCGGTCGGGGAGGCGATGCCTGCGAAAATCGATCCCAAAACGGCGGTGATGAGAAGAAACGGCAAGATCAACGCTTTGGTCAAAAGGATCTTCTCTTTCAAGGAAACCCTTTCCTCGGGCGGGAGAGCAGGCGCGATGTGAGGCTGAAAGTAGCACCTTATGGCGATGTAGCACAAAAAAGAAAAAGAGAGCAGGACTCCGGGAACGATGCCCCCGGCAAAGAGCTTTCCTATGGATACCCTGGCTATCATCCCATAGACAATAAACGACACACTGGGAGGGATAAGAAGCCCCAGCGCGCCTCCGGCCAGGATGGGGCCTATGGCGATACTCTTGTTATAGCCGTGTTTAAGCATAATGGGCAGGGCAATAATACCCATCGTGACCACCCCGGTCGTGGTCACGCCGGACATGGCTGCAATGACGGTGCAAATCAAGACCGTTCCCATGGCCAGACCACCCCTCAGGGGTCCCAGCACTTGATGCATGAAATTGTAAAGCGCATGGGCTACACCACACTTTTCCAGCGCACATGCCATAAAGATGAATAGAGGCATGGCAATGAGAACCATGCTGGACATCATGCCAAATATGTTCGTGGCAACGAAAGGGAGAGTGTGGGGACCGATGAATATCCAGGCGGCAATGATCGAGCTGCTGGCCAGCGTAAAGGCCATAGGGAACCCGGTGATCAGGCCGAATCCAAGACCACTGCTCAGAACCACCAAAGGGAGCCAATCCGTCATGCCAGTTCCTTCCCCGTAAAAGCCATTTTAAGAACCCGGATGAAATGAGCCAAACCCTGAGCAAGCATCAGGAAAGCGGCTATAGGCAAGGTCAACCTGACAGGCCACAAAGGAGAAGCCCAGGGGGAAGGAGACACCGTCTGCCTTAACTCCACCGCCCGCCAAGCCAAGCTCATGCCATAGCGCAGCAAGACAGCAATGAACAGGAAAAAAAGCAGGTAGGTGACCGAGTCAAGAACGGCTCTGCCTCTCGGTGAGAAGGATTGGTAAATAAGGTCCACCCTGACGTGCTGGTTGTGAAGAAGCACGTAAGCGCCGGCGAGAACCGAGTAGGCCCCGAACAGGTGCATCGATAACTCGTGAGCCCAGATGGTCGGGGCGTTAAACAAGTATCTCAGCGCAACTTCCAGAAAAAGGATGCCGATCATAAAATAGATCAACACACTGATCAGTTTCCCGCTCCACTCGCTGACGAGGTCCACTACGCGCAAGAGACGTCTCATCCTTTTTCCCTCTCTGTGAGCCATTGGATTCAAGCCCTAGGAAGACGTCCCCGCGGAGGCGGAGACGTCTTCCCGGACAAGATGATCTCTATTACCAGTACCCCATCTCAACGGCCCATCGTCCCACGATTTCTGAAATCTCAGCAAAAGCAGGGTCGGCAAAATACTTTTTCGGTATCACTTCCTTGGCCGTGCCGGCCAATTTTCTGGCATCTTCCTCCGACCACTTGATGACTTCTATTCCATGCTTCTCCACAAATTTCCATGCCTTCGCAATGGCCAGCTCGCCCTCGAAAGCATTTCTGGCGGACCCGACCTCCACGGCCGCTTCCACTATCGCTTTGAGGTCATCGGGAAGCGACTTCCATACGTTCATGTTCACAATAAGGGCATCGGCCGCAGGTCCTACCGCTGTCGGATACTTTATCCAGTATTTGGTGACTTCATGGAAGCCCATGGCCACCATATCGGCTGCATGAGAAAAAGTTATGGCGTCCACAGCACCTGTGGCAAGACTGGTGTAAATTTCGCCGCCCGGGGTCCAAATTGTCCCCGCTCCGTGGTGAGCCAACTGTAAAGCAATTAATTCGGAAGACCTGAACTTCTTCCCTTTGATGTCGGCGATACCGCGTATCGGAACCTTTGAGATCATCAAGTTATCCAAAGTCCAGTAGAGATTCCCCACGAGGTAGACACCATGTTTAGCGTATTCCTGTCTCAAGAGCTTCATGATTTTTCCGCCCTCGTAAGACTCATAGAGGTAGCGCAACTCTGCAATCGTTCTTGGGGCGGCAAAACAGTCCCCATGCATGAAGGCCACAGGGAGTTCCCCCGGGAAATATCCCGGCCAAATGAATGTCGCCTCCATCATCCCGCTGCTTACGGCGCTCAACTGTTCCGCAACAGGGACTATTGCGCCGGGGGCGCTCGGAGTCATAACCATGCGACCGTTGGACATCCTCCCAACATAATCGGCGATATACCCTATAGTGTCCCAGGTTATTCCTGAGGGCAACCACGATGAAGGTTGCCATTTGTATACCTTCCCTTGAGATTGCGCCGGCGGGGCTGAACCAACTATCAGCAACCCGCTTATCAGTAACACCAACAAAACTCGAATGAGCATCCGTCTTTTTTCCATTTCTTCCTCCTCGATAAAAATTCGGCTCTTCTACAGATACCGCTCCTTCCAAACTGGTCCCCTGGACGCACCACCACCTCCCTTTTTTGGATTTTGTGAAAAATCATCATCTCGTGCCGGAATGGGCTTTCCCTTCAGGCACGCTACATATATCCTTGATATGGGTGCTGTACCACAGCCGTCTGGATGTGCTTAATCATCGTGTTGAAATCAAAAACGGGAAGACAGACAGCTAGTTGCAAGGCATGGGCAAAAGGAGGCAGATCACTGCATTCGAGGAGAATAGCTCCGATGTCCGGATTGCGGGCTGTCATCTTCTTGGCCGCGCCGACCACTTCCTGTTCCATGGCTTCTGAGTCCAGGGTCCCCTTTTCCTCGAGAATGGCCTCCCTGAACTCTTTTGCGTCCTCCAGGCCCTGAATCACCAAATCGGATTGGTCTTCCACTCCCACCGCTGCAAAGTGTTTATCCGTCAGAGCGCCGGCGTTGGCCGTGAGCACGCCGATCTTTTTTCCCCGCGGAAGGATTTGGCGGATAAAAGGGATCTGCAGCAGGCTGGACATGCACACCGGTATCCGGACCGCATCTGCGATCTCTCGTTGAAAAAGGGCCATGAATCCGCAAGCCCCGGCTATTGCACGGACCCCTTCGGCTTCGAGTTCCTTGGCAGCCTTGACAAAAGGTTCAACCAATGCCGGATCTCTTTCATTGATCAGACCATGGATAGAGGCTTCGGAAACTTCTTTGTAGCGCACGGGAAATGGAAAACTGGTGGCGTTCCCGACATTGCCCGGTATACAAGGGTAACTGGCATTGAGAATGAGGATCCCTATCGGAACTCCATTCCAACTCTGGCTTTTCTTGGTCACGGTGTATACGGGCATGAGGGGTGCTCCATGGATTCAATCGAGCTGGAATTCTCAAAATAGCAGTCGTTGCCTGCAATAGCTATTTGTAGAAACATGGAGGAGGTCACTTTCCGTAAACCACTATATATTCATGGAGCGGTTCTTTGTAAAGAAAAAAGTGATAGAGCCCCCTTTTTGTGGCCCCGGTGCAGGTTCTCCCCCCTTCATGTTTCGCTTGATTCAGCCTGAAATTCGTATTAGATTTCGGGCGAAATAACCTATTCTATCGGGAAGGAGTCCGAGTCATGGGCGAAGCAGAAAAACGGCTGGATGGCAAAATAGTCTTGATCGTTGACGACGAGCCTGACGTCCTCGAGACTGTGGAAGCGTTGCTGCCCATGTGCCATGTGGCCAAAGCGGCAACTTTTCAAGAGGCACAGAAGCTTCTCGAAACCGAGCACTTCGACATTGCCATCCTGGATATCATGGGAGTGGACGGGTACAAGCTTCTGGACATCGCCCAGAAAAAGGGTGTCATCCCCGTCATGCTGACGGCCCACGCCTTCAGTATTGAGAACACCATCAAGTCTTATAAGAAAGGGGCGGCTTCCTATGTCCCCAAGGATGAAATGTTCAGGATGACCACTTTCTTGAACGACATTCTTGAAGCCAAGGAAAAGGGGGAGCATTTCTGGTGGCGCTGGCTCGACAGGCTCGGCTCCTATTACGACAAGAAGTTCGGCGAGCAATGGCAGGGGAAAGAAAAGGACTTCTGGCTGAATTTCCCGAGGTGGTGAGCGGACCGGCTCACCCGCCTCCGCAGAAAGGCACAGGGTCCTGCCCGTGGGGCTCCACTGAAGAGACGTCCGCCGTCGCCGGGCTAAAGCGGAGCGCGCATGAGGGATAAACCGCAGGGAATTCATCACGGGCCGGAATTAGGGACTCCCTCCACAGGGGTGATACGCCGTTGACAACCCATTGGAAACTCTATACAGCCAAGGCCTCCTGAATTCTGTGTGCAGTGATGAGAGATGATACCCCAGGAAACACGACAAATACTCACCTGTACTTCCATTTTGTTGTGAGAGAAAAACGCTGAGCGGCTTATGAATGGTCCCATAATAGTTTTGACATTGCTTTTGCAGCTTCCGCCTGGTGCCGTCATTGCGAGCCCGGCTTTATCGGGCGTGGCAATCCGACTTGCAAAGCAAGTCGGATTGCTTCACGGAGTTTATCCTGCCTGTCCCGCCGAAGTTACAACGAAGGTGGGAGCCTGTCGAAGGATTCGCAACGACATTTTAGTCAATACTATTTCGAGACGGTTAATAAAGCGCTCGGACCAGAAATACCCTTTCCTCCCATCCCCTGATTCTTTGTCGCTGAATGTTACCAATTGTGCTTGACATACTTCAAAGGGTCGCCTATTTTTACTGCTCGTAAAGGGGAGTAGCAACCGGCGATTAAGCGTCGGCCCGTTCTTCGCCATTACGGTGGTTCCTCACCCGGAGACGGCCCGCCTGATAATAAACTGGGATTTGCGAGACCTTTACTCACCACAGGAAGAGCCCTGCCGTGGGTAAAGGTTTTTTTGTTTGCCTGCAGTGGGACATTGATAGGAGGAAGAGGAAATCGAAATTCAACCCAAATGTATAGGCCACTGATAATCCTCAGAGAAGCTGTAAAGGGGCAAAAGCACAAGTCCTTTCTTGGGGAACTGTTCGATTTCTGAAGGGAGAAAAGGTGAATGAGAACAAAGCAAATTGTCGAACTGAAACCCGTAGAGAGTGAATCGGATAAGGCGTGGCATACCCTATCCATTGAAGAAACCGGCGACTGCCTGGGTTGTACTCCCCATGGCCTGACCGATACCGAAGCCAAGCGCCGATTGGCTGAGTGCGGGCTTAACGAATTGCAGGCTGCCCCACCTGTCTCGCCCTGGGCCATTCTTGCCGAGCAGTTCAAGAATGTGCTCGTCATTATCCTTCTGATCGGGACTGCCATTTCAGGCGTTCTCGGACACGGGACCGAAGCCATTGCGATTGCTGTCATCGTGTTGCTGGCAGTCTTGCTGGGCTTTGTGCAGGAGTATCGGGCTGAAAGGGCCATAGAGGCCCTGCGCCGCATGGCGGCACCCTCTGCAACTGCGCTTCGCGACAGCCGGGAGGGAGAGATCCCGGCGTGCGATCTGGTCCCGGGCGACGTGGTCCTATTGAACGCGGGAAATCGAGTGCCAGCGGACTTGCGCCTGATCGAGGCCGTGAACCTGAAATGCGACGAAGCTGCGCTCACCGGTGAGTCGATTCCCGTTGAAAAGCACACCGCTCCCCTTGCAGATGTGAACCTGGCCCTGGGTGATCGGTCCAGCATGGCCTACGCCGGCACAATCGTCACCTACGGCCGGGGACGTGGCTTTGTGGTGGCCACGGGCATGCAGACCGAGTTCGGCAAGGTGGCCAAGATGCTACAGACGGTGGAAGTAGGCAGGACGCCTTTGCAGCAGAACCTTGACAAGGTGGGAAAGACGCTCGCTAAGGCCGCATTGGCCGTGGTGGCGATCATCGTGGTTTTGGGCATTGTCCGTGGCCAGCCCTTACTTGAAATGCTTATTTTCGGCATTGCCCTGGCCGTGGCGGCTGTGCCCGAAGCGCTTCCTGCCGTGGTGACCATCTCGTTGGCCATCGGCGTGCAGCACATGGTGCGCCGCAACGCGCTTGTGCGCCGACTGCCCGCAGTTGAAACCCTGGGGAGTACCTCAGTTATATGCACCGACAAAACCGGCACATTGACCAAGGGGGAGATGACCGTGCGCAAGATCTGGCAGGGTGACCGGGTTGTGGAAGTATCTGGGGCGGGTTATGAGCCCTCCGGCCGCTTCACCGTTGACGGAACTGCCATAGACCCCTCGGGGGGACTGGGCCTCATATTGCAGGCTGCGGCCCTAGCTTCCGACGCCAAGCTCACCCATGATGAATCGGAGGATCGCTGGAAAATCAACGGCGATCCCACAGAAGGTGCTTTGGTGGTCGCGGCGGCCAAGGCCGGCTTGGACAAGGCGGCGTTGGAGAAGCAGTACCCGAGAATCCACGAAGTCCCTTTTACCTCCGAGAGGAAGCGGATGACCACGCTCCATGCAGATTCCAACGGCATGGTGGCCTATTCCAAGGGAGCGCCGGAGATCGTTCTAGATGCCTGCACCCAGGCGTGGGAAAACTCAGGGCCCAAGCCCCTGGACACACGGCGCAGGGAAGCCATTTTGGCGATGGCACAACATCTGGCCGATCAGGCACTGCGCGTACTGACCGTTGCTTATAAACCCGGCGCTTCCAAGGATGACGCCGAGCAAAACATGGTTTTTCTGGGATTGCTTGGCATGATCGACCCGCCCCGGTCCGAGGCCAAGGCAGCAGTCCAAACCTGCGCTGAAGCAGGGATCAAAACCGTGATGATCACCGGCGACCATCCCCTCACCGCCAAGGCCATCGCGCGCGAGCTGGGAATTCTCAAGTCAGGCCGCGCACTGACCGGCGCGGAACTGGAGGCTATGAAGGATGCGGATTTCGAGCGCGATGTCGAGAACATAGAGGTCTACGCCCGCGTATCGCCGGAGGACAAGCTTCGCGTAGTTACTGCTCTGCAAAAGAAAGGGCACATTGCAGCAATGACGGGGGACGGGGTCAATGACGCCCCGGCTCTCAGAAAAGCGGATATCGGCGTGGCCATGGGGATTACCGGCACGGACGTGACCAAAGAAGCCGGAGTGATGACACTGCTTGATGACAACTTCGCCTCCATTGTCGGGGCCGTGGAAGAAGGCAGGAAGATATTCGCCAATATTAAGAAATACTTAATGTATCTGCTTTCTTCCAACGTCGGAGAGATCCTCCTCATGGCCGGCGCTTCTTTTGCAGGCCTTCCCATGCCATTAACGGCTTTGCAGATTCTGTTCGTGAACTTCGTAACAGACGGGTTGCCCGCCCTGGCGCTGGCAGTGGATCCACCGGAAAAGGATCTCATGCATCGACCCCCGCGGGATCCTCGCAGCGGCATCTTCACCAGGCCGGTTGTCGCACTCGTCTTAGCAGGAGGCCTGTGGTCCGCTCTGGTCAACATGGGCATTTTCGCCATGGCTTTGCACGACGGCTTGCCCCTGAAGGAGGCCATGAGCATGACCTTCGTGTCGCTTATTTTGATCCAGTTCATCAAGGCCTACAACTTCCGTTCCGACCGCAACTCCATCCTGCACAGCCCTTTCGCCAATCAGTGGCTTAACCTGTCTATCTTGCTTGAGGTTTTGCTGCTTGTGGCCATCATTGAAATGCCCTGGCTGCAAAACGTGTTTGGCGTTGTGACCTTGTCTTTCAAGGAATGGCTGATCATCACAGGGGCGGCCTTCACAGTCGCGCCGGTTCTGGAGATCACAAAATGGCTCCAACGGCGGAGGTGATCTGCATGGCGCAGGTTATGGTGAAGACGATTCTCTGGTGACTCCTGTGGGAATGGTGGGACGGGCATAAATATATAAACAACTCCAGGGGAAGGGCCACCGGCGCTGTGCGTGTCCGCATGCTTGGGCCCGCCTGAAACCGCCCGCTCTGCGGGAAGAGCATCACTCTCACTGGGAAAAGGCGCTTGACGCCAAAAGGGAATTACCATAGAATCTTTTCCGAAATAATCAATTTCTTATCAATCCAATCAATTTTAATCTTGAAAGGATAAATCATGGAAGAAAATCGCAGTGAGAGGAAGGAGCCTTTGTGGTTGCTGATCGAAAAGCAGATTCAAAAATACACGGAAAAGGATTTTTCCGAAGCAAACAGGCTGACAACTTCACGGAGAATCGCCGAAGAACTGGATAAAACCGGCTATAATGTGTCGAAGCACGGTGGTCACTGGATGCAGTTAACAGCAGCGGCAGAAGCACGCAATAGGGTTGGGAGGCCGTTTATGCAGGATTTTGACCGGGCCGTTTCCGCGCTGAGCCTGGAAGATATCAAAGACACCTATGCCACCGCCATGAAAATCATTCGTCAGCTGGGGAAAGATTGGCCCTCCTTTTTGGCTTCTGAGCATAGAGCCGATGTGGATGAGATTGTTGCAAGCAGAAGAATCGAGCTGATGATAGCAAGGGCCAAGGAGCTTTCCGGCGAACCGGGAATACGCTATCTCATCTCCGAATCGTTTGAGCCTAAAGCCATCATGGAGGCTTTAGGTGTATCAGCAGAAGGGTACAAGAGCATAAAATCCAAAGTGGACGCAGAGCTCGCGGAAAAAGCAAGGGTTCAGGAGTTATTTGACGCTGTAGCAGGCTCTTCGGAAGAAGAGAAAATTAAACATCTCCTCAATAACAGGGCAGCAGAAGAACTGATCAAAGAAATCGGCGGCATAGAGCAATCTGCGATTGATGCGGTAAAGAAGGCCATGGAACAAGAGCTGGCGGAAAAGAAGCGGAAAGAAGAAGAACTGGCCGCCAAAAAAGCGGCGGAAGCAGCAGGTCCCGCTCTGGAAGATATCGGTTCGGACGATATGCTCAGCTACATCGAAGGCATACGGGAAATTATGGAATTTTCTGATGTGGAAAAGGACATCCGAACAATGTGCGAACAGAGTTCTATCCCCAAAGCCCTGGTGGACATCGCGATTTCCGACCCGGACAAACTGGATGAACTCGAAAAGAAAGCCGGGGGATAAGCTATAGCCTTTCCAAATCTTTCGTTTCACAAGCCGGGGCTTTCAGTGGGTCCGGCTCTTGTTTTTCACTCCCAGAAAGAAATTTTCTCTTGGCCTTGGTGTATTTCTTCGCATATTTTTAACACAAGGTTCGTTAACATCATGTTAATTGAGGGAGATCATTGTGGAAAATCCTTTCTCCCACACCGGCATTGTCACCGGCACGGCGTTTTGCAACCGCAAGCGCGAGCTCGCTGATCTATCAGGCCAGGAATTCTCAGAATGTGCTTCTCTATTTTTAGCGTCGCGGGAGATCATCACAAAGAATAGAACCTACCACATCCAAGACGCCATGCTGAAAAAATGGGTGCAGCGAAACATTACAACCTGATTTGAAAGCTGTATTTACTCAATACAACCTCTAAAAGGTGGGGTTGAGTTGGGGACCACGGCAATGGGAAGAGGGGGAGGGGCATAAATATATAAACAACTCCGCAGACAGGGCCATCGTTGCTGCGCGGGTTGGAGCGATGACAAGGTCACCGTGTTGCCCGTTGCAGAATTTGTGAAGGAACTCTTTGCCGGAGAGATCTTCTAGGGCGCGGTCCAGCATAGAGGTTAAGGAATAGAGCCGGTCTTCGGAAATGAACACAACGGAACCAAATGAAAATAAGCCGGAAGAGGCTCCATCCCTTCGGGCCGCTGTAAAAGACGGGGTATCCTACGCGGTGATGATGGGTTGCGGGGAGACCTACCTCGGACCAT
>Ga0209164_1001617_pt1 | contig 27791 bp, 24 predicted proteins | sample MTBNYHSulfiMetaG_FD_187458 | JGI IMG/M metagenome (GOLD analysis project Ga0209164, IMG submission 187458) | Enrichment culture microbial communities from rom New York Harbor, USA that are MTBE-degrading - MTBE-NYH (New York Harbor Sulfidogenic)... | ecosystem: Environmental > Aquatic > Marine >... | reverse complement strand
GCTGTTGGTTGAGAACACGGACAAGACGGTGGATCTCCTGTCCAAGGCCGAATACGTCTTCGACCTGATGCCGGTCATCGCCTTAGAGATCGATAACCAGCCCGGCAGTCTGGCGGAAATGGCCAAAAAATTCGGAGAGGAAGGGATCAATATCAATTACGTTTATGGGTCCGCCCTTCCCGGAGACAACCGGGCGCTCTTCATCTTCTGCCCAGAGGATATCGATCTGGCCGCGCGGATCTTCAGGGATTAGGCCCGGCCGAACGCCTCATATCAATTACCTTGAGCTGGATGGTTTCGGCCCCCTGCCATTGGTTCAACTCCGGCGTGAAAAGGACGTCCATGCGCTCCCCCACAAGAGGATGCCAGTGGCCCAGGCCGAAACCGATGGCCTCATGAACGGTCTCTCCCTGTCGCAGCCGGAGCTTGAGATGGCGCTCCCCCACCACCCGTGAGCCCAGCACATCAAGGGAACGGGCCAAAAAGACCGGCTCGGGATTTTGCTCGCCGAATGGGGACAGGCTTTCGATATCGCGAACCGTCTGTCGGCTGACATCTTTCAGCAAAAGACGGGCGTCCACAGGGATTACAGGGACCATGTCCTGTTCCGACAACTCACCCCCGGCGATATCTTCCAACCCTCTCTTCAGGTCTTCGAGATTTTCCTCATTCAGGCTGAACCCGGCCGCATGGGCATGCCCCCCGAATCTTTCAAAAAGCGGAGAAAGGCGATTTAAGGCCCTGTAGAGGTTGAATCCGTCGATGCTCCTGCCGGACCCGGACGCGACCCCGTCCCTGACGCCCACCACCAGTGAGGGACGATGATACCGATCCACCAGCCTCGAGGCCACAATCCCCAGGACGCCTGGATGCCAGTTCTCTCCCCACAAGAGAAGGGTCCTGCGATCGGCGATGGGCTGATCGAGTCGAATCATCTCCTCGATCCGGTCGAGGATGCCCTGTTCCAGGCCCTGTCGCCTGCTGTTGGCAACATTCACCATCTGGGCCAGATTCCTGGCTGTCTCATCTTCCGATGCAGTCAATAGGGTGAGCCCGATATCGGAATCTCCCATTCTTCCAGGGGCATTGAGGCGGGGGGCCAGCCTGAACGCCAGATCATCAGAGGTGATGACGGCGCGGTTTACGCCTGTCGCATCCATCATGGCCCTTATGCCGGGCCATCTGGAATCGGCCATGCGCCGGAGCCCGCATGTCACCAACATCCTGTTCTGCCCCACCAGAGGAACCCGATCCGCTGTTGTGCCCAGGGCGACCAGATCCAGGTATTCCCTCAGATCAGGCTCTGTCCGTCCGATGAACCAGCCCTTTTCTCTCAAGGCAGCCCTGACGGCGACCGCCAGGAAAAAGGCCAGACCCACCCCTGCAAGATGCTTGAACGGGAAGGGACAATCCGGCTGGTGCGGGTCGATGACCGGGCAGTCGGGCCGGAACCTTCCGGGGATCTGATGGTGGTCTGTTACCACCACATTGAGGCCCAGTTCTCTTGCCAGGGCGATCTCCTTTTCTCCGGAGATACCGCAGTCAACCGTGAGGATCAGTCCTGTCCCGGTCTTGTGGAGGCTTTGGATGGCCTCGCCATGAAGTCCGTACCCCTGCGCTAACCGGTTAGGGATGTAAGCATCCGCCATGACGCCGATATCTGAAAAAAAGTTGAGCAGGAGGGCCGCGGCCGTGAGCCCGTCCGCATCGTAATCGCCGTAGATGGTGATCTTATCCAGGTTTTCTATGGCCTTCAGGATAGCTTTCACGCCCCTGTCCATCCCCTTCATGAGCATCGGGTCCACCATATGCGACAGGCCTGGGGACAGAAACGACTCCACCGCGGCCCTATCCGTGATGCCCCGGTTGATGAGGAGCTGGGCCTGGAGGGGAGACAGGCCGGCTTCGCGGGCAAGTTGGGGCGCGGCAGGGGATGCGGGGATCAATTTCCAGACTTTATGGGGGGGCACGATAGGGACTCGCTGGGGTCTTTTATTGATTGCTCATCCGCGAAGGAGGGCCTCAATCGCCTTTACGTCTTCGGGGATATCCACTTCCACAGAGTCGAACAGGGTCTCGGGCACCTTGATCTTGTATCCATGCTCCAATGCCCGCAACTGTTCAAGCTTCTCCAGGGATTCGAGAATCCCCTGATCCAGGGAAGTGAACCGGATCAAAAACGCCATCCGAAAGCAGTAAAAGCCGAGGTGCTTGAAATGAACGCCGTCAGGAACGTCGTCGCGGCAATAGGGGATGGGGCAGCGGGAAAAATAGATGGCAAACCCGTCTCTGTCGGTGACCACCTTGACATGATTCGGATTTCGGGTCTCTTCTGGCCGCACGATTCGGTATTTCAAAGTACTCATGGGCAGGTCCCGATCCTCCATCAGGGGCCTGACAAGGTCCGTCACAACTGACGGCTGAAAAGAGGGTTGATCCCCCTGGATGTTCACGACCAGGTCCTCGCCTTCCAGCCCCACCTTCAGGGCTGCTTCGGCGATACGATCCGTCCCGGAACCATGGGCAGGGGAGGTCATCAGGGCCTTTCCGCCGAACTGACGCACGCACTCTGCGATCCGCTCGTCATCGGTCGCCACATAGACGGCAGAAAGCTCCGGGCACGACAGCGCCCGTTCATAGGTATGCTGGATCATCGGCTTGCCCGAAATCAGGGCCAGGGGTTTGCCGGGGAAACGGGATGACGCATACCTTGCGGGTATAAAAGCGGTTATTTTCATGGACGCCTAATTAAAATTCAGGGATTCCGAAATCAGGAATTTAGGGATTGGCAGACTGTTTTCATTTATCATCCCCCAATCCCTTAATCCATCCAGTAAGTTGCACAGGCCGAATCCGACTCCCAGGCCGTGACCCTGCTGATCTTGATATCTTCGGTATCCAGCCTCTGCGAAAGGGATTCAAAGATATGGCGGGCGATGTTTTCCGAAGACGGCTCCATGGTCTTGAAGGCTTCCAATTCGTTCAAAAATTTGTGGTCCAGCGCATCCAGTATCTTCTTGGTTTCTCCCTTTATCTGCCTGAAGTCGATCAACAGACCGTCCCGGCCCAACCTGCTGCCCATAACGGTTACCTCGATCTTCCAGTTATGCCCATGCAGGTTCTCGCAACCGCCTTCGATTCCCCGCAATTGATGCGCGCCGGCAAACTGGTCGATTATCTTGAGTTCATACATCCGTTCAGCTCCTCAATCGCCCTTCTTTTCCGCATCTTGCCCGTCGGATGGACCTTCTTCCCCGGCGGATGCTTCATCCTGCACGACGAACGCCCCGTCATCCCCCACGACCCTGCCGCACTCAGTGCATTTCCCGTCAAGGATGATCCCCGTACAGGCCCCGTCAGGACACAACACCCTGTCGTCGAGATCAAATCCGTTGTCGTCGTCAAAGAGATCGTCGCGTCGGGGGATCTCTTGCAGATCCTCCTTTAACGGCGCGCCGCATGCCATACAGTAGTTGGCTGTATCGAAGGCCGTTGTTTCCCCGCATTTCGGGCAGGGAGATCCCGCTATTTCCTTCTCACAATGTGGGCATTTCATGCTTCGTGGTCTCCTCTCTTCAAACGGGCGCCCCACGTGTTGTGGGAAGTAGACCTGTTAAGCCGGAGAAACGAACTCCCCCTCACGGCGCCCCCGTTGATAAAGCGAAAAGTATAGAGAAATTGGAGATGGGTGTCAAACATTATGCATCTCTGTCCTGAGTTTCCGGTTTATATCCCGAGGCGAGAAGGCGCGGAGAACGCAAAGCGACTTGTGTTCCTGATTTCCGGTGATCCCGCTTCAACGGCCCGGCCAATGGGACGGGGCAAGGAGGTGTTTTGGATCAAAATCTCCGGGTCTCCGCCCCGTAAGAAGTTTCACCTGCCTTGTTTCGCCAAGGTCTCTCCGCGTGAAATCTCTTCGGTTCCGGTCTGTGGGTTTACCGGACCGGCTTCTGCCATTCCTTGGCAAAGATCTCGGCCACGCGGTTCACCTGGCTCGGATCGATCTTCAGGGCCTTGGCAACCTCTGAATAGAGCTGTCGCCTGTCGCTGTTCTCGGCGCTGACAAGGGTGTTGAGGTCCCGTTTCTCCTTCAGACCCAACCCGGCGGCATTCCCTAATGAAAGATAGCCGTCATTTCCTTCCCTGAGCATCCCCTGCTCGTAAAAGGGCCGCATCTGGGCATACCGTGCCTTCATCCGCGCCTTGAGGCCCCGGATGGTGGGATTGGATACGGTCAGTTCGTCGGCCCAAGCCCTGGGGCACGCAAGGCCCATCAGGGTTTCTCTCACATGCAGACCCTTTCCCTTCCAAAAGAGGCTCTCTTTCCCATCCGGCGTCTGGCCCCTGATCTCATCCACGATCTCTCCTGCAACCGATTCCACCTTCTCTGCCGGAAAATAAATGTTGATGGTCACGCAGGCAACGATCAACGATAAAAAGATGGATGTTGTTATCCATAAGACCCTTCGATAGGTGTTCATCATTCCCCTCCTTGATAACCGGGTAAACCGTAGAAGTGGCCAAAGTGATTAAAAGTGAAGTAAAATGTATAAGATTAGGGAATAAACCATTAAGCCGCAAAGTTTTTTTAAAAGCCTATTCGTTTTCTTCGTTACCTTCTGTAAAATTTACCTTCTTTCTACTTGATGACCGGGCTGCCCTTGGATGTCTTGATCCGCTGGAGGCGCTTGATCATGTCCTTGAAGCCGACGTGATTATCCGGATTCTGGTTTACCACGTTCACGCCCGAGAATAAACCCCTTTTTACCAGATACTCGGTACCCCCCTCCTTGATCGTGCCGTTGATCCTGAAGACATCGTTTTCCAATGTCGCGTGCACGCCGATCTTTTCATAAGGAAACTCCTTGAAAATGGAGGCAAACATACCGGCCATCCCCACAAAGGGACTCTGGCCCCCGCCGATCCGCGCGATATTGTCCACGGCCTTGACGCTGATCCGTTGAGGCGTTCCCTCCTTTTGGACGGTCTCCGCCAGCAGGTCGAATTTCTGGACCTGGCCATGGGCGATCTCCAGGTCTTTTGCATACCCGTTCAACACCCCTTCGATCTTTCCAAAGGCGGTGTCTGCCGTGAGTCTTGACAGGTTCAGGTCCTTCCACCGGGCATTCAGTTGAATGACCGGGGTTGCGGAAGAAAGTCCGGACACACCGGGATCGGAAAAGTTGACCTCCCCGTCAAAGACCCTTGCGGTCAAAGCCCCGCTGCTGGAGAGCTTTCCCCCTTCAACACGTATGGGATTCAGGGTCCCGGTGAGGGTCCCCTCTAAGGGCCGGGACCAGAACGGCGCCAGGAGCGCTCCCATGTCCACCCTGTCCATGGCAAGGTCTGTGCTGACCGTGGCGGCGCCTGGCAGTTGATCGATCCTCACCGGCCCCAGCCGGACTTCTCCGCCGGGGATCTTCACTCTGGTCGTGGACACCACGGACAATCGATTCGGGCCTGCTCGAAGCGAAACGGCCAGGGCCTGCTCAGGGATGAACGGAACCCTCAAGGAGTCTATGGACAGGCCCCCCTCCATCGCCGTCCCGGCAACCTCCCTGTCGTGGTTTTGGACCCAGACGGGGAGCGCAAGTTCGATCCCTGTGAGCCCCGCCCCCCTCTCTTCAGACGATATCCTGCCCTGCCTCCATCGGAGCGATCCCTTGGCTGTCCAGGCGGACGACGTCCCTGTGACGCTCACACCTGCGGAGACCGCCCCTTCCAGTTGAAGGGTCCCAAGGATCGGCTTTTCCGCCTGATACGGCTCCACAACAAGGAATCCGAACAGCGGCTTCAAGGGAAGCTCAGGGATATCCGCGGTGAGATCCAGTCGCCAGGAAGGTTTTTTTTCAACAATACGGCCCTTGACCTCACAGGTCAGGATATCCGTCAATCCAAGCCTCAAATTCGAAAGTCGTAGATCTCTGTCCTGCATGTTGTAACTTCCCTTACAATGGGAAGAGAGGGGATATTTCTTCAGATTTACATAGAATCGGTCGTAGAGGGCCTCGCCCCCATCCGCATCCACAGCGATATCCGCATGAACAACATGGCTCGAAGGGTCTGTCTTTGCCTTGACGGTTGCCTTCAGGTGCAGATTTTCTCCAACAAGCGTCCCCTCTGGATTTTGAAAGCCCAGATCCTGAAAGGTTAATTCAGACGCGACCGCCATCCCCTTGTCTCCATCAAATCGGACCTGGAGATGAACACTGTCCCGTCCGACCAGATGCCAGCCTGAAGGCAGAAGATCGAGACCCATGGCCAACCTGGCCAACCCGGTCTCCTTCCCCCGGATCTCGACAACCTTGCGTGTCCCCTCCGCAAGCTCGACAGACGCGGTGATATTGTTCAACAGGGAAGAATCCAACCGGACCTCCGGCAGGGACCCTGTCCGGGTTTCTGCATTCACCCGGCCCTTCTTGGCCTCCAGATGAATATCATCGACTCGAATCGTCCTGTTTTTAAATCGGGCGCTTACGCTTGGCATGCGGGCGGATAGATCTTTCAAATCCAAGACAGGATATCTCCCCATAAAGGAGACGGCCGCCTCAAAGGGTTTCATTTCTATCCCGTTTCCCCGAAATACGACGCCTTGAGCCTTCAGGTCGGTGGATATCTCCGTGTGGGGGACCTGCCCACGGGCCTCGATGCTCCCGGTAAGCAATGCGCTCATACGGACGTGTCCGGTCGTGAAAGAGACCCGGCTCTGCTTCAGACGGGCCTCCATATCCGGATTCCACGACCATCCGGTCCCTTCCAGAACGCCCCCGATCCTTCCGGTGAGATGAATCGGCCCTTCCAGTTTCACATGATCTGCGACCTTTCTGAAGCCGGTAGGCAAAAGCGGCATCAGACGCTGAGGCATCAAGCGGCAGTCCATTACCTTGAGGTCCATCTTTTTCCGGGTTCCAAAATCCGCATACAGTTCGCCTTCAAGTCTCAGGCGGTCGCCCAGGGAAAGATGGAGGCGTCTGACGGTCAATTGATGATCTTTCAGCCCGAAGGCGCCGTCCGCAGCGACGTACAGGTCCAGCCGGACCGTTTCCTTTTGACCGCTCTCTTTGATATCCGCCCCCTGAAGTGTGACATTCATATCTTCAAAAGTCACCGCCCCCCTATCCGGCCGGTATACGAGGCGTGCACCCGCCTGTAGATCCTTGATGCCCGCAAAAGGGCCTTCGAACAGGACATCCTCAAGGGAGATGAAAAACCCGATTTCCCTATTCACCAGGGAAACGGCCCCATCTGACTTCATCTGAACCCGGGGCGCCACAAGGAGCATCCCCCCTGAAGGCCGTTCAAATCGGGCACTGCATGAGATCTCCACCTGATGCAGGGCGTTCAGGTGTCCCCGGACGGCAGTGAGGTGAAGCGTCTGTTCCTTCAGTCGAACGAGAACGTTCCCCCCTGAAATGCTTGCGCCCTCAAGCCGGATGTCTTCAAAGACGAGGAAGGCAAAGGTCCTCTTCAAAAGGGAACTGAGAAAGGAGGGCGCCTGCGGACTCTGGGGGGTGTCGGATAAAGAGGTCTTTGGAGAGAGCCGGCAGGAAAGCCCTTTCATTTCAAGCCGGCGGATTACAAGGCTTTTGCCGCCCAAAGGACCCTCCAGGGAAATGGCGGCACGCATCCTGGGGACTTGCAGGTAAAATCCGTTTCCCTCCGATCCCGTGGCAAAGGTGATGTGGTCAACCAGAATATGGGAGGGATGAAGGCTGTACGAGAGACCTCTAATGGCGACCGATGCGCCGGTGGCCCGGGAAAGGGCGGTCTCCGCCAGGGCCTTTACTGCATGAGGATGGGTGTAATAATAGAAAACGGTTCCCACCAGTACGGACACGCAGAGGAGAAATCCAAGGGAGGCGATCAGGATGATTTTTTTTCCGCGCTTCATCTCCATATCCTCGGCTCGAAAACCGCTCGTATCTCGGCCCCTTGACTTGGACCGCCCTTTTGGCTACCCTACCACGTATGGAGATATCGATCAATAGCCTGAAAGAGGCACTCAAAAATGCAGAGAGGGTTGCTGTCCTGACGGGGGCCGGGGTTTCTGCGGAAAGCGGGGTCCCTACCTTTAGGGGGGCCGACGGCCTCTGGAAGAATTACCGGGCAACGGACCTGGCCACTCCCGAGGCCTTTGCAAGAGATCCTGAACTCGTGTGGGAATTCTATAACTGGCGCAGGGAAATGATCGGGCAAAAGACCTGCAACCCGGCCCACAGGGCCCTGGCCCAGCTGGAACGCCTAATCCCCGACTTCACCCTGATCACCCAAAACGTGGATGGGCTCCATCTACTGGCGGGAAGCCGGCATCTCCTGGAAATCCATGGGAACATATGGCGGGTGCGGTGTACCCGATGCGGCAGGGAGACCCTGGACCGGGCGCCTGACATGGGAAAACGGCCCACATGCGCTGCCTGCGGCGGGTTGCTTCGACCGGGCGTGGTCTGGTTCGGCGAGTCCCTTGACCCGGAGATCCTTCGCCGGGCCGTGGAGGCAGCCGAAAGATGCCGGATCATGCTGGTGGTCGGGACATCCAGCGTGGTTCAGCCGGCCGCATCCCTGGCCCATACAGCGAAATCAGGGGGGGCGGTTCTGGCGGAAATCAATCTCGAGAGGACGCCCAACTCCGACATCATGGATATCGTCCTCACCGGAAAGGCCGGGGAAATCCTTCCCGGACTGGTGGAAGGATGGGCGTAAATCCGTCAGGCGTAGTCACCCTGCTCACCGATTTCGGGCTGGAAGACCCCTATGTGTGCATGATGAAGGGGGTCATCCTTTCGGTCAACCCCGCTGCCCGCATCATCGACATCAGCCATCATGTCAGGCCCGGGGCCGTCGGCCTGGCCGCCCGGATGCTTCAGGAGACCTATCCCTATTTTCCGGACGGAACCGTCCATCTGGCGGTGGTGGATCCGGGGGTGGGGACGGACCGGCGGGGCATCGTTTTGGTTGCCCGATCTCATCTTTTCGTCGGCCCGGACAACGGCATCTTCTCGCCCATCATGGAGGAGTGTCAGGAGGCCCTGGTCATCCACCTTTCAAAGGCCCGATATTTCCTCCGGCATGTCAGCGACACATTTCATGGACGCGACATCTTCGCGCCGGTCGCAGGGCATCTCTCCCAGGGGGTCGACCCACTCGACATGGGACCGCTCATCTGCGATCCCATCCACCTGAAATTCCCGGCGCCTTACCGAAAAGGAGGGTCCCTTTACGGCCGGGTCGTCCAGGTCGACCACTTCGGAAACCTGATCACCAACATCCGGCGAACGGACATCGAGGAATTCTCAGAAGGGGGCAGTGTGATCGTGCGGTTGGGGGGCCTGCGAATTGAAGGGATACAAAGGACCTACGCCCAAACCTCGCCAGGGGCGATCCTGGCCCTGTTCGGCGGCTCCGGTTATCTTGAGATCGCCGTCAACAGGGGCCGGGCCGCGGATCGCACGGGAATCGACCCGGCGGAAACGATCGGCAGTGAGGTTGAGGTAACTCGGACCGGAACGGATGCGCATCAGTCCTGAACAGCGTCCAGAGACTTCAGATATTCCTCCCACTCCACAGGCAGCAGGTACTTTTTTCTGTTGTTGCATTCCTTGCAGGCAGGGACGAGGTTTCCCTTGCTGCTCCGCCCTCCCCTGGCCAAGGGCACCACATGGTCCATGGTCAGGTTTTCGCGGCCGACCCGACGCCGGCAGTAATGGCAAACGCCCTTATCGATCCGGCTGTTCCACCAGTGGGTCTTTCTGAGCCGGCGGGCCTTTTCCTTCTCGCTCCGGATATCCGCGTCGCTCACATCTGTGAAATCAAACTGCATCCACCCTCAATTTCTCAATCCTTCCAATAAAACCTCATATCCACAGATCGCGCAGATTTCACCGATGCTCATTTCCAAATCCTCTCATTGCTCTTTGTACCGCGTTCCGAGCTCCGCATTCTGCGTCCATTCATCATTCTTAACTGATCAGTCCCTGAATCCCTCAATTCACTCCCCATACTTATCCTTAAGGGCGCGAATAGCCGCATTTATGCGTTCCTCCTCCTTTTCGTCCGGGAGATTTTCAGTCCCCGGCAAGGGCAGGGCATTTTCCGGCGCAGCCTCAAAAAAAGAGTTCTCACCGGATGGGTTGACGCGGAGATTGAGGAGAAAAAGGCGCTCCGCCGCCTCATGTTCGACAGTATAGTCGATTCTGTAAGGGTACCATCCTGAACCCACTTCCTTAAAATTGTCAAACCGGACCGTCACAGGTTTTTTGTCTTTAACCCCCGGCTCCACATAGCGAAACAGCACCGGCAGATAGGTCTCCCTGTCAATCATAAGCTTCGGGCTTTCAACGGACCTGTCGCCGATGCGATAGACCACCCTCCCGTCCAGCCGGGCGAACGTGACCGCATCGATATTGACGCCCAACCGGGACAAAAAGCCCAACATGTCATCCCGTTCACTTGACATCAGAAGCCATCTAAAGGTCGTATTGCAGCCTTGTCCTCTGGACAGACCCCCCGAAGTAACCGCCTCTTTCTCAAGGGCCTGCTCACCGGAGCCCTCGGGACTGCGGCCATTCCGACCCTCCGATCTCCCGATGATCTGAGACCGGCAGGTTCGCGGCGAACTGAGCCATATCCTCTCCTGCACCACCTGTGCGGTCTCCCCGTCCTGGGGGTTCAACACGTGGGTCGTCTGGTCGACAATCAATGCATGATAACCGGAAAACCGCGCGGTCATCCGGTCGATCAGCTGCTCGATCGGCATGACATACCCTTCCGAACCGCCCGGCATGGCCCACAACAGGGATGAGATCAGCCAGATGAGCATGAGATGCCTTTTGATGGCTGCATTCGCCTTTCCACCTGTTTTAACATCTTCTGCTTCCATCTGTTGGAGCATCTCCGATCTCACCTGTCCCATGAGTTGAGGGGTGTCTCTCTTGCCCAGACCTTCAAGCGATACAGGCCTTCCGATACGCAACCCAAAAGCGCCTTTTCGTATCCTGAGGCTTCCCTTGGGCGCGATACGGAAACTGTCCCTGATGCCGATGGGGACAATATCACACCCCGCCTTGATGGCCAGGTTGAACCCTCCCTTCTTGAACGTTTGCAGCCTTCCATCCGGACTCCGCGTCCCCTCCGGGAAGATCAACACCGAGGCCCCGTTTTTGATCCTGTCGGCAGCCTGTTTCATGCTCAAAACCGCCTTTCTCGGATCATCCCTTTCGATCCCTATGTACCCGGCCTTTTTCATGGCAGGCCCCAAAAACGGGATCTTCATCAGTTCCTGCTTCAGGATGAATTTAAAATTCACGGGGAGGCATGCCAAGAGGGCGAAGATGTCGAAGAAGCTCTGATGATTGGTCATATAGATGCGCGGCACTCCCGGATCCACGTTTTCGAGCCCCCGCACATCCACCCGGATCCCGCACACCCGCAAAATGACCCTGGCCCACGGCACCGCGCAATGGAAATGAACCTTCCTGCCGTCCTTGTCAACCAGCGATATGGCCAGGCCCCACAGGCACATGAGGATTGACCACAGTGCGATAAATGCGTTCAGACTCACATACCGGATCATAACGACTGCTCCAGATACGACCCTCTGCCGATTTTCTCAAAAAACGTGGAGAGCGACAGGGAGTTCGATGGTCAATACAACGTCTTCCCCCCGGCGGGAGACATCGATCCTGCCGCCGTGTCGATGGATGATGATCTTGGTAAGAGGGAGATCGTGCACGACGGACACATCCTTTCCGGTAAACCGGGGGAAAAAGAACTGCTCCAGATCCTCTTCGGCCAGACTCTCCGCCCTGTACCGAATGATTATCGACAGGGTTTCTTGGTCCATTCGTGTGGAGACAAAAAGCGTATCGCCCTTGTGCATGGATAAGACCGCATGCTTCAAAATATTTTCGAAGGCCCTTTCAAGCATGCCGGCATCGCCCTGGATCTTTGCAAGGGAAGGGGATACCGACTCCTTGAGATGAAGTCCTCTCGCGACCATTTTGTCTTTCAACGCCTGAACCGAGGACTGAAGAACATGATTCAGGTCCACTTCCGACATGGAGAGGGTAAACGGCTCAATGGAAGAAAGGATGACCTTGAGGATATATTCCAGTCTGGCCACCTCTTCCACGATGATATCCGCAAACTCCCGGTGCTTGTCGTGCTCGGGGAGGCCGTCCCGGAGCCGACGGGCGAACCCGCCGGCAGTCACCAGGGGATTCCTCATTTCGTGGGCAAAGCGGGCCGATATCTCGCCCAAGACCTTGATCTCCTCGGTCCGCAGGGCGATTTCCTGAAGACGTTTGAGCATGGTGATATCCATCATAATGCCGTCCAGCCACTTCAGGTTCCCGTTATCATCCTTTGCGGGAATGGCATGATCGATAAACGTGTAACTGCGCCCCTCCTTGTCCTGCACAATCCGCTCGACCCGAAATCCCTTTTTATCCTTCCTCAGTTCCTGCCAGATTCTTTTCCCCTCTTCCCTGTCGCACCCCCAGATCCTTTTTTCCCAGAACCCCTTGTCGCTGACCACCTCTTCGGCGGTGTAGCCCAGTTTATCCGTGAAATACGGATTCACGAACTCGGTGGTCCCGTCATACAGTATCCGGTATACGCAGAGGGGGAGATTGTCCACCAGGGTACGATACTTTTCTTCCGAAAAAACCAGGTCTGCGGTCCTCTCCTCCACCTTCTTTTCCAGGGTTCTTGCGTATTGCTGGATCTGACGCCTTCGCTCCTTGAGGGAATCGAGCATGGTATTCAGCGATTGGGTCAACCGTCCGATTTCATCGTCCGGTCTCGGATTCAGACGGGCCTCGCGTTTTCCCTCTGCAATCTCCCTGGCCCGTTTGACGATCTCCTCGATGGGCCGGGTAAAAAGGATGGCCACCACCCAAATCAGTGCAAAAGAGACGAGGATCCCTCCCGCTCCCACAACAATCATCAGATTTCGGGTCCGGGCCAACCGCCGGATGATCTCCGTACGGTCCGCCTCTATTTCAACCACCGCCATCACTTCCCCATAGTAGTCCCTGACCGGGCCTACCAGGATGGAACTGGCGGGATGATCGGCAGGGGCGATCAGAATAATGGGTTCATTATCGAGCGGCGCGGTCAGATGTAGCACCGGGCAGCACGGCTTGACCTGCTCCATGGTTGTGGCGACAAGGAGGTATTTGCTTTCACTCCTTTTTTCAAACACCGTGATGTCAGGACCCCAGTCTTTCTTAAGATCCTCTAAAAAAGACCTTCCGAAAGGGTACCCGATTTCAAAGCTGCCAACCAGTACGCCCTTGTGGTATATGGGGACAATCCCTCGAATCCCCAGCCCTGTCAATCCCCATTCAAAGGTCGCAATGCCCCTCCCGCTCCTCATGACATCCATGATCGCTTTTCTGTAGGAGATCATTTCCCCTGAAGGGCTCCTTGCATGCATGCGCAGGAAGGACTTTCCGGGAGGGATATGAAAATGATACTGCTGAATTCCGAATTCATTTTTCAATCGCTCGTAAAGGGGCAAGGTGTAGTCATAGAGGACGTCAACTTCCCTTTCTGCCAGCAATTCCTGTATCCAGGGGTCCTCTGCGACAATCGTCGCCATGGAAAGGGCCTGGTCCCCCTTGTGACCGATCCTCGTCAAGAACAGGCGATAGAAATCACGGATCTCCTTTTGCTCTTCCTGCCGGATCAGTTCCTGCTGGGAGTTCAACCCGATATATGCGAGGACCATCGTCCCTATGAAGGAGAAGAGAAGGAATGGGATCAGGAGCTTCCATTTCAGGCTGATCCCCTGGATTCGGAATATCAAGTCGGACACTCTATTGCCCCGGCCTTTCATGGCAAAGGAACCTCTTCTTCGGACATCTCCACATATCTGTCCCCGGAAGACTACTGCAAAATGCATCCATTTTCAATGGTTCAACCGCAAGCAAACGCAAATAGACGCAAATAAAAAGAGACATACGCCTTAGCGTTCGTGGACGTTCATCAGCGGTTCGAGCACCCTCTCCCAGGGGTGACGAGAGGCATCCTATTTAAATCTCTGAGGATCCTCTCTTGCCTCTTGAGTGCCTGGGTGCCCGGACGGGTCGGGGACCATCGGTGGGGGCTCGGGAGAATGGCCGCCAGGATCGCTGCCTGGTCCCGGGAGAGGTGCGCCGACGAGACATGAAAATAGTGCCGGGAAGCGGCCTCAATCCCCATGATTCCCTTTCCCCAATCCACGGTGTTCAGGTAGATCTCCAGGATCCTGTCCTTGCTCCAGAATGTTTCAATGAGAACCGTATAGTAGGCCTCCAGTCCTTTTCTCAACAGGCTCCTGTCCGGCCACAGGAACACGGTCCTTGCCGTCTGCATGCTGATCGTGCTGGCCCCTCTGAAACCCCTGCTCGAGGTCATATCCTTCATGGCCTCACTGATCTCGGTAAAATCGAACCCTCTGTGGGACAAAAATCGCTGATCTTCGCCTGCCAGCACCGCCCTCCGGATGTGGGGAGACATCGCTTCAAGCGGCCGCCAGTCCATTCGGGGCGCTTCTTCCGCGTCTCCTGCCAAATGGCGGATCCATTGCCGGGCCGTCATCGCGGTAAACCTCGGATTCACCCACCTCAACAGCGCCACCTCCAGGACGCTCAGACCAGAGAGGACAAGAAGGAACATGCATATCCATTTCAGGATTCGACGAAAGGCCCTCTTTTTCGGCTTCGCTCTGGGCACAACCCACTCTTACCCCTCGCCTTCCTTTATATCTTCCCATGCCGAATTCATCTGCTCCGGCGTAGCGTCTTCCATCCGGATACCCGAATCGGTCAATCGTCTTTCCATCTTCTCAAACCGCCCCAAAAACTTCTCGTTTGCGTTTCTCATGAGGCTTTCGGCATTTTCGCCCCAGTGCCGCGCCAGGCTCGTGAGGGTGAAGAGGAGATCCCCCAACTCTGAGGCCATGGCCGCCGGGTTCCCGGCGGCCATGGCGGACCTCACCTCTTTCATCTCTTCCTCAACCTTTGTCCAGACCTCGTCCGCATTGGCCCAGTCGAACCCTATCTTGGCGGCCCGCTCACCCATCCGATGCGCCCTCAGAAGGGCCGGCGAACCGGACGGGACCTTTTGGAGCGATGCGGAGATGTCCCCGGACGCCCCCTTTTCCGCCTGTTTGATCCTGGCCCAATTGGAGGCGACATCCTCAGCGGTTTCCACCTGTACATCCCCAAAGACATGGGGGTGCCTGTGGATCATCTTTTTTGTGATGGTCTCGACCACATCGGCAAAATCGAACTCATTCCGCTCAGACGCCAAACGGGCCAGAAACAGGATCTGGAAAAGGAGATCCCCCAATTCCGAGCAGACCTCCTGCGGAGACGACCCTTCAATCGCATCCAGTACCTCGTAGGCCTCCTCGATCAGATAGACCTTCAGGGTGTCATCCGTCTGCTTGGCATCCCACGGGCAGCCGCCGGGCCCCCTGAGCCGGGCCACCAGATCCACGAGGGCTTGAATCGCAGCGGATAATCTATCTTCGGCCATGTTTCTCGACAGAATCATCCATCCGCCCTGAGAGGGCGTTAGAGATCCTTTCCTTGTGCCCGGTAAACGTCTTCTTCAGGTTTTCATAGGTCTCCGGGGAGAAGAGCCCCACCATGGACTGGTAGGAACGGATGATCGCAGGGGCCAGTTTCGAGTCGGCGATGAAGGTCGATTTGGATGGAACAAAAAAGGTAATCAGGAGAATCGCAAAATAGATAATGACGACCCCCTTGAGAATGGCCAGTCCCGCCCCCAGCGTCCTGTCCGCCCAGCCCAGAAAGACCTTCTTGAGGAACGTGTGCACCAGCCAGGCGGCCACGTTGCAGCAGACAAGGACAATAACGATGACCAGCACAATCCCGACGAGGGGGAGGTACTTCCAGGCCGGGAGAAATTGGCTGAGAAAACCGGTCATCTGCGGGTGGTACAGAGAGGCGGCCAGGATCCCCAGGATGATCCCCGCAAGGGAGCCCACCTCCCTGACAAACCCACGGAATATGCCCCGCACAATCAAGAAGATCATGCAGGCGAGTATCAGCAGATCAAGAAGATTCATAAGCCAAGTTCTTCCGGTTCAAAGGTTCACGGTTCAAAGGTTCCTTGCACTCACGCCGCTAAAGGGATAGCCCCTATTATCATGGTTGCACGGCGAATACAAGTGAGGATTACGGCTGCCCCCGGATTGCCAGCGGGTTGAAACGGGTATCGTGGTCGTAGACATCCAATCCTTCCTGCCGCTTTAGAAATCCCACCACCTTGTATGTAACCGGGGTGGCAACAGCCTCATAGGCGGACTTAACCAACCATTGGGTGATGATGCCAAGGCATATGACGCCGATGGGCAAGGTCCCGGCAAAGGCGATGGTAATGAAAACCAGGGAGTCGACTCCCTGACCTACCAGTGTGGAGCCTATGGTGCGCGTCCACAGCCAGCGTCCCTTTGTGGCGATTTTCATCTTTGCCATAATAAAGGCGTTGACGAATTCTCCCGCAAGGTATGCCAGAAAAGAGGCGCACAGGAGCCGTGGCGCATAGCCCAGTATCCGTTCATAGGCCGCCTGTCCGTCCCAGAATGGGAACGGCGGGATGATCTGACCCAGCCAGATGACAACGACGGCCAGGAGATTGCAGAAGAAGCCGAGCCAGATAACCCTGCGCGCCCGGGCGTATCCGTACACCTCAGTCAGGACATCTCCGGCGATATAACTCACCGGGAATATGACAACGCCGGCGGGCAACACCAGACCCCACAGCCCGATCAGTTTCACCGCCGTGATGTTCGCGGTGATGAGGCTCGTTATGAATATGGCCACCACAAGCACGAACCATGAGGAAACCATTGCCATACCCCTGTTTTCATGCTTTTGCATCATTTTCTTCATCTTCTCCTATCAAAATTTCGATGTTGGACGTTCGATGTTCGTCTTTTTCATATTTCTGTCCGTGAAGGAAAAAACCGGGGCATGCCGATCCATACGTCTCAGAGGCTATCGGCGGGCTGGTGCTCTTTCCGGAGCAGGTCGTTGACCGTCTTTACCGGGTTGAATGTGATGCCCGGGACCTCAACGAATATCGTAATCCAACCGGACATGGCCCCGTTCCAGAGGCCCGGATGTTCCAGTGCCTTCAGGTCCTTTCCGCCTTTGGATTTGTGCGAGATAAAAACCGCGTCGGGATCGACGAATCGGCTCAGATCGAAGGGTCTCCGCCGCCAGTCCCTGACGCCGCAGACCAGGTCCACCGGATTGAAATGGGTGGAGGCCTCAAATATCTCTTGCTGTTCACTGGAGCTGAAATCGATCTGGGCGGTTTCGACGATCTGAAGCGATCGTCCTCCGGACGCCTCTTCCACCCAGAAAGGCCCGCCGCCCGGCTCCCCCACATTTTTTACCATGCCGCACACCCTTACCGGACGATCGAGCTTTCCCATCAGAAAGGCCCTCTTATCCTTGGGAGGCCTCTGCCCCAGGTCGCCCGGCACCGGAATCAGAAGTTCCTTCTCAAGAAAGTCCGTCGCCTCGGCCAAAAGCCGGGGACCCACATCCGGCGAGGCCAGCCTCTCCATATAGTCACAGATCCGACGCTCCACCTCGATAAGATACCCGGCTGTTATCTTTTTCCAGATAAAGGTCTCGGCCTTGAGACGGTCCGGGACAACATTGTCGATATTCTTAATAAAAATAATATCCCCGTCCATATGGTTGAGGTTTTCGAGGAGTGCCCCATGCCCCCCCGGCCGGAACAACAACCTCCCGTCCTCCTGCCTGAAGGGGGCATTGTCCAGGTCTACGGCGATGGTGTCTGTGAAAGGGTCCTGAACGGAAAAAGAGACGGCATACCGAACTCCGAATTTCTCCTCATAGATCCCCCTCGCCTTTTTAAGAGCGGCGTTAAACCTGTCCATGTGCTCCGGTGACACCGTAAAGCTGAGGGCACACCGCCCGTCTCCGTCCCTCACATAGGATGCGGCTTCAACCAGGTGCTCTTCAAACGCCGTCCGGCTCCCGCCGGGATATTCATGAAATTTGAGCAGACCCTTGGGCAGATCCGCGTAATCGAGCCCGGCGCCGGTGAGAAGAAAGCGGAGGATATCCCGGAAGCGACCCTGCTCCAGCAGGGCATCAAGGCTGAAACCGTTATCATCCATAATGGATTGAAGGTCTCTATAAAACGCGAACTTTCTCAGCCCGTCTGCAAATGCGAGGAATTGCCCGGCATCCGTATTCCCTGCCGAGACCTCCCGGTCAAGCGAGGACCTCAAGATGTCACCATCCTGATGAAAGTAGCGGAGAGGGACCTTGAACATCCGTGAGGCGGCCCCCGATGCGGGCACAAACTTGACGCAACGGCGCCCGGGGCGTTCCCTCTCGTAGAGCGCGGCCAGGGCGTCCCTCCTTTCCCGGTCAAAGGTCCGGATCCCGTCCCCGACCGTACAAGGGCCTGCCAGCTTCAGAAACGGTCTGGGCATGTTGAAGCGTTCCAGCTGTCTCTTTACCTCCGCTACCGTGAGACCGTGCGCCTCCATCTGTTTGAGGTCCTGTCCGCTGAATACGGCCGCTTCCATTTTCCCCTCCCTTCCCCGGAACCCTGTTCCCCATGAGTATGCACTGACCGAAACGCCGGTTTTTCGGTCAGGGAATCCGAAACCCGAAGCACAAAATACGAAACAATGACCCAGGCCAAAAATGTCTCAATGACAGAAACCTCATATTTCCAAGGCCCTGGGTTTTCGACGTTGGCATTCGGTATTCGAATTTGTCTCGGATTTCGATATTCGATATTCGGATTTTGCCTGAACAGGGGTTTTCGTTCAGACACCAAGTATGGCGACGATATGGCCGCATATTCAAATTTATATGGAATTTAAAAAAATTATAACTATAATAATAACGTTTTCACATCAAACTCAGCCTTGTTTCAATCGGAGCGAGTCATCTGGCCCAAATTCCCATTATCAGAATTCGTCAAGAACGGCGCTGGGCTTTCGGTTGTGAAGACTAAGAATGTCCTTGAGTAGTCTCTGAACGAAAACCCGAAAATTCAACAGGGGTGGAATAGAAAAATAATTACATTAATTTCAACTGTATTCCATCAATTCAGAATTCGCAATGCCTCAATTCGCTATGGTGCCTGAATCAGGCCAAGGCGTGATTTTCGTTCAGGCAATAAATATCGAATTGTCGGGGCTCAATTGTCAACACTCAATCACCCAATCCGTTCCATGGAGGTCGCATTAAATTGAATCCTTTCTATAAAAATCTTGCGCTCTGGCTGGTCATCAGCCTCATGATGGTAATGCTTTTTCAAATATTCAAACAGCCCGACCGGGCCAGAACAGGCATCAGCTACAGTGACTTTCTGACGATGGTGGACAGCGGAAGCGTCAATCAGGTGACGATCCAGGGGGAAAATATCTCAGGGATCTCCTCGCAGGGTCCTTTCAAGACCTATGCCCCCAAAGACCCCGAACTCATCAGCCTGCTCAGGAGCAAAGGGGTGAAGATCACCGCAAGGCCTCAAGAGGATTCATCGTGGTTTCAGGTATTCCTCTCATGGGTCCCGATGCTCTTGCTGATCGGCGTATGGATATTCTTTATGCGACAGATGCAGGCCGGCGGAGGGAAGGCCCTCTCGTTCGGAAAGAGTCGCGCCAGGCTGATGACCGATTCCCAGGAGAAGGTGACCTTCGAGGATGTGGCCGGGATTGACGAGGCCAAGGAAGAACTGGGGGAGATCGTCGAGTTTCTCAGCGATCCCAAGAAGTTCACCCGCCTCGGGGGCAGAATCCCCAAGGGGGTCCTCCTGGTGGGATCGCCGGGAACAGGGAAGACGCTCCTGGCACGGGCCATTGCCGGCGAGGCAGGGGTTCCATTCTTCAGCATCAGCGGGTCCGATTTCGTCGAGATGTTCGTAGGGGTCGGGGCCTCCCGGGTCAGAGACCTGTTTAATCAAGGCAAGAAGAACGCCCCCTGCATCATCTTCATCGATGAAATCGACGCGGTGGGCCGGCATCGCGGCGCCGGCCTGGGCGGCGGCCATGATGAACGGGAACAGACCCTCAACCAACTCCTGGTGGAGATGGACGGGTTTGAATCCAACGAGGGGGTGATCCTCATCTCGGCCACCAACCGGCCCGATGTCCTCGACCCGGCCCTCCTGAGGCCCGGGCGTTTTGACCGACAGGTCGTGGTGCCGGTGCCGGACCTGAAGGGCCGCGAGGGGATCCTCAGAGTGCATTTCAGGAAGAAGCTGGTGGCCGATAACGTGGACGTCTCCGTGCTCGCCAGGGGGACGCCCGGTTTTACCGGCGCGGACCTGGAAAACATGGTCAACGAGGCCGCCCTGATGGCGGCGAGACGGGCCAAGGACCGCGTGGAGATGGATGACTTTGAAGATGCCAAGGACAAGGTCCTGATGGGCACCGAACGAAAGAGCATGATTATCAGCGAGGAAGAGAAGCGCATCACCGCCTATCATGAGGCGGGGCATACCCTGGCCGCCAAGCTCCTTCCCGGCGCCGACCCGATTCACAAGGTAACGATTATACCCAGAGGCCGCGCCCTGGGTCTGACCCAGCAGCTTCCCATTAGTGAAAAGCATACCTATCCCAAGGAATATCTCCTGAACAACATTGCCATACTGATGGGGGGGAGGGCCGCTGAGGAAATCGTTCTCAATACCGAGACGACGGGAGCCGGAAACGACATCCAAAGGGCATCGGATCTTGCCCGCAAGATGGTCTGCGATTTCGGCATGAGTAAGGAACTGGGGCCTTTAAGCTTCGGAAAGCGGGACGAGCAGATATTCTTGGGGAGAGAACTCTCCCAGCACCGGGATTACGGGGAAGAAACCGCCCGCAAGATCGATGAAGAGGTCAGAAACATCGTTACGAACGCCTACGAAAAGACCTGCCAGCTCATCCGGGACAATCTGGACACCATGCACGGAATAGCCAATGCCCTCCTCGAGAAGGAGAGTCTCACCAGCGACGATGTGGACGCGATTATGGCAGAGCACAAGGGGTCCGTCCCCAAGAAAAAGACCGTTCGAAAGAAAAGGGCAACGCCGCCCAAAGAGGTGGAGGCCCCTGACGCCCCTGATACGGACGAAGCGGAAATGGAAGCGCCCGAAGAAGAGAAGGAATAGAATGGGTTCCCTCCTTAAATGGAACGGACACGTTCTGGATCTGGACAAACGGACCCACGTGATGGGGGTCCTGAATGTGACCCCCGATTCCTTTTCGGACGGGGGACGTTATTATGAAACGGGCAAGGCCATTGCGCACGGCATCCGGATGGATCAAGACGGGGCCGACATCATCGACATCGGAGGCGAGTCCACGCGACCCTATTCCGAGGCCATATCCGCCTCAGAAGAGATGGATCGCGTCATCCCGGTCATAGAGGGGCTTCGGAAAGAGATCACCGCCCTCATGAGCATTGACACGTGCAAGGCCCAGGTGGCCCGTGAGGCGATCAGGTCCGGGGCGTCTATCATCAATGACATCAGCGCACTCCGGTTCGATCCGGAGATGGCCCGAACCGCGGCCCGGGCAGGCGTACCCGTCATCCTGATGCACATGAAGGGAACCCCCGGCGACATGCAGAAAAACCCTGTCTATGAGGACCTGATTCAAGAAATCATAGATTTTTTGAGGGCGGCCCTCGATCGATGCGAGGCTGCCGGCATTCAAAGGGACCTGACAATGGTGGACCCCGGCATCGGTTTTGGGAAGACCTTTGATCACAATCTCCAGATCATCCGGGGGCTTTCCCGGCTCCAGTGCCTCGAACGGCCCATATTGCTCGGCCCGTCCAACAAGGCCTTCATCGGTCATATCCTGGACAGGGGGCCCCATGAGAGGGACACCGGCTCCATGGCCGCGGTGGCCGCAGGCGTCATGAACGGCGCCCGCATCGTGCGGGTGCATCAGGTCAAAAAGGGCGTGGAGACGGTTCGAATCATCGACGCGATCCACCGGGGAACGGTTGGGGAGTGAGGAGGGACTGAACGTCATGCTGTTCTGCATGGATATCGGCAATACGAACATTGTCCTGGGCGTGACCGAGGGGAACCGGATACTCCATCACTGGCGGATCCGGACTGAAAAGGAAACGACCGCCGACGAATTGGGCATCCTCGTGGGCACCCTGTTCCAGTGGAACGGAATCCGCTTTGAGGACATCCGGAATACCATTGTCTCGTGCGTGGTCCCCCCCCTTCTCAACACGGTGGAAGAGTTCTCACGCCGCTACTTTCAGGTAAAGCCCATGATCGTGGGCCCCGGCATAAAGACCGGGATGCCCATCAAATATGACAACCCCAGGGAAGTGGGCGCGGACCGGATCGTCAATGCCGTGGCCGCCTACGAAACATATCACACCTCCTTGGTCGTGGTGGATTTCGGCACGGCCACCACATTCGATTGCATATCCAAAGAAGGGGCGTACCTCGGGGGGGCCATCGCTCCGGGGGTCATCATATCGTGCGAAGCCCTTTTTCGGGAGGCCTCCAAGCTCCCAAGGGTCGAAATCTTTACGCGGCCGAAGACGGTCATTGCCAAGGATACGGTCAGCAGCATGAATGCGGGCATTATCTTTGGCTACGCCGGTCTGGTGGACGGCATTGTCAACCGGATCTGGAAAGAATCCGGAGAGGCATCCATGGTGATTGGCACAGGGGGCCTGGCGCCGCTCGTGGCCGAGGTCTCGGAGACCATCCATCATGTGGAGGAGTTTCTGACCCTCCAGGGACTCATCATCCTTTTCAATAGAAACTTCTAACGCGGATAGCGACAACCAGAAATGTCTCACACAAAGACACGGAGACACAAAGGTTTCGGTGGTTTTTTGACAGGGTTCTAACCGACAAGGCATTAAAGGCCTGATACGTCCATGTCGCCTTCCAGACTCCAGAGCCCTCCCCTCATCATCCCTCCCCGGCTGAAGCCGGGGGACCTCATCGGCGTCATTTCACCGGCGGGTCCGGTCGATCCATCCGGCCTGAAGCCCGGTCTCGACCTGCTGGCCTCCAGGGGCTTCAGGGTTCGTGAGGCCGCGCACCTCTATGACCGGAACGATTACCTGGCAGGCCATGACCAGGCCAGGCTTTCCGATCTCCACGCCATGATTCTGGACAGTGAGATCGCGGCCGTCTTCTGCGCGCGAGGCGGATACGGCTGTCTCAGGCTCCTCCAGGGGATCGACTACGACCTGATCCGGCAACACCCCAAGATCATCGTGGGGTATAGCGATATCACGGCCCTGTTGATGGCCGTTTACAGGGAAACCGGCATGGTCACCTTCCACGGCCCCATGGTGAGGAGTCTTTCCACCATCACAGAGACCAGTCTGGAGGTCTTTTTTCAGGTCCTCTCATGGGAAGAGCCGCTCCTCCTGAACCCGATGCAGGGGACAGTCCTTGTTCCCGGGGAGGCCGAAGGCCCGCTCCTGGGAGGCAACCTGAGTCTCATCTGTCACCTGGTGGGGACCCCGTTTCTCCCCTCCCTTGAGGGCGCCATCCTCTTTATCGAGGATTGCAAGGAGCCCTTGTACCGCATCGACCGGATGCTGACCCATCTGTCACTGGCCGGGCAACTGAAGGGCATCGCCGGGCTGATCGGCGGGGAATTTTTGGACTGCGGCGATACGTCCGCCATCGACCGTCTTCTCATGGATGTGGCCTCGGATCTGGGGATTCCTTTGATCAGCGGCTTCCCTGCGGGACACGGATCCATTAACCTGACCCTCCCGGTGGGCATGCCCGTGCGCCTGGATACACGCGGCATGACCCTTCAAACAGCTGGCGCCTGTGTCACATAGTCGCGGATACGGCAGCGCCCATAAGAAAGCAGACGAGATCCGGTCATCACCCCGCAAATCTTCGCATTAAACAGACCCGTTTCAGTTGACATCTCCGGCATGAAGGACTATGAAATTATACCGGAATTGAGTCTCCGCTGTCCTTTTTTGAACCAGAGAGGGAAAGAGGAATGGAAATGATCCCAAAGCGCCCATGAACCCCGATGCTCCGGATGAACGGAGGTCGGGGTTTTGTATGTCGCGATTGCGTCAAAAAATGACAGAGAATTACGGCCAAGTTGGACATAAGTCAACCAAGTCAAGATTGAATTCAGAGGAAGCCCAAAGAGGGGTGGTTACCGCAAAAAAGATGTGAAATCCGGCGGAGCAAGTGAGGGAGTAAAATCTGTTTTGGCATTCATTCAAAAGACCCCTGGACTGCGTGCACCACAAATCGCCAGGGCCACAGGTGTCCCACTGAAGACAATCGAGAAGAGGCTAAAGAAGCTCAAAGAGTGCGGCGACATTGAGTTCAGGGGCGGTTCCAGGGCCGGCGGCTACCATGAAAAAGCTTAGCAGTTTGCCGAGTAAACGGCCGAGTCAGCGGCGGAGTAAGGCAAAGAGGTCCGTAGGAAAAAGAAAATGGGGAGACAGAGAAGCGACGCTATATTCGGCAGGAGGATGGGATGAGTGGTCTTGAGCGGTTTCAGGGGCATCTTCGTGATCTGTTTCAACTCGACACGGCGGACCTGGACTTCGGGATCTATCGTCTGTTTGCGGCCAGAGGGGAGGAGGTAGACCGGTTTATTGAAAAAGAACTCCCCGCGTTCGTGGATGCCCTCTTCTCAGATCTCCCCGATGAGCCACCAAAGGCGCTTCAGAGACGGTGCGGGTCTGTTTTCATTGACATCTGCAATATGACGGATTATGAAAAAATGGTTGGAATTGATTATCGACTGACCTTTGAGATCTAAAAGAGGGAAAGAGAAGGGGATCTTTTCTGTTTTCTGCAGAATGCGCATGGGATGAATCAATGCCTCGAAATGGACATCTGACGCGAGTGGAGTTGATTGATCCAATCCTGCATGACCTGGGATGGACTGGAGCGATGATCCGTGAGGAGAAGACTCCCGGCGGCTCCGATATTCTTGACGGCCCGGCGCCCAAGTGGAGACACGAACGCGCCGCGGCCTTCACCTACAAGAACAAGCACTGGCTTAAGGATTTTCAAGAGCGAACAAGCGCCGAAGCGGTCAACATGGCCAGGCACTTTGAGAGAAACGGCATCGAGGAGCTGGAAACCCCTAAACTCTTTGAGGTCGAAGGCGTGGACTTCAATGCCCAAATCGGCTTACCGGTTGAACCAAGCACCCTGATTCAGGAAACCAAGGTGAGGTTGCTGGCGTGAAACCCGTGCTTCCAGCCGACTACACAGCCTTCCTGGAAGAGATCAAGCACCGAATTCAGACTGCCCGGATCCAGGCGGCGCAGGCCGCCAACAGCGAGTTGTTGAGCCTCTATTGGGACATCGGCCGCCGCATCGTGGAAAAGCAGCAACAGGAGGGATGGGGGGCTAAGATTATTGATCGGCTTGCCGCTGATTTGAAGAACGCCTTCCCAGGCATTGCCGGCTTCTCGCGAGCCAATATTTACCGCATGCGAGCCTTTTACCTGGCTTGGTTGAATCATTCGGGAATCGTCGCACAGCCCGTGCGACAATCGGGAAGCGAAATCGTCGCACCGCCTGTGGGACAAATAACTTCTCCGCTGCCCCCGGCTGTGATCCGTTTGCCGTGGGGGCATCATGTTATCCTCCTTCAGAAAATCAAAATTCCCGCGACTCGTCTCTGGTATGCCGAGGCGGCTCTTGAGCATGGCTGGTCGCGAGATGTGCTGGCCCTTCAAATCGATTCCGGCCTTCACGCCCGAAAGGGCAAGGCGGTTACCAATTTCGCGCGAACATTGCCGGCTCCACAGTCAGATCTTGCCCAACAATCGTTGAAGGATCCTTATATTTTCGATTTTCTCACCTTGACCACGGAGGCGCAAGAACGCGACGTCGAAGCCCAATTAATTCAACAGGTCACCCGGCTGCTCCTGGAGTTGGGAAACGGTTTTGCGTTCATAGGGCGTCAACTTCATATGGAAGTCGGCGGCGAGGATTTTTACCTCGACATGCTTTTCTATCACACCCGGCTCCATTGTTATGTCGTCGTTGATCTCAAACAGGGTGCGTTCAAGCCCGAATATGCAGGCAAGATGAATTTCTATCTTTCGGCCGTAGACGACCAGATGCGGCAACCGGAAGACCAACCGACCATTGGCCTGCTCCTCTGCCGGACCCGAAACCGGCTGATTGCCGAATATCCCCTGCGCGACGTCCAAAAACCCATCGGGATTGCCGCCTGGCGCACCCGGTTTACACGCGCCCTGCCCAAGTCTCTCCGTCTCAGTCTGCCTGCGGTTGATACCATTGAACAGGAACTAAATGCCATGGTGCGCCGGGGGCAAAAGGAATGAACAGGACCCGGCAATCCGTCCAAAAGGGCGATTCAGCGTGCCCAGGTCATCACCAGACGCCTTTGGGTTGCTATGCCCAGGGGCGATTTTGTCTGGGAGCGGGATGTATTAGCCTGTAAGTCGTTTGTTTGTGTCGACGCCAGAGTACGGGCAGTGGAGCCTAATTGAGAGGTGGACAACTCATAGAGGAAAGAGGCATAAGAGCATGGGCCCCATGAACCCACCCCTCAGAAAAAACGCGCACTCCATAATCTATTGATGCAGCCATCGAGGCCAACGGATGTTGCTGCGGCGGGGACGGGACCGCAGAGAAGCTCAGTTTTGTGGTCGAACTGGGCCGACGTTCCGACAACCCTGATGACAGGTTCAAGCGGATTGCCGAATGGCTGGATGCACACCCTGGTATTCAAAGCTGGAAGGCCGGGGAAGAATTCGATCTGCGGCATGGTGACTGCACGGATTTGGAAGGCGGGGGTTGATAACCCACACAAGGCGATCAAGGAGGTCAAGGCCAACACATTGGGGTGTGGGCAGACAGCCGGATAAGCGAGGAGTTGAAAAATGCCGAGAAGAAGATCCCCGGTTCAAATTGAAATCATCGAGAACTCCATTTTCGTTATACGTGGCCTGAAGGTTATGCTGGATAAAGACTTGGCCGAATTATATGGCATTGAAACAAAGAGTCTGAAGCAGGCAGTGAAAAGAAATCCGGATAGGTTCCCTTCGGATTTCATGTTTATACTCACATCTCAAGAGGTTATAAACTTGAGGTCACAAATTGTGACCTCAAGTTCCGATGGTTGGGGAGGCTCGCGATATAGGCCGATGGCTTTTACAGAGCAAGGGGTTGCCATGCTTTCAAGTGTCCTTAGGAGCAGACGAGCGATAGAGGTAAATATAGAGATCATGAGGGCATTTGTAAGATTGAGGGAAATCTTGGCCACCCACAAGGAACTTGCTGCCAAAGTCAGCGATCTCGAAAATCGCATCACAGATCACGATGAACAGATTCAGATGATCTTCGAGGCCATCCGGCAGCTTATCACCCCGCCCGAAAAACCGAGAAAAAAGATCGGCTTCGAGGTCAATGAACCCAAAGGTCGGTATGGCAAGCGATCCAGGAAAACGGAGGGTTGATGGCAGGACCATCGAGCAGCATACAGGTCCCTTGGGCGTCCAGCGTCCAGAGCCTGTCACTTTGCCTGGACAGGATAAACAGGATTTTCAGGATTTTCCGGGAACAAAACACACTCAATCGGCCATATGACCATTCGGCCGTAAGGCCATCGGCACCGCTGATCCCCTATGCGGCCAATGATCTGTGAATGGAGTTTCCTTTTTCCAAAGGTTATCTGTCTCTGCTTGACGAATACAACGCGGGTAAAAAGCTGGACGACGGTTCACCAAAAGGTTCACCAAAAACCGAAGAGAGGATTGTGGATCTTATGC
>Ga0209164_1001614_pt1 | contig 27850 bp, 21 predicted proteins | sample MTBNYHSulfiMetaG_FD_187458 | JGI IMG/M metagenome (GOLD analysis project Ga0209164, IMG submission 187458) | Enrichment culture microbial communities from rom New York Harbor, USA that are MTBE-degrading - MTBE-NYH (New York Harbor Sulfidogenic)... | ecosystem: Environmental > Aquatic > Marine >... | reverse complement strand
CGCGAAGAAACTGGCCGCCTGCGACTATCTTCACAGTTGTACCGCGCTGTCCACCGGCCGGATAGATGTATCCAATGTGCGGTTCATTGCCGGCGCCCGCTGCAGTCACGGCAAAGGAAAGAGCGAGCAGCGGTAGTAGTCGAAGCTTTGCTGACATATCTCTGTTCCTAGGCAGGCATTATCTCCTTGAGACGTCCCCCGCCCTCCTTGGAAGCCGGCATTACCGTGACATCAAGCCCTGATGAATTGGGCAGCGGCCCATCCGGGTCAATACCCAGCAATTCGTACATGCTGCCGATCAGGTCCTGCGGGTAAACCGGCCGCTCGGCAACTTCAGAGCCCGTCGCATCCGAGGCCCCTACGACGTGGCCTCCTTTGAAACCGCCGCCGGCCAGCACGGCACAGAAGCACTTGCCATAGTGAGATCTGCCTCCGTTCCAGGGCTGCTCCCATTGTATCTTCGGCCCGCGCCCGAATTCGCCAGTCCACCAGACTATCGTGCTTTCCAGCAGGCCTCGTTCACTGAGGTCCTCGAGCAGGGTGGCGAAACCTGCATCCAGCTCCGGCAGCTTGCGCTTCATGGTCTCGAAGTGCCGCTTGTGAGTGTCCCAACCTTCGTAGTTAATAGTGACATATGGAACGCCCTGCTCCACAAGTCTTCGTGCTACCAGACAGGATTGCCCGAAAGTGTTGCGCCCGTATTTCTGTCGTAGTTCGTCACTCTCATCCGACAGGTCGAAGAGTTTCCTGGTATCGCCGAACATCACGCCATAGGCGTTCTCCTCGGTCTGGTCAAAAAGCCTGAATTGCGAATTGCCCGCCATCGCCCTGCCGAGCGTATCGAGGCTGTGCAGAAGCTCGCGGCGGCTTCGCTGACGCTCATCCGAGATGCCTTTGGCGACTATGCCCTCGACAGCGAACGGTGTCTGAGCCGGGTCGCCGCCAGTCACAAATGGCTTGTACCTCTGACCCAGGAAGCCCGCCTCTGAGAAGCGCCCCTGCGCTTTGGTCAGCACAACATACGGGTCTACGAGTCCTTTATAGCCGTGATCACGCCCCTTGAAAAGGGATACGACCGCGCCGGCCGATGGGAACACCTGCCGCCCCGGTGTGTGACCTGTCTGTACCATGTAAGAAGCCGTCTCATGCGAGTTGCTGCCGTGTGTCATGCTTCGGATGATGGAATACTTGTCAGCCTGCTTGGCCAGCTTCGGCAGCATCTGGCAGATGCGGATGCCGTCGACGTTCGTCTCGATTGGCTTGTCGTACGGCCCGCAGTAGTCATACCCGGCCTCAGGCTTGGGGTCGAACGTATCAAGATGCGATGGCCCGCCCCACATCCATATCTGTATCACCGATTTGGCCCGGGCCCTGGGGGATGATACATTCTCGCCGAGGCTGAGCCTTCCAGATAACGCAAGACCAGCCGCCCCGACCAGCCCACCCTTGAGCAGCTCACGTCGGCTCAATTTCTGATTGTTGAATATCTCAAACATGAATTGCTAGTGCCGATACATGAATTCCTTGGTATTGATGAGCGCCCATGCCAGGTCATTCGGTGCCTGAGCTGGAGTCACTCCTTCGGTCTGGTAGTACTTGAGCGCGGCAGCCTGTTCGGCATCCGTGGGAAAACGTGAGAGGATCGCCAGGTAAAGCTTTTCAACAAGCTTCTGACGGTTCCTGCTCGTAGAGCGGATAAGTGTTCGCAGCGCAGGCCCGTTCTCGAGCTTGTTCTGTATGTGTGTCGAATTCAGCATGTGCAGCCTCTGGGCATTGGTCGGCTGGTTGTTGCGTTCCGACTCCAGACCTGTATCGCGGGCCGGCCGGCCAAACATCTCGAGGAACTGGCTGGTAATGCTGCCATCCGATAGCTCGATAGAGCGGTGCTCCTCAGGCACGTACGTGAAAGGCTCAGGGATCGGACTGGAATAGCTTTCTTTTGTCCCGGAGATCTTGCACAGGGCATCGACCAGCACCTCCGCCTCGAGCCGGCGTACCGGATAGTATGCAAAGAGGGCTTCGGCATCCTTGTGGCTGCTCTGGGGTATGGATGATTGCTGGTAGGTCCGCGAGTTCAGTATGATCCGATATAGATGACGCAGGTCATATTTGTTCTTGACGAGCTCGCCTTCCAGATATGTCATCAGCTTCAGGTTCACCGGAGGATTATCGCGCCGGATGTCGTCCGGCTCGTCGATTATCCCGCGCCCCATCAGCCACGCCCAGACGCGATTGGCGATATTCCGCGAGAACCATGTGTTGCCGGCGCTCGTCAACCAGTCGGCAAAGACTTTACGCGGATCCTCGCCGACCTTTAGCTCCACCTTGCGGCCATTTGGCAGGACAGCCTTCAGTGGGGTCGTCTGCGCCGGGTCGAGCATCACTATCTCTTCCTTCCACTCGGCTGTGCCCTTGTAGGCTATTCGCGAGAAGAATGCCTCCATCTGTTTTCGCTCATCCTCGGGCCACTTCTCAAGTCGGGTGCCCATGAAGGTAAGCGCCACCACCGAAGCGATGGCGGATGGCTCGCGGCCCTGCACTGCGCGGTAGAAATTGACCTGCGGAACGCGGAAGTTGCTGCCGCTGGAGGTTAGAAGCTCATATGCGAACTTATTGTATGGCATATTGTCGCGAAGGCCCTGATATATCCACCTGTGATATGCCTGGACGGCATTGGGCCAGAGATTGATCGGGTATTCGGCTTTGACGCGCAGGATGTCGCACCATTTCAGCGACCAGTATTCGGCGAACTCCTCGCGGGCCAGTAATTCATCTATCAGTTTAGCGCGTTTGTCAGGTTCTCTGCTATCCAGAAAGGCTGTCACTTCTTCGGGTGTCGGGATGGTTCCAATGACATCGAGATAGACGCGCCGGATAAAAACCTCATCCGAACAGAGATTCGCGGGCTTGATGCCTTTCTGCTTGAGGGATGCAAGAACAAGGCTGTCGATGGCGTTGCCATTGATTGTGGAGTTTGTCTCGAATGGGGAGATTGGAGCCGTTTCGGTTGCGGCTGGGGCAATGGTGGGGATGAGGAGGATACCGAGAAGTGCGAGCTTCCTTGTCGGCGTATCGAATATGCCTGAGCCAGCCATTACCACGTCACTCCGGTTGGGGCAGAACGAAGGTACCATCTCCAGCATAGTCTAAGACGGGCAGCCGGGCTACTTTATTGCCTTGCGCCCTTCGGCGCGGCTGCCCTAGGCAGGTTTGCTCAGGACTGCGCAAACGAGGGGATGGAATGTCGCGGCTGCGCGGGAACGGTGGCCAATGTGTCCTACCTTGGAGGGTAGGACATGCTGTAAGTTGTTAGTCTATAGCAGGTTACGAGTGGCTGGGGTGTTGTATAGGACATGAAGTCGCTGAAAGTTGGTTAGAGAGTCTCTAGACAGTGATTTCGTGGTCTTGGCAGGCACGGAAAACCAGCGCTGGGTCACGGGCACACAATCGCGCTGCATTCCAGCCAGTTCGAGGCTATCATGCACATATCGCCAATATCGACGCCCCCGCTCCTGTCAGCATCCGCTCCGCCGCACCAACCGTTGAGGTCGTTGCAATCTGACACCTGCCAACTCTGGCCCATAACACTGAAATCCCTGAACCCCACGTGGCAATCGCTATCAAGATCGCCAGTCTGTTGGCATCTGATTGCTAGGCTATAGCTGCCGCCACCTGCAATTGCAGCAAAACCCTTGTTGGGGCTGGGTACGTCGCATTGTCCACTATCGTTCCTCCCCCATGCGACTATCGAACCATCACTTCTTAGACCAAGGCTGTGATGATAGCCCGCTGCAATCCCAATGAAACCAGTGTTGGGCTCGGGAACATTGCACTGCCCGTAGTCGTTTCTTCCCCAAGCCACTACTGAGCCGTCCTCTTTCAGGCCCAGCGAGTGCGACGAGCCAGCTGAGATACTCATGAAGCCAGCATTGTCGCCGGCCACATCACACTGACCATAATCATCCCTGCCCCACGTCACTACCGAACCATTTTGTTTGATACCAAGGCTGTGCCAGCCCCCTGCAGCCACGCAGACAAAGCTCGTATTGGGGTACGGAACACTGCATTGGCCATCCGCATTGTAGCCCCAGGCAACTACTGACGTATCCTTCTTCAGTCCAAGGCTGTGCCCGCCGTTCGCCGCTATGGCTACAAAGTCCGCGTTAGGCAGTGGTAGCTCACATATTCCGTAATCAGTGTATCCCCAGGCAGTTATGGACCCATCTGTGCCGAGGCCTAGACTATGGTAATAGCCCGTGGCTACCGCCACGAAGCTGGGGCTAGCGCCAGGCACATTGCACTCGCCGTACTCATCTCGCCCCCAGGTGAATACCGACCCGTCGGCTCTAAGCCCTACACTGTGGCAGATACTTGCAGCGATGTTTGCGAATTCGGCATTGGTATTGAGCAGGCTACTCTGGCCATAGTAATCACTACCCCACGCAACAAATGAGCCGTCCGATCTGAGAGCCAGACTGTGGTCCTCGCCCGCAGCAATGGCAACAAAGTTTGCATCGGGGCTTGGCACAGCACACTGACCGTCACTATTGTACCCCCAAGCTACTATCGAGCCATCCGCCTTCAGACCCAGGCTGTGCCAGTAACCAGCCGCCACGGCTATAAAGCCTGCATTTGCCTCCGGCACATCGCATTGCCCCCAGGCATTGTCCCCCCATGCAACAATCGAGCCATCTGCCTTGAGCCCAAGACTGTGTAGGAGGCCACTGGCGATAGCTAAGAACCCGTTGTTAGGGCTTGGCACAGTGCATTGGCCATAGTAGTTGGACCCCCAGGCAACTGCCGAGCCGTCCGTTTTCAGGGCGAGAGAGTGGGACATGCCCCCCGCAATTGCGACAAAACCCGTGTTCGGCAAAGGGACATCGCATTGGTGGTTGCGATTATACCCCCAGGCGACAATCGATCCATCCGCCTTGAGTCCCAGGCTGTGGGCTTCACCTGCCGCAATAGCGACAAAGTCGAGGTTGGGAGAGGGAACATTGCATTGGCCGCTGTAATTGTATCCCCACGCCACAATTGAGCCGTTCTGCTTCAGCCCGAGACTGTGGGCGCGTCCCCCCACTACCGCGACAAAACCTGCACCCGGCTCGGGAATATCGCACTGCCCACACTCGTTCCTTCCCCAAGCCGCTAGTGAGCCATCCGCTCTGAGGGCAAGCGTGTGAAAACTCCCGGCGGCGAGGCGAGTAATACTAGTGAGAGGCCCGTCTGGCAGCTTCCTGTCGCCCCATGTCACGAGCTTACCCGAGCCAAGTGCGACATGGCCCGTAACGAACACGAGAAACGCCCCTACCCGTAACCCCGCGACACCCTGTTTCATCCGTGATGTTCCCCAGAAATCCGTTCCCTAGCACACCCGTAGTTCCGTGACTTCGCCGATGCGAGACTGACCTCCATGCGCTCGTTCGTTCTGCGCCTGCCTGCCAGCCACGACACAACGTCACTATATTATATATTCGCACGCACCTCAAGCAAAGGAAATCCCGGCCACTGCAATCCTGAATCTTCCGTTGAACCGAAACTCAGGGATGGCACGCACTTTACGCTCGGCTCGAACTCATCGCCCGGAATTGTCCAGCAGGAGAATCTGTTATTCCATAACTCCATGTCGAGTAAAGGGTTATGTGTAGTCGGCGGCCCAAAATGTGGTCACTCTGGCCATCGTTCCTGCTTCACTGCGACATTCTTCCAGCCGTTTGCGCAATTGCCTTATTCTTGCGTTTCGGGGTCAAGGTGGTATCCTGTCGCGGGCGTTCTGAAAAACAAACAGCTACCCAGACGAGAATAAGCCGGGATCCCCGAAATGGCAGTGGCAAATCCATAAAGGTCCCGCAGAAGCATGGAGCGCATCGGTGATGGCCAACGTAATGCACTTTATGCTCACAAGGGGGTACGATGTTTCCCCTTCCCGGCCCAACCAGAGCCCACAAACACTTGACCGGCACCGGTTTGCGTGATATAGGCTGATGGTCACGTTTGCTTATTCACAACCAGCTTTGGCGGGTGTAAGCATGAGCCTGTTTCCATGCGAGGGCGTCCGTGTTTGTCTATGAGGAATTACAGTGCGAAATAATATCCTGATCATTCAGACTGACAGCATGGACGGCCGTGCAATGGGCTGCATGGGTCACGCCGCCATGCGCAGGGTTACCCCGAACATTGACGCGATCGCAGAACGCGGGACACTGTTTCGATATGCCTACACAAACAATCCGATTTGCTGTCCATCGCGCGCGAGCATGTGGAGCGGGCTATATACTTATCAATGTGAAGGGTGGAACAACTACAAGGGACTTGAGCCCGGCACAGAGACCTTTCGCAGTCGATTGGAATCGGCAGGTTACCACTTCGGCAGTTTCGGCAAGGAGGATTATCTTTCAGGTCATCACACAGCTCGTGCGCGCGTTTCTGCGTGGACGCGATCGGCAAATATCATGCGGCCGAACTATTGTGAAGCCGCTCCTGTGGTGATACCTGGCGATGTGGAGCGCGTACATGAAATCGACTGGAAATGCGTTGATTCGAGCATCAAGTGGCTCCAGGAGCATGGACGATCCGAGAAACCGTTTGCGCTCTATGTCGGCCTTCACATGCCACACCCGAAATTCAGGAGCTCAGAGCGATACACCAGCCGCGTGCCTGCAGCGTCCTGCGATCCTGCAATTCCAGATGAAGACTGGCATCCGGTGATGAACTATCAGAGGGTCAACAAGAACTGGACGCATGGTTTCTCGCCGGAAATGGTGAGGAAGGTGCGATCGTGCTACTTTGCCATGATAGCCGAAGTTGACGACCTTGTGGGCCGTCTGCTGGCTGCTCTCAAAGACCAGGGCCTTACGGAATCGACCACGGTGGTATTTACCAGCGACCACGGCGAGATGAACATGGAGCATCGCCAGTTTTATAAGATGAATCACTACGAACCGTCAGCACGCGTTCCGATGATAATTGCCGGGCCTGGCCTTCGGCGCGGCGCGACTACGGATACTCTTGTGTCACTCGTCGATATATATCCGACGCTGATGGACATAGCCGGACTTGAAGGCCCTAGGGGGCTTCCCGGCCATTCTCTATTGCCGCTTGCCTCAGGCGGAGCGGACACACATCCGGGCTGGGTATTGTCCGAGTTCCATGACAGCACGCTGCCGACCGGCTCTTTCATGTTGCGTCGCGACCGGTGGAAATATATCGCCTACCCCGGCTATCGGCCCATGCTCTTCGATCTGGAAGATGATCCCGATGAGCTGATTAATCTGGAGTCAGCTAATAAGGACATAGCGAAGGAACTGGATGGGGTATTGCGCGGCATCGTTGACTATGAAAGCATAGATGCCAAAGTGAAGGAATACGATCGGGCAAGTTTTGTCCAATGGCGCCGGGAGCGGCAGGAAGCCGGCGACTACTCGCCACAGATGGCTCGGATTTTCAGCGGTTGGGATCCAGGCAACATAACCCCGTGGCAACAGGCAGATGAGGATAACATCGAGAATTGGCTCAGAGGAAACCCTGCTCCATTACCGAGTGCTTGATACGCCCTCTACCAGTTCCTGGGCTATCGCCATCGACCTCGAAGGCTCGGTCGCTGCCACCCGCCGGAGTTCATGTACACGCTGGAGCCGTGAGTGATATTGTAACTCTTGAAGAATCATGACCTCGCAATTCATAAATGGAACGGTTATGTCCAGCACCCGCATCCGATTTCTCTTAAGTACCTGACACCTCAAGAGTTATGTCTGCTGGCTGGCCTTCACCCCGGCCACTTTGGCCACTCTTCCCGCGTCACTGCGACATTTTTCCAGCCGTTTGCGCAATTGCCTTATTCTTGCCTTTCGGGGTCAAGCTGGTATCCTGTCGCGGGCCTTATGACCGCTATGCTCAAACTCGGTTCCATACAACTCGATATGCCCTTCGTCCAGGCGCCGCTGGCTGGGTATACGGACTGGCCCATGCGCGTCATTGCCCGCAGATTTGGCGCGCCCCTGACCTTCACGGGCGTCATGCTCGACCAGATAGCGCTCAACGCCAAGGCCCTCAGGAAGAAACTTTTTCAGCTTGGCGACGAGCCGCATCCAGTCGGCGCGCAGCTTCTCGGCATCGACCCCGAGGACATGGCAACGGCTGCGAAGGTTTTTGAATCGATGGGGTTTGACCTGATAGACCTCAATTTCGCATGCCCCGCGCCAAAGGTCGTCCGTAAGGCCCGCGGTGGCTCGTTGCTGGCGGACCCGAACTGCGTAATGTCGATATACAGGCGCGTTCGCGAGGCGGTCAAATGCCCGGTCCTTATGAAGCTGCGGATCGGCCTCGACCGAAGCGAGGCTGCACAGGAGGATTTTTGGCGCATCGTCGAGGAGGCCTCTGGCGAAGGTATCGACGCGCTTGTCATACACGGCCGCACTGTCGAGCAGAGATACAAAGGCACGGCCGACTGGGACATGCTCACAAGTATCAAGAAACGGTTCCCAAAGACCACCATTCTCGGCAGCGGCGACCTGCTCGATGCGCGGACAGCAGTGGAGCGTCTCAAGACAAGCGGTCTCGACGGGGCGATCATCGCACGCGGAGCGGTCGGCAATCCGTGGATATTTCAGGAGATAAGGGCACTGTGGAATGGCGACGAGATGCCCCCGCCCCCGTCCGTCGAAGAGCAGGGACGTGTGATGCTCGACCATTTTATGATGGTATGCAAGCTGAAGGAGCCGAGGAAGGCTATTCCCTATTATCGTAAATTCGCAACGGGTTATACGAAACGCCATCCCGCAAGAAAGCTGGTCCATCTGGCACTTATGAGCGCAAAGACAAAGGATGACATTCTCCGGCTGATCAGCGAACACTATGGTATTGATACGACAGGAGCGGAGCTTGAAAAAAAGTCCTGATATGCTATCTTCACGGGCGGAAGGAAATAGTATGCAGTTTCCCGATGCGACAAAGATAACAAGCCACACGATAACGATAGTGCCGCGGTACCATGAGACCGACCAGGCAGGCGTGGTGCATCACTGCGTTTATCCGGTGTGGTTCGAGATGGGTCGGACGGAGCTGTTGCGGGCGAATGGGCTTGCGTACAAGGACCTCGAGGCTGCAGGCATCATGTTCGTGGTGGTTGAGCTTACAGTGAGATACCGGCGGCCGGCGAGATACGATGAGCCCATCAAGCTGACAACCATTTGCTCGAATGTCACGGCTGCGAAGGTCGAGCACAAATATACTCTGACAAATCCCGCCGAGAACGATGTTGTGCTTGCAGAGGGCTCGACGATACTTGCATGCGTGGACAGGGAAGGCAAGGTACGCAGGATGCCGGGATTCATGTATCCGGAATAATGGGGGTAACATATGAAAGAGAACACAAAGAAGGCTGTCGTGCTGCTTTCGGGAGGTCTGGATTCCGCGACGACGCTGGCGATAGCTCGGAACGAGGGCTTTGTATGTCACGCCCTCTCGTTCAGGTACGGCCAGCGGCATGCCAGAGAGATACAGGCTGCCAAGGAGATTGCCAAGGCACTGGGGGCCATGGAGCACAGGATAGTGAATATTGACCTGGGACAGCTTGGGGGCTCGGCACTTACGGACCGGAAGATCGACGTACCGAAGAACAGGAACGCAGCTGAGTCAGATATCCCGCCGACGTATGTGCCGGCACGCAACACGATATTCCTGAGTTATGCTCTGGCGTGGGCGGAGGTGCTGGGTTGCTTCGATATATTCATAGGCGTAAATGTGATGGACTATTCCGGCTATCCCGATTGTCGGGGCGAGTTCATCACGGCCTTTCAGAATATGGCCAACCTCGCGACCGCGGCAGCCGTAGAGGGCAAGGGCAAGTACGTGATACGTACGCCGATAATCGAGATGACGAAGGCGCAGATAATCCTGCGCGGGCGGCAGCTTGGAGTCGATTTCAGACTGACGCACAGCTGCTACGACCCGGACAGCCGCGGAAGGGCCTGCGGGAGGTGCGATTCATGCAGGCTGAGGCTGAAGGGCTTCGCGGAGGCCGGGCTTTCCGACCCAATTGAGTACGCATGATGAAGATATCCGAGATATTCTATTCGCTGCAGGGTGAGGGGCGGCTGGCGGGAGTGCCGAGCGTTTTTGTGAGAATCGCGGGCTGCCCGCTGCACTGCAGATGGTGCGATACGCCTTATGCAAAGACGACGGCGGAGGCACATGATTATGCCGTTGATCAAGTTGTTGCTGAGACGCTTGGTTACGGGTGTGACCACATTGTCATTACCGGCGGAGAGCCGATGCATTCGCCAGAGCTGAAGGAATTGACGGTGAAGCTCGCCTCGCCAGAGCGGCATATCACGATCGAGACTGCGGGACTTGTGTTCGTGCCGGGGCTTGAGTGTCAGCTGATGAGCATAAGTCCGAAGCTTTCCTCGAGCACGCCGGATGATCCAGGACTTGCCAGGGTCCACGAGAAGCTGCGGCTGAACATACCGGCGATTCGAGATCTCATGAGTCATTACGAATACCAGCTCAAGTTCGTGATAGACAGGCAGTCGGACCTTGACGAGATAAAGACGCTGCTCAGGCAGCTTCCTCGTACTCCGAGTGATAAGGTAATGCTCATGCCGCAGGCGCGGCTGCGAGAAGAGCTGGCGGACAAGTCTCCTCTGGTGGCGGAGATGTGCCGGAGTACAGGCTTTACCTTTTCGCACCGGCTGCAGGTGCTGCTTTGGAACGGCCAGCGCGGCAAGTAGTATCACACGATCACCCGCGATGAGAAAAAGCTTGCGGAAACTGCGTCTGAGCTTATGATATTCTGCGGCTCGCCCGGGTGGTGGAATTGGCAGACACGCTAGCTTGAGGGGCTAGTAGCCGCAAGGCTGTGCTGGTTCGAATCCAGTCCCGGGCATTCGGCAAGGCTCCCGGATCTCGGGGGCCTTTTTCATGCGCTACTCATTCCCGGTCGAGGTCATCGAGTGTCTATAGGTGAGCCCGAATCGCCTCATTTTCTTGTACAGGGTCGTGCGGCTGACATTCAGGGACCTGGCAGCCTGCGCGCGATTCCACTGGCTGGCCTGAAGTGCCTCCAGTATGAGCTTCCTTTCAGGCTCGGCCATCAGGTCCTTCAGGTCTCTGCCTCTCAGCCCCGGATGCATCGTGACAGATGCCAGAGCCTGCAGTCCGTCGGGCAGGTCCTCAGGCTGGATCTGGGAATCCTTGCCCAGAAGCACCGCACGTTCGATGACGTTCTCAAGCTCGCGGACGTTGCCGGGCCAATTATGGCGCTCAAGCAGCTCGAGTGCCGCTTTGCTGATGCCGGTCTTGTCTCGCCTGTGTCTGGCTGAATAGATGCGGAGAAAGTGCCTTGCCAGCAGCGCAACGTCACCGAGCCTCTCGGCCAGCGGCGGCAGCTCTATCTGAACGACGTTTATGCGGTAGTAGAGATCTTCGCGGAATCGCCCCTGGCGGACCTCCTCCGCGAGGTTCTTGTTGCTTGCGAGTAAAACCCGTGCATCGACCGTGATAGTCTGATTACTTCCCACGGGCTCGAATTGACGTTCCTGAAGCACCCTGAGGAGTTTGACCTGCAGTGCAGGCGAGGAGGTGCCTATCTCGTCAAGGAATATGGTGCCGCCATGGGCTGCAAGAAATTTGCCTTCCTTGTTGCTGACAGCGCCCGTGAATGAGCCGCGTACGTGGCCAAAGAGCTCGCTCTCGAGAAGCGATTCGGGCAGGGCTCCGCAACTGACCTCCACAAACGACTTGTCGTGCCGTGGGCTTTTCTGATGTATGGCTCGGGCCAGCATGCTTTTCCCTGTGCCGCTGGGGCCGGTCATCAGCACGGTGGTGTCGGTATCGGCCACCGACTCGATGAGGCTGAATATCCGGCCCATCCTGTAGTCCTGGCTGACCACATTCGAGAGTCTGTATCGCTGCTCGAGTTCGCTCCTGAGACTGATATTCTCCTGTGCCAGCGAGTGCTGTTTCAGGGCCCTCTCGACGGCAAGCCGCAGCTCGTCGTCGATTATCGGCTTGGTAAGGTAGTCGTAGGCTCCAAGCTTTATGGCCTGGACGGCGCTTTCGATGCTGCCATATCCTGTGACCAGTATTACGGCTGTTTCGGGGTGCTGTTTTTTTATCTCGGTCAGCAGCTCCATCCCGCTGCCGTCGGGGAGGTTCACGTCGGTGACGACCAGGGAGTATCTCTGGCTGTGCAGGGCCTCGGCTGCCTCCTGTCCCGAGCCGACCCCCTCGGGGTTATAGCCCTCTGCCTCGAGGAACTCGATGAGTGAGTCGAGGATTACCTTGTCATCATCTACTATGAGGATGTTCTTTTTGTCGTTCGGCACGGGTTGCTCGAAGTTCTGCTATCTCAACAGTTGACATTGTAACGAAAGCGAGGCGGACTGTCAACTTGAGTGTCTCATAAACAGAACATACTGTACACATCTCGAGGGTGTTCAGCCTGATTGACACGGCACCAGCGCAATGATACGATGGTCGGAATGATGGGAACTACACGCCCCAAGATAGTCTCATTCCTGCTGGTGGTTATGTTGTGCGGGTGTTCGACGCCGCCGGAAGCGCCGTCGCCTGCGGAGGGGGTGAAACTCAGAGACCTGGCACCTGCGGATGCCGCCCGGCAGGGGCTGGTCCTGCCGCCTGCCATAAGCCTTCGGGCGACGACGTATGCCATTCCCGCAGCACGATACGAACGCATTGCGCGCATCATTGTCGCCACACTTGATACCGGTCCGGGCATACTGACTGATGCACGAGATTTTCGCGAGAACGGCTTCATTGCAGCAGCCGGCGGCATGGCCGACGTCCGCCCGCTGGATGAAGCACTCGCAAAGGCCCAGGCAACGGCACTGAGCAACAATTACTACATGGTGTTCGACGAAAAAGATAACGATGCAGCTGTCTCCGCGGTACGCGAGATTCGCCGTATTGAGTATGTGAGCGGAGGGCAGCGCGATACTATGACCCTCAGGCCCGGGCAACTCGGTCTGCGCATCGTGGCCAGACGATTCAGCAGGCGGTCGAGCGTCTTTCGACTCACAGTCCAGCCAATATGGAAGGCCGCGGAAGATGCAACATTCGTGGAGCGAAGTACGGGTATCAGTAGAAACATAGTATTCGACAGAGCCGGCATTGACACGCGGATGCAGGCGGGCGACATGGTCCTTATCGCGCCATCCGGGGCTTCACACGAAGGCACCACCCTTGCCGACGCTCTGATGACAATTACGGATGCCAGAGGCGAAATGAAGATAGTGACTGTAGTGACGTGCACGGGGTTGAGTCAGTGACACAGCAGGAAATGCCGGTTCAGCTGGCTCTGACACGATGCCATGATTATGAGCCTGGGCGGCTTCGTACGGCTCTCATCGAGAACCTCGGATTGCTGGGGGGGCTGGAAGCATTCGTCAAGGTCGGCGAATCAGTTATGATAAAGCCGAATTTCATCGCGCCCAAACCGCGCGTACAGCCCGCACAGACCGACCCGGAGATGATAGTACAGCTTGCCATCCTCCTGAAGGAAGCAGGTGCAAGGCCCTTCGTCGCAGATTCGCCGGCGTGGGGCACCGTCGCCGATTGTGTACAGGCTCTAGATCTGGCTGACCCACTCAAAAAGATCGGTGTTCCCTTCAGGCAGCTCGGCAGGCCCACCTGGATGAGAGTTCAGCCTTCGAACGCAAGAGTCGGTATAAGCTCGGTGGCTCTTGAAGCCGACAAAATCATAAATCTGCCGAAGCTCAAAGCCCATGCACAGCTTGGCGCAACAATAGCGGTCAAGAATATGTTCGGATGTGTCAGCGGCAAGGCCAAGCCATTTTATCATTTCACGCGCGGCAGCAGCGAACGGAGCTTCTGCAAATTTCTTCTTGGCGTATATGAATCGGTCAGGCCGGCCCTGAATATCATTGACGGCATAACAGCAATGGAGGGTCGAGGCCCTATCAATGGAACGGCACATGATGTAGGCGTAATCGTGACATCAGAGGACCCCTTTGCGTGCGAGATGGTCTGTTCCGATATCATCGGCATGGAATATCAGAATCTGCCCATACTCCGGACAGCCATGGAGCTCGGCCTCTGTCCGTTCGGGCGTGAGGGTATTGCCGTCCTCGGCACATCGCCGGATGAATGTGTCTGCCACAGCTTCGTCCATCCTGCGCGGATACCGATCAAGTTCGGGTTCGGACGGGTTTGCGCAAGTATCGGCAAGCAGGTCGTCAGGCTCACCGCGGGTGGCATAAAGCGATTGCGGCCAGGCCCTTCGCCACAAGCACGTTGACATGACCTGCCGAAACAGGTACTATTAAGGCTCAAATGCAGTCCCAGCCCAGAAAAATCACCATACTCGGTATAGAGACAAGCTGCGATGAGACCGCCGCTGCCATCGTCACTGACGGCAAGGTCATTCGCTCATCAGTTGTGGCGTCTCAGGCCCATCTTCACAGCGAATACGGCGGCGTAGTGCCTGAAATAGCATCAAGAGCACACATCGAGAACCTCTATCCAGTGCTCTCAAAGGCTCTTTCGCAGGCAGGTGTCACGAAGGATGATATAGACGCGATCGCCGTTGCGAACCAGCCCGGTTTGACCATCGCCCTGATAGTCGGTGTCACGGCTGCCAAGGCGCTGGCGTTTTTCTGGAATAAGCCGCTTATCGCCGTCAATCACGTGCACGCGCATCTTCAGGCTGCGATGCTTCAGGCGGAAAATCTGGAGCTTCCGGCGGTGGCGCTGGCGGTCTCGGGCGGCCACACATGCCTTTATGACTGCGAATCGCCCCTGGAACTGAAGCTGCTCGGAACGACTACCGACGATGCAGCCGGAGAGGCATTTGACAAGGTGGCCTCGATACTCAAGCTTGGCTATCCGGGCGGGCCGGTCATAGAGAGAGCTGCAAGAGCAGGTAACCCAAGGGCTATTGACTTCCCGCGAACGATGCTGGGGCCCGATTCGCTCGACTTCTCTTTCAGCGGGATAAAGACGGCTGTCCTGTATCACTGCCGGGGGCAGGATATGCTGGGCGAGGACAGGGTGGCATCCATGTCTGGGCAGGAAATCGCAGACATTGCCGCCTCGTTTCAGGCAGCTGTCATCGATGTTCTCGTAAAGAAGACATTGCGCGCAGCCGAGCAAGTCAGGGCGAAAACAGTACTCCTTGGCGGGGGTGTGGCTGCAAATTCAGCTCTGCGTGAAACGCTTGAAAAGGTGTGCGGTGAAAAGAGATACAGGCTGCTTGTTGCACCTAAGAGCCTTTGCACAGATAATGCTGTGATGATAGCATCTCTGGCGTGGCATAAATACAGGGCCGGGGTCTTTGCGGACCTTGCCCTTGAGCCAAAGGCCTCAGCCTGAGCAGATGTCAGGAGTTGTGGAACTATGAATGCCGAAGACCTGCGGAAACTTCTTGAGAAAGTCAGGGCCGGCGGTCTGGCCATCGACCAGGCTATCGAAGAGCTTCGTCACATGCCTTTTGAGGACTTGGGCTTCGCGAACATCGACCATCACCGTCATATACGCTGTGGCTTTCCGGAGGTGATATACTGCCCCGGCAAGACTACCGAGCAGGTAGTGACGATATTCGCATCCCTGGCGAAGCGCGGCAACAATGTGCTGGCGACGCGGGCGGGAGAGGACATCTACAAGGCGGTGGCAGCCTCGGCAGACTACAAGGACCTTGTCTATGACAAGACCGCACGCGCGATAGTCCTCGATCAGCAGAAGCTTGAAAAAACAGAGGGTTTTATTGCCGTTGTCACGGCAGGCACAGCCGACCTGCCTATCGCGGCAGAGGCGAGGGTCACCGCTGAGACGATGGGGCAGCGAGTGGAGATGATATCGGATGTGGGAGTCGCGGGTTTGCACAGGCTTCTCGGCCGCACGGAGCTTCTGCAGAAAGCCAATGTTATTGTAGTCGTCGCAGGTATGGAAGGTGCCCTGGCGAGCGTGGTCGGAGGTCTGGTCAGCGCGCCGGTCATCGCCGTGCCGACAAGCATCGGATATGGCGCAAGCCTGGGCGGCATCGCTGCCCTGCTGACAATGCTCAATAGCTGCGCATCTGGCGTCACTGTCGTGAACATTGACAACGGTTTCTCGGCAGGGTTCACCGCGAGCCTCATAAACAGCAGAATAGAAAACGCCAACAGGTCGTGAATGTATGCAGATTGTCACTGAAATCCCGCGACTCAAGCCTCGCAAGAGAAACGCCCATAAGGGCGACTTCGGCAAGGTCTGTATTATAGCAGGCAGCCTCGGGATGAGTGGCGCTGCGGCGATAGCCGCCAGGTCCGCGCTGCGCGGCGGAGCGGGACTGGTCAGAGTGGCAGTGCCGTGGAGCATTCTGCCAATTGTCGCAGGCATCGAACCCTGCTGCACGACTACCGGACTCGATGAAGATGATGAGGGCAGGATCGCCGCTTCAGCGGTGGTCAGCGTGCTCGAAGCTGCTGCACATAATGATGCTGTCGCTGTGGGACCGGGCACAGCCGTGGGGCCGGGATGCAAGGCTGTCATTCAGGCCCTCATCTCGCGCCCCGGGCTTCAGGTCGTCATGGATGCCGACGGGCTCAACAATCTGGCTGCCATCACAGACTGGCCGAGTGCCGTCAAAGCCTCTCTTATACTTACCCCTCATCCAGGCGAGATGTCGCGGCTCTGGCGAAGCGTTTTCCGGCAGCGGTCGCCGACAGACCGGACTACCCTGGCGCACAACTTCGCCGCCAGGACTTCCACTGTCGTCGTCCTTAAAGGCCACCATACCATCGTCGCAGACGCGAAGAGGGTATATGTCAACACTACGGGCAACCCCGGCATGGCAACTGGAGGTTCGGGCGATGTCTTGACGGGGGTCATTGTAGCTCTGGTCGGACAGGGGCTTGACATCTTCGATGCAGCCGTTCTTGGCGCATACGTTCACGGCCTTGCAGGCGATATCGCTGCCGGTGACCTCGGCGAAGTGAGTATGATAGCAACAGATATAGTTGAAGCATTGCCCAAAGCTTTCATGACTCTGGAAAAATGACTTCTTCCAGCAAAAGAATCCCTCTGGTTGGAATCCTCGGCGGAATGGGCTCGGGCAAGAGTACCGTTGCACGGCTCTTTGGCAAGCGTGGTTGTGCCGTCATAGACGCAGACGCGATAGCGCACGAGGTGCTGGAGACACCCCATGTGAAAAGCATACTTGAGTGCAAACTCGGCGGTTCAGTACTCACTGCCGACGGCAAGGTCGACCGCAAGGCTGTAGCAGATATCGTCTTCAACGATGCTGAAAAGCTCGCCTTTCTCAACAGCATCATTCATCCAAGGACCCTGCAAATAGTGGATGAGGCTGTCGCTTCTATCAGAAAACAGGGGCAGGCTAAGGCAATCGTGATAGATGCCCCGCTGCTCGTGGAGGCTGGCTGGCACACGCGATGCGACTATCTGGTCTTTGTGGATTGTGATAAAGACAATAGGCTGCAGCGACTCCATCACAGGTCTGGTCTGGACAAAGAACAGCTCGAAACCAGAGAAAATTTCCAGATTTCGCTGGACAAGAAGGCCATACTTGCCTATTATACTATCAATAACAATTCTGACTCGTCAGCACTCGAGAGTCAGGTGGGCTGTGTTTTCTCCAGGATTACAGGGGTAGAATAAACTCAGCTGGTCTGTTTTCTCCGTTGTTCGTTGTACAATTAAGAGTTCTTGCGGCTGCGCAAATAACAAATCCGATTTTGACCCCCGATACCGGTTTCCCCTTCAACGCTTGTCGGGGCACTACATTTTTTCCAGGAGTAAGGTTATATGGCTGAGGCTGGTACAAATACTGCCGAAGACAGAAACTCAAAGAGACGAAAAGGCAAGAGACGGCACTCCGAAGACCCTCGATCGCAAACCACCCAGGCTGTGCGGGCAAACGGCGATTCAGAAGATGAGCAGTTCAACAAGGGTGAAGCCAATTCAGCGCAGGATGTCGCTGACGAAGAGCCTACGCCGGCTACCCCGGCCACAGCCAAGACCGGCGGCAAGGACGAGTCGATCCACGCCAAATATGAACGCGTGAAGAAAGGTAACCTATACCTGAAGGACCTGCAGAACCTCAGCGTCGCAGAGCTTCATACTATCGCGAAGAACGAGGGTGTCACCGAGTATATCGCCCTCAAGAAGCAGGAGCTCATCTTCAAGATACTCAAAGAGCGCATCCGCCAGAACGGCCTTATGTACGGGGAAGGTGTACTTGAAGTTCTGCCCGACGGATTCGGCTTCCTCCGCAACACCAAGTACAACTATCTGTCATCCCCTGCCGATATCTATGTCTCACCTTCACAGATAAGGCGCTTCGGCCTGCGGAGCGGCAACATAGTCCAGGGCCAGGTCAGGCCACCTAAGGAGTCAGAGAAATACTTCGCCCTCCTCCGTGTCGAGGCCATCAACTACGAAGAGCCTGAGAAGCTCACTGAGAAGGTCGTCTTCAGTGACTTGACGCCCCTGCACCCCGAGGAGAGGATAATTCTTGAGACTACGCAGCAGGAGCTCAGCACCCGCGTCATCGACCTGGTCACACCGGTCGGCAAAGGCCAGCGAGGCCTTATCGTCGCCCCGCCGAGAACGGGCAAGACCGTCCTGCTCCAGAAGATAGCCAACGCCGTCAGCACCAACTTCCCCGAGATAAAGCTCATCGTGCTCCTCATCGACGAGCGCCCGGAAGAAGTCACCGAGATGGAGCGCAAGTGCGCCCCGGATGTCGAAGTTGTAAGCTCAACGTTCGATGAACCTTGCGAGCGCCACGCGCAAGTTGCGGAGATGGTCATAGAGAAAGCCAAGAGAATGGTGGAATACGGTCACGACGTGGTCATACTTCTCGACTCGCTGACGCGGCTGGCTCGCGCATATAACACCCTCACCCCTCACTCAGGCAAGATACTCACCGGCGGCGTTGATGCCGGCGCGATGCAGATGCCCAAGAAGTTCTTCGGCGCGGCACGCAATGTTGAACACGGCGGATCGCTCTCGATATTCGCGACATGCCTCATCGATACTGGCTCAAAGATGGATGAGGTCATATTCGAAGAGTTCAAGGCTACCGGCAACATGGAGCTTCATCTTGACCGCAGGCTCGTCGAACGTCGCGTTTATCCGTCCATCGACATCGGCCGAAGCGGCACAAGACGCGAAGAGCTGCTTGTCGACCCCAAGGAACTCGAGCTTACGTACAGGCTCAGGAAAGTCCTCGCGGATATGAACCCCATCGAGGCCGTTGAGCTCCTTAAGAACCGTCTGGCCAAGACGCGGACGAATGCCGAATTCCTGATGACGATGAGCCTCGATTGACACAGCGCAGGCTCTGCCTGCGAGTTTGTTTGACAGAAGTCGCTGATTCTGATACAGAAGGCATCGGGCCTGAGAGGTCCGGTGCCTTTTTTGCTGGCATCTGTATCTACATGGGCGCTGGTCGGATTGCTTTGGGACATCCGCAGCATGCAGAAACGCTTCGTGCTCCACATCGTATTCCTTTTCGCAGCAGCCATGATACTGTCAGGCATGCTCTGGACCTCTGCGCTCCTGCTTCGTCCCGATATGTCCGCACCAGTGCCAACATACACCCAGGAGCAGCTCACAGCCGCCCAGGAGCTGCGTGATATCGAGCTCGACCCCAATCATCCGATCCAGATCCAGGTTGATGTGGATTACTCCAAAGGCGAGAGGGCCTCATGGTATCCAAAAAACGAATCACCCGTACTCGCGGAACTGGTGGCAGAGGGCAAACTCCCTCCTCTCCTCGAGCGCCTTGGAGAGAAGACAGACGGCAAGTGGGTCTGCGAGCCATGCGTGATGAAGGGCGTTGACGGTATCGGCAACTATGGCGGCACTTGGCGGAGAATACTCTCGACCACGAGCTGGATGAAATGGATAACATATCGCGGCTCGAACGCCGGGCTTGTCCGCTTCTCGCCTCAGGGCATGCCGATAGTTCCTCACCTTGCCAAGAGCTACACCATCTCAGATGATAACACGGAGTTCACCTTCTACCTGCGCCGCGGTGTGAAGTGGTCGGATGGCGTACCCTTCACCGCCGACGACATAGTCTACTGGTACCAGTACGAGTGCCTCGACCCGGACATCATGGCTTCGCCCCCCAAGTACATGAAGGTCCGCGGCAGATATGGCAGGGTCGTCAGAATCGATGATTATTGCGTCAAGTTCGTGTTCCCCGAACCCTACGGCCTCTTCATACAGCGGATGGGCCAGTTCAGCTTCGAGATGACCAACTCGCCCGAGCACTATCTGAAGAAATACCATCCCAACCATCCGAATCGCGACGATGACCTGATCAACCGTCGGATGCAGGCGATGAAACTGCCCAGCCGCTCCGCCGTCTACAAGAATGTCAAGGATTACCTCAACTCCGAACACCCGCATATGTGGCCCTGGATCTACAGGACATACACTGCCAATCCGCCGTGGGATGTCGTCCGCAACCCGTATTACTGGGTCGTCGACACGCAGGGCAATCAGCTTCCATATCTGGACCGCATACTCTTCGAGCTCAAGGAAGGCGATATGTATAAGATCGCCCTCTCGAAGGGCGAGGCCTCGATGCAGTGGGAGTATAATCTCTATGCCGACTACACATTGCTGATGACCCAACGCGAGAAGTACGACTACGAGGTCTATCACTGGTGGAGCGGAGAGAGCACATACGTCATATATCCGAATCTGAATCTGCGCGTCGAGCCGGACAGGCCTGAAACAAAGGCCAAGGCCGAGCTTATCAACAATAAGCTCTTTCGCCGCGCTCTTTCCCTCGCGCTGAATCGCCAGCGGATCATCGATGCCGTGTATAACGGCCTGGGCAGGCCATGCCAGAATATGCCTGAACCATCAAGCATATTCTACGACCCCGAAGCCTTCACAGAATACACTGAGTACGACCCGGACAAGGCAAGTGAGCTGCTCGACAAGATAGGCCTGACGAAAAGAGACCGGGAAGGCTACCGCACTTTCCCTGATGGCTCTCGAATGACATTCTTCCACAACACCGGCAGTGTAACAAACGTCGGCATAAGTCAGTTTGTTGTGGACGACTGGGGCAAAGTTGGCCTGCGAGTGCTCATTCGCGGACAGGGTGGCTCGCTCTTCGAGACCGAGTTCAAAGCCCTCCGCCACGAGTTGGATTGGTGGAGCGGCAACGGCAGCTTCCCCATGCTCGACCCCGACCCGTTCGTTCCGACCGGTCGCGCTCAGTACGCTTACGGCTTTGGACAGTGGAATTTCCGCGGCGGCCTGTACGGCGACCCTAATGTGAAACGCTTGCCTGGCGCGATTGAGCCGCCTGAGGGCCATCCGCTCCGCAAGGCGATGGAGATATATGACCGCGCTGTTGCCGAGGGAGACCCCAATCGTCAGAAGGCCATCTTCTCAGAGGCCATCAAGATGGCTGCAGAGAATGTATGGTCGATGAACATCGCTACTGCTCCTCCTCAGCTTGTAATTGTCAAGAACGGATTCCGCAATGTCCCCAGGAAGGCCATCCATACCTTCCATCTCCAATCTCCCGGCAATGCCGGCCTGGAGACATACTTCTGGGACAAGGAGCTTGCCACGGATTCTGATGCCGTCGTTGCCCAGATCAAGCAGTCTATTATCACCCCGACGCTGCCATCCGATTTCTCATCCGTCGAGGCAGACGTTAAGACGACTGCCGGGGCTCGGCTGGCCTCAATCATCAAGTGGAGCATAACTGCCATCTTCATTCTCTTCGTCCTGCTTGTAGCCATCAAGCATCCTTACGTCGGGCGCCGTCTGCTAATCATGGTTCCCACGCTCATCATCATCTCGATCATTTCATTCGCCGTCATTCAACTGCCGCCCGGCGATTATGTCACCACCCGCATCATGGAGCTTGAATCCATGGGTGACCAGGTTGGCCAGCAGGAAATAGAGGACCTGCGGAACATGTTCTACCTGAAGGACCCGATGTACGTCCGCTATCTGAAATGGATGGGCCTGAAATGGTTCAGCACATTTGAAGAAAAGGACAAAGGACTCCTCCAGGGTTACATGGGCCGCTCCATGGCCACCAGCAAAATAGTCAACGATATCGTCGGTGACCGCATCCTGCTTACTGTGCTCATTTCATTCGGTACAATCGTTTTCACCTGGATAACCGCCATCCCGATAGGCATCTATTCCGCCGTCCGCCAGTACTCCATCACTGACTACGTATTCACGTTCTTCGGCTTTATCGGCATGTGTGTGCCGTCATTCCTTCTTGCGCTCATACTCATGGTGCTCTCGGGCGTCTCGGGTCTTTTCTCTCCCGAGTTCGCCTCCGAGCCTGGCTGGAGCTGGCCCAAGGTTATAGATCTTCTGAAGCACATCTGGCTGCCGGTCGTCGTCCTTGGCGTCGGGGGCACCGCAGGCATGATACGTGTCATGCGCGCCAATCTGCTTGACGAGCTGAAGAAGCCCTATGTCACCACCGCACGTGCCAAGGGCGTGCGCCCGATGAAGCTGCTCTTCAAATACCCCGTCAGGCTCGCACTTAACCCGTTCATCTCCGGCATAGGCGGACTATTCCCCGCGCTTGTCTCCGGCGGCGCTATTGTCGCAATGGTTCTAAGCCTGCCGACGGTCGGCCCTCTGATGCTCGAAGCGCTTCTAAATGAAGACATGTATCTGGCTGGTTCGATGCTTATGGTCCTGAGCCTGCTGGGCGTCGTCGGCACGCTTATCAGCGACCTGCTGCTTCTCTGGGTTGACCCGCGCATCCGTTTCGAAGGGGCTGCATCATGACATCAAATGCCCCTGAAGCAAAAAAGAGCATCCTGTATGCTACACAGTGGCAGCTGATCCGCCGGGCATTCTCAAAACATAAGCTTGCTGTTGCTTCACTGTATTTCCTGATCATCATGTATCTTGTAGCCATCTTCGCGGAGTTTGTCGCTCCATACCCCAAGAGATGGCAGGAGCTCGGCCATATCTATGCTCCGCCGCAGCTTGTGCGGTTCAGTCCGGGTAGGGGTCTGTATGTCTATGCTGTAAAGCAGCACATCGATCCCATAACTTTCCGCAAGACATATCGCCAGGACCCCTGCGACGTCATCCCGCTGGGCTTTTTTGTCAGAGGCGAACCCTACAAGCTCTGGGGACTTATCCCGTGGGATCGCCACCTCTTCGGTGTTAATCTCGCCCGATACCACAAGACTCATGCGGATGGTGATTCGGTTCCGACATTCTATCTCCTTGGCGCCGACATGTACGGTCACGACCTTTACAGCCGTATTATCTACGGCTCGCGTATCTCACTTTCCGTCGGCGTGATCGGCATACTCATAACATTTGTGCTTGGCCTCATTGTCGGCGGTATCTCAGGCTATGTCGGCGGAGGTCTTGACAATTTCATCCAGCGATCCATCGAGATAATCAACGCCTTCCCCAAGCTGCCTCTCTGGCTGGCGTTTGCTGCCATCATGCCCCCGGAATGGTCGCCGCTGGCCGTCTATTTTGGCATAACTGTCGTGCTCAGCCTGCTCGGCTGGACGGGCCTGGCCCGCGTCGTCCGTGGCAAGATACTCTCGCTTCGCGAGGAAGATTACGCCGTCGCCGCCAGGCTCCTCGGCGCCAGCCACGCCCGCATACTATTCATACATCTGTTGCCCGGTTTCACAAGCCATATCATCGTTACCGTCACGTTATCAGTACCCGGTATGATACTCGGCGAGACCAGCCTCAGCTTCCTCGGCCTCGGACTACGTCCGCCGATAGTGAGCTGGGGCGTATTGCTGAAGGACTGCATGAATCTCGAAGCCGTCCAGAGCTACCCCTGGCTGCTGATGCCGGTAGTGTTCATTGTGGTAGCTGTGCTCTGCTTCAATTTCCTGGGTGACGGCCTGCGCGACGCAGCCGACCCGTATTCCTCGAGGTAATGGTGTCAGTAGATGGTCAGCACATATTGAAGGTAGAAGACCTGAAGGTGCACTTCTTCACCGATGATGGCATTCTGCCTGCCGTCGATGGTGTGACATTCCAGGTCCCGCGAAAGAAGGTATTGGCCCTTGTCGGTGAGAGCGGCTGTGGCAAGAGCGTCACGGCCTACGCCATCCTTCGCCTCATCCAGAAGCCAGGACGCATCGCAGGCGGATCAGTAACCCTTTTCCCGAAAGACGCTGAACCGATCGATATCACAGCCCTCGGCGAAAAGGATGACCGGCTCTTTCATCTCCGCGGCGGCCTCATAAGCATGATATTCCAGGAACCAATGACCGCCCTTTCACCTGTCCATACCGTCGGTAACCAGATATGCGAGGCGATCCTGCTCCACCAGGATGTCACCGAAAAAGATGCTCGCAGTATCGCCGCGAAGATGCTTGCCAAGGTTGGCATACCCGGCCCGGAGACCCGCCTCGACCAGTATCCCCATGAGCTCTCCGGCGGCATGCGCCAGCGAGTCGTCATCGCAATGGCTCTCGTCTGCAACCCCATGCTCCTCATCGCCGATGAGCCGACAACCGCACTCGATGTCACCATCCAGGCCCAGATACTGAAACTTATCAAGGATCTGCAGAAGGACCTGGGTACAAGTGTTCTGCTCATCACCCACGATATCGGCGTGGTGGCACAGACCGCCGACGAGGTCGCCGTTATGTATCTTGGCCGTGTCGTTGAACAGTCCGACGTCCGTACAGTACTGAAACATCCGAAACACCCTTACACGGTCGGCCTCCTCAGATCGCTGCCCGGCCTTGCCGAAAAGAACCAGCGGCTGCGATCCATAGAAGGCGCCGTTCCGTCGCTGCTCGAAATACCGTCGGGCTGTCCCTTCCATCCTCGCTGCCCATGGTTCATGCCAGGCCAGTGTGACGTTGGCGAGCCACCAGTGCTGCGTAACCTTACCCCCAGCCATAGTGTCGCATGTGTCCGCGCTGAGGAGGTGAGAATATGATAGCACGCCAGCCGCTCCTGACAGTCCGCAATCTTTGCAAGTATTTCCCGATCAAGAGCAAGGGCTTCTTCAAGAAGACCGTGGCCATGGTCCATGCCGTTGACGATGTCAGCTTTGACCTCCTGCCCGGCGAGACGCTCGGCCTTGTGGGCGAAAGCGGCTGCGGCAAGACCACCCTTTCCCGCTCCATTCTCCGCGCCATCAAGCCCACAAGCGGCAGGGCTGTTCTCCACGTGGACGGGCAGACCTATGAGCTGGCATCCATGCCCAGCCGCAGTATCAAGCCGCTTCGACGCAAGATGCAGATGATATTCCAGGACCCCTTCAGCTCGCTTAATCCACGGATGACCGTCGGTGACATCGTCGGAGAGCCGCTCAAGATACACGGTCTGGCAAATGCCGGCCAGCGCAAGGATATCGTCGCCGACATGCTCAAAAAAGTCGGCATGAATCCCGACCAGATGAACCGCTACCCTCACGCATTCAGCGGAGGTCAGCGCCAGCGTATTGGCATCGCACGGGCTCTCGTCATGCATCCGGCCTTCGTCGTCGCCGACGAAGCCGTGTCGGCCCTCGACGTCTCCGTCCAGGCACAGGTGCTCAATCTCTTGAAGGACCTTCAGGGGGAGCTCAACCTCACATATATCTTCGTTGCCCACAACCTGAGCGTCATCCGCCACATCTGCGACCGTGCAGCCGTCATGTACGCCGGACGCATCGTTGAGCTAGCCCCGACCGAAGAGATATTCAACAACCCCAAACACCCCTACACGAAGGGTCTCATCTCCGCAGCCCCCAGCGCCGATCCCGATGTGAAGCTGGATTTCAAGATGACAGGTGAGGTCGCCGACCCGGCACGGCTGCCCGCGGGCTGCGCCTTCCACCCCCGCTGCTATGCCTGCACAGACGCCTGCCGACACCACCGGCCGGAACTCACGCAACTCGGCGACACCGAGCGTTACGTTGCCTGTCACCTCTTCTCCGGCATCCTCTAGCCGCCGCTCGCCAACTGCCGACCGCCCTCTTCATTCTGTCTTCTGTATTCTGACTTCTATCTTCTCTCTTCTCTGATCACTGACCACCGACCACTGACTACTTCTTCTCCTATCTCGCGAACGGATGTTCGCTGCTCGCCGTCCCGCAATAAATGCAGATAGCCCGATTGCGCCCCATTGGTCTGCCGCAGTTCGGACACGGTGACGGCGGCTCCTTGGCCACCTTTCCATCCAGCCTCCCGTCCTTCAGGTCTATCTCCTGCACGCGACGGATAAGCTCATCATCCGTATAACCGTGCTTCTCCTTCAGGATGCCCCACAGCGCCTCCGTTATCATCAACAGCTTCTCAATATCAAGCTGGAGATACATGATATCCGAGCGGCTCACCTCAGCACGGTCTCTGGCCCGTTGAGCAGCTGCCTCCGCCAGATTATGCTGGAACTCCTCGCTATAGTACTCGTTTGACAGACCATCGAACAACATACAGCCTCCTTTGCGCGACGAATACAGCCTCAGCCATACCCGGCCGCCGCGGCCTCTTTCATATCACCTGTTCTTCTTTCCACTACCGCAAACCGATAGCGGCAAGTCTATCATCACGCCCACAGGCGTCAATCCAAATCCTCAGGTCCGCAGAGGTCTGGCAACCTGTAAAAAAGGCGTTGACTTCTGGTGGTGCTGGCCGCAGAATGTTTATATACAAGTAAGGGGATGCTTATGTCGTTGGGGTCATTCTTCAGGGTGGAAGAGCACGGCGGCACCATCAGCCGCGAAATAATCGGCGGCGCAAGCACTTTCATGGCGCTCAGCTACATCATCTTCGTCCAGCCCGCCGTCCTGAGCAGCTGCCCGACCGGCGGCATGGACAAATCAGCCGTCATGTTCGCCACCTGCCTGGCCTCGGGCCTCGCCTGCATACTAATGGGACTCTGGGCCAATCTGCCCGTCGCTCTCGCCCCTGCCATGGGCCACAATTTCTTCTTCGCATTCACCGTCTGCGGCATCGCAGGCGTAGGCGCCTTCGGTCTCACATGGCAGGAAGCCCTGGCTGCCAACTTCATCGCAGGTTTCCTGTTCTTCCTGCTTTCGTTTGCGGGCCTCCGCGCCGCCGTCATGCACGCCATCCCCGACAGCCTCAAATTCGGCATCGCAGCCGGCATTGGATTGCTCATCGCCTTCATCGGCCTCGAATGGGCCGGCATCATCGTCGCTCATCCCGCCAAGTACGTCGCGCTTGGCAACCTCATGAATCCCGTCACGCTGCTCAGTCTCTTCGGCCTCCTCGTCATCGGCGTCCTCCTGGCCTTCCGCTTTCATGGCGCCATCCTAGTCGGCATGCTTGTCACTGCATTCGCCGGTTACTTCGCCACCGCCGTCTGGGGACATCGCTGGGGATATGGCCTCGTCATCGGCATCGAATCTCCCTCGTTCCCCAATGTCGGAGCAACGTTTGGCAAGTTCCTCTCCGGCTTCGGCCCTCTCTTCGGTAAGGGCTGGTCAACGGTGGCACTGATTGTTTTCACATTCCTCCTGCTCGATTTCTTTGACACCATAGGCACCCTCGTGGGCCTCGGTGAACGCGCGGGATTGATGAAGGACGGTACCCTCCCGCGCGCAAGACAGGCCCTTATGACCGATGCCCTTGCCACTATGGGCGGCACCGTCGCAGGCACAAGCACCATCACAAGCTACATTGAATCCAGCGCCGGCATCGCCGCGGGCGCACGCACCGGCTTGGCCTCAGTTGTCACCGGCATCCTGCTTCTTCTCTCCATCGCCGCATATCCCCTCGTTGAAGTGATCGGCGCTGCCGTGGTCGTATCGCCGACTGAGCTCGGCGGCCTCGAAGGTGCCTCGTTCACCTGCTACCCTGTCATCGCGCCTGTGCTTATAGTCATAGGATGCTACATGCTCCCCGTCGTCCGGAGGATC
>Ga0209164_1001613_pt1 | contig 27852 bp, 20 predicted proteins | sample MTBNYHSulfiMetaG_FD_187458 | JGI IMG/M metagenome (GOLD analysis project Ga0209164, IMG submission 187458) | Enrichment culture microbial communities from rom New York Harbor, USA that are MTBE-degrading - MTBE-NYH (New York Harbor Sulfidogenic)... | ecosystem: Environmental > Aquatic > Marine >... | reverse complement strand
CCTGCTTAGTCCTTGTGGGCTTAATTCGTATGGCTTGTGTTTGGCTAACTGATAAAATTCCTTGGGTAAGTGATAGAACGTATGCATCGGGTGTCTCCTTGGTTTGGTTTATCACCTCTAAGGATGATCCCGATGCGCCTTTTTGTCCAGTCACATCGTCTCACATGTTTCTGAACTTATTCAGAAAGATATGAGATAAATCTATATCTCAATTATTCTTTTTTTCCAGGCAGTAAAAATCCCACTCCAAGCAGATAATCAATGATCCGTTGTGCGTTCTCTTCGGGAGGACAATCAACAGCCTCGAGATGCAGTTCGGGTTCTACGGGCGCTTCGTAGGGATCGTCGATCCCCGTGAAGTGCTTGATCTTGCCTGCCCGGGCCAGGGCATAAAACCCTTTGGTGTCGCGCTGCTCGCATACCTCAAGCGGTGTATCCACGAAGATTTCGATGAAATTCCCCTCTCTGAACATTTTTCGGGCTTCCTGGCGCGCTTGGCGGTAAGGGCTGATCGCCGCAGTGATCACCGTCCCATTATGTTTGACAATCTCGCTGGCGACAAAGCCGATTCGAAGGATGTTCGTGTCGCGATCCTTGCGGTTAAAGCCCAGCCCTTTGGATAAATGGGTGCGGATCACATCACCGTCAAGCACGGTCGCCAATCGCCCGTACTCTCGAAGGCGATCCACAAGGTGCTGGGAGATGGTGGTTTTTCCTGCCCCGCTCAAGCCGGTGAACCACAAGCAAAATCCTTGCTTGAAGCGGGGAGGAAAAGCTTCCAAAAGAATTTGCGCGGTTTCCGGGCGGGTGAACCACGCCGGAAGCGGAATTCCCTTGTTCAGATACTCATCGCGCACCTTGGTGCCGGAAATGGCTTCGATATTCCTGCCATCAGGCACTTTGGATGCGAATTCATAGCGCTGTTCAGTTTTGAGATAAACCATCTGCTCAAAGGGGATCATTTTGACGCCGATCTCATCTTCGACGGATGTAAGCATTTCCTGGGCTTCGTAAGGCCCGTAAAATGGTTTCCCCATACTGTCATTTCCAGGGCTGGCATGGTCTCGCCCGACGATGAAGTGATTGGCGCCGTAATTGCGGCGGATAACGGCATGCCAAACGGCTTCGCGCGGACCGCCCATGCGCATGGCGAGTGGTAGTAGGGATAATAGGGTCTGATTGTCATAATATTTATCCACTAGGGTTTTATAAATGTGTACACGGGTGAAATGGTCCACGTCGCCATGGTTGGTCAATCCGACGACTGGATGAATAAGCAGGCTGCCGCCAACTTGTCGCGCAGCATGTTTGGTGAGTTCTTCGTGCACGCGGTGCATGGGATTGCGGGTCTGGAAAGCCACCACATTTGGACTGCCCATTTGTTCGAGGCGCAAGCGTGTCTGTTGAGGTGTCAACCTCAGTTCGGAAAAATCATCATGCTGGGGAAGTTGGAGCACATACAGCTTGCCGGAAATGCAATGATCTCCCCATGAGATCATTTCTGAGACCATGGGATGCTTGATATCGGAGGTGCCGTAGACCATTTTCGCTTCTTCACGCCAATCGTAAAGGTAGAGTTCTTCAATTTGCATGACTGCCAGAAGCCGGTTGTAGGCGTCACGCAAAGTGAGGAATTCACTGCTCGGCGGCAGATCCTCCTTTTTTATCGTAAACGTGATGGGAATCGGCCAGATCGTGCCGTTTACCAATTTCATGTGCTGGAGGACGCTTTGGTAATCGTCTTGCCCCATGAATCTGTCAAGTGGTGAGAACGCGCCAACCGCAAGCAGTTCCAAATCGAAAACTTGCCGCGGCGTTAACTGAATGGCTGGATATTCGCGGGCTTTTATCAGAATTCGTTCGCGTTCGCCATCGTGAACGCGTAAATCAACCAATGTGCCGCCATAAGGGGCGATCAAATTATTTGAGGATCGGGCCATTCAGAATCTTTGCAAGTTTCCTTTGGAACAATAATTTTTTCAGGTTGTCTCTTTCCATTTCAGGGATTAGGGAGCCAATACCTTGATGGCAAACGGATCGCTCCAGGCGCCTTCATTACCTGCCTTGTCTTTGGCGCGCACGAACCAGTAATATTGAATCGAAGTTTTCATTGCTGGTGGCTTGTAGTAAGTATTGAGCGTGTAGGTTGAGGTAGACACCACGCTGAGCGGATTGTCCTCCGGATTGCCCGGGGAGCCGCTGTATGCCCATTGGTAATATTTCGCGCCGGATACGGAGTACCATTTGAAAGTGGGTATGCTGCTGAGTTCCTTCCCATTGGAGGGGCTGTACAGAATCGGGGCTGGCGGGGGTTGCGTATCAATGATAAAGAAACGCGCATCACTCCATTTTCCGTAAACTCCATCCGCATTTCTGGCTCTCACCCGCCAGAAGTATTTGCCGTCAGGGATCAAAGGAGAAAAAGGCGTATAGGTTGTGGCTAACCCTTCTTGCTGTTGCAAAATGGAGAGAAACAGCGAGGACCTGGAAATTTGGACTTGGTAATCTACCCCAAAATTCACTTCGTTCCAACTCAGGGTTGGGGTGGTGTAATTTGTGCGAGTTTTGTTAAGCGGCAGAGCAAGGGAAGGTGGACGCGGCTTGGGCAGCGTGATCCTGATGCTGAAGGGCGAACTCCATTCGCTCCAATTGCCGGCTTTGTCGCCTGCCTTGACAAACCAGTAAAGCCACTGCATGATCGGCAACTCGGGTGGTTTGAATTCATCCTTGGAAATCAATCCGGAAATATAGAGCATGGCGTCTCCCGGATTGCCGCTGGTGTTATAGGCAAACAGGAAATATGAAGACCCGCCAGGTTTCTTCCACTCAAATAACGGTGTACCGATTTTCTGGCTGCCGTTTACCGGCGCCAGCAATTTTGGTGCAGGAGGTGGGCTGGTGTCTATGATGAAATTACGCACTGAGCTCCAGGAGCCCCAATCGCCGCTGGAATTGGCCGCTTTTACTCGCCAGAAATATTTTCTATCGGTTAAATAGGGAAGAGTTATTCCTGGGTTGGTGAGAACCTTATCCTCAAGAAGAATATAAGATTTGGAAAACGTTGAGCTGGAGGAAACCTGCAGATGATATGTTGTTGAGTTTATATCACCTGTCCAGCTCAAATCCGGCGTTGGGTCATTGGTATAACTGCCATTGCCAGGACTCACGGGCAAGGGCGCTCTCGGAATTAAGGATTGGGTATAGATCGTAAATGACCTCGACGCGCTCCAAGGCCCCCAATCATTGTTTGAGTTCGATGCCCGCACCCGCCAGAAATATTTTTTATCGGGCAGGCTGGATAATACAAGACTGGAAGTGGAGAGATCTTGATATTGCTGCTTGATGTATGATGAGGTGAAGCTTGAACTAGTGGACACTTGAAGGTGATAGGTGGTCGAATTTACATCTCCGGTCCAACTCAATTCCGGTGTGGAAATATTAATATACGCTGAGTTTTCCGGGCTGACCAATATTGGCGCCAGGGGAAGCGGGACAATCACGAAGCTGCGTGTCGCGCTCCATGGGCCAAATTCATTATTGATATTGGCTGCCGCCACACGCCAGTAATACCGTCCGCCGGGTAAATTTTCCGAGTCCTCCAATGTAAAGGCTGGCTCCAGCAAAGCCGGGGACTCGCTCACAATGTTTTCATTGATAAAAGTGGTTGAATTTGCGATTTGCATGTGGAAACTATCGCCGTAAAGAACCGGTTGCCAGGAAAACAGGATTGAACTGACAGGAGTATTAAAACTGGCGTCATTTGCGGGTGATTCCAGGTCCGGACTTGCCGGAATGGGCACAGGCGCGTTGCTCGTCAAACCAGAAAAAAGCAATTTGTTGGGAGACCCGCTCCCAGCGCTTCCGATTTTGTCCAGGGTGGTTGCGGAAATAATCGCATTGGTAACCTGGCTGACCGTCCCGCCGGGATTCGTTTGTAAGTAGAGGGCTGCCACGCCGCTGACAAATGGCGCCGAAGCGGAAGTACCGGAAAGAGTGTTTGAGGACGAGTTGCTGCCAATCCAGGCGGACTGGATGCTCGAACCCGGCGCAAACAGATCCAAACAGACGCCCCAGTTTGAAAAACTGGACCGTGTATCATTCAGTACAGTGGCTCCAACGGTGATGGCGTTCCCCACACGTCCGGGAGAATAACTGCACGCATCCGCATTAAAATTTCCCGCGGCAACCACCACAACCACGCCGCTATTAATCAAATTGTTAACCGCTGTGTCTAAAGTCGAACTCGCACCGCCGCCCAAGCTCATGTTGACCACTGCGGGTTTGATGTGGTTATTTGCTATCCAATCCAAACCGGATATCACAGTGGTGGTTGTACCGGAACCATTGCAATTAAAAGTTCGTACGGAGATCAAGCTCGCGCCTTTGGCCACGCCGTAGGTCGATCCGCCAATGATGCCGGAGACATACGTGCCGTGCCCAAAACAATCCTGGCCGTTCATCCCATCTGAAATACTATCGAACCCGAAAAGAACCCGTCCGCCGAATTCCGTATGTGAAAATAAAATACCGCTATCCACCACATATACCCTTACACCGCTCCCGTTGAAATCATAGGAGTATTGGTCATTGAGCGGCAAGTCGCGTTGGTCGATGCGGTCCAATCCCCAAATAGGATTTGATTGAACAGCGGCGGGCAGAAGATCATTGTTCACATTGAAAACCTGAACAGGTTCGATATATTTCACACTCGGATTTTTTCGCATCGCCTCGAGCGCCTGGGGAGGCAGCTTCATGCTGTACCCGTTGATCACATGGGTGAAGACCTGGTTGACACGGCCGCCCGCGGCATTCACTTGATTTTTGATTTCCTTTGATGAACCTGCGGCGGGGAATTTTTTCCGAAGTACAACGATATATTCATCCGGCACGATCTCTCCAGCAACTGTGATCATTGGCGCCAATTCCACCGGTTCTTCAGTGGGTGTGGGCGTCGACGTGGGCGTCACGCTTGGATCCAGAAGATTTCCAACCGCTGTTCCTGTCGGGTCAACTGGGGGAACGTCAATGGTTGGCGTGGGGGTTTCGGTGGGGATGAAATCCGGAACTGATAGATCGAATTGCGTAATGACGCATTATCCTTTACTTGCGCAATAACTTCGGTCATCCCGATCAGAAGGATTGAGTGTAATGATAAAAGGGATATGATCAAAAAGGAAAGTTTTTTATTCAACGATCCGCCGCTGTTCTTCTGCATAAAATTACCTTCCTCACCAGAGTAAGAATCCATCCCAGCCAGCTTCCAAATCGAATTTTCGGTGAGTGACTGAATCGATATATAAATACTGTGTTTCAATATATACATTTTGTGGCTTGGGTTCCATCAGACCTTTGTTAACGGTTCACTCAATTGACGACCGGGATGGGGAGGGCACGATGTATCCAATAAGGACCCTGTCCTGTTTCTAAAAATTCTAAAAAAAGGGTAAGTTTTTCAGATATGGGAATTAATGGTTATATTGAACAGAAATTTCAAGACGTAAGGATATCTCGACGATTAGGAATCCTGCTAACGAGTGTTACCCTTGGTTAGCGATCGACCTACTCAAACTCGATCAGAAGGACTATTATATTAAAGGGAAATAAACATGCTGAAGCTGTAAACATCAAGCTTTTGAAAAAAGATTTTTCAAAAAACAATGTTTTGGGAGAATAGTCATGTCTGTGTCTGTCCCTGAAGCTTACTGGAGTACAACAGAGCATGAAATTTTGGCCAAACTTGAGAGCTCTCCGGAAGGATTATCTTTAGAGAGGGCAAGAATTCGTTTATTGGAGCATGGCCCGAATACACTGAATGGTAAGGAAAAGACTTCAGTTCTCGGTCTCTTTTTTTCACAATTTAAAAGCCCGATCGTCCTAATTTTGCTTTTTGCCACGACAATATCATTATTTGTTCAAGAGTGGGTGGATGCGGTAATCATCCTGGGCATCGTAATTGGCAGCGCCTTACTGAGCTTTTTCCAGGAATACAATGCTAGCGCTGCTGTTGAGCAGCTCAAGAAACAGGTTTCCCTCAAAACGCTTGTTTTTAGGGAAGGCCAAAAGATAGAGGTTCCTGCAGAAGATGTCGTTCCTGGAGATGTCGTCTTTCTTTCAGCCGGCAGCCTGGTTCCTGCTGATGGCATTCTACTTGAAGTCCAGGATTTCTTTGTTAATCAGGCTGTGCTTACTGGTGAGACATTCCCAGTGGAAAAAAAAGTGGGTTCTGTCGCAGTGGATGCCAGCCTTTCGCAACGGACAAATTGTGTTTTTATGGGTACTAATGTGCGTTCTGGCATTGGAAGAGTACTGATCGTCGAAACAGGAAAAAGCACCTATTTTGGACAAATTGCCGATTCTCTTAATTTACGCCCTCAAGAAACTGAATTTGAACGAGGGGTCCAGAAATTTGGGCTTCTTCTAGCCGAGGTGATGCTTGTCATGGTAGTTTTGGTATTTGCTTTCAATGTCTATTTTCATAAACCAATTTTGGATTCTTTGCTATTTTCCATTGCTTTGGCAGTGGGGCTGACCCCTCAGTTGTTACCTGCCATCATTGGAGTCAATCTTTCCAAGGGTGCTCAGGAGATGGCCAAGGTTGGCGTGATCGTACGCAAATTAAATTCCATCGAAAATTTCGGCAGTATGGATGTGCTCTGTACAGATAAAACAGGTACGCTCACCGCCGGGGTGGTCACACTTAATGGCGCTTTAGATGCAATGGGAAAGAAATCTGATCGCGTATTTCGACTGGCTTATCTTAATGCAGCGCTTCAAACAGGCCTGGAAAATCCGATGGACGAAGCGATCATTTCAAAAGAAAATCCCGGGATTGACAGCGTAACCAAGTTGGCAGAGATTCCTTATGATTTTGTCCGAAAGCGTCTCTCCATTGTTGTGCAGGAAATTAACCAAAAATACCTGATCACAAAAGGCGCATTGGATAAAATTCTGTCAATTTGCGGTCAAATCAGGATTGGGCATGCCCAATTCCCGCTCGATTCGGGCCATCTAAACTCCATTCATGATTCATTTGCGAATTGGGGCCGGGAGGGTTTTCGTGTTCTCGGTGTTGCATCAAAAACCGTAGGCGAAGCCATTCCCTTTGCCCAGTCAGATGAAAATAATATGGTTTTTGAAGGATTCTTGTTGTTTTATGACCCGCCCAAACCCAAAGTCAAAGATACGATTGCTCAGCTCGCCAAGTTCGGTGTGAGCCTGAAAATGATCACTGGGGATAATAAGTTCGCAGCAATGCATACCGCCCAATCGATTGATTTACCGGTAAGCGGAGTCTTGACCGGAACTGAATTGAACGATTTACACGAAGAAGCGCTAATGCACCGGGTTGAAAATACAAATCTTTTCGTTGAGGTGGATCCAAATCAGAAACAACGAATAATACATGCCCTTCAAAAACGCGGGCATGTCGTTGGTTACATGGGTGATGGGATCAATGATGCTCCTTCTTTAAAAGATGCTGATGTGGGAATTTCAGTCGATTCGGCTGTGGACGTTGCCAAGGAAGCCGCTGATTTTGTTCTTTTAAATCAAGATTTGGATGTATTGAGACGAGGAATCTTACTGGGCAGAAAGACATTCGCGAATACGATGAAATATGTTTTCGTCACTACTAGCGCAAATTTCGGAAATATGTTCAGTATGGCGGGTGCATCGTTATTTATTCCTTTCCTACCTTTGTTGCCATTCCAGGTGTTGCTGACCAACTTACTTACAGATATTCCGGCGATCACCATAGCCAATGACAGTATAGATCAAGAGATGATCGGAAAGCCGCATCGCTGGAATATTACTTTTATCAGAAAATTCATGGTTACTTTTGGCTTGATCAGTTCAACTTTTGATTACCTGACTTTTGGATTGTTATTGTTGGTTTTGAAGGTTTCTCAGGATGCTTTTCGAACTGGCTGGTTCATCGAATCCGTAATTACAGAATTGATCATCATGTTGGTTATCCGCACGCAGCGTCCATTTTTTAAAAGCAAACCTGGAAAAGGGTTACTGTATGCTACGTTGGCAATGGCTGCGAGCACCCTGATTTTGCCTTATATCCCCGGATTAAACAGTATCTTAAAATTCTCTCCAATTCCTATCGAGATGTTGCTGGCCTTGCTTGGTATAACTTCCATTTATATCCTTGTCAATGAAATGTCAAAACAGATTTTTTATAAAAGATCAAGATTTTAAATGACTTCCAGTTCGGTGCCAAAAGTCAAGTTCTCCAACATAAAGCGCTCTCTTTGGTTTTTGCTCCCGGTAGTGATTTTAGGGCTGGCTGTTCATTTGATATTGCCGCAATTCGCATCATTGCAAAATTCACTATTTGTGATTAAGAACTTGGTCTGGTGGGCGTTTGCGCTGGCATTTTTGGCACAGATAGCCAGTTATTTGAGCAGCGGATATCTCCTTACTGCTTTGGCAGAACTTTCAAAAAGCTATCTCTCGATTCTTGGCGGAACAGTCATCACCCTTGCAGGGGCAAGTTTTGGAATGGTCGCGGGCGGGATGGTAGGCAGTTCTGCGGCCACTTATCGCTGGATGAAAAAGAAAAAAGTATCTTCTGAAACAGCTACACTGGCTGGCTCCATCCCGGCATTGTTCAATGATATTGTTTTGGTTTTCGTATCAATAATCGGTGTAATCCACCTTCTGGTCGTGCATCAGCTAACACGTTTGCAGGGTACAAGCTTTGCAGCTGTGTTAATTGTTTTAGTGGGGTTGATCGGTTTTACGGCATGGGGGCTGACCAAGCGCGAACCTCTTTTACGGTTTGCCAATCGAATGGGTAATTGGTGGGCGAAAATTCGCGGCCGGGAGTTCAATGCTCAAAAAGTTGAAAATTGGCTGTCAAGGTTATTCACCGCGGCATCTTTGCTTTTCTCAGGCGGCTGGAGCGCTGCGATGTTGGGTGCGGTGTTAAATGTTGCCTTCGATATGTTGACCTTATTCTTTTTGTTTATGGCTGCAGGCCATCCTGTCAGCCTTGGAGTGCTTTTAACAGGTTATGGCTTACCGCTTTTGTTAGGGAAAATGGCATTCTTTATTCCCGGAGGTGTAGGGATCATCGAAAGCACTATGACGGCTCTCTATGTCAGCCTTGGCATTGCTCATCCGGAGGCCGTCGTTGTTGTATTGGCTTACCGAATATTATCATTCTGGTTACCCCTGGTTTTAGGGTTTCCAATGATTTGGGTACTTGAACAGAAAATATTCAGAACACATCAGCCCAAGTAAAAAGAGACAAGAAAGAACAGATTTGATTTTAAATTGCAGGTAATTAATTTTTGAAAATATATGGGTTTGATATTAGGTCCATTTTACAGATCATATACAAGTTTTTTTCTATTTTCAATTGTTTGGGAAGTTTTGTCCTTGAGCAAATTTCAAATTTTTTAAAAAATACGAGATTTAAAAGAATTGTCTTAGTCGAATGGATAATGAATCTTATCGGGGCGAGTGGATTGCACAGCAGACCCTTGGGGAGTTCGCCGGAGTTTTCCACGGGAGTGGATAACGCAGGTACTCGGAGCGAGGGAGCATCAAGCGACCATCGCGAAGGGTAATCCTCCGACCTTCGGAGAGTTCTGCAAGGGCAGAACTCGGAGACACCAGCAGTGAGGGAGCCTCCTCGGAGCATTTCACAAGAGTGAAATGCGTAGATGCATTATATGAGGATGCATCAAGCATCCATCATATAAGGAATTGCGACCATCACTGCCGTGTGCCGTTTGCACCCCATCCATTCGCAGATCTGTCCATGGCGTGATTTGGCGTCACTTTTGTCCAAAAACGCGCCTAAAAAGTGTCCATATTATCCATAGTTTCTACAAAGTCCACCGCTTTTGCACACGAACGGAAGGGTGACGCGATCTCCTACCTGCCAGCGCTGCACATTTTTCCCGATTGCAGCGATCACACCCGCCAGCTCATGCCCGGGCACGTGCGGCAGGCGGATGTCCGGGTCATGCCCCATCCAACCGTGCCAGTCGCTGCGGCAGATGCCATTGGCTTTGAACTCGATCACCACGCCGTGGCCCTCTGGGGTGGGATCTGCTACATTCTGGATGGATAATGGCTGGCCAAATTCTTCGTATACAGCAGTTTTCATCTGGAAAGTTCTCCTTGGAGGGGGTAAATAATATCGAAGGAGGATTATAACTTGGGTGGTTTATGAAGTGGGTATTAAAAATAAATATTTATTCAATTATCCATGATTCTTTATTGATAGCAAGAGCATAGCAGGATACCCATCCAAAGTGAAATGGTTTTCCCTATTGGATTTATTTCAAACTACTCTATCTCCAATTAGCCATAATAGCACTGGACGGAAAGAGTGTTAAAAATTGATCGCTAAGCCGGATCAGGAATAATTTGAATGGAATTTTTTCCCACACCGGTTCAATGCCAAGCATGGCGCCGATAAAACAAATTGCTGTCCCGTTATTTTAAGATAACTCCCTGTTGACAAAAAATTTTTATGTGCTATGATAACGTTAACATGGTAACGTTATCACATATAATAAATTCGCAATATGTCTAACATAAATGATGTAGCCAAACTAGCTGGAGTATCATCGATCACCGTTTCGAGAGTGATCAATAACTCAAGCTATGTGAGCGAAACAACTCGTAAAAAGGTAGTTGATGCTATTGCCGAGTTAGGATATGTTCCCAATAAACTCGCAAGCGGTTTACGCTCCAAGCGAAGCGATACCTTGGCTTTAGTGATAACCGATATCACCAACCCATTCTTTACTTTAATTGCCAGGGGTGTTGAAGATGTTGCCAGCGCGGCGGGGTATACGGTCTTTTTCTGTAATACAGATGAATCGGAAGAAAAAGAGATCAATTATTCTAATATCTTGGTGCAACAGCAAGTAGATGGCGTACTGTTAGTCCCAGCTTGCAGCAGCCCAAAGTCCGTTAGATTTCTTGACCAAAATAAGATCCCGGTCGTTCTTATTGATCGCAGCGTTCCCGAAATTAAAAAAGATATCGTTCGATGTAATTCTGAAGAAGGCGCCTATGAACTTGTCAAGCTGTTGACTGCACAAGGGCATAAGAAAATCGTGATGATAAGTGGTCCCAAGGGGGTTTCCACTTCAGACGATCGTGTAGCTGGTTACATCCGAGCCATGAATGAAGCGGGATTAGATTCCTATAAAAAAATTCTTAATGGCGCTTTTACACAGAACAGTGGATATGAATTGGCAATTCAAGCACTTAGCGATGAGCCGCAACCGACAGCATTGTTTGGGGCGAATAACTTTCTTTCGATCGGAATTCTAAAAGCACTACGTGATTCTAGTAAGAAAGTACCTGATGATATTGCTGTGGTCGGATTTGATGATCTGCCTATAACAATGGTTGTCAATCCTTTTCTGACAGTTGCTGCCCAACCCGCGTATGAGATGGGAAAAAAAGCTGCCGGATTACTTTTGGATCGTTTATCAGGCAAATCAGTCGATGAGATCCGTGAAATCATTCTTTCGACTGAGATCATCAAACGCCAATCTAGTGGAAACCCATTGATTGGGTGATCGAGGAAACTAAAAAATTTTTTTGAGGTTTTGTGGTAACGATACCATACTTCCTCCAAAGGAGTTGAACTTGAAAAACAATCAAATTGCTGCAAACACAATCAAGAAAGATGACTTAATACTAGTCACTGGAGCCGGAGGGTTCATTGCGGGCTCTTTGGTCAAGTATTTTATCGATCAGGGTTTTACCAATATTCGAGCTGTGGATAAGAAACCGCTCCCCAAGTGGTATCAACGCTTCCCGGATGTGCAAAATTTATCATTGGATTTGAGTTTTCTTGAAAACTGCAAACGAGCCGTCGAAGGCGCCGTAGAAGTATACAATCTTGCCGCCGACATGGGAGGGATGGGATTCATCGAACATTTTCGTGTGGAGTGCCTTCGAAGTATTCTTATTAATACGAACTTGATCGATGAAGCTTACAAGGCTGGCGTGGAACGGTATTTCTTTTCTTCATCTGCCTGCGCTTATAACACAGAATTGCAGCAAGATCCCAATGTTAGGGCGCTAAAGGAGTCGGATGCATACCCGGCAATGGCTGAACGTGGTTATGGTTGGGAAAAATTAATGTCCGAAATGTTTTGTGAAGAATATTGGGCGGAGCGAAAAATGAAAACCACAGTAGCCCGCTTTCATAATGTTTACGGCCCGAATGGAACCTGGGATGGTGGAAGAGAAAAAGCTCCGGCAGCGCTTTCACGTAAAGTAATCGAAGCCGTGGACACCGGTGATCTCGAAATTGATATTTGGGGGGATGGACATCAGACCCGGAGTTTTATGTATATTGATGATTGTGTCAAAGGCATTGATTTGATCATGCATTCAGAAGATTTGATCGCTACACCCATCAACTTGGGTTCGAGCGAATTGGTTTCGATCAATGATCTGGTCAGCTTAATTGAAGACATTGCAGGCGTAAAACTGGAACGAAAGTATCTATTAGATGCTCCGAAAGGTGTAGCAGGTCGAAATAGCGACAATACTTTTATAAAGAAAGTCTTGGATTGGGAGCCAAATACTCCCCTACGTGAAGGTATGGAAAAGACCTATACATGGATTAAAGAACAATTCGCTGAGAGAAAAGCCGGAAAATATGTTCCAGCAGGGGATTATTAAATACTTCAGGATTTTGTGATATGGATCGAAAGATGACGAAAAGCACCATCCTTAAATCTCAAAAAATGGGATCTGAAATAGGAGTGGATTATCACCAAAGGTCTGATATTACTGAAGTTATTGGGAAAATCCCATATAGAATGGCGTTTGCAGGAGGATGGATCGATCAACCATATATATCTCAATATGATCCTCATCCCCCCGGCTCAATGGTTGTGGTGGCAATTGAACCGACAACTCGTTTTATGGATCGCTGCGGAATGGGGACCAGTACTCGCAATGTAGCCAATGAGATTTGGAATGGGCTTCTTCCTGACAGAAATCCGGTTGATCTGGTCAAAGAGTTATATGCCGCGGAGAACAAAGGACAAGCAACCCCATCCGGATCACAAGATATGGCTGGAATCATTTACCCAGGTATTAATCGATTAGATTATGACTTTAATTTTGAAGGCGGATATTTCCCTGTCAATGTTCTTTCTAACACTGATCCTGAAGTGGCTTTCTGGCTGGAAAATCACATCTACTTGATCCCGGTTGTTCAACGCGCTCCTGGTTACAACCCAATTGGGGAGAAAAACCTGGATCCAGCTTGGATTTCACGATTAGGGCAAACAGGAAAGGATTGTTTTGATGCCATCTTGGCGAAAGACCCTCGCGCTTTAGGGGAATCGATGAATGAGTGTATGGTTTGTTGGGAAAATATCCTGCCGAATACCGTTCGACACCATACAATTCAAACGGATTTAGTTGAACTTCTTTCCCATTACCAGAAGAATTATTATGGAGGGATGTACTCGGGCAGCGGTGGAGGGTATATCTACGTGGTTTCCGACACCCCGGTTCCGGGTGGATTTCAGGTCAAGGTTAGGCTTGGAGAATGAAAAACGTTATTATTTCTGGTAGTTTCGATAATCTCAGATCAAGAGATCTTCGATACCTGCAAGAAGCAACAAGTCTTGGTAGGCTGACTGTTTTTCTTTGGTCTGACAATGTTGTTTTAAAGTATCTCGGTGAATTTCCCAAATTTCCTCAAAATGAACGGAAATATTTTATAGATGCTGTTCGATATGTAGATCAGACAATCCTGATCGATGACCTTGACAGCCTTGATGAGTTACCCAAAGTTTACGGGATCCAGCCTGATATTTGGGCGCTTCGGGAATTTGAGGATTCTGTTCAGAAACGAACTTTTTGCGACCAAAACGGTATTTCCTGTTACCTCCTTAGAGAGGCTGACCTGATCGGGTTTCCCGTTCTTCCAATCCGGGAGGCGATTCCCACAAATAAGAAAGTGGTCGTAACGGGCAGTTTTGACTGGCTTCATTCCGGTCATATTCGATTTTTTGAGGAGACTTCTCAATTAGGCGACCTTTATGTGGTGGTTGGACATGACGATAATATTCGTTTGCTCAAAGGCGATGGTCACCCCATGTATTCCCAGGAAGAACGCCGATATGTGGTTGCTTCGATTAAATTTGTTAAGCAAGCTCTCACTTCAAGTGGTAAAGGGTGGCTGGATGCGGAACCAGAAATAATGAAGATCAGGCCAGATTTTTATGCCGTAAACGAGGATGGAGATAAACCGGAAAAGCGAGCTTTCTGTGAGCAGCATGGGGTGGAATATGTTGTATTTAAGCGCATCCCTGCGCCTGGCCTTCCACAACGGACGGCAACATCCCTGAGAGAGGAGCATAATCGATGTATTGGGCTGTGATCATGGCTGGTGGATCCGGCACTCGTCTTTGGCCTCTCAGTCGTCAAAAATATCCAAAGCAAGCGCTTCGGTTGGTAGGGAAAAAAACTATGTTCCAATTTGCGGTGGAAAGGATTGCGCCAATTTTCCCGTTGGAGCGAATTCTGGTGGTGACCCGGCAGGAACATTCCTCAATACTGAAAGGACAAGCTCCTGAACTACCCACCGAGAATTTCATTTTGGAACCCGAAGGCAAAGACACCGCTTCCGCAATTGGCTTGGCGGCGATCCACCTGGAAAAACGAGATCCAGAAGCGGTGATGGCGGTTCTCACAGCTGACCATTTCATCACAAAAACCGATCAATTTTGCCAAATTCTTAATGCATCTGAACAAATCGCTAAAGATGGTTACCTGGTTATGCTGGGAATTCAACCTTCTTCCCCATCCACAGGTTTCGGTTATATTCAGCAGGGAACAGCTTTGGGTGAAAGAAACGATTTTAAATTCTTTGCTGTAAAACGATTCATCGAAAAACCAGATCTCTTAACCACCAAGCAAATGGTTTCAACTGGAACATATTTTTGGAATAGCGGGATGTTTGTTTGGCAACTTAAACGGATCTTGGAAGAATTCGAATCCCAGATGCCGGATTTTTACGCAAAGTTAAATATTTTGAAAAACTCCCTAAATTCTCCACGATATCCTTCTACCCTTGATCAAATTTGGCCGACGGTTAAGTTTCAATCGATTGATTATGGTGTCATGGAAGGTGCCCAACAAGTGGTGGTGATTCCGGTGGATATTGGCTGGGCCGATATCGGCAGTTGGGGGAATCTATTGGAGTTTTTGCCTTTGGATAATGCGAATAATGCACTTGTGGGTAATTGTGTGGATATTGACACTCGTAATACGATGATCTTTGGTGAGGATCGATTGGTGGCGACCTTGGGTGTCGAGAATTTGATCATCATAGATACCAAAGACGCCTTGTTCGTCTGCTCTAGAGAACGAGAACAAGATGTAAAAGGTATTGTCGAAAAATTGAAAAAAGAAAATAAAGGCATTTATTTATGATCGAAAGTATTGTTGAATTCGGAATACGCCTGAGTCTTTGATTTTCCAAAAAGATAAGGAAGGGAGAGTTCGAAAATGATTACATTTGGGAGTTGTTATAGATGACGACGAGGAATGGAAACTCAAATCATGATGTGATCCTTGAAGTCAGGAATGTCTCCAAGAGCTATCCTGGCGTAAAAGCCTTGGACCGGGTTTCTTTTGATCTTCGTCGGGGAGAAGTGCACGCTTTAGTGGGTGAAAATGGTGCGGGTAAGACCACTCTGATGAAAATATTGAGCGGGGTTTTCGAAGCTGAGGAAGGCGAGATCCTGTATAAAGGGGAATCCATTTCCTTTACAGATGTAACACAGGCGAGTAAAGCGGGCATCGCTATTATTTATCAGGAGCTTAATCTCATTCCTCATTTATCTGTTGCAGCCAATATTTTCATAGGGAGGGAACCCAGAACAAGATTCGGGACTCTCGATGAAAAGAAAATGAACACCGAAACGAAGAAAATCCTTGGACGATTGAACATTACTTTAGATCCAACCACATTGATCAATCAACTGCCTGTGTCAAAACAACAGATGGTTGAAATTGCCAAAGCAATCTCCTTTGAATCGGAAGTACTCATCATGGATGAGCCAACCAGCGCTTTAACAGAATCAGAGATCGATGAGCTTTTTTCAATTATCCAAAATCTTCGCGATGATGGAGTTGCAATAATTTATATCTCTCACAGGCTTGAGGAATTAAACCAAATTGCTGATCGTATCTCCATATTCCGCGACGGCTGCTGGGTCAGCACCGATGATTATGAAGACATTGAATTGGATGAGATCGTTAATCGAATGGTTGGACGGAAGCTGGAGAATAAGTTTCCTCCAAAAAAGAATATCCCCACAAAAGAAAAGTTGCTTGAGGTAAGAAATATTGTGAGGAAAGGTGTTATTCATGATATTTCGTTTGACTTGTATCAAGGCGAGATCCTCGGAATCGCTGGTTTGATGGGGGCAGGACGATCAGAGTTAGTAAGAGCTATTTTCGGTGCTGACCCAATCGATTCAGGCGATGTTTATATGAACAATGAGCGGGTTTCAATAAAATCACCCGCTGAAGCCATTAAGGCCGGGATTGCCTATCTTCCGGAAAATCGGAAGGAGGAGGGCGTAGCTGTGACCATGCAGCTCGATGAAAACATCACCATGGCTGATGTACCGAGAATCTCACGTCGTTTTGGTTTACTTTCCCGCAAGCAGGAAGAAGAGATCGCCCAACATTACGTGAATGAACTTCTCATCAGGACGCCAAGTGTCCATCAGGTCGTAAATCATCTCTCTGGCGGAAATCAGCAAAAAGTTGTAGTTAGCAAATGGCTATTCTGTAATTCGAAAATCTTGATTTTTGATGAACCCACCCGAGGAATTGATGTGGGAACCAAATATGCGATTTATGAATTCATCGAAAAACTGGCAAGAGAGGGGCGAGGCGTAATTGTGATCTCATCCGATCTCCCGGAAGTTCTTGGCTTAACTGATCGCCTATTGGTGCTTCATGAAGGACATCTCGTGGCAACACTCAACACTGCTGAGGTCACACCCGATGAGGTACTCAACTATGCGGCTGGGCTTGGTTCATCTAATCAGAAACAAGCACAGGTGTTGAATTAAACACAGACTGAATAAAGGAGAGAAAATGCAAATGGGCGAAATTGTGAAAAAACAAAAATCCAGGATTGAGACTTTAGATAGGCCGCAAAGATCAAAACGGGTTCTTGACAAACTGTTTACTTTTGGGGCTGTAATTGGTTTGTTTATCTATTTTTCATTTACGGCAAGGAATTTCTTCACGGCTCGCAGCATCCTTACACTTATTTTACAAACGAGCACAATCACCATCATGGGAATCGGCGTGACATTTACCATTATTACCGGTGGTATCGATCTCTCGATTGGTTCCGTTATTGCGTTGGCTGGCACGGTGGCAGTTATGGTTGCTATTGCTGGAGTTCCCATTGGGTTAAGTATGTTGATTGGGTTGTTGGTTGGCGTTATTTGTGGAGCCCTTAACGGATTAATGATCACAAGGCTTAAACTTCCACCCTTTATTGCGACTCTCGGAATGATGATGGTTGCGCGCGGTGTAGCCCTGACAATCACAAATGCGAACGCATGGCCGGCGCCGGGAAACTTCGGCGATTTGGGAAATAAGACCATTTTGGGGACTGGTCCAAAATTTCCTGGAATTCCCTATCCTGTTTTGATCATGATCGCTGTTGCCCTCATTTTTGGTTTTATCTTGAAGCGGACAGCGATTGGTAGATATACCTATGCGGTCGGCTCAAATGAAGAAGCTGCACGGCTTTCGGGGATCAAAGTTGATCGCGTCAAAATGATCTGCTACATTTTTTCGGGGTTGCTCTCAGCTTTAGTAGGGATCATCCTGGCTTCAAGGATGGTTACTTCGCAACCCAACAGCGCCGTCGGTTATGAATTGAACGCTATTGCTGCATCCGTCATTGGTGGCACCAGCACTTTGGGCGGAGTTGGGACAGTAAGTGGGGCTGTAATCGGCTCTTTTATTATCGGTATTCTAACCGTTGGACTTACCATGCAAGGAGCAAACTATTTTATGCAACAAATTGTAATAGGTCTTGTCGTCATTGGAGCAGTATCGGTGGATAAGCTTAAAGGCCGCCGGTAAAACCGGCGGCCCATTGGCAATCTGCAGCCAGGCGCAAAATGTGAAGAATTGAAACGCGAGAAACTTTTGCGCTTGGGTTGCAGATATCTCACTCAGTAATAAAACCTGAGATAAAGAATTTGATAATTATAAGGGAGAGAAATGAAAAAACGAATGTCTTTACTTATCCTCTTGATCGTTGCCACTCTTGTTTTCTCAGCCTGTGCTCCAGCAGCACCAGTGGTTGAGGAAGCTCCTGCGGCAGAAGAAGAGGAAGCACCCGTGGCGGAAGAAGTGAATGCGCCCGCTGCGGAAGATGGCCCAGTTGAAATCGCCGTGATCGTTAAGACAGGCAATTCCAGCTTCTGGCAAAATGTCCAAACGGGTTCGATGGACGCGCAAAATGATCTGAAAGCCAAGACACCAAAACTCTCAGTCACTTTCCTTGGCGCACAGTCAGAAAGCAACATCAATGAACAGATCAATATCGTTGAGAGCGCAATTGACCGTGGGGTAAAAGCCATCGTGTTAGCTCCCTCCGATGTAGCAGCTCTAGTTCCTGTAGTAGAGAAGGCGAAGGCTGCCGGAATTCCTGTCGTGATTATTGACTCAGCTTTGGAAGGTTCTGAGGACAATTATGTTTCTTTCCTGGCAACCGACAATGATGCCGCTGGGCGCGCTTGCGCCGAAAGGCTGATTGCGGATGTAAAGGCTAAGACTGGAAGCGACACGGGCAATATCGCGATCATGTCTTATGTCGCCGGCGTTGGATCTGAGATCGGACGCGTTGGTGGATTCACCGACTATATAGAGAAGAACTCCAATTTAACCATCGTCACCACCCAATACTCAAATGCTGATATGCCTACTGCATTGAATCAAACAACCAATGTTCTCGCGGCGAATCCCGATTTGGTCGGCATTTTTGGCGCTAATGAACCCACAGCCATCGGCATGGCTCGGGCAATCGCCCAGGCTGGTCTGGCTGGCGAAATTGTCGCGATTGGATTCGACGGTAATAGCGTTCTTGCAGATTTTATTCGAGATGGTACACTTCAGGCAATTGCAGTTCAAAGTTCCTACAATATGGGGTATTTAGGCGTAATGACGGCTTACAAGGTTGCCATTGAAGGTGAAACCGTTGAGAAATTCGTTGATACCGGGTTTCTCATGGTGGATCAGGCGAATATCGAGTCCACCGACGCCAAAAACGTACTTTACTAATCAAAAAACAATCTTGCCAACGACAAGACCCTTACTCCTTAAGGACGGCCCGCACCAGAAAGTGCGGGCTGTCTATAATCCAGGTATCATTGCATGAGATTGAATTCTAGATTCAAGGAGAGATACTATGCTTAAAAAAGGTATTCTAAATCCTCAAATCTTATCGTTACTTGCCCGAGTAAGACATACGAACATGTTGGTCATTGCGGACCGAGGATTCCCATCTTGGCCAATGATCGAAACCATTGATATTTCTTTAGTTGATGATGTTCCAAAAGTGTTGCAAGTTTTCGAAGAGATCAAATCAAATTATATGATTGGGCAGATTTTCATGGCGGAAGAATTTAATCAAGTGAATCTCCCCGAGGTCATACAGGCCTTGAAAAACTCCTGTGGTGAAATCCCGGTATTATTTGAAGCTCATGTAAATTTGAAGGTTCATGTTCCCCAGGCTATTGGTATTATTCGTACGGGAGATACAACCCAATATTCAAACATGATCATTCAATCGGCGTGATGATCATTTCGAAATTGCTATGACAAAGAAGAAAGTTCTTGTTTCCGGTTGTTTTGACCTGCTTCATAGCGGACATATCGCGTTTTTTATGGAAGCGTCGAAGTATGGGGATCTTTACGTCGCTTTGGGGTCGGATAAAACTGTATTTGATCTAAAAGGCAGGCTTCCGATAAATTCAGAAGAAGAACGATTATTCATGGTTAAAGCTGTTAGTTCGGTGACTGATGCATTTGTATCAAGTGAATCCGGAATGTTGGATTTCTTGGAGGAATTCAAGAAGCTAAGCCCGGACGTGATGGTGGTAAATGCGGATGGTCACACACTTGAGAAACAACAGCTTTGTGAGGAAAATGGGGTTGAGTACATCGTATTGCAAAGAGAACCTTATGCTGACCTGCCGCCGCATTCATCCACAGAACTTCGTAATTACTATCAGATGCCTTTCCGAATCGTTATCGCAGGTGGTTGGCTTGATCAACCCTGTGTCTCAAAATGCTACCCAGGTCCTGTGATCACTCTCTCCATTGAACCCAACATTCAGTTCAACGAGCGCAGCGGAATGGCATCCAGTACAAGAAAAGCGGCGATTGATATATGGGGATCACGGATCCCTCCAGGGAATTTGGAAACGCTGGCCAAAATGCTTTTTTGTTATGACAATCCACCGGGAACCAAATATATTTCGGGCTCTCAAGACTCCATCGGCCTTGTGTATCCTGGATTAGCAAGAGCTTGTTATTATGGAGAATTTTGGCCTAAGGAAATTGATCACTTGACCAATGAATCAGTTCTAAGTTTTATGGAAAACAGTCTTTATCTCGCGAATTTGGGACCCCGCCATTATGATTACGATGTGCTTGAAAATACACGGATATGTCGGGAATGTGCCAAAGCCTTATCTGATGCAGCCGAGGATTGCTGGAAAGCGATCCGAGATATGGACATCTACGCTTTTGGGAAGACAATGAGATTAGCCTTTGAAGCGCAGATCGCGATGTTTCCCAATATGATGAATGATTCTGTGACTGAACTTATCGACGAGTACCGGGATTCAGCTTTGGGTTGGAAGCTGACCGGGGCGGGGGGCGGCGGGTATTTGGTGCTCGTTGCAGACAAACCTATAGTAAACACGCAAAAAATCTACGCTCGAAGAAATAATCCTATTTAATAAAGAATATTTTTGGTTTCAGTTGGAGAAAAAATTGTCGGGGCGAGACCGAAGCTCTCTGCAGGTGCAGAGAGCGCAGGTACCCGGAACGAGTGAGCTTCCTCGTAGCATTTCACAAGAGTGAAATGCGGAGATGCCTCATGTGAGGATGCGTCATGCATCCATCATATAAGGCAAAGCGACCAACGTGCAGGGTAATGACTGGGGCAATCCCCCGGTTTTGTCGATAAGGTACCTCCTAACTATTAGTGTTGCTGCTCTACACTCTTACCTTATACTCTGAACCGTCCTTGAGGAATCATCTAAGGAAAAAAGATGGCCGGAATGACCAAGGTGGTTTGAGAAAAAGAGTGTCGGGGCGAGAGGACTGGGGCATCCCCTTACTTTGTCATTTGGTTGTCCCCCAATCATTTGTGTTTCTGCTTTTAGGGCCACAACTTAGCCCTGTAACCGTCCTCGAAGCCATTCGGTCTCAATAATGAATTTATTTATTAAAAAAAAGAATCCTTTATCTTAATTCGATAAAGGAACTTGTCGGGGCGAGGGGACTGGGAACCGTCCTTGAGCCCCTGTTTGTCGGGGCGAGAGGATTCGAACCTCCGACCTCTTGCACCCCATGCAAGCGCGCTAAACCGGACTGCGCCACGCCCCGAACGGACGTTATTATAACTCAAGTAATTGATTTTTGCCCGAAAGCAAAATGGATCGGGACATAGTGCTGCCGGTCGCCGCGAATGGCGGCCAGGCGGTCGAGGTCGTACCAGCGCTGAAGCTGAGCTTCAGGAACGCGCCCAGTCAGGTCGCGGCGCAGGACGGACCACTCCAGCTCGAATTCCTCATCGGTGAAGATCCCCGGCTCCTGCGGCTGGATGATGCCGGTCTCGATTTTCTCCAAGCCCGCCTGGGTAAACAGCTCATCCAGGCGGGATCCTATGGCAACATCCGCGCCTTGTGCGATGAGCGCTTCGGTCTGAGCGTTGCCCATCTCAACTGATTCAACAGGTTGGTCTACGCGCTGTATGTAATCCGGCTCAGCCAGCGCCACCACCCACCCGCCGGGACACACGGCGCGGCGCATTTCCTTTAAAACTACCAACGGATCGCGGACCCACAACAGCAGAAAGTGGCAGATCGCCAGGTCGAACACGCCATGAAGGAAGGGAAGTGAGTGCGCATCTCCGCAGATCTCGCGAATGGATGTGGAAAAAAGCAGTGAGGACAGGCCAATGTCCAAACCCATGCAATGCGCATAGCCATCTTGGTGAATAGAGCAAAGTAATGCGCCAGTCCCTGAACCTACCTCGAGTATGCGAGCATATTTATCGAGACCGATCTGCTCAAAGATATAGCGGCGCGCCGCCAGCGTCCAGCCGACCTGCTGGGTATAGCGCGTATGCCAGAAATCGAGGTCACCGGGCAAGGGAGGTCAGCGCCGTTTCCAGATCCTGGCGAAGGGTTCCGTGAGCAGGTTGCCGAGCACCTTGTTTATGCCTTGGGCGGGCAGCACATCGCCGTCCGGTTCGACATACAACCAGGCCTTGCCTGCGCCTTCCGGCAAGTCCTTCCCTGCGTTCTTAAGCTCCAATGATACCGGATTGCAGCTGGAATAAGGCACCGGCAGGTCCCAAACCAGCTTCATGCCCAGCGCAGCTGCCTGCTGGCGGGCGGTGTCCAACAACTCTGACAAGCTCTCGTCTGATTCACTGAGTGAGACCGCCGGGACTCCCTCTTTGGAGAGCTTTTCCAATATTTTTGGAAATACCTTCTGATTATCCGGCGTCAGGGTGGCATGCACGCTCACTGCGATATCGGCGGCCATCAATGCCTTGAGCGCCTTCCAGAAGTCCTTGTTTTGGTCATCGGCCAGGAGCATGATATGGTCCAGCCCATTGCTCAAGATCTCATTCAGGTACTTCTTGTTTGCAAATTTCAACCCGTCGGTCAGCAGGCCGCAGACCATGCCTGCATCTTCTGTAAACGCGATCAGTTCGGGCAGGTCCTCGCGCAGGGTGGGCTCGCCGCCGGTAAAGATGATGTGCGGGATGCCCGCTTCCCAGGCTTTTTTCAGCAAAGTTTTCCATTCATCGGTGGTCATCTCGCGCGACACGCGGTCGGTGGGCGCGGCGCTCAGGTCGGCGCCCTCACTAACCTGATAGGTCACAGCGCAATCCAACCGGTAGGGCGCACTGAGTTTCTGTGAGTACGGCGCCACGCGCTCCATCTCGAGATAGGTCACCGGGTCAAGGTCTTCGGTGGAAATCAGGGTTTCCACCTTTTCAATGAATTCCCGGTAATCCTGCAGCGCCTGTTCGGCATCTACGTCATACCGATCGGCGACAATTTTTGCGATCTCATCCTCTTTTTTCCCGAAGATGGTGTGATATGCATATTCCGCAGCCGACTGGTTAAGGTGCAGCACCGTGCTGGCATTCACTACCAGAATGCCTGCGCCGTTCGGATCCACGCGCAAATGCCATTTGAAGGGCGGCTCAACGCCATCAGGCGACTGGTACTGGTAAATCCCCGCCGGCACCGGCTGAGTGGCATTGAAGAGTTCATCAAACAGGCTCTCAATATGCTTTAACATCTTTCCTCCTCAATCATTGTTCAAAATGGCAGCGCGTTGACCGGCTCAGGCTGGATCGCGCGATTGGATTCCAGATATAATGGGCAGCCGCCGCCGCAGGTATCCAGTAAATCACAGTATCGGCAGCCCTCGGCTGCGTACTGCCTTTCGCGGATGCGAACCGCCAGGTTATGATTCCAGATCGAATCCCAATCATCTTTCAGAAAGTGCCCCAGGGGCTGGTAGTAGGACTGGCAGGGAAGCACGCCGCCGTCCGGTTCAATACACATATTGTAGAGTGCAGCAGTGCAGCCCTTGACGCCCAGTCCGCTTTCGACCGGATTGAAATGGCAGTAGAGCGTGGGGGTGTACCAGATCAGCCGCTGTCCGGTGTTCTTTACGTGGGATTTTGCGATCTCGAGCAGCGCGTGTAGGTCTGATTCAGCGATCTCCTCATCGGTCAGCGCGCCGCGCCCGGAATAGATGAGGCCGTTCAAGCCAATGGTGGGCACGCCGATGTGCGCCAGAAATTCGAGCGTCTTTTTAAGATGAGCGCTGTTTGACTTCAGCAGGGTGGTGTTGGTCATGACGAATATCTTGGAAGCCAGCGCATTGCGGATGCCTGCGACGGTCTGCGCCCAGGCATTTTTCGCTGCGGTGATGCGGTCATGAATGGCGGCATCGTGGGATTCGAGTGTGATCTGCACATGGTCCAGTCCGGCACCGATCAGCCGGTCCAGAAAAGCCTGGTCGGCCAATCGGCGCCCGTTGGTATTCAATCCGGTGATCAAGCCCAGATTTTCAGCGTATGCAACAAGTTCCGGTAGGTCGTCGAGAAGGGTGGGTTCGCCGCCGGTGAAGACCACGTGCGGGATGCCCAGCGCCCAAACACGGTCAAGCGCCTGTTTCCATTTATCAATGGTGAGCTCATCCCTTGCCCGCGACGCTTCGTTATAACAATGAAGGCAGCGGTTATTGCAGCGATAGGTGAGCGCCAGGTCCATTCGGTAAGGCGCGGAAGGACGGCTGGAGAAGGGCGTCAATGTGTCCACTTCCAGGTCGCAGATTGGGCAGGGATCGCCATCGGGTGATGTGATCATCTGGAATTTATCTTTAAAATCGGCGAGATCTGACTGCGCTTGCGAGGTTTTCACATTGAATGTACTGCGAAGCGATGCAATGATTTTTTCTCCCGGGGCGTCTTCCAGCAGCGCGTGCGCCATCAGGGTGGCGGATGGATTGAGATGGTACATGCGGCTGGCGTTTACCAAAAGCGTTCCGCTGCCGTCGGCATCAATGCGCAGATGAATGCGTTTCTTGCCGTCCCGAGATTCCCGCAGATAATGGTGAATGCCGGGCTCAAGTAGAGACACGGTGTGTCGTTTAGTATCTACAGTCATAAATCCCAAGGTTTTTTGAAACCCTTGGGGTTTTCTTTCATTATTACGCGAAAACAAGCCAGCCATAAGCCAGATTTTAGCGTCCGCCGCCGGCACAGGCACAGGCGCATCCCGCGCAGGCGCAGGCACAGGCGCATCCGCTGGAGAAACCTCCGCCACCGCTGCGTCCGCCACCACCGGAGCGGAAGGTGGACGAGGTGGTTTTGGGGAGCGGATTGGTCTGGTTGGTGACCGCGCCAGTGAATGTCGCGACGTTGCCGACCACGCCAGCGGAGAATGCGGCTACGGAATTGACCACCGATGCCGCGGCATCCGAGCCGGGCAGACGCGGGAGCGTGATGGTGGTGGATTTCCCGCCGCTCGGAGCGGTCGGGCCGGTTTTTACGGTGCTGGCAGTGGATGTGCGGCTTAAGGTTGGGTCTGCTCGGTACCACCAGGTGGGCATAAAGACCGGGCCGGTGCCAAAGGTGCGGCGCGTACGGGTATCATAATCGCGGTCGAGCATGGTCCAGTCCACAGCCTCGGAGTATTTTTCGGCGCGCACTTCGGGTGTGTCGGCAGATTCCACTTGCTGCCAGGCTTTCTCCATAATTTCCTTGTAATACTCCACGGTCTCCTTGCGTGAGAAGCCTTTCATCTTTTCACCGACGCTTTTGACCAGCGAAACCATCATGTCCTGCAGCAGCTTGCGCCGCTTGGTCTTTTCCGCGCGGAAGGAAAGCAGGAACGCGGTCTCATATTCGCGCATATCTTCCGGTAGCTTTTCCTCCACCTGGATCTCAAGCGGATCGCGGCTGGTGACCGTTGCGGCGCCCTTGCGCAGGACCGCGAACAGGATCATGGTGAGGATTTTGTCCATAGGTTCTTCCATCAGGATCGCGGCTTCTACCGCGGTTAGCCCGCGTTTGATGCCGTGCCCCTCGATGGCGATCTTGGGCGGCAGGTATTTCAGCTTGCGCTTTTGCGCGCTTTTGACTGAGAGGTATATGACCAGCCCGAAAATACCGGCAAATCCGCCGCAGCAGATGATCGGGATCAAGGTGCCCAGCAAATTAGAGGGATTAAAGGTGACCGTCTGCTCGGAGCGGATGGCTGAAGAAGGGATCAGTCGGGCGGGGAAAGCCGCGCCGAAGGTGTAAACTCCCGATGGAGAGGCATTGGTTGTGGACCACTGGTAAACGATGCGATTCTCGCTGTCGAATCCGGAAGCGGGCGTTTCATCGCCCGGCCAACCCTTGGGCGTGTACCAAACAACTTCGCCGTCCTGCGCGCCGGGCGGCAGGTGCAGGGTGACGGTCAAGGTGGTGCTTCCGAAAGAAAGGTCGCGTGAGAAATAATTCGGTTGGAACTGAACGGATGCGTAATCCTCGCCGGATTCGGACGAGGCGAAATAGAAGATATCGCGAACGCCGTCGATATACATATACACGACGCCGGAAGCGCCAGGTTGGATGGCATTGCCGCCCAAACCGAGGGCGATGCCGTCCACGTAGGACGAATCCGCAATGTCGGAGATCGGGCTGCCGTTGATGGTCGCGGTCACATTGCCCAGGCTGTAAGAACTCGCACCGGGCATGCCGACGTCCACAAAGTCAATGGGATGCGCGCCAGGAGCATTCTCGAAATAGAAGAAATATTCGATCGCGGCGGTGCCGTCCGCTTCCATATAGAGGTGAACTTCCACTTCGGGAACCGCGAAACTGTAATCCTGCGCGAATACAGGCAGGACAAAGGCGAGAATCAAGGATAGCGCCAGAAGCGCGGACAGCAGGAATTTCTTGTTCATAACCCTCCGTCAGGTTACCACTTGGGTTCTTCGGTCAACTGGTAGGTGGTGCCGCAGTACGGGCAGGTGACCACCGGCGCGCCGGCGACCAGTTTGACATCCTTGGAAGAAAGGACGCCGCCGCAGGACCTGCATTTGATGGTGTCCATGCCCACTTCGCCAGGCAAATCGATGTTCACGGTGACGTTCTGCTCGCCCTCGGTCTTGCCTGCACGCGTGGCAAAGAAGATCAGTACAAAGCCGACAACTGCCAGGCCGATGGCAAAACCGATGAACCCGGCACTACCGGTCCGACCTCCAGAACCCAGGAAGAATAAAAACGAGAATATTAGGGAAAACGCCGCGAGAACGAAGAGGATGATCTTTCCAGCTTTCATATCGACTCCATCAGAATGTTAATAAAGTTTACCCAAATTTGCTCCATAATTATATACGTAAACATTTTTAGGGAAGTTGCGGCAAGGTGCATATTAAAAAATCTGCGCCCCATGCGCTCGCCTTATCAAATTTTGGATTGTCATCGCGAGTGTCAGCGAGTGCTGAGCCGTGCGTAGCCTCCTCGAAGGGGACGAAGCAATCTCTCAAAAATTTGTCTTTGCGAGGAGCCCTTCAGGGCGGTGAAGCAATCTCTCAAAAATTTGTCATTGCGAGGAGCCCTTCAGGGCGACGAAGCAATCCCCCTCACAAGTAAGAGATCGCCTCGCTTCGCTCGCGATGACATTACATAAACTGTCTTTGCGAGGAGCCCTTCAGGGCGGTGAAGCAATCTCTCAAAAATTTGTCATTGCGAGAAGCCCTTCAGGGCGACGAAGCAATCCCCCTCACAAGTAAGAGATCGCTTCGCTTTGCTCGCGATGACATCACATAAACTATCTTTGCGAGGAGAGAAGCGACGACTGGGTACCGTACCCTTTAGGGTAAGCAATCCCCCTCACAAGTAAGAGATCGCCTCGCTTCGCTCGCGATGACATTACATAAACTGTCTTTGCGAGGAGCCCTTCAGGGCGGTGAAGCAATCTCTCAAAAATTTGTCATTGCGAGAAGCCCTTCAGGGCGACGAAGCAATCCCCCTCACAA
>Ga0209164_1001612_pt1 | contig 27858 bp, 28 predicted proteins | sample MTBNYHSulfiMetaG_FD_187458 | JGI IMG/M metagenome (GOLD analysis project Ga0209164, IMG submission 187458) | Enrichment culture microbial communities from rom New York Harbor, USA that are MTBE-degrading - MTBE-NYH (New York Harbor Sulfidogenic)... | ecosystem: Environmental > Aquatic > Marine >... | reverse complement strand
CCCACGAGCAGGGAGGGACCTGACTTGCCGGTCTTCTACCCCGCCCGTCGATACGGCCGCTTCGAGTTGGCCATGGGGCTTACCCCCCGGCTTCTGAACGAGAGTTTCGGCCTGGATTTCGGCGAGCGCTTCCATCGCGACATCGTGAACAGGATCGAGAGCCTCCAGGCGATCGACCGGCTGGTCTGGGAGTCCTTCAGGGAGATCGGGCTAGGATACGAGGAGCCCTTCCCCCGGGCAACGATCGAGCCATTCGGACACCGTTTCGTGCCGGTGCTCTACGGCTGCCGCTGCGCGTACGCGGCCGCGGAAGAGCCGGCGGTGTTGCCTCTTCCGCTGGACCCGGAATCCATTCGTGCTCTGCCGCCCTGGACGAAGGAACGTTTCGAGGGGGAGGACGCCGTGCAGGAGGTGCTGAGCCAGGCGCGGCTGGTCAGAGCGCGCTACCTGGAGGGCGGGCGGGCAGCGGCGGCTGCGCTTGCCCTCGAGCACAATCCCCACTTCCAGCCGCTCTCCAGCCTCCAAAACCTCGGCTCGCCGATCAACACCGCGGTATCGGTGTTCGGTGAGGAGGCTTTGTGCCTCTATGCCGAGGACCCCCAGCTGCTGAGGCAATTCTACAGGAGCGTCACCGATCTGATGCTCACCGCTCTGCGGATATTCCCCTCCTACGATCGGCGGGACTTGACCGAAATGTTCGTTGGCGACTGCACGGTGGCCATGATCTCCCCACGGGATTACGCTCGCTGCAATCTGAGCTTCGATCGGGAGCTGGCCGACTTCGCCCGTTCGATCGGGGCCAGCTTCCTCGTGCACCAGGATTCTGACGTTACGCCCCACTTGGCCAACTACGCCCGCCTGGGATACGTACAGGGCCTTGACTTCGGCCAGGATACGGACTTCGCCGAAGCAGCCAGGCTGTTTCCGGAAGCGTCGGCCAACTGCATTCTCTTTCCAGCCTGGCTGCAATCCACTTCGATCGATGGGATTGCGGAGGAACTGGAACGGCTCATGCGCATCGGGCTGGGTTTTCGGCGGTTCAGTTTTTCGATCTTGGAGGTGGATCCCGTGCTGGCCGAGGGAAAGGTGTTCGAAATCGTGAACGTGTTTCGAAGAATGGCAGACAAGGTAAGCCGAGGAGGCGATCAATGAGCTTCGTTTCAATGAAAGACCCGGTGGGCAGGGCCTTCCGAGAAGGGTATGCGGTCCCAGCCTTCTGCACCTGGAACGCGGAAACCATGGAGGTCGTCCTGCGGGTCGCCGAGCGAATGCGGGCTCCGGTCATCCTGATGCACGGACCGTCGGAGTTCACCGTCCTGCCTCCGTCCATGATGGCCTCCGTGGCCCGGGAGATTCACAAGCGGTACGCCGTCCCGGCTGTGCTGCACCTCGACCACGGGGATACCCTTGCAGTCGTGGAAGAGTGCCTGGGGTGCGGTTACTCGTCGGTGATGCTGGACTACTCGATGCGCCCGTTCGAGGAGAACATCTCCTCCCTGGCGGCCGTGAGCCGTTTGGCCCGGGCTCGGGAAGCCACGGTTGAGGGCGAGCTCGGAAAAGTGGGAAAGGCGGACGAGCTCACCGCGGAGGGGGGCGGCCGTCTGGCCCTCACCGACCCGGGCCAGGCGGCCGAGTATGTGCGGCGCACCGGCGTGGACCTCCTGGCAGTCTCGATAGGCAACAAGCATGGCTTCTACCAGGGGGAGCCGCACCTGGAGTTCGGCCTGCTCGCGGAGCTGCACGCCGCAGTCGAAGTGCCCCTGGTGCTGCACGGCGGCACCGGGATCTCGGAGAAGGATATCCGGCGCTCCATCGCTCAGGGCATCGCCAAAGTGAACGTGGCCAGCGAGCTGGTCCATGGCCTGCGCGGCTCCCTGACCACTCAGTGGGCAAGCGGGCGAAACCTGTGGACGCCGCTGGCCGTGGCCGAGGCGCTTCGGGGGCTGGAGGCCAGCGTCGAGAGGTGGATCCGGATCACCGGTGCGGAGGGCCGGGCGTGAGTCTGTCGCCCAAGGAGCGGGTCAATGCCGCAGTCGCCCGGACCCCTCTGGATCGGGTACCGACCCAGTTCCGGGCCGAACCGGAGGTGTACCTCAAGGTCCGCCGCGCCCGTGGGCTCCCGAACGACGAGGCCGTTCGGGAGTGGGCACTTTCGGACATCCGCGACCTTGGCAACATCATGGCCGAGGGAGGCTACGGCCCCTACACGGGCTTCGGCTGGCGAGACCGGGTGCTCCCCGACGGCACGCAGGAGGACTTCTGGAAGGTTCGCCGCACCCACGTCAGCTACGAGGGTGGCTCCTACATCGACATTTGCCACCACCCCCTCCAGGCCGCCTCGCAGCGGGAAGTGCGGGACTACGATTGGCCGGATCCCCGGCGCATCTTCGACTTCAGCCCTCTGGCCGGCATGGTCCGGGAGTTCGATCGAGGCCGACAGCTATGGTACATGGTGGAGGTGGACAGTGTCTTCGACCGGTGCTGGGCCCTGCGGGGAATGGAGCAGTTCTTGTGCGACCTGTTGTTGGAGCCCGAATTGGCCGGTTTCATGCTCGAACAGATGGCGATATTCTACGAGCGTCGCACGCACATGATTCTGGAGGCCGCGGGCGGATGCCTCGACGGGGTGGGCTTCTTCAATGACCTCGGCACTCAGCGCGGCATGTTGATCGATCCTGAGCTGTACCGCAGGTTCGTCAAGCCCTGGCAGCGCCGGCTGGCCGAGATGGTCAAGTCCCACGGACTGAAGATCTTCTATCATTCCTGCGGAGCCGTGGAACCGCTCTACGAGGAGTTCATCGACATCGGCGTGGATATCGTGGATCCCGTGCAGCTGCGGGCTATGGCGATCAGCGCCGAAGAGCTCAAGACCCGCTACGGTCAGCGCATCACCTTCCACGGGGGCCTGGACACCCAGGGCTTTCTCAACGCCGCGACCCCCGAAGAGGCGGCCCACGAGACGCGACGTCTCATCGATGTCCTGGGTCGGGCCGGGGGCTACATCCTCTCCGGCTCCCACTTCTATCAGCTGGACATCCCGGTGGAGAACATGGAGGCAGTCACCGCCACACTCACCCGAGGGTTGTCTTGAGGCGGCCGCCGCGAGACTTGGCCCCCGGCGGACCCGCCCACCCTCAAGTCCTCGGGGCGGGCACGATCACGGTTGATGATTTTCTGCACGTGCTCCGCTACCCTGCTCCCGACCACAAGGCGCCTGTTCTGCGCAGAAGCCGCAAGCTGGGAGGCCTGATCGGGACCGCCCTGGCGGCCGCTGCCCGCCTGGGGGCGAGCTGCGGCTACGCCGGGGTGCTCGGAAGCGACGAGCTCTCAGCCTGTGTGAAGAACGGACTGGACGCAGCCGGCATAGACCGCAGCCGAGTGCTGGAAGTGCTGGAGGCGGGGGTCACCCACAGCGTCATCGTTGTGGGCGAGGAGGAGCACACCCGCAACATCTTCTACCATCTGCAGATGCGTCCCCTGCCGAGCGAACGGGTCGATCGGAGCCTCATCTCCGGCGCCAAGGTGCTCGTCGTGGACCAGCTGGGCATGGAGCTCGCCCGGCTCGGGCGGGACATGGGCCTGCCGGTGGTGGCGGACATGGACTGGAGCGACCGCCCTGACCTGGAAGAGAGCATGCTGATGATCAGTCACCTGATCCTTTCCAGCCAATTCGCCCGGGATGCTACCGGCTGCCAGGCTCCTGAGGCCTGCGTGGAGGCGTTGCACGGGAGCTCGGATAGGCCCTGCACCGCGGTGACATGGGGGGCCGAGGGAAGCTACTACTGCAGCGGGCCCGGTCGCCCGCTCGCCCGACACGTGCCAGGGTTCCCCGTGGATGCACTCGAGACAACCGGCTGCGGAGACGTGTTCCACGGTGCATACGCCAGAGCTTTGGTGGCAGGCCGTTCGGTCGAGGGCTCGCTTCGCTACGCCTCAGCGGCCGCAGCCCTTTACGCCGCCCGGCCCAGCGGCTGGGAGCATCTGCCGGGCGCGGCAGAGGTGGAACAGCTGCTCGAGCGGTGGCGGGGCCCGCCGTCGCAGGCCCCCACGGCCGTCACTTGAGGTCGATGCGCTTTCCCGTCTCGGCGGACTCGATCCCTGCCTCGATGATCTGCATGCCCTTCATGCCGTCGTAGAAGTCCGGCCAGGGCTTGGTGTCCTCCACTATGGCCTTGACGAAGTCCGCTGTCGCGTGCACGAACTCGTGCTCGTAGCCGATGATGTGCCCCGGGGGCCACCAGGCGGAGATGTAGGGATGCACCGGATCGGTCACCACGATGGTCCGGAAGCCCTGAGCGTAGGCCGGGTCGTCCAGGGACATGTACTTGAGCTCGTTCATCCGCTCGAAATCCCAGGCCAGGGAGCCCTTCTCGCCGTAGATCTCGAAGTGCAGGTAGTTGAAGCGCCCGCCGGCGAACCGGGTGGTATTGATGCAGCCGATGGCCCCGTTCTCGAAGCCCACGGTCATCATGGCCCCGTCCTCCACGCCAACCTTGCCCATGCCGCCTCCGGCGGCCCCAGCGGCCTTGAAGGTGCCGGCAGCTACCTCATCGGGGAGGGGGCGTTCGGTGATGAAATTCCGGATCATGCCGGTGATGCTCGTTATCTCCCCGACCAGGAAGCGGGCGATGTCGATGGTATGGGAACCCAGGTCGATGTGGGGCCCATACGCGGCCGTCTCTTTGCGCAGGTGCCAGGTCAGCGGGAAGCTCGGATCCATGATCCAGGACTGCAGATACTCCCCGAGGAAGTGATAGATCCGCCCGATCTTGCCCTCCTCTATGAGCTTCTTGGCCAGCATGACCGCCGGGCAACGGCGATAGTTGTGATTGATGTAGTGCTTGACTCCCGCCTTCTCGGCGGCCTCGTACATTTCCCTGGCCTGCTTGTAGCTCATGGCCATGGGCTTCTCGGAGAAGACGTGCTTGCCGTTGGCCACCGCCGCCATGGCGATGTCGTAGTGCATGTTCTGGGGAGCGGAGATGTCCACGATGTCGATGTCCTTGCGGGCCACCATCTTCTTCCAATCCGTCTCGATCTCTTCCCAACCCCAGTGCTCGGCGAACTCCTTGAGCGGTCCCTCGTGGCGCCCGCAGGCCACCTTGCGGACCGGCGTTGCCGGCAGGTCGAAGAACAGCGGCGCCTTCATCCAGGCGTTGCTGTGCGCCTTGCCCATGAACTTGTACCCGACGATCCCGACGTTCAGAGTCTTCATGTCTTGCTCCTTTCCACCGCCCGGGCGATGCGCTTGAGCTCCTTGATGCTCTGCGCCACGGCCTTGTCTTCGTCGTTCCTGTAGTCCGGATGGAGGAAGTCGATCTCCACGGCCATGAAACCCTCGTAGCCGTTGTCCTCGAGGAGCTGGCCGATCTTCTGGTTGTCTACGATGCCTCCGTCCCCCACGGGGGTGCAGGAGAAGAAGTACCAGTCGTCGACCGCCGCCCCCTTCTGGACCTTCAGGTCCTTGATGTGGGTGGCATAGACGTACTTGACCAGCTTCTGCATGGCCTTGACCGGGTCGTCGAGCACCCGGACGAAGTTGCCGGTGTCGAAGTTGATCCCGACATTGGGCGAGTTGATGTCCTTGAACAGCTGGATCATCTCGTCGGAGTTGAAATCCAGGTGGTTTTCCACGGCCATCTTGATGCCCTGCTTCTCCACCTCCTTGGCGGCGATGGAGAACCACTTGGCAAGTCTCTCGAGCTGCGGTCCATGGGGCTCGAAGCGGAAAGCCAGGCTCGAGCCCACCACCCGCATGACCTTGGCCCCGATGTCCACGGCGTACTCGATGGACTTCATCATGTCGTCGAACATCTTCTCGTTCTTGCCGCCCTCCAGGCCGTCCGGGTGGCCCCAGGCAAAGACCCGGTCGAGCTTGTACTCGTCCAGCATGCCCTTGACCTCGGACAGGTACGCCTTGTCGAAGCGGTCGATGAAGCACGACTCGAGGGACACCCCGTCCACCTCCAGCTGCTTGGCCCGGCGGATGAAATCCTCGAGGGTCATCTTCTTGGATGGGGCCACCTGCTCCGGGTAGACCTCCCCGAAGAAGCGATGGTAACAGTAGCTGTCGATTCCGACCTTCATGGGTCCGTCCTCCTCGTACGTTGAGCGTCAGCTGCCCGCTGCGCTGTCATGGTACAGTATGTCGCCGTATTCGGCAATTTCTTTCTGGTAGAGCGCTGCGTGGGCCGGATTGGGGTGGAAGGTCCGCTCCACGTGCACCAGCTCCCGCACCTTCGCGGAAATGTCCCGCACGTGCCCCGTGGCCCCGGCCGCGATGAGGGCCTGGCCGAGGAGGGCGATGTCCTCCCGGTCGATCGTGCAATAGTCGCAGCCCAGCACGTCCGCCTTGATCTGGTTCCACACGGGACTCTTGGCCCCTCCCCCCACTCCCCGGACCGTCAGCTGCAGCGCCCCCTGGTGGCGGGAGAAGATGCTCTGCTTGTACAGGGCGTACTCGTACGCCGTGCCCTCAAGCACCGAGCGGTAGAAATGGCCCAGTTTGTGCTGCCGTGTGAAACCCTTCCAGTGCCCGCGCATGTGAGGTACGTTCGGGTATCCCCGTCCCTCCAGGTGGGGCACGAAGATCAGCCCGTCCGAGCCCGGCCCGATTCCCTCGATCTCCCGGTTGAGCTCGTCGAAGCTGCGCTGCGGCGCAAAGGTCTCCTTGAACCACTCCAGGTTCATCCCGCCGCCGTTGATGTAGGACATGGAGTACCGGATGCCCGGCTCCACGGACAGGGAAGCGTAGACCAGTCCCGTCGGATCCGGGGCGAAGCTGTCGATGGTCAGGGCCAGCACGGCAGCCGTGCCGGCGATGTCCACGGCGATGCCGATATCCACGGCACCGGCTCCGAACAGGCAGGAAGTCGCATCGCCGCAGCCCGCGGCCACCGGCGTCCCCGCCTGCACGCCAAAGGCCTCGGCCTCCTCCGGGCGCACCTCACCGACCGCGGTCAGCGGCGATACGATCTTCGGCAGCTTCTCCCGGGGCACCTCGAAGAGGGACAACAGCTCCTGGTCCCACTCCAGGGCTGCGGTGTCGGAAAAGCCGCTGAAATGCAGGTACGTCCAGTCGAGAAACGCGTCCCGGGCCTGGAGACCGCAGAGCCGGCCGGCCACGTACGCCGCCGGCTGGACGAAGCTGGCCACCCGGGCGAAGAGCTCCGGCTCGTTGTCCCGCCACCACAGGATCTTGGGGCCGTGGTTGTAGCTGGGGATGATCCCGGTCTTGCGGATGATCGCCTCTCGGGCCTTCTCGCGCACCTGCGCGACCTGAGGCGCGCAGCGGGTGTCCAGCCAGGAGTCATACGGCGTGACCGCGTTCCAGCGCTCGTCGATGCCGAGAATCCCGGCCATCTGGCCGTCGAAGGACAGTCCGGCGATCTGTTTGGGATCGACCCCGGCGGCCGCCACCGCTTCCCGCATCGCTTTCGCGGTCTCCCGGTAGATCTCCTCCGGGTCCTGGGTGATCGCTCCGTCTCGCCCCCGGTGGAGGATCGACTCCCCGCTGCCGGACCCGAGGACTTCGAAGCGCTCATCGTAGACCGACGCACGGATGCCGGTGGTGCCGATGTCCGCTCCGACAAAGGCTTTCATCACGTGGCTTCTCTCATGACGGCTCACCGCCATTTTAAAATATATTTTCTCGATGTCAATCATTTTCGAATTTTATTTTACTCGATGTCCCCGCGTCGTGTATAATCGAGCGATGCTGCTGCTCAAGATTCGAGGGCTTCTGCCCTCCCTCAATCCCGCGCTCAAGAGAATCGGCCAGTACGTCCTCGATCATCCCCACGAGGTCAAGCTGATGCGAATCAAGGAGCTGGCCGGCGAGTGCGGCGTGGCCGAGGCGACCGTAACCCGCTTCGTCAGGACCGTGGGCCTGGGAAGCTTCCAGGAGCTCAAAATCAGCCTGGCCGGCATCGCTCCGGAAGGCGAGTCCGCCGGAAAGATGGTCTACGAGGAAGTCACCGCCCGCGACTCGGTCTCGACGATTCTCGACAAGATCTCGGCCATCAACAGCCGGGCCCTGGAGGACACCAGGCGCATCCTGGATCCCGGAAAGATCGAGAAGGCCGTGGCCGCCGTGGATCGGGCCCGGCACCTGGACGTCTACGCTGCCGGCGGCTCCTTCGTGGCCGCCGAGCACGCCCGCCTGCGCTTCTACCGCATCGGCAAGCGCTGCCACACCTACAGCGACCCGAACCAGCAGAGCGTCAGCGCTTCGCTGCTGGGCGCCGGGGACCTGGCCATCGGCATCAGCAACTCAGGCCGCACCGCCTCCACGGTCAACGCCCTGCGCCGGGCCCGGGGCAGCGGCGCCGGCACGATCTGCATCACGAGCTTCGACAACACCCCCCTCACCGAGCCCGCGGATATCGTGCTGTTCACCTCCACCCAGGACTCGGCCTTCTTCCAGGAGTCCATGGTATCCCGGCTGGCCCAGATGCTCGTGATCGACGTCCTGTACGCGGCCCTGGCGGTCAGGCATTTCGGCACCTCGGTCGAGCGTATCGAGCGCTCCGCAGACGCCCTGCGGAAGATGTTCCTCTGAGCCGCGGCTTGACATCTGCCGGCCCGGGGTTTAGAAGTGGGATGTCACCCCACGTGATCGTACTGCTGAGAAGGAGGTCGAGATGAAAGCCCGCCTGGTTCCCGTGTACTTCAAGCCCGGCATGGACGAGGACTTCAAGAAACAGCTGGCCAACCTCAGGAGCCTGCTGGCCGAGGAAGCCGAGATCCTGGACCCCGTGGCCCTGGGCGGCAGGCTGCCGGAGTCCGATGCCGTGGTGTTTCCCCAGCTACTGGGGGACGCCTTCAGGCAGCTCGAGGACCTGCGCAAGATCCGCATCCCCTTCGTGGTGCTGACCTCGGAGTTCGGCACGGTCAACATGTGGGACTGGGAGATCGTGAGCTTCATGATCACCGAGGGGCTGGAGGTCTTCGCCCCCTACAACCTCGACCTGACGCGCAAGATCTGCCGCACCCTGGCGGTCAAGCGGCAGCTGGGGTCGACCAGGTTCCTGGTCTACCAGGACAACCCGGGCGAAGGGATGCAGGCGGACATCTTCAAGCGCTTCTACTGGTGGGAGGACCGCTGCACCAGGCTGATCAAGGAGCGCTTCGGGGTCACCATCGTCAAGAAGAGCTTCAAGCAGATGGGTGCCGAGGCCAGGCAGATCCCGGACCGGGAGGCCGAGGAGGCCTGGAAAGGCTGGAAGGGTCCGAGGCTCGACATCGACATCCCCCCTAAGGCCCTGAACAGCGCCGTCAAGATCTACCTCGCCGTCAAGAAGGAGGTGGAGAAGGACCCCGCCATCGGGGGGGTCGGCATCAACTGCCTCAACGAGAGCTTCCACTCGGACACCACCCCCTGCCTGGCCTGGACCATGCTCTTCGAGGAGAAGGGGCTGCTGTGGGCCTGCGAGGCGGACACCATGAGCCTCCTGTCCAAGTACATCATCCACAAGTCCCTGGGCGTGCCGATCATGATGAGCAACATCTACTCCTTCCTGATGGGCAAGGCAGCCCTCAAGCACGAGCACATCGAAGACTTCCCAAAGGTCAAGGGCAACCCCGACGACTACCTCCTGATGGTGCACTGCGGCTACCTCGGGGTGGTCCCCAAGAGCTTCTCCACCGAGTGGGCCCTGCGGCCCAAGGTGCTGGACATCGTGGACGAGAACGCCTCGGCCATCGATGCCCGGATGCCCGAAGGCCCGGTCACGATCTCGAAGCTCGATCCGACCCTGACCCGGCTGCAGGTCATCCAGGGGGACCTGGAGATGTACGCCCAGTACCCGAATTCCCACTGCCGCAACGGCGCCGTGATCCGGGTGCGGGACGGCCACCGGCTGATGGAGTCCTTCTACTCCCATCACAACCTGCTGATCACCGGCCATCGGCGTGTGGAGCTCAAGTTCATGGCCCGGGCCCTGGGGCTGGAGGTGGACGAGCTGGTCTGAGCCCTCGGACTCCGGCGGATGCCACCCGGGGTAAGCTGGCCTCCGGGCCCCTCCCGGGTTATGCTGTCATCCAGGAGGTGCCTATGAACCGACGTTCCCTTGTCATTTCCGTTGCCATGGTCGTCCTGGCGATCTGTCTCCTGGCAAGCGGCTGTGAGACGATTCCAGATCCGGACATCCCTCCCCAGGAAAAGGCATCGTCGGCCAAGGAGGCCAACGCCCTGCTTCGGCAGTACCAGCTGTCCAAGGTCGGGCACGTCTACTGGGGTGCCTACTTCCTCCAGGGAGAAAAGGAGTACCGCTACCCCTACCAGCGCATCTCGGGGCTCTTCCAGTTTTCCAGCGATGAAGCCCGCTCGGCGTACCGCAAGGGGTCCAACCAGTCCGTCTGGTCCTACGTGACCGCCAGCATAGGCGGTGGCCTGATCGGCTACCCCCTGGGGTGGTATCTGTACACCGATGAGCTCTCCAGCACGGATCTTGTGTTCCTCGGTGGCGGCGTCGCCGTGGGGCTGGTTTCCGTGGTCCTGGGCATCGTCGCGGACGGCAGCTTCGAGGACGCGGTCGTCAGCTACAACCGGCATCTCCGGGACACCTTCGGGCCCGACTAGGAGCCGCTCGGACCTGGGCGGCCGGTTTCGCGGTCGGCGACGGCCCGATTCCACGATCCTCCGCCGGCGCGGGGCGCTGCTGCCCCGGTGGTGCTATTCGTACTCGACAGCCAGGATCTCGAGGCGCCGCTCCCCCTCCGGCAGCCTTACGGTGACCGTGTCTCCGACGCCTGCAGAGATGAGTGCCCGGGCCAGCGGCGAGATCCAGCTGATGGCGCCTTTCGCCGGGTCGCTTTCGTCCACGCCGACGATGCGGTAGGTCTCCGGGGCACCCCCGCCGCTGCCCGGGCTTCCCGCCGCCGCGGCTTCCCGCACCCTGACCGTGGCCCCGAAGGCCACCCGCGTCGTGTCCTGCCCCGCTGCGTCCACCACTTCCAGGCGCCCGCTCATGGCGGTCAGGTACTCGATGCGCCGCTCGATCTCCCGGAGGCGCCGGCGCAGGCGGCTGAGGGTGTCCCGGTCGGACTCCTCTCCGCTGGGCATCGAGGCGGCTACCCCCCGAGAGATCTGCGCCGACAGGCGGGGCTTCTCGTTCTGGGCGAGCTCCTCCAGCTCCGCCCGCAGGGCTTCGGCTCCCGCAGCGGTCATGTAGTTGCGCGCCCCCGGGGGCAGGGGGATCTTGATGGCCGGGACCTCCTCTTCCTCGAACTGGGAGTCGTTTTCGCTGACGAAGGCTCGGCTCACCGCCTCAGCTCCTGTTCGCCCCCGGTCGCCCTGAGTTCCCGGTACTCGAGGGGGCTCCTGCCGGTGGCCTTTTTGAACACCCGGGAGAAGTAGCCCTGGTCGGGGTAGCCGACGAGCGCCGCCACCTCTTTGACCTCCAGGGCGGGCCGCTGCTCCAGGAGCCGCCGGGCGGCGGCAATGCGCAGGTCCCGGATGTAGCGCACCGGGGCCGCCCCGGCGAAACGCTTGAACACCCGCGCGAGGTAGGGGGGATTCACGTGGAAGCGCTCGGCCAGCTCGCCCAGGGACAGCTCCTCCGCGTAGTGCTGCCGCAGGTACTCCTGCGCGGAGGCGGCCAGCTCCTCCTGCGCGGAGGCCTGGGGAAAGGCCAGATGGGCTTCCTCGAACTCCCGACGCTCCTTGTCGAGCTCTATGCGCAGGCGGGCCAGGGTTCTGCGCAGCTCCTCGATGGACACGGGCTTGAGCAGGTAGTCCCTGACCCCGTACTGGATGGCGGTCTGGGCGTAGGCGAACTCGTCATGCCCGCTGATGATCACGAGCTTGACGTCCGGGTACCCGAAGTACAGCTCCCGTATGAGTGCCAGGCCGTCGAGCACGGGCATGCGGACGTCGGTCACGACTACGTCGGGGTTGAGCTCTTCCACCGCATCGAGGGCCGCCTGGCCATTGTCCACCTCCCCGACCACGGCGAAATCCGGCACGTTTTCCCGGATCTTCCTGACCAGGTTCCCGCGAATCAGCTCCTCGTCCTCGACGACCAGGAGGCTATAGCTGCGCTCGGGGCTCCCGAGCTCCTCCGATGACAACGCTCGCTCCTCCGTCCCGGTTGTTCTCCAGCAGGTACACCGCCTCGTCTCCGTAGTATAGCCTCAGGCGGGAAGAAATGTTGAGCAGTCCCATCCCGCTGATCTGCAGGGCCGGGTCCGGCCCGGCGGACATGCGCCGTCGGATCTCCGCCCGCAGGTCCTCGAGCCGCTCCCCGTCGAAGCCCGGGCCGTTGTCCCGGATCCGCATTCGCCAGTGCCCATCCTCGCCCTCCCCCTCGACGCTCACGCGCCAGGGCGGCCGCCCGCTGGTGCCGTATTTCATCGTGTTCTCGATGATCGGCTGGATGATCAGCTTGGGCACGCGGATCCCCTTCAGCTCCTCCGGGACACGGATGTCGAAGGCGAGCTTGTCCCGAAAACGGATCTTCATGCAGGCCAGGTAGCGCCTGGCATATTCCACTTCGTCGGCGATGGTCACCACGGAGGACTTGCCCGAAGAGATGTAGCGCAGCAGGTGGGTCAGGTGCTCGACGCTCCGGGCGATCTCCTCGCCCATGCCTTCCTCGGCCATGATCCCGATCGTGGTGAGCATGTTGTAGATGAAGTGGGGATCCATCTGGGACTGCAGGGCCAGCATGGTGGCCTGGATCTCGTGGGTCCGGGCATCCAGCACCTCGTCCATGGACTGCTTGAGCTTCCCCTGCATCTTCTGAAAGGCCAGCTGGAGCTCTTCGAGCTCGTTGAGATCCGAAGCCACCTCCGGGCGTGCCCCCGAGGAAACCGCCTCCCAGTCCAGGGCGCTGATCGCTCCATGCATCGCCCGCAGGGGAGTCGTGAGCCGCCGCGAGAGTCGGGAGGCGATCAGGGCGGCGGCCAGGAACAGCAGGACGCTGAAGGAGAACAGCAGGCGGGCGAAGTCCCTGACCGGCTTCAGAAGGGTCGCTTCCTCCTGGGACACTACGATGCGCCATGGCGACTGCACGCTGCTGCGCACCGTGGCAATGCGCCTTCGGCCGGTGGCGGGATCCTGAAGGGCCAGGATCTCCCCGTCCTCCGCGTGGACCACCAGCTGGTAGCCTCCGGGTGGTTCCGCGGCGTCGAAGGGAAACAGCAGCGCGCCGCCTTCGCCGAACACCAGGACCTGGCTCGTCTGCGTGCCCACGTTGCGAAAGATCGTGTCGGTGAACTGCTTGACCTCGATGATCCCGAGAGGCTGCCGGTACTCGTCGAAGTACGCCCGGTAGAGGGAGATGTAGTTCTGGTTCTCGTAGAGGGGAAAGACCTTCTCCATGAGAGGATCCCGGTGAGGCCTGGAGAAGCGCTTGAGCCCCGTTGCCAGCTCGATGTCCGACAGCCACGGCACGTCGTAGACCAGCAGGGCGGCCGATTGGCTGTAGACCCCGGCGCCGATCATCTCGCCCCGCAGATCGTAGTAGTTGATCTGCGGCACCGGCTTGAAGGGACCGATGATGGCCTCCATCACGTCCACGAGCTGCGCGGCAACCAGGTACTTGCGGCTGCGCTCGTCCTGGTCCCGGGCCTCCGCGGGGGAAGCGAGGTGAGTCGTGACGAGCTGCTTGAACAGCCCCGAGAAGGTGACGTTGATCGACACGTTGTTCATCTTCTGAAGCTCCGCGTCCAGAGCGCCGGTAACCGACACGGAGAGATCCCGCAGCGACTCGATGGCGTTCCGCCGCAGCACGTCGGCGACGTAGAAGTACGAGAAGATGGTGAAGAACGAGCCGGAGACGACGATCAGCAGAAGATACGAGAAGAACAGGGTCGAGCGAACGCTTCTCTTTTTCCCGAACAGCGGTTTCACGCCAACCAGAAGGGTAGTGGCCGCGCCGGGGGCTGTCAAGTTCGGGAACCCCACGAGGACTGGCAGTTGCCCTCCTGTTGGCCTTCGTGAGGGATTGCACTGTACATTGAGATATGCGCGAGGTTGCGAGCCTGCTCAACGACATGGTCGAAGCCCGGATCATCCACAGCTACGCCCTCTTCGGCGCTGTGGCTCAGATGCGCTACACCCAGGCGGCAGCGACCATGGATGCTGATGTCCTGATCGTAACGCTCGAAGCGGACCGTATCGACATGCTCGGTGCGGTCGACCGTTACTGCCAGTCCCGGGGATACATGCCGGAGGGAGAGGCAATCCGGGTCGGTGAATGGCCGGTGCAGTTCATTCCCGTGTTCAACGCCGTCACCGAGGAAGCCGTACGGCACGCCGAGATTGGAGAGATCGACGGCGTGCCCGTGCGTGTGGTTGCGGCCGACTACCTGGCCGTGATTGCGCTTGCCACCGGGCGCCCGAAGGACCACGCGCGAATCCTGGCGCTCCTCGACGCGGACGCCACGGTCTCCAGTCGGAATGGCAGAGGTTCACGTCGAGGTTCCTGGATGATTGACATAGAGGCCCTGTTCGCGCGCCAGGCCGCCCGGCAGCAGAGCCGGACCCGGCTGCCCTGGAGCGAGAAGCTCCGCCAGGCCCTGGTCCTGCGGGAAGCCCAGCTTGCGCTGCGGGACACGTCGAGGCTGCCCCGCACCGAACGCACCGCGCCGCGTGATGCGGCCGGCAGGAAAAAAAATCCATAGCCCAGATCATCTCTGTCCATTCCCCGGCGCACTGACCCGGTATAGGCTGGCCCATTGCAGGGCAAGCGATGATTCGTGTATTAGCCAGTAAGAAAGCCAGAAGCTTCCAGGGCCTCTACATCGCGGTGGCAGCCCTCATGGCGGCCGCCCTGGTCATCCTGCTGACCACCGGCGTGAACTTCTTCCGCTTCACCAACCTCCTGAACATCGCCCGGGGCTTCTCGATGCTCGGGATCGCCGCCCTGGGGCAGACCGTGGTGATCATCGCCGGTGGCCTGGACCTGTCGGTGGCCGAGGTCGTGTCCACGGCCAACGTGTTCGCCGCCACGTTCATGGCCGGCAAGAACAGCCTGTTCCTGCCGATCACGCTCCTGACCCTGGCCTTCGGCGGGGGGGTCGGCCTGTTCAACGGGCTCCTGGTCACCAAGCGCAACGTGCCCTCCTTCGTGGCCACCCTGGGCAGCGCCATCGTGCTGCGGGGCGTACGCCTGCTGTGGACAAAGGGGCTGCCCCGGGGCTACATCCCGGAGAACCTGAACCGCCTGGGGATCGGCACCACTCTGGGCATCCCCAACCTCTTCTATGTATTCGTAGCTGCGGCGGTGCTCATGGCCGTGATGCTCAACCGCATGGGCTACGGCCGGCGTCTCTACGCGGTGGGAAACAATCGGGCCGTCGCGACCCTGAGCGGAATCCGCAGCGACCGGGTGGTGATCCTGGCTTTCGTAATCTGCAGCATGACCGCCGCCTTCGTGGGCATCCTGCTCGGGGGCTACACCAACATGTCGGACCAGAAGATCGGCGAAGGCTACGAGCTGGACACCATCGCCATCGCCGTGCTCGGCGGGGCGGCCATCGGCGGCGGCTCGGGGAGCGTGCAGGGCACCGTGATCGGAGCGGTGATCCTCCTGGTGCTGACCAACCTGTCGCTGCTCATGGGCTTCCCGATCCAGAGCCAGATGATGATCAAGGGCTTCGTGATCATCCTGGCTCTGTGGCTGAACTCCCAGAGGGGAAAAAGAGCGTGAAGACCCGTTGTCAACGGGCATAGAAACGATACCTCGTGGAAAAGGAGCAACACGTGAAACGAGCGATTCGTATCTCCCTGATCCTCCTCCTGGCGGCCGGTGTGGCCCTCGCGGCCTTCGCCGGCGGCGCCAAGGAAGCGGCCCCCAAGAAGGAGGGCATCGTCATCGGCTTCAGCAACGCCGGGATGGGCGACTCCTGGCGGCAGTTCCTGGTGGCCAACTTCAACGCCGAAGTGGCCGCTCATCCCGAGATCACCCAGGCCTTCCTGACCAACGCGGATGAGAAGCCGGAAAAGCAGCTGGCGGACATCGACGATCTCCTGGTCAAGGGCGTCGACGCCCTGATCGTCTATCCCACCGTGGCCGACGCCATCATCCCGGCCATCGAGCGGGTCTACGACCAGGGGGTGCCGGTGGTCGTGTTCGGCGGGAACATCGACACGGACAAGTACACCTGCCTGGTCATGCAGGATCTGCTGGAGTTCGGCCGCGCGCAGGCGAGCTGGCTGGCCGAGGAGCTCAAGGGCAAGGGCAAGATCGTCATGATGTCCGGTATCGCCGGCAACACCACCGCCGAGGACCGCCTGGCCGGAGCGCGGGAGGTGTTCAAGAAGTACCCGGGCATCGAGATCCTGGACCACCAGTACTGCGACTGGTCGCCCCCCAAGGCCAAGTCGATCATGGAGGCCATGATCCAGGCCTTCCCGCGGATCGACGGCATCTGGGCGGACTCCGGGCTCATGTCCTGGCCGGCGCTCCAGGCCCTCAAGGAAGCGGGCCGCCCGCTGGTCCCCTCCACCGGCGACCAGCTCAACGGCTACACCAAGTTCCTGGTGGCCAACAACGCCCGCGGCTACGCCTATCCCATGACCACCAAGCTGTCCGGCGAAGCGGTCCGCCAGGCGGTCAAGGCGGTCAAGGGCGAGAAGCTCGACAAGATCGTCTACATCGACATCGACGGCTACGGACCCGACCAGATCAAGCAGCTGACCAAGCAGGACCTGTCCGACTGGTGGTGGATCGGCGACGACCAGATGCCGGCGGAGTTCCTGCCGGAGCTGTGAGCTCGGGCCCCGACCTGTAGCTCTCGGCCGGAGCTGCAGGGGCAGAACGGGCGTATCTTGCCAAACGTCCGGCGGCCTGGCCGCCGGACGCCCTCCATACGAGGAGCGCGCATGGACCGTGCGGAGCCGACTGCAGAACCCGTGCTCGAGCTGACCGGGATCACCAAGGAGTTCCCGGGAGTCAGGGCACTGGACAACGTGGACCTGGAGCTTCTGAAGGGCGAGGTCCACGGCCTGGTCGGGGAAAACGGGGCCGGAAAGTCCACCTTGATGAAGATCCTCTCCGGGGTCTACCAGCCGGACAGCGGAGAGATCCTGCTCAAGGGAGAGCCGGTGTGTTTTCGCAACCCTCACGAGGCCCAGGACGCCGGGATCAGCATCATCTTCCAGGAGTTCAGCCTGATCCGGAACTTCGACGTCACCGACAACGTCTTCCTGAACCGGGAGCCCACCCGCTTTCTCGGGCACCTGGACAAGCGCGCCGCCAGGGCCAGGACCCGGGAGCTCCTCCAGGAGCTGGGGATCGAGCTGGACGTGGACACGAAGATCGAGGAGCTGTCGGTCGTGCAGCAGCAGGTGGTGGAGATCGTAAAGGCCCTCTCCGTGACCGCCTCGGTCCTGATCATGGACGAGCCTTCGGCCGCCCTCACCGACAGGGAGCTGGGGAAGCTCTTCGAGATCATCCGCAGCCTCAAGGCCAGGGGTGTGACGGTGATCTACATCTCCCACATGCTCGACGAGATCTTCGAGATCGCCGACCGGGTCACGGTGCTCAAGGACGGCAAGGTCATGGGCACGCGCCCCAGGGAAGGTCTCACCAAGGACGAGCTCATCCCGATGATGGTGGGGCGCAAGATCGAGGACTACTTCCCGGAGCTGGCCCCGGCGCCGGAGCTGACCGGGGCTGAAGGCGGCAGGCCAGTTCTCCTCGAGGTCAGGAACCTGTCCAAGGGCGACAGGCTCAAGGACGTGAGCCTGTCGCTGTACGCCGGAGAGATCCTGGGCGTCGCCGGCATGGTCGGCTCGGGGCGGAACCTCCTGGCCCGCTGCATTCTCGGCATCGAGCGTCACGACGGGGGAGAGATCCACCTGCAGGGTCGGGCGCGGGAGATCCGCTCGATCTACGACGCCATCGCCTCCGGTTTCGGCTACATCACCGACGACCGCAAGAACCTCGGGATCCTGGGACCCATGTCGGTCAAGGAGAACGTGACCATCGCCAATCTCATGCGCTACCTTCGCTTCGGCTTCCTGCGGCGCAGGCAGGAGGCCGAGGACACCCGGGCGCAGGTGGACCTGCTGAACATCAGGACCCCGGGGATCACCCAGGAGGTGGAGAACCTCAGCGGCGGCAACCAGCAGAAGGTCCTGATCTCCCGGTGGCTGCTCCGGGAGCCGGAGATCTTCGTGTTCTCCGAACCGACCCGGGGCATCGACGTGGGAGCCAAGGCCGAGATCTACCGGATCATGCGGGAGGTCGTGTCCACGGGCAAGTCGATCATCATGATCTCCTCGGAGCTTCCCGAGATCATCGGCATGAGCGACCGCATCCTGGTCATGCGCTCCGGCCGGATCGAAGGCACGATCGACCAGCACGAAGCCCGGGCCACGGAGGAGCAGATCCTGTCCCTGGCCGTGGGCCACACCTTCTCGCTCCACGCCGGATCGGGCCCGAAGGGCGGAGGCAACTCATGAAGGCACCCTCCCGTACCCTCGGACTCAAGACACTGGGCAAACGACTGTCCAGCCCGGAAGGCCTGGTCTGGGTCATCCTGGGCCTGCTGGTCGTCTTCGCAATGATCGCCTCCCCGCTGTTCCTGAGCGCCCGCAACCTGCGGAACGTCTTCCTGGTGCAGCCCATCGGCCTGGGCCTGGCCTCCCTGGGGCAGGCCTTCGTGGTGATCTCCGGCGGGATCGACCTGTCGGTGGGGGCGGTCATGTCCCTGCTGACCTCCCTGGCCGCCGGCATCTACAAGGCCAACCCCGGCGTTCCCCCGGTCCTGATCGCCCTCATGCTCGTGGCCCTCGGCGCCGGGGCAGGGGCAGTCAACGGACTGATCGTGGTCAAACTGAGGATCCCGCCCTTCATGGGGACCCTGGCCACCATGAGCCTGTTCCAGGGAGCGGTCCTGTTCTACGCCCCCAGGACCATCGGGGGCATCCCGCGGTCCTACCGCTTCATCTCCGACGGAACGGTGGCGGGCGTCCCCTTCAGCATCATCCTCTTCGTGGCGATCATCGCGGTCTGCTACTACCTGCTGCGCAAGAACCGCCTGGGCAGGCACATCTACGCCGTGGGCTCCGACCCCTACGTTTCCCAGATCTCCGGCATCCCGGTGCAGCGGGTGCGTTTCCTGGCCTACCTGATCTGCGGGATGCTCGTCGGGGTTGCCTCCATGTACATGGCCGCGCGCATGGGCGGGGGCGGCCCGAAGGTCGGGGTCGGCTACGAGCTGGACACGATCACCGCGGTAGTCATAGGCGGAGTCTCCCTGGCCGGGGGTGCCGGGAATCTCCTGGGCACCTTTGCCGGGGTGCTGATCATCGGGGTGTTCTACAACCTGATGAACCTGCTGGACGTCAACGCCTACATGCAGATCATCCTGAAAGGAGCGGTGCTGATCATCGCCGTGAGCTTCTACGCCAGGAAGCGGGTATAGACAAGGAGCATCGACATGAAGATCGAGCAACTGGGAAAACCGATCTCCGTCGGGAACAAGACGGCCCCCAACCGGATCGTCTATCAACCCACCGAGAGCAACAACTGCGACGACCGGGGCAACCCGAGCCAGTACACCTTCGACAAGTACACCGCCATCGCCAGGGGCAAGCCCGGGATCATCCACGTCGAGAGTATCGACGTGACCCTCAAGACCCAGGCCCGCTCCAACCGCATGCTTATTATGGAGGAAAACCTCCCCGGCCTGAAGAAGCTCGTGGCCGAGATGCGCAAGATCAACGGCGAGAGCCTGATCGTCTTCCAGCTCAGCCACGCCGGGCGCCTGAGCGACCCGGCCTTCAAGCCCGCCTGTACCGTCTACGACACGGGAGACCCCAAGGTCAGGGTCATGAGCACCGAGGAAGTCGTGGACACCCGCGAGGAGTTCGTGGCCTCGGCCAGGCGGGCCTACGAGGCCGGCGCAGACGGGGTGGACTTCAAGCAGGCCCACGGCTTCATCGGGGACGATTTCCTGCACCCGGCCAACGACCGCAAGGACCGCTACGGAGGCAGCTGGGAGAACCGCACCCGCTTCTTCCGGGAGACCATCGCCCGGATGCGGGAGGAGGTCAGGGACCCGGGCTTCCTGGTCGGCTCCCGCATCTCCCCCTACGAAGGGATCCCCGGGGGGTTCGGCACCTCGGGCCCTGACGACATGCTCGAGGACCTGTCAGAACCGATCGCCTTCGCCAGGCTCATGGAGAAGGAAGGCATCGACTTCATCAACGTCTCGGCGGGGTTCGCATCGGCCAACCTCGAGATCCTGATGCCCACCGCGACCTACCCCGAGGGGGTGTTCCGCCACTTCACCTGGACCCGGGCCATCAAGGAGGCGGTCTCGGTGCCGGTGATCGGCTCCGGGTACAGCCGGCTCAAGGATGGGGACGACGCCCTGCACATCCCGGACAAGGAAAAGCGCACCTTCGTGTACTGGGCGGAGAAGAACCTGCGGGAGGGGCACGTGGACCTGGTGGGGGTGGGCCGGCAGGCCATCGCCGACCCGGAGTTCGCCCGCAAGCTCCTGGAGGGCCGGGTGCAGGAGATCCGCTGGTGCATCACCTGCAACGAGTGCGGCGCCCTGCTGGGGGCCAACCAGCGGGTGGGCTGCACGATCTTCGACAGGGAGTACCGGGAGCTGCTGCACCAGGTGCGGAAGGGGAAGTAGCGCGGGCGGCAACGCTCCAGCGGAGCTGAGCAGCTTCCGTCAGTCCACTTTGTTGATCCTGCGGATTTGTGAGTCCGTGAAGAGATCTTCGTCGCCGCAGCTCTGGCCGGGATGACTCGGGGACCTTAGTTAGCCGCCGCGATCGCGCCGGAGGCGGACACCACCTGGCGTGGCAACGGCGACAGTGCCTGTCAGCTTCTCGAGCCGGTATCTGCGCAGCAGCGTATCCAGGAGCTCAAGGACAGGACGGATTCCATCCTCTGCGGGCCGGAGCAGCAGCACACCGGCGTGGTACCCAGGTGGGTGGAGACTCCACGTTCCGCAAATCCCTTGTCGGCCGTGATCAGAAAACGCTGCTCCTTCTGCACGGCGGCCCAGAGCTCGCTATCGCTGTATCCACCCAATCCCTGATCCCGAGCCGTCGCCACATCGTATCCGGACTTCCTCAAGCTCTGGGCCGCAGCGTTCGGCAGATCTTCGTCCAGCTTGATGCGCATCGCCGCAGCCTAGGGGGTCAGCGGCGCGAGCACTTCGCTGTCAATCAGTTCAGCGGCGTAGGCCAGAGCGGCGCGGATGTCCTCGTCCATCAGTTGGGGATACTCTCTGCGAATCTCATCGCCTGACATGCCGTCCGCCAGACTACCGATGATTACCCTGACCGGTATTCGCGTTCCCTTGATGCAGGGGTCACCGTGATGAATGTGCTCTTCGATCACGACGCGGTCCTGCCACGCAATTCTGTTCATGACGGGCTCCCTCAACAGCGCATAATCTAGTATAACACAGTCGGCCGGTGGCGATATACCCGCCTTACGTGCCTGCATCGTGGCGAGGAAGGACAGCGCAGGGGCGTGCTGCACTTCGTCGACCAACAGCGGCGGAGGATTCTCGTTGAGAAACTCGACGGGATTCCACTCTGCCTGCTCGGCCTTGCTGGGCAAGTCGAGGCACACATAGTTGTAGCGATCGAAGCACTCACGCAGCAACGTCGTCTTCCCGGCCTGACGCGCCCCCGATACCGCCACCAGCGGGAAATACGACGCGAGGCGCATCAAGCGTGACCCAACCAGCCGATCGTATTTCAAGTCGTAGCTCGTTGTGACAATTTTAACCTGTCAGGTTGACATTGTCTGTCCAACCGCCGCCTACGGCACCCGGTGCACGTCCGTCTTGGGGAAATCGTCTCCCTTGAACAGAAGGGGCTCTCCGGTGAACCTGGAGAGTGCATACGAGCAACAGTCGCCGATGTTCAGGCCCGCAGGGTGGCGCCCCTTCCCGAACCTTCGCCAGGCCCTCCTGGCAATCTCGACCTGCGCCTTGTCCATGGCCTGGACGTCGAGGCCCGTCCTGAAGGCCAGCAGGTCGAATTCCCGCCCGCCGCTTTCCCCTTTCTTGGCTTCGATCGCGATCGCCGTTTCCAGCGCCGAGAAGGCGCTCACCAACCGGCGCGGCGCGGCGGCGATGGCACGCGCAAAGGCAGGCGCCTCGGGCTCATCGAGCAGTATCGCTAGAAGCGCGGAGGTGTCGATTACCATCACTCGATCGCCCCGTCGTCCCGGTAGCCAAGAATCTCCTCGGCGGTGCGGCCATCGAGGTCCGGCAGACTCCCGCACCGTCTGGCGATGTCCAGGATCTGCTCCACCAGGTCCTGCTCCGTCCGGCTGCCCCGGATCCTGGCGAGTCGATCCTCGAGGGCATGCAGGACGGCTTGGGTCAGGCTTTCCCCGCTCTCCTCGGCAAGACGCCGGGCCATGCCCTCCACTTGTGGGTTACGGATACTCAACGGCATATCTACCTCCTCCATTGCATATACGCTATATTTGAATATATACGTTATACCCGGTGCCGCCAACGGCTCCGCGGCCTGTGTGTCCGTGCACGGGTGCAGTGCGACGTGGATTCCACCGCAAAGCGTGATACGCTTGTCTGGAAGAGCCATGAGCGCAGTCACGAGCAAGTCCGTCCTGAGTGAGTACCAGAGCCTCCTGGGCGAGGTCGACGAGCTGTCCTCGCGCCTGAGCATCGAGCACGCAGCCGACCTGAGGTGCCGCAAGGGCTGCTCCGGCTGCTGCACCGATCTGTCGGTGCTGCCCATCGAGTGGTGCTCGATCCGCTCGGGACTGACCGGCGGGCGGGAGTGGCTGCTCGAGCGGCAGCCGCGCGAGGCGGGCGTGTGCCCCTTCCTGGTCGATCGGGCGTGCGGCATCTACCCGCTCCGCCCGCTGATCTGCCGCACCCACGGGCTGCCCCTGGCCTACCGGGTGGAGAGCTACGACGCGGCAGGCAAGCGCCTGGAAAGCGAGGAGTGGCAGCTGTGCTGGTGCGGGCTCAACTTCGCGCGCTTCACGCCGGAGACCTTCCGCGCCGCTTTCCCGGCCGATAGCGTGGTGAACATGGATGAGCTAAACCGCCGACTTCTCGAGCTCAACCGCCGTTTCGTGGCGAGCCCCGAGGGCAAGGGCTTCCGCCCCGAGAAGCGCCTGGAGCTGGCGGCGCTCCTGGCCTGAGCTGCCTGCCCCTCGCGCCGGGCCGCTCGCCCGGCGTTGATTTTCCCCACGGCATCGCCTACGATATCACCGCAGGAGAGCACGGATGGGATTCACTGCCGGAATCGTGGGTCTGCCGAACGTGGGCAAGTCCACGATCTTCAACGCCCTGGCTTCGGCTCACGCCCCGATGGGGGCGTACCCCTTCACCACGATCGACCCGAACCGCGGCGTCGTGACCGTGCCGGACCCCCGCCTGGGCAGGATCTCGGAGCTTCTCGGCAAGGCCGACCCGATCCCGACGCACATCGAGTTCTTCGACGTGGCGGGCCTGGTGGAGGGGGCCTCCAAGGGTGAAGGGCTGGGCAACACCTTCCTGGGGCACATTCGCAGCGTGGAGGCCCTGATCCACGTGGTGCGCTGCTTCGAAAGCGCGGACGCCCAGCACGTCCTGGGTGCGGTCGACCCGGGCCGGGACATCGAGATCATCAACACCGAGCTGCTCCTGGCGGACCTCCAGCTGCTGGACAAGGGCCGCAGCCAGATGGAGAAGAAGGCGAAAGCCGGCGACCGGGAGGCTGCCGCGGGCATCCAGACCCTGGCCGCCATGACCGAGCACTTGAACGCCGGCAGGCTCCTCCGGAGCTTCGAGATGAACGACGCCGCCCGGGAGCTGGTGCGGGAGTACGGGCTCATCACCGCCAAGCCGGTCCTCTACGTGGTCAACCTCGGGGAGGAGGGCTGCCCGCCCGAGCTCCTGGACAGGGTGCAGCGCCTGGCGGAGGGCGAAGGGGCCCGGGTGGTGCCGATCAGCGGCAAGCTGGAGGAGGAGATCTCCGAGCTCGCCCCGGAGGAGAAGAAGGAGTACCTGGAGGCCATGGGCCTGGAGCGCTCGGGGCTCGAGCGCCTGGTGGAGTCGGCGTACCGGCTGCTGGACCTCATCACCTTCTACACGATCACGACCGACCTGCAGGCCTGGACCGTTCGGCGGGGCTCCACCGCCCCCCAGGCGGCCGGCAGGATCCACAGCGACTTCGAGCGGGGATTCATCCGGGCCGAGGTCTTTCACTTCGACGACTTGATCAAGGCCGGAAGCGATCACCACGTGCGCGAGATGGGCCTGCTGCGCACCGAGGGCAAGGGCTACGTCGTGCAGGACGGGGACATCATCCACTTCCTGTTCAACGTGTAGCGGACGCCAGGCAGCGCCCCAATGGAGAGCCGAGATGAAAAGACCCAACTTCCTGTTCATCCTGATCGACGACATGGGCTGGCGGGACCTCGCCTGCTACGGAAGCTCGTTCTACGAGACCCCGCACCTGGACCGGCTCGCAGGCCAGGGGATGAGGTTCACCGACGCCTATGCGGCCTGTCCCGTGTGCTCGCCCACCCGGGCGAGCCTTCTGACCGGCAAGTACCCGGCGCGCCTGGGCGTGACCAACTACATCGCCGAGTTCGGCGAGCATCCCGCCCGGGGCCGCCTGGTGGACGCCCCCTACGTCGATCACCTTCCCCTCGAGGAGCAGAACCTGGCACGAACGCTCAAGAGCGCCGGCTACGCCACCTGGCACGTGGGCAAGTGGCATCTGGGCTCCGAGCCTTTCTGGCCGGACCAGCAGGGCTTCGACGTCAACATCGGGGGCTGCGATTGGGGCCACCCCCGGCGGGGCTACTTCAGCCCCTGGGGGATCCCGACCCTGGAAGACCGCACCGAAGGCGAATACCTGACCGACCGGCTGACCGACGAGGCGATCAGGCTGATCCGGGGGGCGGGGCAGTCGCCCTTCTTCCTCTACCTCCCCTACTACTCCGTGCACGTCCCGATCCAGGCCAAGGCCCATCTCGTGGAGAAGTACCGGCGCAAGGCGGCCGCGATGGGACTGGACAAGGTCGAGGCCTTCGAGACGGGAGACTACTTTCCGTGTGAGCACAAGAAAGACCAGAGAATCCTGCGCCGGCGCGTGCAGTCCGATCCGGCCTACGCCGCCATGATCGAAACCCTGGACGCCGACATCGGGCGGCTCCTCGCCAGCCTGGAAGAGACCGGCAAGGCTGACGACACGGTGGTCATCTTCACCTCGGACAACGGCGGTCTGGCTACCGCCGAAGGCTCACCCACCACCAACCACCCCCTCTCCGAAGGCAAGGGCTGGATGTACGAGGGCGGAACCCGGGAACCCCTGATCGTCCGCTGGCCGGGAGTGACCCGTCCGGCAAGCACCTGCCCGGTGCCGGTCACCAGCCCGGACTTCTTCCCGACCATCCTCGAGGCGGCGGGATTGCCGCCGCTTCCGCAGCAGCACGCCGACGGCCTCAGCCTGGTACCGCTCCTGCGCGGGGAGAGCATCCTGCAGCGGGAGGCGCTCTTCTGGCACTACCCCCACTACGGCAACCAGGGGGGCACGCCCGGGTGCTCCATGCGCTCGGGCGACTGGAAGCTCATCGAGTTTTTCGAGAGCGCCAGGCTGGAGCTGTACAACCTGAGGGACGACATCGGTGAGACGCGCGACCTGGCTTCCCGGGAACCCCGGCGCACTCGGCAAATGCAGGCGGAGCTGGTGCGGTGGCGGCAGTCCATGGAAGCGCTGCTGCCGCAGCCCAATCCGGACTTCCGGCCGTGGAGGGAAGCCGAGCGATAGAGGCCCTGGCGGCCGGCCGCTACTGGTCGATCTCCTCCGGGAAGGCCCGGCGGTGTCCCGGGCCCTCGCGCTCCGGCGCCAGGCGGATCTCCGCCTCCCTCTCCCCTGCCTGCCTCATGCGCTCGCGCAGGCGTTCCCGCATCCGTGCAGCCACCTCGCGCCCGCCTGCTGCGGCCGGGCCCCCCGCGCCCGCCGCCTCGTGCCGGGCCTGGTGGAGGGAGCCTCCAAGGCCGAAGGGCTGGGCAACACCTTCCTGGGGCACATCCGCAGCGTGGAGGCCCTGATCCACGTGGTGCGCTGCTTCGAGAGCGCCGACGTCCAGCACGTCCTGGGAGCGGCCGACCCGGCCCGGGACATCGAGATCATCAACACCGAGCTGCTTCTGGCGGACCTGCAGCTGCTGGACAAGGACCGCAGCCAGATGGAGAAGAAGGAGTACCTGGTGGCCATGGGCCTGGAGCGCTCGAGTCTCGCGCGCCTGGTGGAGGCGGCGTACCGGCTGCTGGATCTCATCACCTTCTACACGATCACGACCGACCTGCAGGCCCGGACCCTTCGGCGGGGCCCCACCGCCCCCCAGGCGGCCGGCAGGATCCACAGCGACTTCGAGCGGGGATTCATCCGGGCCGAGGTCTTTCACTTCGAGGACCTGCTGAAGGCCGGAAGCGATCACCACGTGCGTGAGATGGGCCTGCTGCGCACCGAGGGCAAGGGCTACGTCGTGCAGGACGGGGACATCATCCACTTCCTGTTCAACGTGTAGCGGAGATCTACTCGAGGTGAAACATCTCGAGCAGCGGAACCATGGCTTCGTCAGCCTTCGTTCCGTCCAGCGCCTCGAAGAACCGCGCCATCCCTCTCTGCCAGAGGGCGTTGACCTCTTCGGCCGCCATTCCTTGCAGGGCTCGCTGGAAGTCCTCGGTCGCCAGGTACCCAACCAGCAGCCCATCCGGGCGCATGAACAAAGAGTACTTGTGTCAACCCGTATCCCGAAGCGCCTGAAGCATCTCCGGCCAGGCGGCGGCGTGACATTTCTTGTACTCCTCGATCTTGTCTTCCCGGACCCTGAGCAGAAAACAGACCCTTTGCCTGAGCTCCTGTTCCGCCTTCATTTCAGCGTCTGTGTCAAGTGCGCTCCGCAAGACCGGCGAACAACCAACCGGGTCTCGAGAGCATGACGCTCACCTCGAAGCCACCGTCCGACGTCGGTATCCTTGCCGTCGATCAGATCGATCAGAAGCCCTGCACAAAGCTGACCCAGCTCGAAGGCCGGATACCGGACCGTGGTGAGCGGCGGGTTGTAGTACCTCGACTCCGGGATGTCGTTGTAGCCGACCACGGCGATGTCCTCGGGGACTCTCAAGCCCTGCTCCGCGAATGCGGCAATGCACCCCATCGCCATGCGGTCACTGTGGGCAAAGACGGCAGTAAGCCGCCGGCCCTGCTCCATGAGCCTCTTCGCAGCCAGATAGCCGCTTTCCACGCACCAATCCCCTTCCACCAAGAGCGACGAATCCAGGGAGCGACCCGCGTCGCTCATCGCGTCGCAGTACCCCCTGATCCGCATCTCGGTTTCGCATGCTCGAGGTGCCCCCGTGATCATGGCGACCGACTCATGCCCCAGGTCGAGGAGGTGCCGCACAGCGTCTCGCGCCCCTTTGCGGCTGTCGACCCGCACAGCGACGACCTTGCGCTGATCGAAGGCGTACCCCATGGTTACAACAGGGATTGTTTCCGCAATGTTCGCGAGTATCTGGTAATGATCGTCCTGCGAGCCGTGATACGCAATGAGCAGGCCTTCAATAGGCTGGCGTTTGAGCATCGGAACGGCCGCGGGTTCGGCTCTCGAATGCAGCTCCTCCCCCGCGATAGTGATATGATAGCCGTGAGCGGCAGCGTACTTCTGGGCCCCCTCGATCGCGTGGACCATAGCGTTACCCGTGAACGTGGCCGTGACGATCCCCAGCAGGTAGCTTCGTTTGGTGGCAAGGTTCGTGGCTGCGGGATCGGGTCGGTACCCTGCTGTCTGGATGATGTCCAGAATCCGTCGCCGCGTGTCTTCGCGCACTTTCTGGCTGTTGTTCATGACCCGCGACACGGTCTGGTACGAAACCCCTGCTCGGGCGGCT
>Ga0209164_1001611_pt1 | contig 27883 bp, 24 predicted proteins | sample MTBNYHSulfiMetaG_FD_187458 | JGI IMG/M metagenome (GOLD analysis project Ga0209164, IMG submission 187458) | Enrichment culture microbial communities from rom New York Harbor, USA that are MTBE-degrading - MTBE-NYH (New York Harbor Sulfidogenic)... | ecosystem: Environmental > Aquatic > Marine >... | reverse complement strand
CGTCGCTATGCTGTTCCCAGCAGGTGGAACGACATCGATCGACTCGATGCGGCTCACGCCGTTCTCCGTCCCCAGCCACATGACGCCGTCGCTGTCCTGAAGCATTTCCATGGCCTCCCACCCCGCCACTCCATCCCACGGGGTGATGACCCTCCAGTTTGTACCGTCGGTAATGGCGGTGCCATCGTATTCGGAACCGAACCACAGACGGCCCTGGTCATCTTCGAAGACATACCTCACCTTGTTGCCGGCAAGGCCATCGTCACGTGTCAGCACGCCCCACTCGCTGCCATCAAACCAGCTAGCACCCCCTGCCGTCGTGTACCCGGTGGCGAACCACAGGACGCCGTCTGCGTCCTCAATGATATCGTTGACGGAGTTGTGGTGGAGTCCGTCCCTGGTGGTGTACGAACTCCAGGAGATGCCATCGTAGCGGCTGACGCCGCCCTGGTTCAGCTCGAACGAGCCGAACCAGAAGACGCCGTCGCTGTCCTGGAACATGACGTAGACCGATGGGACTGCCAGCCCGTCCTCGGGGGTGAAGCCCCTCCAGGAGGCCCCATCGTAGCGGGTCACACCCGACTCCGTCCCTATCCACAGGTCCCCATCACGGTCCTCAAGAAGAGACAGAACGGCTCCGCCCAAGAGGCCGTCGGCTTTGGTGAAAGTGCGCCATCCGGACCCATCATATCGAGTGAGGCCCGCACGATGGGCAATCCACAGTACGTTCTTGGAGTCCACCAGCATGTCATTGACGTAGTACATCGAGGGCCTACCATGATCAGGGAGAGCAAGGAGATCTCCACTATGCCTGTCGATGAGGTAGATGCCGCAGGGCCCCCCAGCCCAGATGTACTCATCCTGTTCCGCAAGAGCGTAGACCATACAGCCCGGGCTGATGATCGTCCAGCCCGGGGGCGGATCAGGGTACCGCGGCGGCTGGCCAGCGAAAATGAAGACCGCGGTCGCCACTATCACTATGACGACAAGCAGGCCCACAATGAGCCAGGCCATCAGGCGGCGTCGCCGCCGCAGTCCGGCTATCACTCCGCGAACTCCCTGTTCTCAATGCTCTGCCAGCTTCCCACCTGCTCCACGCGCCCCTGCCGCAGCACCACCATCGTGTCAGCCACCGCTTCTGCCTCTGACAGGTAGTGCGTAACATAAACGATGGTGGTGCCGAACTGCTGCCTGATGCCCCGGATGAGCTCGAGCATCTCTCTGTTCAGCTCCACGTCCAGGCCGACAAGAGGCTCGTCGAGCAGGAGAACGGATGGCCTCGGCGCCAGAGCACGCGCCAGAGCGACGCGCTGTGCCTCTCCGCCCGATAGCTGGTGCGGGTAGCGCTCTTCGAATCCCTCAAGGTGGCTGAGGCGCAGGGTGTCACGCAACCGCTCCTCAGCTTCGACCCGCTTCAGGCCGGCCAGTCCGAACTGCACGTTGCGCCTCACACTCAGGTGCGGCCACAGCGCCGGCCGCTGGAACACCATGCCAACGCCTCGCTCATGCGGCGGGCAGGCCCACCCACTCCGGCTCACCACCCGCCCGTTCAGAACGACATCCCCTTCGTCCGGCACCTCCAGCCCCGCAATCAAGCGCAAGATGGTCGTCTTGCCTGCCCCGGAGGGACCCACCAGGCCAACAGCCGTGCCCGATGCCACCTCGAACGTCACCTCACGCACCACGGGCACGCCATCGAAGCTCTTGCTCACACTGTGCAAAGCTATCATACTGTCCTCGCCCACAGCCACTGCCGCACGATCAACAGGGCGGCGCAGGCCAGACCGGCCACCACCACCATGATCAGAGACAAGGCGGACACCACGTCCGTAGCCCCGTAGTGTAGCAGATTGTAGATGCGCAGGGGCAACGTCGCCTGTCCCGGCGGGGCGATGAGGAGAGAAGCTCCCAGTTCGCCCAGCGAAAGGACGAAAACCACCAGCAAGGTGACCGCGACCGCCGGTGTGACCATGGGAAGGCGCACCCACAGGAAACGGCGCCACCACCCCACGTTCGGCAACGACGCCGCCTCGGTCAGGACGGGATCGATGTGGCGCACTCTCGACGCGGCAGCGTATATCGCAAAGGGAAGAAACCGGGCCACGTGAGCCACCACCAGCATCAAAGGCGTACCGTAGCCCCAGCCCAGCAGGGGGTGGTTCCAGATATATATGAGAGCAACCCCGATGATGGGTGCCGGCACCGCCAGCGGAAGGGCGCACACAAGCCAGCCCAGTTTCCACACTCTCGTCGACCGGGTCAGGGCGCTCGCCAGCGGCAAGGCCACGACAGCGGCGACGGCCCCACACCCAACAGCGACGGCAACTGTAAGCCCGATCTCCTCCCACGCCGGCGCAACGGCCGCCGCCATGGTGGAAGGCATCGCGCCGCGCGCCAGGAGCACCACCACCGGCACTGCGGTGGCGATGGCCCACACGCCAACGCTGCCATAGAGCACTGCCCGCACCGGCCACGGCCACTCAGAGGTGGACAGGCGAACAGGCGAACCGCTCCGACCGCGCAGGGGGTTGTTCCTCAGGCGAGACTGTGACAGGCCCAGCAAAGCCGCCGCGAGCACCACCAGGGGCAACGAGATGGCGAAGGCCTCTACCGGGTTGAAGTGCTGGCCAAACGAAGCGTATATCTCGGTAACATAGACGTTGTACTCGAACATCGATGGCACGCCGTACTCCACCAGCGCCAGCACAAACACCAACCCGGCTCCCGCCAGCAGGGAAGGCATGACCAGCCGGGGGAGAAGACGCCAGGCTACACGCCATGGCGGCTCGACGAGTGATGCCGCCTCGAGTATTTCCGGCTCAATGGCCTGCAGACCACTCCGAACAAACAGAGTTACGATAGGAAAGGTGGCAAGGGTGAGAACCACAGCCGTCGGCCAGAACCCATAGTTGGATAGTGTGATGCTCTCTGGCCGAAAGACCCAGTCAAGAGCCTGCTCCAGAATCTGGCGCCGGCCGGCGATGGCCATCCACGTCAACGCATGGACATAGGGAGGGATAAGCAGGGGCACCAGGTAGAGGGAGCGGACCAACCTCTGCACACGACCATTCCCGCATAGCCAGAGAGCGAGAAGCGTGCCGAGCACCGTCGCCATAACGGTCGTCGTCGTCGCCAGCAGGAAGCTCTTGCCGAGCAACTGAGCGGTTCGAAGCGATGGGACCGCCCAGCCGAGCACCTGCGGGTCACCGGCCAGAGCGGCGACCAGCCACATGACACCGAGGAGCAACACCGGCAGGAGAGCGAGCAGGAAGAAAGCGCCAAAGGCAACCCAGCCAGTCGACCTCAACCCCTTGAATACTGATGGCGCCCCAGCACGCCTCCCGCCTTCTCGCTGCCTCAATCAGTATCTGCCCTCCATCGAGTGGAAATGGCACAGGCTCACTTGAGGAACACCTCTTTCAACCACTCCGATGAAACCTCCATCTGCGCGGCGACATCGTTGGGATGGACGTCCATGCCACGTATCTCGCTCAGGCCGGGCATGCCCACCGGTCCGGCCACGCCTTCCCGCACCGGCATCTGCACCGACTCAGAGGCGGCGAGCCTCGCCTCCACCTCTGGACTCAGCAGGTAATCGATGAGGCGCTTCGCCTCCTCCGGGTGCGGTGCACCGTTAACCATGGCCACCGTGTTGGGAATAAGCAGTGTCCCCAGGTCGTCCTGGTCGGGAAAGATGATCTCCACCGGCTGGCCCTGGGCCACGGCGATATGGGCGTCGTCGGTGTCGGTGAGGCCAACCTTGAACTCACCGCTCACCACCATATCGCGAACCACGGAGTTGCCGTCAACCACACGCACGTTCCGGTCGAGCAGTCCCTCGAAGTACGCCTGAGCCTCCTCCTCCCCCAGGTCGGCGAAGAGGGCGGCGGCATGAGTCGCCGTTGTGCCGAAAAGCGGGTTGGCGATGCCCACTTCATTGTCGCCCCACGAAGGATCGAGCAGATCAAAGATGGACTGGGGGTAGTCCTCCTCAGCCACCAGGGCTGTGTTCACCAGGATGACGCGAGCCCGCGCCGCGAAGCCGGTCCAGTAGTCGTCCGGGTCACGATACTCGTCCGGGATACCGGCTGCCGAAGCGGAATCATACGGAGCGAGCACTCCCTCGTCCTTGAGCATGATGGTCTGAGCGTACTCGGAGCTCCAGAAGACATCGGCCTGAGGCCGGCTCTTCTCGGCGATAAGGCGGTTCACCAGACCGGTGGTCTTGGCAGCCTCCACATCGTACACCGCCTTGACCCTGACACCGGTCTCAGCTTCGAAGTCATTCAGTATGGGCTCCGAGAAGAGCTGGTCCAGCGAGGTGTAGATCACCACCGTGGGCCCGCCGCCGCCGCAGCAGGCGACGAGAACGGCCACCGCCACCACGCCAGCCAGCAGGGCGACCACCTTCAGCCAGCACCTGGCTATACCGCAACGCAATCCTCTCATCTACCGCTTCTCCACTAGGTTACAAAGCTTCGTCGACACTGGCGCACAGTCGCCGCTTGCCAGCGCACGGGGGACGGACGCTGTCACAAGCGCTCACCGCAATTCGAGCAGAACCGAGCGCCCTCCTTGACGGGCGCGCCGCACTGGGTGCAGAAGCGCGCCCGGGTTGGGGCAGGGCGTGCCGCGGCATGCTTCTTCGTCGCCTGCGCCGGCCGCTTCTGCGCCGCCCCATTCTTCGGGGCCTGCGACTCGGGGGCAGGCGTCGCCGCAACCTCGACCACAGCCACCGCCGCAGAGGGAGCCTCTACAGACACACCCACACCAGCCCTCACCAGGGTGCGGTTCCCCACCGCGTCGTACGAGTAGGCCACAGTGTGGCCGTTGGCGTACCTGACCGCAGTCAAACGCCCGAGCTCATCGTACACATACGTCGTTGTGCCTGCCCGTGCTTCCTTCTTCGCCATGGCACGTCTCTCCCAGATCGGCCTATCGCTCTACGGCGGGCCGCAGTCGACCTTGACTCTGTTCTTGTCGTCGCAGTACTTCTGCCATCTTCTGATTTGCTCCTCGGTCATGGTATCCCTGCGACTGGGGTCTATCCGGTACTTGCCATCGGGCCCCTTATACACATAGAATTTCTCGACGTCGCTCTGAACGTTGGCTCCGATTTTCTCAGCCTTCCCCTTGGGGTCGGCCGTGGCCATTCCGTAGACCGCGATAGCGCCGCCGACGACCACCAAGGCGGGGCCGACTGCGATGGTCGTGCCAGCAATAACAACAGTGACGCCTGTATACCACAGTATCCCTCCGAGTCCAGTGATGCCGAGGCCGACCATGGTTGTCGGGTCGCCCAACTCCGCCTGATACCCCAGCGGGTCGATGTATCTGACAGGGTTGTTGTTGGTGTAGCAGTAGAGATTCGTCCCTCCCACAAAGCCGAGGGGGTCTTTCTGAATGAAGCGGGCGGTGGCGGCATCGTAGTACCGGTTCCGCATGAAGAACAGCCCATCGCCATCGTCCATCACGCCGTAAGCGCCGACGTAGGTGAACGGGTTGTCCACGTCGCCGGTCCTGCCAGCCACGGCGCCAGAAGGGCTGTAGGCGTAGGCGGCGGCAGCCTCCCCTTTCTCGTCGCTGAGCGCCAGGATGCTCCCCGTCTTGTCGTGGTGGTAGAAATGCACGTCACCCGATGAGCCGACTCGCGCAGCGAGAGGACGTGTAGCATATATGTAGCTGGCGGTAACGTTCCCGCGCTCGTCGCTCTCGAACAGCACCCTGCCTTCAAGGTCATGGTGGTAGTGCCGCGTCCTTCCTCCCCTCTCGACCCGGGTGCGCAGTCCGAGGCCATTGTAGGTGTAGGTGCAGGTCACGCCGTCCCTCGTGACGGTAACAGGCCGGTTCTCCAGGTCGTACTCCGCCCGCCACTTCCCACCGCTTATCTCGGTCAGGTTGCCGTCGGCGTCGTAGGTATACCGGTCCTCGCCACGGGCGACAATCTGGTTGACGTCGTTGTAGGTCGTGGGCACGTCCTCCCCGAGAAGCGTCGGCTGCACAAGGAGCTTGCTCGACTCCTCGGTGATGTTGCCCGTCGCGTCGCGCGCGTACGATACGCGGGCCAGTGTCCTCCGACCTTTGCGGTGTCCGATCTCGACAACACGGTTGCTGGCGTCGTACGTGTAGGCGCTCTCCGTGCCGTTGGAGCGTGTCTCCCCCACCAGATTGCCCGCGCCGTCATAGCGACATGACAGCGAGTTTTCTCCCCAAAGGACCTGGGTCACACGGTTTCGCGGGTCGTAGGCATATGTCACCACCAGGCCGCCGGGATAAGCGACCGCACTGACGTTCTTCGCCTCGTCGTAGGAGAAGCCGACCTCCAGACCGCCGGGATAGCAGATGGAGGTCACCCGACCAGCGAGGTCATGGCTGAAACGTGTCGCGCCGGTGTCATCCGTCACCCCACTTAGCCTGCCTGACGCATCGTACTCATAGGCGCAAACCTCTGCTCCGTCATACGACTTGCTCACCACCCGCCCATCGCGGTCATAGGTGAAGCCAACCCTGCCGCCGCGGGCGTTCTCCGCCACTGCTACACGATTCAACGCGTCGCGGGTGAGACTCACGGCGCAGCCCAGAGGGTCCCTCGTCCCGACCAGGTTGTCGTTGGCATCGTAGTCGAACGTGGTCACCCTTCCCCCCTCATCCCGCAGGCGCACCACGTTGTCCTCCGGGTCAAGCACTGTCTCAATACTCCGCCCCAATGGATTGGTCCTCTGGATCGCCCGGCCCGCATCATCGTAGCCCAAGGTCCACGCACGCCCCAGCGCATCCGTCGCTTCGAGCAGCCGACCGCTTCGGTCATAGCCGAAGCGCGTGCGATTGCCCTCAGCATCGACCCGCTCCACGACCCTCCTCAGGGGATCGCGCGAGAACGCTGTCTCACGCCCATTCCCATTCGTCGTGGCGATTCCCGCACAGCAATCATAGAGGTGCTCGTCTGTCGTGCCGTCGGGATGGGTCACCTTCACCAACCGGTTGTTGGCGTCGTATTCGTATTGTGTGGTGTTCCCCCGCGGGTCGGTGATGACGGTCAGATTCAGGCCGTGCCGGTCATACGACCTGCGCTCGGTGCTGCCCAGCGGGTCGGTGGTGGCAATGCGATTGCCGAAGCGGTCGTAGCTGAATGCAGTCCTGTTGCCGCCCCCGTGCACGATGGCGACCAGTTGGCCCCTGAGGTCATACTCCATGGCCGTCCCCCTGCCACCGGGTAGCGATATAATCGTCAGATTGCATCTCGCGTCATACGCGTAGCGGGTCATATCACCAACAGGTGACGTCTCCGAGACAATGTTGTCGTCGCCGTCGTAGGCCATGACGGTTGAGTTGCCCAGCGGGTCGGTCAGCCTCGTCATATTGCCCCGGCTGTCATACGCCATGTGCAAGGTGTGGCCGCTCCTGTCCCGCACGCTGACCCTGAGCCCTCTGTCATAGCCGTAGACCACAGCATTCCCCAGGGGGTCCACTACTTGCACGGTGAGGCCGTTGCTGCTGTGATAGGTCGTGGCCCTTCCTTCAGGGTCGACCACCCTCACCCGACGGGGCTCGCTCGACAGCAACTCGTAGCGCGTTGCGCTCCCCGCCGCGTCTGTCACGGTGGCAATGTGTCCCAGGCGGCCGCGGCCCCGATACGCGAAGGCGGTGGCCCTGCGGTCGTGGCCAACCACCATGCCCGTCATGCACCCGCCAGCGTCGTACTCATAGACTGAAGGAATGCCGAGGAGGTCCTCGGTGCGGATGAGGTTCCCCTCGCGGTCGTAGGAGAAGGCGGCGGTGCGTCCATCGGGAAGAGTCAAGGAAACACAACGCCCCTCGCCGTCATAGGCGAAGCCGGTCGAGCGACCCGCCGCGTCAACGACAGCCTCAAGGGTCCCGTCTGCCGAGTACTCCACCTGCACCGTGTTGCCATTGGTGTCGGCAATCTCTGTCAGCCGCGCCATCTTTGCGCCCGGCCCTTGCTCGTAGCGATATGTCAGGCGGCTGTCCTTCTCGATGAAAAGCCAGTAGTCCCCATAGTCGAGAAGGCGGTCATGCCTGCCCTGCGTGGAGACTGCCTCAACCGGCTCGTCCGCGCCCCCAGCCCTCGTGCGGGACCCTGACCTGTAGGTCAACCTCTGTCCAGACCCTTTGCGCAGGAAGAGTTCCCCTCCAACGCACTCGATCGAGGACTCACAGGAGAAGGACCAACCACGGCCAAACATGCCACGGTTCTGACTGCCCGAGTTGTAGGTCAGGGTGAAGTCGAGCGCTGGACCCAGCCCCTTGTAGGCGAAGACCGTGTCCTGCACCACGAGACCGAGAGTCGCCGTGTTGACCCAGTAGTTGGGCAGCCCGATTGCCGGCACGCACTTTCCAGCCCCGTCTCCCCCATCGAAGTCGGTGAAGGGGTTGTCACCAGGACCCCCATCCAGGCTGGAGCCGTCAACGGCTGGCGGTTGTTCTTCACCGCCAGTCTTGTCTCCGTTGGAGGTCTCTGCTGTGGTTGCTGTCACGACCGTTCCAGTGCCGAGCACGCCCGAACCTGTCGCCGATGTGCTATTGAAACCGCCGGTGTTCTGACAGTCCCACGGCCTGTCCGGCGTGCAGTCGTGCGCCAGCGCCGTCTCAGTGAAACACAGGTCGAGCACTGCGTGCAGCGCCGCGGCCATGCCCGCCGCCAGTGCCAGCCGGCAGACCACGTGCCCGCCACCCTTCAGAACCACCCTCAGCCCCACACTTCTTCGCCCCCGCGATGGCGCACCGCCACGACCGCCACTGCGAACCGCAACCGGCGTCGGCTCTCCCAGGCGTGGCGTCAGCAGAAGGAAGGCCACCATCAGGGCGACCAGCACAATGAAATGCTCCAACTGCGGGCCGGCGGTGACCACCTGCCGCCACGGCTGTGTTATCAGCACCGACAGCAAGAACGGTATGGCGAAGATGCCGACAAAGCATAACCATCTTGGGAACCGGTCGCGAGACTCAAAGAAGGGGTCAAGCGCCCGCCGCAGACCGTCTCCGTACCTCATGGTGATGAAGGTGAACAGCCCAACAACCGCAGGAAAGATGATCTGGGGCAACAGGCCCATCTTCGTCGCCAGTGTGTAGTGAACGCCGGCCCACACGATGACGAAAAGACATGTAGCCACTGCGGGGGCAACGAGGAACTGCATTACCGGCGACAACCTCGGGGTAATGCGTTCCTGCACCCAACGCATGAGCCGCCGGCGAAACACGAATATCACCACCAGAGCGACGGCGGCAGGCAGCAACTGGAGCAACGCCACCCCCGCCGAGCAGAAGAACATGTGCGACGACCCTGGGGCAACGTTCCCGCAGCCGAATCCGCGAAAGGCGAGGGTGATGGCGAACACCGGCCCGCCGAGCGGGTACCAGGCAATGCAGGAGACGACCGCACACGCTACGAAGGCGAGCAGCGCGGCGACGATGCCTGGCTGTTCCTGGATGGTCGGGCTTTGAGATGACATGGGATGGGCTTGGGATCCCCCGGTATGTCAGGTATCGTGCTCAATCGCGGCACCATGGTATGGCAGAGATGGGCCAGATGTCAATGCGTGCCCACGAATGGGATGGCTGCCTCAGACGCGCTGCCCGCAGTTCGAGCAGAAGCGGACGCCCTGTCTGAGTGGGGCGCCGCACTGGGTGCAGAAGCGCGCCCCGGTCTGGGCAGGTCGCCCGGTTGCCCGCTTCTGCGGCGCTTGCGCCGGGCGTCTCTGCGTCGCGCGCGGCGCTGCGGCCCTTGGCCCCTTGGCCACGGGCCGGGGAGCCTGCGGTGATGCCTGCTCCACAGGAAGGACGGCCTGACATCGCAGGCAGCGGGGCTGCCGTCCTATGTTGGTTGCCCCGCACTTGGTGCATACAACTTCTCTCATCTCGGTCGTCATGCTATCACCCGCTTTCTGGCCATCTCTCCCACGGCGTACGCGGCACCGGCCACGAACCCGGGGGAGTCCGAAACGCGCGCCGTTATCTCTAGGCCAGCTTGCCGCCGCACTGGCTGCAGAAGCGGCTGTCCGGAGGGTTGGCTGCCCCACAGTTCGGGCACGTCCCTCCGCTCTCGACGCCCGCCGCCAGCCAGCGGAAGAAGTCCGGATTGAGCTCTTCGTAGAAAGGCCAAACGTCGGGGTGAACCAGGCGGCGGTACGCCCTGTTGCACCGCGTCACCAGCTCCCGCTCTGCCTTCTTCAGAGATTTGCGGCCGTACAAGGGCGCGACCTCGTCGAGAAGCCCGAACAGCTCCCACTCGGCATCCCCGAACTTCTCCTCGAGTTCGAGCATGGGCAGCCCAGTGAACTCCACGGGAACGTAGAGCCCCACGGGCTCGTCCTGGTCAACGGGCACGATATGGGGTGATAATCGGTGCTCCAGCACCCGTTCCTCTTCCCAGTCCACATAGATGGTCACCATTGGCCGGTACATTCCGGCATTGGTGCCATCGGGCAGCCCCAGCACTATGGTGCCGAAGAAAATAGCCAGCAGCCGGGAGTCACGATGCGCCGGTACGGGAAGAGAGACCTCGGTCTCTTCCGGCATGACCTCCCAGACGATGTAGCTGTACGCCTCCTTGCGGAGTCGCGCGCTTCGCGGAATCTCGATATGCGCTGTCATCGATTGCTCCTATAAGCCATGACCGACACAACTACGGCGGGGGTATGGTAGGCGGTGCAGCGTTGCCGGTGGGGCGAATGACTAGCGTGCTGTTCGGATTCCCATTGCGCGCCCACCATTGGTCGTCCACCCACCGTGTACTGCCGTCCCACGGGTCATGTATCTGAATCAGTGCCGGGCCCTCCGGTGAGGCCTGCACGTTGTTCACCACCACCCGGTGCCCCCCGGGCGGCAGGCCAGGAGCGGGCGGGGGAATCCTATACGAAATGGTGACCTCATTGCCGTTCTCAATCTGCTGCTGCATCTCCGGCAGGGTCAGGTTCTGACGACTGGCATTGAGGTTCGGCTGCGCATTTGCCAGGTTCACCTGCCCCCCGACGCTGGTGCCAAAGTTCGCCGGGTTCTGCCGGTAGCCACCGGGCTGCCCCATACTCTGGTTGCGAAGGGTCACCTCGGGCACGTCGGTGCCGGTGAGGCGCTGGTTCACCATGCGCGCACTCGATACAGCACAACTATCGTTGATATCCTGCACATGAATCGGCGTCGTGCGGATGATGATGGCGATGTCCTCACTCACCCTCCCATCGTCCCTGAGGGTCACCGCAATCGCCTCCAGGTCAAACGTTCCCCCGGGGGAACCGCGCCACGTGCGGTACCTGTCAGTCAGCCTCCCGGTGCCATCGATGATGCCCCGGCTCCGCAGCCACTGGAGCGCATCGCGGCCGCCCAGTATGTCGGTATTGGTCGGCCCCGGGACCTCGCCTCCACCAAGGTCGCGCCCCCCACCCGCTGGGTCGGGCACGGGCGCAAACCCGTCGGTGGTGGTGGTGCCTCCTTCACCAGTCGCAATGACAACGCCTGTTCCCACTGTTCCGGCTCCGAGCACACCCGAGCCCGTCGCCGTTGTCGTATTGAAACCGCCAGTGTTCTGACAGTCCGCAGGGTTGTCCGGCGTGCAGTTGTGCGCCAGCGCCACCTCATCCAGGCAAAGGTCGAGCACCGCATGCAACGCCACCGCCATGCCCGCCGCCAGCGCCAGCCGGCACACTACGTACCCGCTACCCCTGAGAACCAGCCTCACCATCCCACCTCGCCGCCCCCTCGCCGGCGCACCGCCGCGACCGCCGCTGTGAACCGCAACCGGCGCCGGCCCACCCAGGCGTGGCGTAATCAGAAGGAAGGCCACCACCACGGCAACCAGCACAATGAAGTGCTCCAGCTGCGGGCCGGCCGTCACTATCTGCCGCCATGGCTGCGTTATCAGCACCGAAAGCAGCAGCGGTATCGCTATCACCCCCACGAAGCACAACCACCGCGGGACCCGGTCGCGGGACTCAAAGAACGGGTCAAGCGCCCGCCGCAGACCGTCTCCGTACCTCACGATGATGAAGGTGAACAGCCCGATCACCGCGGGGAAGATGATCTGGGGCAACAGGCCCGTCTGTATCGGCAGCGTGTAATGAACCCCCGCCCACACGATGACGAACAGGCACGTCGCCACTGCGGGGGCAACGAGGAACTGGATCCCCGGTGACAGCTTCGGTGTGATCCCCTGCACCCACCGCATCAGCGGCCGGCGAAACACGAATATCAGCACCAAAGCGATGAAGGCAGGCAGCATCTGCAGCAGCGCCACCCCCGCGGAGCAGAAGAACATCTGCGGCGAGCCCGGCGTAACCGTCCCGCACCCGAATCCGCGGAAGGCCAGGTCGATCCCATACACCGGCCCGCCCAGCGGGTACCAGGCGATGCAGGAGGCGATGGCGCAACCGACAAACGCCAACAGGCCGGCTATGATGCCGGGCTGCTCTTGGTGGACGGAGCGTGAGGAGGTCACTATCCTATTCGCCTCAAACCAATCGCCAGATCAGCGCGACAATCGTATGCTTTCGCCCCTGAAGATGTCAAGCCACACGTATTGTCACGCCAGCTGGTTGCCGCACTGGCTGCAGAAGCGGCTGCCCGCAGGGTTGGCCGCCCCACATTGAGGGCACGTCCCTCCGCTCTCGACGCCCGCCGCCAGCCAGCGGAAGAAGTCCGAATTGAGTTCCTCATAGAAGGGCCACAGGTCGCGGTGCACCACACGGTGATAGGCAGTGTTGCAGCGAGCCGCCAGTTGGCCCTCCGCCTCAGAAAGGTCGCTGCGGTCGTACAGCGGCGCCACGTCGTCGAGAAGCCGATAGAGTTCCCCGTGGGCTTCAGCGACCCGCTCCTCCATTTGCTCTCTCGACAGGCGGGCGAACTCAGACGGGTTGGCCAGCGCCACGGGTCGGTCCCCATCGGCATACGGGACATCAGACACCATGTCATGTCCCAGCACAGACTCTTCCTCCCAGTCAACATAGATTTGTGCCGAAGGCCTGAAGACCTCGGCGTTGCTGCCATCAGCGAGTGGCTTGGCCACTGCGGCGAAAAAGGCAGCGACGAGCCGCGAATCGCGACGCAGTGGCACAGGAAAGGAGATGAGCGTCTGTACCGGCATGATCGTCTCGACAATGTAGCCGCACGCGGCGTTCGACAGCCGTCTGCTCCGCGGGATATGGACATGTGTCATTGCCGCGTCCTCCTATATCGGGGGTGGAGCGATAGGGCCGGTCGGCTCGACAGTGATAGTCAAGTTGGGCCGTCCATAGTTGGCCCACCAGCGCTCGTCCACCCAGCGTGGTTCCCCACCCCAATGCGGGTCGGGGTCACTGATCTGGATGAGAGCGGTACCATCGGGCTGCGCCTGGACGTTGTTCACCACCACCATGTGCTCACCCCCGGTAGGCTGCTGGAAGGTAATCATCACCTCGTTGCCGTTCTCAATCTGCTGCTGCATCTGCTGGAGGGTCAGGTTCTGAACCTGTGCGTTGCAGTCGGGGTGCACGTTCAGGAGGTCGCTCGTCGCTCCGGCGCTCGTACCGGTTGTTGGCTGACCTGTAGGGGTAGGGGTGCGGTAGCCACCCGGCATTCCATTGCTCATGATGCGCCATGCCTCTTCCGGCACATCAGTGCCGGTCAGGCGTTGAAACGCGTTCCGTGAAGACGCCTGACAGCAGCTATCCCAAACCTCCTGCTGGTGCACCGGCTCCGAGCGGACGACAATAACCACGTCCTTGTCGACGGTATCACCATTGATGTCACCGGCTATCGCATCGAGGTCGTACATCCCGCCGCCAAGGGCGCTGCGCCACACATGGTACTTGTTGGTGAACTTCCCGTTCCCATCTATCAGACCCTGCCGCCTTAGCCACTGCAGCGCGTCCGTGCCGCTCAGTATCTCGGTGCGTGGTTCCACCGCAGGCCCGGCACCGCCAGGACCTGCCTGTCCTGGCTGCGTTGCCACCACCCCACCACCAGTCGCCGCTCCCGCCCCGAGCACACCAGAGCCCGTCGCCGTTGTGGTATTGAAACCGCCGGTGTTCTGGCAGTCCCACGGCCTGTCCGGCGTGCAGTCGTGCGCCAGCGCCACCTCGTCCAGGCACAGGTCTACCACCGCGTGCAACGCCACGGCCATGCCCGCCGCCAGCGCCAGGCGACAGACTACGTAGCCGGCCCCCTTGAGGACTAGCCTCATAGCACCACCTCTCCCAGAAGCGGCCCGAGTCCTACCGCCACCACCTCCGCGCGCCACCACAGGCGTCGGCTCCCCCAACCGTGGCGTCAGCAACAGAAAAGCCACCACCAGGGCTACCAGCACAATGAAGTGCTCCAACTGCGGCCCGGCGGTCACTATCTGCCGCCACGGTTGCGTTATCAGCACCGAAAGCAGCAGCGGTATCGCAATCACCCCCACGAAGCACAGCCATCGCGGGAGCCGGTCGCGAGACTGGAAGAAGGGGTCAAGCGCCCGTTGCAGGCCCTCGCCGTACCTCACGACGATGAAGGTGAACAGTCCAACCACTGCGGGGAAGATGATCTGGGGTAAAAGGCCTACCTGTGTGGCCAGCGTGTAGTGGACCCCCGCCCACACGATGACGAACAAACACGTCGCCACCACCGGGGCCACGAGAAACTGGATCCCCGGCGACAGCCTCGGCGTTGTCCCCTGCACCCACCGCATCAGCGGCTTGCGAAATACGAGTATCACCACGAGTATGATGACGGCGGGTAGCATCTGCAGCAGCGCCACCCCCGCCGAGCAGAAGAACATCAGCGTCGACCCCGGGGTAACGTTGCCGCAGCCGAAGCTCCGAAAGGCGAACGTCATCCCGTATGCCGGCCCGCCCAGCGGATACCAGGCGATGCACGAGACGATGGCGCAGCCGATGAAGGCCAGCAGTCCGGCTATGATGCCGGGCTGCTCCTGACTGTTAGCACGTGTGGATGTCATAGGTCAACAGGTAGTTGGTCTGCGCGGTCAACAAAATGGCTCTTGCGGCGATAATATTCCGGCGATGGGCGCGTTGTCAAGCCACGTGGGCAAGCACCGGGCCATCCAGTCCAGGCTGCCCAGGGGCCTGCCCGTTGAGAGCGACGCCTGAACCGAGTACAATAGTCGTGGAACCAGTGCTCATATCAGGCGTTGCTCCTCACCCCAGGTGCTCCGTTGCACTACAGACTGAGACCGATTCGAATCCAGCCGGCCGTCCAGGAGGGACAGCGAGGCGTTCTTCTGACCGACCCTCTGAGAGTAAGTCACAAAACCGTCTTCGTTCCTGACTACCTGGCTCTGCTGTTGACTTTGCTGGACGGTAGCCGCGACCTGGGGACGCTCAGAACCGGCTTCGAACTCCGCACCGGCACGCCGCTGAGTACCTCTTTGGTGGAGCAGTTCATATCGCAGCTGGACGGAGCGCTCTTCCTCGAGAACGAGCGTTTTGGCACGGCCTATGACGCCACTTTGAGCGAATACCGTTCCGCCGCCTCGCGCCCTCCGACGCTCGCGGGAAGCTGCTACCCGACAGATCCTGGAGAGGCAAGTGTTTACCTTGAGCGACTTCAACAAGAAGCATCGGAGGGTGAGCACGAGCCCACAGACGAAGTTGTGGGGCTGGTCACCCCCCACATAGACTACGCCAGAGGCGGCCACATCTACGCCAAGGTATGGTCCAGGGCAAAGCCAGCACTGAGAGAGGCCGAACTGGTCGTTATTCTGGGGACGGACCACAACGAGGGAGAAGGGAGGATCACCCTTACCCGTCAGGACTACGAGACCCCCTGGGGAAAGGTGCCTACGGCTCAAGATGCGGTTGATGAGTGTCTCAGCGGAGCAGGCGAAGGCGTGTTCGACTGCGAACTCAACCACCGCTGGGAGCATTCCATCGAGACCGCTATCGTCTGGCTGCACTACCTGCTCGGTGACAAGCCGTGTCCCGTACTCCCCATACTTTGCGGTTCGTTTCAGTCTTTCATTGAAGGAACCAAGAACCCGCAAGAGTCCAACGAGATAGCGGCAACCGTCGGTGTCCTGACAGGACTGGCCAAACGCCAGCGAACCATCATAGTAGCTGCGGCGGACCTGTCCCACGTCGGGCCTGTCTTCGGTGACGTCTTGCCGCTCGACTTCGTTGCGCGCGCCAGGCTGGCGCAGGACGACGAGCAGCTTGTTGACATAATGAGCAGGGGCGACGCCGATGAGTTTCTCGCCGAGATACGCAAGGACGGCGACCGCAGACACGTCTGCGGAGTGCCCCCGATATGCGTCACCATGTCGGCGTTGTCAGGCGCTAGAGGCATCCCTCTGGGCTATGCACAGTGTCCCGCCAGCGAGGATGAGACATCGGTCGTCTCAATTTGCGGAATGGTCTATCAGTCCTAGATGAAACCCTCCTTGAGGGGTTTGCCGGTGACGTCAGGCCATTGCAGTTGCTTGCGAACAGGAGGCCGGAATGAGAGCTCAAATCCTGAAGCGCATCTCCCCCATTGAGGACCGTCCTCTGGATCTGGTCGACCTGCCGGTTCCCGTGCCGGGTTCAAAGGAGATTCTGGTCCGGGTCGCGGCCTGCGGGGTGTGCCACACCGAGCTGGACGAGATTGAGGGCAGGCTACAGCCCCACCTCCCCATCATCCTGGGCCATGAGATCGTGGGAAGAGTGGAGACATTGGGGCCTGCGGTGACCAGATTCGAGGTGGGAGACCGGGTAGGGATCGCGTGGATATTCTCCGCCTGTGGGCGATGTGCTTTCTGCAAGGAAGGCAACGAGAACCTATGCTACGAGTTCCGCGGCACGGGGTGCGACGCCAACGGCGGCTATGCCGAGTACACCGTGGTGTCGGAGGACTTCGCCTACCCGATTCCCGACAGGTTCAGCGACTCCCAGGCAGCCCCGCTGCTGTGCGCTGGGGCCATTGGCCTTCGTGACCTGAGGCTCTCGGGGATCAGGCCCGGCCAGAGTCTGGGGCTTTTCGGATTCGGTGCCTCAGCTCACATCGTGATTCAGGTGGCCAGACACTGGGGCTGCGACTCCTTCGTCTTCACCAGAAGCGAAGAGCATCGCGAGCTGGCGAAGAGTCTCGGAGCGGCGTGGACGGGCAGGGCAGAGGACCACCCGCCGCAGAAACTCAATTGCGCCATCGACTTCACCCCGGTGGGAGAGACGGTGCCCGCCGCACTGGCAGTCCTCGAAAAGGGCGGGAGACTGGTGCTGGCGGTCATCCGCAAGCGGAACCCCATTCCACCCCTGGACTACGCCCGGCTGCTATGGGACGAGAAGGAGATCAAGAGCGTGGCCAATGTCGCCAGAAAGGACGCCGCCGACTTCCTCCCCCTGGCCGCTGAAATCCCGATTGTCCCTGAGGTCCAGGAGTTCCCGTTGGAGCAGGCAAACGAAGCGCTGGTCCTGCTCAAGGAAGGTAAGATAAGGGGGGCCGCTGTCCTGCGAATGCCCTAGGGAACGCAAAGGGAGCTGCACGAGGGACAGTAGGGACTTCGCAGCGCCGGTCTATGGCGCGCTGTGGTTATCGCCGTAGAGATAGACCGGAGGTGGCGCGAAATGCCCTGCTATCTTCGCCATTTGAAGGACATCATGGGCGAGGCTGGCATTGAGGTCACGCCCGGCAACAGGCAGCAGATCGACCGGGCCATCCACGAGATTGCCGGAGTGGGCTACAAGGACTGCCCCGCCACGTGGAGGAAGCTGAAGCAGGAAATGCTGACTGAAGAGCGAAAACGGCAGGACCCGGTCAACAAGCTGCGCCATATCATTCACTGAGACGGAAGTGACCTTCCCCCAGCCCTGGCCGACGGCGCGTTCGGGCCAATTGCCTGCTCGGGCCAGCCTGATTCACTACCTCTGGCAGTCCTAGCGCGCTCTTGTCCTTTTGCTGACAGCGGCGGCGAGCGGAGAGACCACCAGCCAGATGGCGATGGTTATCACCATAGCGTTGACGTACCCTATCCCGCCAACTCCTACCCACGGAGCGATGATGTTCCAGAAGACCATTGTCAGCGCCGAACTGACGAAGAAGCCGACGATCGCCGTCGGAATGGCAAAGTAGCCGAACATGATGTCTCCTTTCCTGCGCAGCCAGCCATGCCTACCATCCGATGACTGCTAGCTGCCGCGCGTCTGGAAGTACTCCCGCACCTCGGCCTTTGTCAGGTATATGAGCGCCAGGACTCCTATGGCAGTGCCGATGGGAAACCACAGCAGACTGACGCCGGCGTGAACGATACTCACGATCCGGCCCCATTCCCGGCCCAGCAGCAACCCTACCCCACCCGCCACGGCCAGGGCTGCATAGCACAGGAGCAACACCATCGGTATGCTCAAAACGACCAGGGGAACTACCACGAAGGGGTCTCCCGACAGCACCACTGACCGCATGGCGATAGCGCCAATGAACAGTGTTCCTATCAGCGCTCCGAACCCCGTGATGAACTCCCATACCGCCACCAGAACGAGCAAATCAGGTCTCTGCATGATCGCTTACTACACCTCCCATCTTCCTTGCCCGGCCACCGGGCTTCCTAGAGGCCGTTTGCCAATGGCCGTGGTGGCGACTGCCCGTCCACTCACCCCGTCAGGTCTCTGTCTCGGGCCGTTCCTGGACACGCCCCCTGGCGCCACCTCATGACTCGCCCGCAAGGAAAGCGCTGTCTTCCCGGATTCTCGCTGGGTGCACTGCCTCAGGCTGCCGCTGCATCTCCAGGCTCCAAGGGTATGACCACGGCAAGAATCAGATAGACCAGGATGCCTGTCAGACCCAGCAACAGCGAGACCACCGCGATGACCCTGACGAGGGTAGGGTCAACGTTGAAGTACTTGCCCAGGCCCCCGCATACGCCGAGGAGCATCCTGTCAGTTCTGCTCCGATAGAGCCGCCTTTCCATCATTCGCTCCTCGACATCGCGGCCTCGCCCCCAAACAGCGAGTCAACCTTGACCTGCAGGTCCCGCTTCGAACGCCCACCCACACTCGCCTACAGCAAATCACGCAGCGCCGGTGCCATCGCCACGTAGTCTTCAACCGGCACGTCTTCCCCGGCGATATTCAGGGCGCGCCTCCCCTGTGGCGATACGATGACGACACCCAGGGGGCACTTCGAGGCGGAACACATGACACCACTACCGGCACGCCGGACGACCACATACGTTCGCACTATCGGGAGCACCGTCACCTCACCGACCGTGGCAATCCCCTCTACCGCTATCTCCGTCTTCTCCAACGCCATGCCGCCACTGACCTTATCGCCCGCAGGAACGCCGGCGAGACAGCGAAGCTGAGCAGGGGCCCAGCCATCTGTGCAGGATACACCCTCATGGTACCGTGCATCCTGAACTCAAGCAGGGGCTCAGCAAAGCACGGCTCGAACCTCACGCTGACTGGCCGCAAGGAGTTGAGGTAGGCAAGCGCCGGCCACGAAAAGGCGTAGACGATGCCGGTGTCACCGGGGTCGTCCAGCCCCAACCTCACATCGCTGTCCAGTTGCCTCACGTGCAGCCGCCGCAGCACCTGCCTCACCAGCTTCAGGAGCCTGCGCAGCATCCCTCTGGTCCTGATGAAGGCAATGAATGGCCCTATGTCCCTCTTCGCCTTCTTCTTCTCTTCCGCCGGTCTCTTCTTGCGTGCCCTGACCTCCTTCCACACCAGCCCGAAGAGCCACCCCACCCTCACCTTCGTCCTCATTTCGTCATGCAGTTCAAGCTCAAGCGCCATGTCCACAGGTATGGAAAGGACGAGGACGCCAAGCGCCACGAGCCCGACAACGATGTACAGGGCCAGCACTCTCCTGCTCTCCTGTTCGCTTCCCTAGCTTTCCTTCTTCTTCCCTCGCTTGTCGACCGCCTTGGCTACAACGTCGACCACCTTCTCCGCCACCGACGCCACGGCACCGTGAAGGCTCTCAAGCCTCACGCCGTCCTTGCCCACGATGATGACTCCGACAGGCCTGACGCCTCCGCCCGCGCCCGTGCCGGCTCCCCCACCCGTGCCTTCTCCCTTCCCGCTCTCACCACTGCCGCCGCCGGCACCAAAGCCGAAGCCGACGCTGATCAGGGGTATCACCGTGTTGCCCTCCATCGTGATCGGCTCTCCCACCACATGGTTGGTGCTGAGCATCCTGTCGACCTCTTCGAGGCACATCTTGAACAACGCCTGTGTATCTTCCATCCCTTGACACCTCCCGTATTCTGTCTCCCGCTATATCCACGCATCAGGGAATCGCAATCCGCCGACGCGCATCCAGACCATCACAAACAGTCTATGTCCACCGGCCCTCCACCGCACATGACAGGTTTCTCCAGCATCGGAGCGATGCATCTTCTTATGGTACTATCACGCATCTCCGCAGGCAAGCCCGCGAATTGCCTCATAATAGATGTTACCGAATAGGGTGTCGTTGCCTCAAGAGAGGCATTACCCAGGGAGTGGAGGATACACACCGGAGGCTGCGCTCAGCTCACCACTGCGGCCCTTCGACAGGCTCAGGACAGGCCCTTCTTTCAACGCTAGTTGCCTGATGAATCAGGCATGGCTCGATTAACCGGGCATCGCTCGCCCAATGAATTGGGCAACCACCCCCTGTCAACGCCGAACGCGGCCGGTTGTGGAGCGATGCCCCCCTCCGACTCGAGGCTACAACAGTTGGGCTGACGCGCACCACGGTCGGAGGGACATGGCGATTGCCCCTACTTCGCCGTGGCGTCGAGGACCTGATGGAAGTAGTCGTTGGCGAACTTGAGGTAGGTGTCAAAAGGCAGTATCTCGCGACTCACCGTCGCCAGGGTGTCCGCCGACATCCTGCCGTCTCGCGCCAACTGCCGCCCGGCTTCCCTCGCCGCTTCAAAGACATCGTCCAGCGGGACGCCGGCGTCCATCATCGGTCGCAGCGCCTCACCGTGAGGCCTGAGCAGCGCCCCGGCGAACTCCATCGCCGCGTTGCGGCAGAAGGCCTGCACGTGGGCGACGAGCGGGTCGAAGTTGTCCTTCTCCCAGAAGCCGCAGTTGGACACCAGCACCACCTTGCGCGGAGCGCGCTCACCCCGCCCGGGATGGCGGCAGTGCCCGTCCCGCACCTCGATGAAGGGCTGCGCCCCGGGGATCATCCGGTCGAGCAGGTTCTTCATTGGCCCGGTCATGCCGTCCACGTACAGCGGAGTCGCCAGCACCAGGATGTCGGATTCGCCCATCTTGGGGAGCAGCGTCCTCACGTCGTCCTTCTGAGCGCACTCGCCCGGCGTCTTCAACCAGCAATTGAAGCACCCCAGGCATGGATTGATCTTGAGCCTCCTGGTGTAGAAGAGCTCGACCTCCGCCCCCGACTCCCGCATCCCCTCGAGAAACGGCGCAACAATGAGGGCGGTGTTGCCCTTCTCCATCCTCGGGCTCGAATTGAATGCCATTACTCTCATGCTTGCTTTCCTCCCGGCCATGATGGCTTCGCCACTATAGTAGCACGGAGCGGTGACCGGCCGCACCTTTGTCAGTCAACAGTCACCCCGGGGCCAGAGGCACGGTCATGGTTGAACACAGTGTCGTGCTATGGTTCGGGACCTCTCCCTTTTCCCTCCCCTCGCGCCCGCCACTCAATGGCCAGGACCTTCCCCAGGCGTCGTTGATGGCGTTCCTCACCGCTGAAGGCAGCCTTGAGGAACGCCTGCACCAGGTCTCTGGCCAGCTCAGGTCCGACAACCCGCGCCCCCAGGCACAGGACATTCATGTCGTCATGTTCGACCCCCTGGTGCGCCGAATAAATGTCGTGGCACAGGCATGCCCTCACGCCCGGCACCTTGTTGGCGGCAATGCAAGCGCCGACACCGCTGCCGCAGATGAGAATGCCGCGCTGGGCCTGCCCCGAGGATACCGCATGAGCGACCAACTCGGCGAAGTCGGGATAGTCGTCGTCCGGGTCGAACGTGTGCGCCCCCAGGTCCAGGATCTCATGCTCACGGCCCAGCCAGGCGGCCAGCTCGTTCTTCAACTCAAAGCCGCCGTGGTCCGCGCCCAGTGCAACACGCATGCCCATGATCGCCTCCGTGATGCCCGGATTCCTCCCACCGGAGCACCGGGCCGAAGTTGAACCTACACCCTGTGCACCTTGAGCAGGTTGGTCGTGCCCGGCACCCCTATCGGTATGCCGCCGGTGATCACCACCAGGTCGCCTTCCCTGGCGACGCCAAGGCTTCTCGCCACCGCGCTTCCCTCTATCAGGAGGTCGTCGACACTGACCGACCGGGGGACCTGGTATGCGCTGGCCCCCCACGCCAGGGCCAGCATCCGGCGCACCCGTTCACTGGGGGTTATCGCCAGTATCGGCGCCTCGGGGCGGTATTTGGAGACGCGCCACACGGTGCTTCCCGACTCGGTGAAGGCCACGATAGCCCGGGCGCGGAGTTGATGGGCGGCCTGGCACGCTGCATAGGCGATGGCGTCGTCCGTCTGCTGCTCCACATCGCTGCCCTTCAGCGCGGCGATCCGCTCATAGGGCAGAGCGGCTTCCGTCTCTTCGATGACACGGGACATCATCTTGACCGCCTCCACGGGATAGCCGCCGATGGATGTCTCGGCGGAGAGCATCACGGCGTCGGTGCCGTCCCAGATGGCGTTGGCCACATCGGCCACCTCGGCACGTGTCGGACGGGGCGAGTTGACCATCGACTCCAGCATCTGGGTCGCCGTGATGACCGGCTTGCCCCAGCGGTTGGCCTTCCTGATTATCTCCTTCTGCACCAGTGGCACCTTCTCCAGCGATATCTCCACTCCCAAATCGCCCCGCGCCACCATGACGCCATCGCTGGCCCTCAGGATGCTGTCGAAACGTCGCACCGCCTCGCGGCGCTCGATCTTGGCCACAACCATAGCTGTGCCATCGCCTTCCTTGGCGAGAATAGCCTTGACCTGTGTTACATCGTTTGCCTCTCTCACATAGGAGAGAGCGACATACTCGGCCTGCTGCTCAGCGGCGAACTCGACCTGCCGTCGCATCTGCTCGGTGAGGAAAGGTGCGTGCAGCTTCACCCCCGGAACCGCTATGCCCCTCCTCGGCCGCAACACCCCACCTACGACCACATCGCACACCACGTCGGTATCGGTGGTGTGGCGTACCCGCAGCGCAATAGCGCCGTCATCGAGAAGGATGTTGTTACCTTTGGCGACATCCTGGACGAGGTAGGGGGAGTTCACCGAGACCTCGCCGTCATCGCCGGGGACCGCTCTGCTGGTGAGCACCAGGCGGGCGCCCTTCTTCAGCCTGACCTCGCCCCCCGCCAGCTCCCCGGTCCTGTACCGCGCCCCGGGCAAATCGAGCATGACAGCCACGGGCATATCGAGCTTGTCGGCCACCGACCGAACCGTTTGGATGTAGGCCTCGTGCTGGGCCCGGTCCCCATGAGACAGGTTGATCCGTGCCACGCTCATTCCGGCACGGGCCAGCCTCTGCACCACACGGCGCGACCCGGTCGACGGCCCGAGGGTGCACACCATCTTCGTCTTGCGACGCAAAGCTGACTTCATGCGGGTACTCCTGAGTCTGGCGCCGCTGGGGGAGCCACCGGCGCAGACGCCACGCCCTCCTCGCACCACTGCGCCCCCACATATGCTGGCGTATTCTAGGGGCTGTCCCCCGCCAAAGTCAATTGCTGGCGACACCGTATGTACTCACCAGCAGCACCACAGAGAGCGACGCACTCCACACGGAGCACACACCGCCGGTAGCCTTCTCGCCACTCCACGCCCCCACGACGTGAAAGGACAAAGGATGAAAGAAACAAAGGAGCCACATGCCGCTCCCCAACTGGGGGCGAGAAAGGCACCCTCGCGCCAGCAGCCTCCGCTTCCACATGACTTGAGGCCCGCAGAACATGGAAGGCGCTACAGTCTTGCCTTCGGGGACGAATTAGGATACCTTCTATCAGGCAGTTCATAGCATCCTGTAGACAATGAATAAGGAGGTGGAAACGGCATGGCGATTACGATTGTGAACCTGATTCTGGCTCTCATTATCCTCTTACTCGGTATCTGGGCCTACAGGACAAAGAGGGCGCCTTTTGCGCTATATACCGGCCTGGGCTTCGGGCTTTTTGCCCTATCGCACCTGCTCACCCTGCTTGGCCTGGCAGGTGCCCTGAATGTACTCTTGATAATAATCCGGATAATCGGCTACTTGCTGGTAATCCTCGCCCTGTACGTGGTCCTGAGAAAGCGGTAGCTTTCAGCGCCCTCCTGGCTCACCGCTCCCAGCCAACTGCTAATCGCAGGGACAGGCCAGCCGGCGCGCCCCGGTCTCATGACAGCCGGCAATTGGCGGTCAGTTCAGGTTGGGGCATCGCGCGACTGGCCGGTACCTTGCTGGCCCGCGGGTGGGATACCACCTAGTAGAGTTGGTTTTTCAGGTGTCTTTGCCTCTGGTGCCGACGGGCCGATAGCCGAGCGCGCTGTGGGCCAGGATACAGGCCCCGCACGGTCGCGGCATGAGTCGGCGGCCACGCGACGGCAAGAGGGAGGCTCTCACCGCGGTGTCTCCGACCACATGACAAGAGCGCCGGACTGCGATGGAAGGGGCTTCGCCCCTGCGCTCCGGCCTACAGACGGCCGTCAGCGGCTGCTCGGGCGCTTCGGCTTGAAGACAACGGCCGGTCTGGCCCCCTCGGAATAGGCGAAGCCGTCGGCCTCCTGAACGTCGCCATACCTGGCCTTCATTTCCTCAAGCGTGCCGGCGTCGAGGGCACGGGTGGGGCAGGCCTCCACGCACACCGGCAGCTTGCCCTCCGACCAGCGCTCCAGGCAGAAGTCGCACTTGCTCATGCGGGCACCGGGCTCCGGCCCGAACTGGGGGGCATCGTAGGGGCAGGCTCTCAGGCACTCGACGTCACAGTCCTCGTTGCCCAGGCAGGCCTCGCTGTCCACGACCACGGTCCCGTCCTCGGCCCGCTTCGAGATGGCACCGGCGGGACAGGCGGGCACGCAGACCGGCTCGAGGCAGTGGTAGCACGGCGCAACCAGGTAGCTCACGAAGACGTCGGGGAACTTCCCCTTCTCACTGTACAGAATCCGCATCCAGTTCCGCGGCCCGGCGGGCAGGTCATGCCAGTCCTTGCAGGCCACCCGGCAGGCACCGCACCCGGTGCAGCGCGTCTGGTCGAAATAGAACCCTAGCTGCATGGTCTGTCCTCCCTCAGGCTTTGCTCACCTGGACCAGCGCTGTATTCAACACCGCCGCACCGCCCTTGGAGTAGGCATCATTCGTCAGGACGTTGGCGCAGCCGCCGCGGTCAATGCCCTCGCCATCGGGGTCATACCACGCGCCCTCGAAGATGCAAACGACCCCCGGCATTATCCGCTCGGTCACCCACGCGGTGATGGCGACCTTGCCCCTATCGTTGAAGACGTGGACTTCGTCCCCGTCCTTGATGCCCCTCGGTGCGGCATCCACCGGATTGATCCACGCCCGATGCGGTTCAACCTCGCGAAGCCAGGCAACGTTCATGTGGGAATGCACCCTGTTCCTGGGATGGGGAGAGAGTAGCTGCAACGGGTACTTCTCCACCAGCGGGTCGTTGCGGTCCTCCGGCGTGCTCACGTACTTGGGGATGGGCGGGCACAGCGGGTCACCGATATCGGCCACTCGCTGGCAGAAGATCTCGATCTTCCCCGAGGGGGTATCGAAAGGGTGGTCTTCCGGGCTTTCGATCTGCTCTTTGAAGGCGACGATCGGCGCGGCAAGCTCGACGCGGTGCACGCCATCGCGCCTGAACCGGTCATAGTCCTTGATGTGCTCACGGGTCTCCTCGTTCTCCTCGGCAAACGATTTGAGCCATTCCTCTTCGGAACGGGTGTTGAAGCCCTCAAGGCCCAGCTTCTCCGCCAACGCAGCGGCGATCTCCAGGTCCGACTTGCACTCCCCGAGAGGCTCGATTGCCCGGTTCACGGCGGTGAAGTAGGGACCAGAGGGCCAGGGACGGGTGAGGTCGTTGCGCTCCGCCACACTGGTCGCCGGCAGGACGATGTCGGCGTACCTGGCCGTGGGGGTCACGAAAAGGTCGGACACCACGAAGAACTCCAGCGTCTTGAGCGCCCGGGCGGCCTTGTTGGTGTTGCCGAGCTGGTTCAGCGGGTTGCCGGCAACGCACCAGGCCATCTTGATGTCGGCGGGGTATCCGCCGGCCTCCCCTTCCAGGATTGCGTCGAACATCCGGTTGATGTGCACGCGGCGCACCAGGCGGAGCTGCAAGTCGAGGGTCCCTCGAATCGACGGGCCGCCCGCCTCGACCGGGTTCCTCATGCCCGGTATCCCGGAGGAGCGGAACATGTGGCCTATGGGTATGCCCATCAGCCCGCCGGCGGCGCTGCCCCCGCGGCGGCCCACGTTCCCCGTCATGGCGGTTAGGGTCATGGCGCACCGGTTGTACTGCTCCCCCATGGCGCTGCGGGCCGGCCCCTGGCAGTCCATAAGGGCTGCGGGTTTGGTGGTGGCGTACTCGCGGGCCAGACGCTCGATGGTCGACGCCGGGACGCCGCATATCGCCTCGGCCCAGGCCGGCGTCTTTTCCACCCCGTCCTCGATGCCCAGAACGTAGTCCCTGAACCTGTCGAAGCCGATGGTGTACTTCTCGAGAAACCCCTGGTCATGGAGGTTCTCCTTGAGCATCACGTAGGCCATGCTCACCATCATGGCCGTGTCGGTGCCGGGCCTGATCGGTATCCACTCGTCGGCCAGCACCGCCGCCGAATCGTGATACCGCGGGTCGACGCAGACTATCCTGATTCCGGCCTCCCTGGCCTTGATGAGGTGATACATGGTGTTGGTGCCCGAGATCATCCGCGCCGGGTCCCAGCCCCACATGATGATCAGCCTGGAGTTGAGCAGGTCTTCCCGGCTGTTGCCGACCATGACCGAGCCGTACTGCGCCATAACCGCCCATACCGCACCCTCGGACGACACGTTGCCGTAGGTGCCGGTGTAGCCTCCGAACATGGAGAGCAGCCTGGCAGCCGCCCTCCCGCCGCTGTGCAGGGCGGCGAGATAGCCGCCGCCACCCATCAAGAAGATGGCCGAGTTACCGTAGGTATCCTTCACCCTCCTGAGCTCGCGGGCTACCGTCTCCAGGGCTTCATCCCACGAGATCCGTTCGAACTTGCCCTCGCCCTTGGCACCCACCCTCTTCAGCGGGTACATCAGACGGTTGGGGTGGTACACCTCCTGCCGCAACGCCCGGCATCTGAGGCAGGCCCGGAGCTGTTGCGGCTCGGGGGCGTCATCACCCTCAACCCTCACGATGCGGCCATCCCTGACGTGCAGCCTGAGCGGGCAACGCCCGCCGCAGTCGAAGGCCGACGTGGTCCTGACGATTCTTGTCTCCCCACTCGCTGTGCTCATGACATCCTCCTGAGCAAGAGATATCGGTTATCCGGACCGTATGCCCTGCTTCTTCGCCCCGGTCCGCCGGCGGCAATCGACAGAGGCCAGAAGCTACACCCATCCTGCGGGAACGGCGGGCGGCATTGCTGTCAGAAGCGGCGGCCCGTGCAATGTGCGCCGAGACTAGCACAAGGCCCCTCGTTTGTCAAACAGCCGGTGCAGGCGAGCCACCGCGAGGGCAGCCGGGCAAGAAAGGGGTCTTTCTCCCCCTTGCCTGGCAGGGACCGCCACTGTACGAGTGCACCCCATTGACCGTGCGGCGCATCGGGCCTACAATTCCGCTAACAGCGTTTCCACGCCGCCGGCCCGCTCGCATCCCCGGTGCGGCGGCGCCATCGAATCGAAAGCTACCCGCCCGGGCAGGGTGATGGACATGAAGGAGGTTGAAATGGGAGTCACCGAGCAAGTGGCCAGGTTCATCGTTGAAGCGAACATCGACAGGGTGCCACCTGAGGCGGTCAAGACCGCCAAACAGGCGATTCTCGACTGC
>Ga0209164_1001609_pt1 | contig 27929 bp, 35 predicted proteins | sample MTBNYHSulfiMetaG_FD_187458 | JGI IMG/M metagenome (GOLD analysis project Ga0209164, IMG submission 187458) | Enrichment culture microbial communities from rom New York Harbor, USA that are MTBE-degrading - MTBE-NYH (New York Harbor Sulfidogenic)... | ecosystem: Environmental > Aquatic > Marine >... | reverse complement strand
GCAAAAAGAGAATCTTTGCCCACATTGCGGCAAAGCTATGGAGGCATGGGACCCTGGCCCGGAGAGCGGCTGGGATGGTGAAATGTTTATATGCAGCAATAACGCATGCTCTTATTTCGTAAACGGCAGAAAAAAAATAGCGGATGAGAATAAAGTCAATTTTGCATATCGCTACTTCTACAACCCTGCGAAAAACAAAGGCGGCGCTGTTGCGGCCTGGTGCGGAGGGGATCTTTCCCTTCTGAAGGGCCGTTGCGTTTGATTTTGAGGGCATGAAAAGGCTGGGGGGGGCGGCCGCTTATCCTAGAGGGAGAATATCGATTATTTGGTTGACAAAACGATGCTATTCCATAGAATAAGCGGATATCCTCGATTATCGGCGGTGTAGCTCAGTTGGTCAGAGCATGCGGCTCATATCCGCAGAGTCACTGGTTCGAGTCCAGTCACCGCCACCAAGCAAACCATGAAGGAGATTCGGCTCCCCTAAAGCAGTGCGCCTATATCGGGACAACCCTTTTTGTAAAGAGTTTTTCCATATGGCCTTGCGGTCCTTTCAAGGTTCGGATCTGGATACGCTCGGTGATGCGCTGGATATCGCAGAGGATGTAACAGGGAACTATTACAAGTTCTCCCATCGTCAATGGCGCAGGTACCGTTATGATGTCAGGACGCTCCCGCTGTTGAGTTGTCAGGAGATCAGTGAGGGTGTTTTTGCGCTCCTCAACAAGGGTTTCGTCGTAAAAGACGAAGGCGATCCGATCCCCAGAACCGTAGACCACTATTCAATCTGCGTCCAGGATCATCAGGTGCTTGAGGCGGTAAGTCGCGATGCGGATATATCGCTTTTACCCCTGATGATTTATGTTTTTACGCATGAATTGGTCCATATTGTGAGGTTTTCGAGTTTCCTGCAGCGCTTTGAACTGCCTTGGTTCAAGCGTGAAGAAGAAGAAAAGGCGGTGCATGACATTACACATGAAATTCTGCGGAAAATTGCCATCCCCAGGTTGGGGCATGTCCTTTCCGCTTATAAAGGGCACCGCACATGCCGGCTATCTGGGCTTTGCTGAGGGGAGTGTCGGGATGGCGGCTATTCCATTGTTTTCATTGCAAAACGATCACCGATTCTGAAGGCGTGCCGTTTTCTGATGAAAGCCATGGGTTGGGCGGTGTTCTGAAGAAGGACCCTGTATGCGAGCCGATCCGGTGTCCCTGGAGATCCGGCCCAGGCAGAGCTGAAAGAAATCATGAAGAGGGGGTGTTGGCTATGCCGATTTATGAATATGAATGCACCCAGTGCGGAAGAAAGAAGGAGGTCTGGCAGAAAATTTCGGATAAACCCTTGGCCCAATGCGAATCATGCAATGGACGGCTTAGAAAGTTGATCAGCCAAAGCACGTTCCATCTCAAGGGTTCTGGATGGTATGTTACCGATTATGCTAGCAAATCGAGCAGCTGTACTCAAAGCGCTTCGACGGATGCAACCAGCAGCTCCACTTCGGGCGCCGAAGGAACGGGTGAATCGAAGCCGGCGCAGTCATGTGGAGGCGCGAATGATGGAGGAACGGCCAAAGATTGCTCTTCCTCGAGTTAGCCTATGAAAAATTTTGATAGCGGCAGAGTTCAAGAGGGCCTGATCAAACAGCTGGAGCGGCAGGAGAAACAGAAGGCTTATCGTCAGGATCGTTTCTTCAAGTTCAAATTGCCGGAGATCCACAACCGGCTCACACAGGCCCTCCTGATGCAAGGTATCGTTGAAACGGATAATCCTGCAGCCGTTTCGGATGCGATCCTAAAGGGTCTCAAGCGCATTCTGAAGAGCACCGAATTCGATTTCAGGTATTTTATCGCGCCGATCCGTAACCTGGTGCCTAGACCCAACCCTTACGCGCTCTACATGACCCAGTATCTGACCGAGGTGCTGGTTAACGAGCCCGGGGTCCTCGAGGTGTATGGCACGGATTCGGAGATATACCGCGTAATCAACGAAGTGCTGAGTCAGATCAACATCAAGTTCGAGAGGGCTGAGGCGGAGGTTGTCGAACAGCTGAGCCACAACAAGGCGTTGACGCCCGGGTCCAGGGAATACGATGTTGCCATGGATGAATTGTTCCGAAAGAAGGTTGGAGATCCGCAGAAGGTATAGCGGATTATCTTCTGACAGAAGTTGTTGAGCCGGTCATCCTGCCGAATTGAGGGAGTATCCGTCCGCAGATGATTTTCCGGTAGAATCCGATTTCCAATCCGGAAATGAGGATTTTCTCCTCACACGCTTCGCGTGCCCGGACCCGCCCCTGCGGGGCGGGTCCGGGTCTCTCCACACGCTTCGCGTGTGCAGTACCGTTGGTTTAGGGAGGGGTAATGAGCGCGAGCATCGCTTATCTTTTTCCTGGGCAGGGTTCTCAATTTGTGGGGATGGGGCGCGATCTGTTCGATCGATACGACGCCGTAAGAGAAGACATCTTCGCCAAGATGGACGAAATCTGCGGGAAGCGGCTGTCCGCATTGTGCTTTGATGGTCCGCTCGAAGAACTTACCCTGACAGAAAATCTGCAACCGGCCGTCACCGCCGTGAGTCTCGCCTGCCTCCACGCGCTGCAGGAGGCTGGGGTGGCTCCTCAGATGACCGCGGGACACAGCCTCGGGGAATATGCATCCCTTGTTGCAGCCGGGGTGATCGCCCCGGAGGATGCGCTTCGTCTTGTCGACATGCGGGGGCGGTTGATGCAGCGTGAGGCGGTTGCGCATCCGGGAGGCATGGCCGCCGTCATCGGCTTGCCGATAGACAGGGTCGAGGGTTTGGTTGGCGAGGTGCGCGAGGGTCAGGTGCTGGCTGTGGCGAACCACAACAGCGCCGAACAGATTGTGGTCACCGGCGAGATGGATGCGGTGTCCCGCGCTGTTAAGGGTGCCCAGGCGCTGGGTGCGAAAGCCTTGCCCTTGAACGTCAGCGGTGCCTGGCACTGCTCTTTGATGGAGGGGGCCGTCAATGAGTTCCGGGATTTCATGTCGGCCATACCGTTCAAGAAGCCTGTTGGAAAGATGTTCTTCAATGCAACCGGCAAGGTAGAGTTCGAGCCGGCGGACATGAAGGATATCATGGCTCGGCAGCTGACGAGCCCAGTAAGGTGGTATCAGATTGTGAGGGGGATGCTGGAAGCCGGAGTCGATACCTTTGTGGAGGTGGGGCCCAAGCGGGTCTTGACAGGCCTGGTGCGCAAGATTGCCGGCCGTGACGAGAAGGTCCGCACTTTCAGCGTCCAGGATTTGAGCAGCCTGGAATCTTTCCTGGAGGCCCTCTAGCTGGTTTCGAGAGAGCCCTCCCGCTCCAGAAGAAAGCGCTTGATTGCCAAGTTTGCCGGTGACCTGCCCCCGAACCCTCCGAGCCCGTTGACAGCCAGGACTCGATGGCATGGAAAGACGATCGGGAGCGGGTTGCGCTTCAAGGCTTGACCGACGGCCCGTGCCAGTGAGGGGTTCCCCAGGGTTGCCGCAACCTCTGAATAACTCACCGTCGAACCGAATGGGATTCTGCTGATCGCACGAAGAACCGTATCCTGAAAAGGTGAGAGCGTCAAATCCGTCTGCAGCGAGGCGGAAGGCGACCCCCCGGCGAGCGACGCCTCGACCGCAGCAATCAACGGCTCGTTCCAATCCCGGCTCACGATCAGGGTAGAACCCGGGAAGAGGGGTCTGAACGATACGAGGACCGGGGTTTGGGAATCGAGGGAGAGCTCGATGCGCCTGGCGCCCAGAGTGCTCGATGCGACGCTGACCGAAAGCCGCCCCACCCTCAGCCTCCAGCAGTGGATCATCCGTACAGCCTGCCCTGCCATGTATTCTTCCGTTCCAAAGCGTTTCTTATCATATTCAGGTTTTTCTGCTTTTCGAGCGTCCATAAGGGAGCCAGGAGTCCCGTTCTGGGTGGATCGCCGGTCAGCCTCTGTATGACGAGGCCAGGCGGCAGTACTTCCAGGATTTCGACGACGGTTTCGACGTAGCGGGCCCGCGTCATCGGCTCGTATCGTCCGGAATTGAAAAGAGCGCCCATGACGGTGCCCTGCAGCACATAGAGGGAGTGGATCTTGATCCCGTCGATGGGCAGATCGGCGAGGAATCGGGCCGTTTCCACCATCATAGCAGAGGTTTCGCCGGGAAGTCCCAGGATGATATGGGCGCAGACGCTTAGATCGCAGTCCTTTGCCGATCGGACCGCTTCCTTGAAGCAGGTCGAATCATGCCCGCGGTTGATCAGGCGGAGGGTTCCATCGTGGGAAGATTGCAGCCCGAATTCCACCCAGACGAGATGGCCGGGGCGGTAGGAGCGGAGAAGCCGGAGCTTCTCCCGGTCGACGCAGTCCGGTCGTGTGGCGACGCTCAGACCGACCATATCCGGCCGGGAAACGGCCGCATCATAGAGCTCCTTCAATTGGCCCAGCGGCCCGTAGGTGTTGGTGAAGGATTGGAAGTAGGCGATGAATTTCCTCGCGCCGTAGCGCTCGACAAGAAAGTTCTTCGCATGCTCGATCTGCTCAACTATAGATTCTCCCCTGGACGAAAAGGCGCCTGTGCCGCTGCCGCGGGCATCGCAGTAAATGCATCCCTCCGAGGAAAGGGTCCCGTCGCGATTCGGGCAGCTCAAACCGGCATCGAGAGGAATCTTCTGTACGCGCTCCCCGAATATCTCTTGCAGATAGGTATTGTAATCCCTGTAACGCTTCATTCCTACCTTGTGAGGCGGTCTCCCGTTAAATCGGTTGGGTTGAAGCTGCAGAGCATTTGAATGCGCCCTCCATTACATGTTATCATAAAAAGGAGTTTGGCTGCGCCGATTTTACAAGGGGATGTCCGAATCCGCGGAAGGGGGAGCTTCTTGCCTGGCTCGCTTCCCGGTGAGAAACCCTGACTGGCCGTTGAGCAAAGCCCGTTTTTTGAGCTTTACTCAACTTTCGTCAGCGCGTCGCGTCTGCTCGCATGATGCATTCGGCGGAGGTTCGCAGCCCTCGGGGCCGAAATTTTTCCTCGCAAGCTGATGGACTGTGGGTCTTGCGGTATGCTTCCAACAGGAGGACCGATGTTCGAGCGGGAAATAGATGTGGCGCGTCAGGCCGCCGAGTCGGCAGGCGCTTTGCTTGTTGAGCTGTACGGGAACGATATTCACGTCAGGAAAAAGGGCAGGGTCGATCTGGTGACCGATGCGGATGTTCAAGCGGAGGATTTGATTGTGAAGACGATCGCCGCCCATTTCCCCTCCGACGGCGTGCTGGCCGAGGAATCGGGCCGATACCGCGGTGATTCAGGGCGTACGTGGTTGATAGACCCCTTGGATGGGACAACGAACTATGCCCATGGATTTCCATTGTTTGCCGTTTCTATCGCGCTGGAGATCGAGGGTCGGCTGGAACTGGGGGTTGTTTCTTGTCCGGTCATGGGAGAAGTCTTCGAAGCCAGGCGGGGCTGGGGCGCGCGCCTGAACGGCCATCCTGTGCACGTGGCCGGGACGGCCCGTCTGAGCGAAGCCCTTCTGGGTACAGGATTTCCTTACAACCTCCGGCAGGATCCGGAGCTGCACATCGACCGCTTTGCGAGAATGGTATTGAGCGCCCAGGGAGTCAGAAGGCCCGGTTCGGCTGCGATCGACCTGTGCTATGTAGCAGCGGGGCGTTTTGACGGATTCTGGGAGGTCGGGTTGAAACCCTGGGATACGGCGGCGGGCGTCCTGATGGTGGAGGAGGCCGGAGGACTCGTCACCACCCTGCAAGGCGAGCCGTTCACGCCATACGCGAAAAGCGTCCTGGCCGCCAACCCGGTTCTGCACCAGGAGATGGTGGCTTCGTTCCAAAGGGAATCCTGAGCAGGCGCCGTTCTTCTTCCTTGGGGGCGAAGCCGTCAAGAAGTTGCTTCTATGCTCTCTCTGATCATTCGGTCGGCTTTTTCGGAGTTCATTCCCGCTATCCGGATGGTCTTCAAACGCCCCTTTTCGCCGTTTAAGATAGTAACCGCATTTTGGGGCTTTCCGAACAGCTCGGCCAGGAAGCTGCAGAGGGCCTTGTTCGCCTTGCCGTCAACGGGTGGTGCGGTCAGTTTGATCTTCACCAAGCCGTCCTCGACGCCGGCCAACTGATTGCGGGAGGATCGCGGAATGACCTTGATCCGAAGTATGGTCGACGGGGCGGCTTCAGATCTTTTCATCTCCGTGAACCTTGTTGTCCGGCGATCCTATGCAGTATCAGCCCATTTGCATGGCCATCTGGGCAAGGCTTTGCACCAGGAACCGCTTGATAAAGATGATGGCCAGAATGACGATGATCGGTGAAAAATCGATGCCGCCCATTGCGAAAGGCAGCCGGCGGCGTATTTGATAGAGGACCGGTTCTGTAACGGAGACCAGAACACGCACGATGGGATTATAGGGGTCGGGGTTGACCCACGAGATGATGGCCCGGATAATGATAATCCACATGTAAAGGGAGAGGACGATATCCAGGATGCTGGCGATGGCGCCAAGAAAATTTGCAAACACGAACATATCCTTTTTGGTACCTCCGGTCCGCGAATAGGTTTCGGGCAGGGTTCAGCTGGCTTCCCTATGGAAAGGGTCTCTTTTGCCAATCCGGGTGTCAACGTACACGTCCAGTTATGGGGCAGCCTTCAGATCAAGCGTGCGGCCTGCTCGAGATCGCCAGGAAAAGGCTTATTGCCGGATTGGAACCCCGGTCGTGCCGGACAGCGGAGGCAGAGCGATTTCGAAAGCAGTCAGGACGCCATGACAATTGCATGCCGTTGCGACCAGCCACTTTCGGTTATGCCCGTCTGATAGGACGGTTTCTTTCAAGGTTTTCAAGGCCTCGGCTTCGTACCCGCCCAGCCCCGGTGCGAGCTGTGCGCTTGCAACCACATGGACGGAAAACCCTTCCACCCTCAAACGCTTGAGCAGTTCCCGCATCGGGACATCGCGTTTCTCGCCTGAAACCGTGCAGTATTCCGGTTCGCCACAATCCTCCGGGCACAGAAAATCCGCGTAGCTGGTCAACAGGATGTCTTCGCTGATGCGCCAGGTGTTCGGCAGCTCTGTTTCCAAACCGTCAGGGATAGCCTGGGGTGTGATTCGAAAAGATCCGGACAGGGTCTTCTTGAGCCACTCGGCCGCCACATGAACAGGAACAGCCGGAACAATGAGGTCATGCGGGTGGAGCTGCGCAAAGTGCTCGACGAGGAAATCAACCCCGTCGGCATGAAAGGTCTCTATGGCGGGATCCTCGATCGACGAAAGCCGTGCCTCATCATTATCCAGCACGAGGATGCGGGCTTCGTCGATCGGATGAGACCCCAATAGCCTCACCGCTCGCGCTCCAAAACGTCCGGCCCCGACGACGAGGACGGTGCGGCCCTCGGTTGCCGGCCTTTTCAAACAGCTCTCAGCCATGGGCTTTTGGGCCTCTTCCTGCAACTTTTTTGGGTAGGGTATGCCGGAGCAGATCATAAGCCGGGTTCTGTGTCCCGAGGGGGTTACCCACCGTCGGGCCGGTGACCATTCATCTGGGCCCGCCGTTACCGACGGGCTCAAGCAGCCTACCCGGGAACTTGGACGGACCGCCCTCGAACGTTCCCCTATTTGGCCTTGCTCCGGGTGGGGTTTACCTAGCTCCCTCCGTCGCCGGAGAGACTGGTGAGCTCTTACCTCACCTTTTCACCCTTACCCGCGCCGGATGGGAGGCATCCTGCGCGGGCGGTATCTTTTCTGTGGCACTTTCCTTCCTGTCGCCAAGACTGGGCGTTACCCAGCACCCTGTCCTTCGGAGCCCGGACTTTCCTCCACCCTGCCGATATGGGCAGGACAGCGGCCACCTGTTCTACTCCGGCATACCCAGGAACCTCAAGATATATCCATCATCAAACCCTGAAACCGTTCGTCCTCGCCCCAGTAGATGATACGATGGCAATTCGGACAGCTCATGACAGCTTCACCCCGGATCAGTTCGTTGAATTTCTGAGGCGGTATGTGGAGGCGGCACGTCTGGCAGACACCTTTGATGACGGGGCTCACGGCGGGCCCACCTCGATGGTTCATAAGAGAAGTGTAATGTTTCAGAAGCGTCGCGTCAATCGAGCCCTCGAAGGTTTTTCGCTCCTGCAGGAGTTTTGAAAGGTCGTTTTCGAGTTCCGAGAGCTCGTTCAGGATTTGCGCCTGATCACTTTCATACCGCTTTTTGGCGTCATCGAGCCGGTGTTCTCCTGCAGCGCATTCTTTTTCGAGGCGCTCGAGCTCCTCCATGATCTCAATAAGGCCATCCTCCTGGATGGCCTTTTCCCGCTTGAGGTCTTCGATCTCTTTCAAAACTGCAGTGTATTCCTTGTTGGATTTGATGTTCGAGAGTTTCAGGTTGCTCTTCTGGATCTTGCTCCGAAGGTCATCGAGATTATTCTCCCTGGCCCGCCTCTCTTTCTTGGCATTTTCGAGTCCCTGACGGGTTTCCTGGAGCTGAGCCTCTGCTTGAGAGGCCTTTTCAGCCAGCTGCTTGATGATCTCGGGTCCCTCGGCCCGCTTTTGATGGATCTTTCTGATCCGTAAATCACAATCCTGCAAACCGATCAAAAGTCTAATTGTTTCTTCCAATGGATTCTTCCTCTCCTGCATCTTTGCTTCAACATGCTTTGGCGGTAACAGCAATGGGAGACACACCGGCACAAAATGCGTTCGGCCCCGGTCGGGGTGTCGAAGGAGCCATCCGTCTCGGTCTCAGACAGGCCGGCTGGGGTTTTCCTCCTCCGAATCCCAGATGATTACAGTATTCCAACGTTTTCTTTCAAAAACAGCCTCGAGCGAATCCTTGAAGGCGTGTAAGGCTGCCCGCTCTGTGGCGTAATGGCCTGCATCGATCATGGCCAGGCCAAGGGCGGCTGCGTCGAGCGCCTTGTGGTGACTCACATCACCGGTTACCAGGAGATCGGCGCCTTTGCGGTAGGCCAGTTCTGCCAAGTCGCTGCCGGAGCCCCCGACAACGGCGACACGCTCGATCCGCTTTTCCATGGGACCAATGACCCTCAAGCTCGGGGTCTGCAAACGCTCTTTGATGGTCTCGGCCATCACCCCCAGCGTGATCGGTTTCTCCAGAGACCCCAGTCGCCCCAGCCCGGCACCCGGGTTCCCGGGGACCTCTTGGAGGACCGTGACATGTGTCAAACCCAAAATGGAGGCAAGGCAATCATTGATGCCCCCTGCAGCGCTGTCGAGGTTCGTATGGGCGCACGCTACGGCTATATCGGAGCGGATAGCCAGAAAAACAACGTTTCCGGGGTAAGCTGCAGGGTCGAGCTGTGAGACGGGTTTGAAGATCAGGGGGTGGTGGGTGAAGAGGAGTTGGGCTTGAAGTCGGACGGCGGCTTGGATGGCTCTGAGGGTCGGGTCCAGCGCAAGCAGGATTTTCTGGACCCGTTTCGACCGGTCGCCCACCTGCAGACCCGGGTTATCCCAGGGTTCCGACAGGTGGGCCGGCGCCACTGATTCGACTAACTCCAGTATGTCTTCCAGCGTAGGGGTCATGGGGTAACCGGGTCGGGGCAGAGGATCACAAACGTGAAAGGCGCATCCTTTCGCTATGCGCCTTGCCACGAAGATGGCTCAATCCAAATCCATACGATCCTAAATACCCCGACAAACTGCGGGACTGCTGAACATGTCTGGTGGGCCCACCTGGGTTCGAACCAGGGACCTACCGGTTATGAGCCGGTGGCTCTTCCAGCTGAGCTATAGGCCCATTGAATGTATCCACCACTGTCTAAAATGCGGGCTTGCACCTGATTTGTCAAGGGAAATCCCAGCCCGACTCATGCCGGGGCGGCATTTCCAACGATCAACGACTCTGTGAATCAAAGGCAAGATCCCTCGCCGAGTCTGAGAGCCGTTGACCCGGCCTCAATTCTCGATAAAGCTCTTGAGCTTCTTGCTGCGGCTCGGATGTCTGAGTTTTCGCAGGGCCTTGGCCTCGATTTGCCGGATCCGCTCCCGTGTCACGTTGAAGTCGCGGCCCACTTCCTCCAAAGTGTGATCCGCCTTTTCACCGATTCCGAAACGCATCCGCAAAACCTTTTCCTCCCTGGGGGTCAGGGTCCTGAGGACCTTCCTGGTCTGTTCGGAAAGGCTGAAATTGACGACGGCATCTCCAGGGGAAAGAATCCGTTTGTCTTCGATGAAATCCCCGAGATGACTGTCTTCCTCTTCTCCGATGGGGGTTTCCAGCGAGATAGGCTCTTTCGCGATTTTCAGGACCTTGCGCACCTTTTCCAGGGGAAATTCCATTTTTTCCGCAATTTCTTCAGGGGTGGGTTCACGGCCGTGCTCTTGAACCAGATAGCGGGAAGTTCGAATCAGCTTGTTGATAGTCTCGATCATATGCACAGGAATGCGAATGGTCCGGGCCTGGTCTGCGATCGCCCTGGTGATGGCCTGCCGGATCCACCAGGTGGCATAAGTGCTGAATTTATACCCCCGCTGGTATTCGAACTTGTCGACGGCCTTCATCAGGCCAATGTTGCCCTCCTGAATCAAATCAAGGAATTGCAGCCCACGGTTGGTGTATTTCTTGGCGATGCTGACCACAAGCCGCAGATTGGCCTCGATCAGTTCGGATTTGGCGCGCTTGGCTTTGTCCAGACTGCTTTCGACGCGCCTCAGCTTGTCCTTCAGCTGTCGGGGCGTGAGGTTTGTCCGCTGCTTGGCCTGAAGGATGGCCTCCTGCGCATGCTCGAGCTTGCATCTCAGTTCTTCGAGCTCCGCCCGTTTCATCCCGATGGGCATGATAAGTTCGTCGTCGGTGCAGACCTTCGGCAGTTTAGCAATGCACTTCTTCAAATAGGAGATGGGTTTCCCTCCTGCAGCGAGCATGCAATCGGTGATCTGCCTTTCGCATTCCTCGATTTCATTCGCCAAAGTCTTCAATTTCTTGTACATTCCATCGAGTTGGGCCTTCTCCAATTTGAAGGAATTAACCAGTTCTTTGATCTTGATTTGCCCGCTTTTGATCTCGGACTGCAGCTTTTTCTTCTCCTCGTCGGACAATCGCCCTTTGGACAGTTCCAGCCTCCTGCCCTGGATGTCATTGTGGATTTGATCGATGTCGTTGATCAAGTTGATCAACGACCCTTTCCGTTCGCCGACCTGCGTGTAGTTCTCATCATCCTCGAGGTCGTTGATGATATCTCGGAGCTTGATCTGCCCTTCCTCGAGTTCTCTACCGAGCTCGATGATGTGCTCGACGCCCAGCGAACACTCGACGAGTACGCTCAAGGCCTCCTTTTCTCCAGCTTCGATCCTTTTTGCGATCTGAACCTCACCTTCACGCGTAAGAAGCGAGATGCAGCCCATTTCTTTCAGGTACATCTTGACGGGATCCGATGCACGAGAGGCGGAATCGGCGATGTCGACGCGGAAGTTTTCCCGCTCTTCCGTAATCAGACTGTCTTTGGGCTCGCCCCTGGATTTCTCGATCCGCTCCTTGGAGGCCTCGTCCACCACCATGATGTCGAGGTCTTCGAACATCATGATCAGATCGTCGATGCTGTCTTCCGAAGACATCAGTTCGTCCGACAAATCGCCGTTCAACTCCTCGTAGGTGATGTATCCTTTGTCCTTGCCAATATCGATCAAGCGTTTCAATCCGTTGATATCGTTGTTCTTACCCATTCCAGTTCACCCTCCGCCCTTGTGCGCTGCGCGCTAAGCTTTGGTAAGTTCCGCAAGACGTTGTGCCTTCAACTTGCGGAGTCGGTCCAGTGCATGAATGTCTATATCCTCTTCCGCCTTTGCCTTTTGGATCGAGGCGGCAATCTCCTTCTGTTCAATCCGGTGTTTAAACTCCGTGACCGCCAACAGGGCATCCGCCTCGGAAAAAAACGAGGGCCGAATGAGGGTTTCACGCAGGATCATCCGGGCCTCGTCGCTGTCCAGACGATCTTGCAGTTCTTCATAACTCGGTGGCTGTCGAGAGTCGCAATGTCTGAAAATGATTTCGATGATTTCGATGACGGCCCGGTCCGCAGCGAGACATCGCCACTGGCAAGCTGACAGTTCGAGGGCCTTTTCGGGGTGGTGGAGGACGAGATTCAGGAGCTGCAGGTCGCTTCCGAAGCGCTTTGCCGTTTCCTTTTCGATCAGAACGGTTTCGATCGGCGCCGCTTGCGGCGTGCTCGTCTGCTTTACACCGGAGACCTTGGCAAGCTCAGGCCAGATGATCTCCTCCTGGAGGTGGAGGTGCTCGGCCAGCCGCTTGACGTAAAGCCTCCGCGGCGCTTCCTCCTGTATTTCGGCCAGGACCGGCAGGACCTCTTTGAGGGTTGCCATAAGTGCTTCGATGTGATCGGGACTTTCGACGCGGGCCTTGTGGGCCAGGAAAAAATCGAAAAGCAGAGGGGCATTCTCCAGATAATGGTTGAAAGAGGCCAGACCACCCTTTCTTACCAGGCTGTCTGGATCTTCACCCGGGGGTAGTTCGGCTGCCCGCGCCTGCATGCCTTCCTGCAGAAAAAGAGGAAGGCTGCGAAGCGCCGCATTGCGGCCTGCAGCATCGGCGTCGAAAACCAGAAAGACCTCCTTCGCGCAGCCTTTGAGAGAGCGGATATGTTCGCGGGTCAGCGCGGTTCCGAGAGTGGCGACCACTTCTGATAGCCCTGCCTGAAAAAGGGTCAGGAAATCCATGTAGCCTTCGACGACGACAACCCTGCCGCTTTGGCGGATTGGGTTCACGGCGATGTGCAGGCCGTACAGGACGGCGCCCTTGTGAAAAACAGGCGTCTCCGGTGTATTCAGGTATTTCGGATGGCCATCCCCGAGGACGCGGCCCCCAAAGCCCACGAGCTTTTTCCGGGTGTCGAAAATGGGAAAGATGATCCGCCCTCTGAACCGATCGTAATAGCCCTGCCGCTCGCCTTGAGCAATCAAGCCGGCCTCCGCGGCGGCCGACAGGTCGGCGCCACGGCGTTTCAGCTCATTCGCCAGCCCGTGCCAGTTGTCCGGTGCGTAACCTAGCCTCAGGCTACTGCGGACATCTTCCGAGACGGAGCGGCTTTGGAGGTAATCCCGGCCGGGTTTTCCCGCAACGCCATCCTTCAGCCTGGACTCGAAGAAAGCCGCGGCCGCTTCGTTGATTCGGAAAAGGGCTTCCCGTTTATCCGCCCTGCGCTGATCAGCCGGGCTCCATGCCTCGCTCTCGATCGGCACATGATAGCGTTCCGCCAGATCCTTCATGGCCTCCGGGAAAGAGCCGCCGTGATAAGCCATCCAGAAGGCGAAAATATCCCCGCCCTTTTTGCAGCCGAAGCAATGGAACATCTGCTTGTCCGGGCTGACTGTAAAGGACGGGTCGTTGTCTCCGTGGAAAGGGCACAATCCGACGAAGTCCTTGCCGGCCTTCTTCAGCTGAACGAACTGACTGATGAATTCTACGATATCGGCCTTGCGGCGGATTTCTTCCTTGGCTGTCTGCAGTGTGGCCATGACCCTCTTCATAAGAATCGGTGTATCGCGGCCCTCGAAAAAATATAATCCTGAATCTCAAGAGAGCAAGCGCCGCGCCCTCTCGTTCACTTCTTTGCCCTGGGTTTTACCGGCCAGCCTGGGCATGGCTGCTTTCATGACTTTTCCCAGGTCCTTGGCGCTGTTGGCGCCGGTCTCGGCGATGACCTCTTTCAGGATCGCGTCGATTTCTTCGGGGTTCAATTGCCGCGGGAGGTATTCATAAAAGATCCGGATCTCGGCTTCTTCCTTCTCAGCAAGATCGGTTCGTCCCCCAGCCTTGAATTCCTCGGCGGCTTCTTGCCCCTGGCGGACGGCGGAAGCGATCACCCCCTGCACTTCCTCATCGGTCAGGTCCCGGTTGAGCTCTACCCGTTTTCGCTTCAAAGCGGTCTTGAGCATACGAAGACAGGAGACGCGTAACTCGTCCTTCTGCTTCATAGCGTTCTTGAGGTCTTCGGCAATCCTGGCTTCCAAAGGCATATCAAACCTCATAGAAAACTTTCAGTATATTCTTTCATGTCATTATGTCAAGAAGAAAACTCAACGCTCAGGCGGATAGCCTCTTCGATGTCCAGGGTTCCGTCATAGAGCGCTCGGCCGGTGATCATGCCGATGACCCCGTCTTTTTCGATCTGCAGCAGTTCTTCCACGTGGCTGATGTCGGCGATGCCGCCGGAGGCGATGACAGGGGTGTCCAATGCCCGCGCCAGGGCACGGGTGGCTTCCGTGTTGGGTCCCGTGCGCATACCGTCTCTGAAGATATCCGTGTAGATGATGGCGGCAAGGTTGAAGGGTCCGAATTTGCGGGCGAGTTCGAGAGGGGTTTCAGCGAACTCCTCGGTCCACCCTTCAGCGGCGACGCGATTGCCACGTGCGTCGATTCCCAGGATGATCTTTCCGGGGAAGGCATTGCAGGCTTCTTTTACAAAATCCGGATTCTTCAAGGCGACGGTCCCAAGGATGGCATAGGCGATGCCCAGGTCGAAGTAGGCCTTCAGCGTGGCAAAATCCCTGATTCCCCCGCCCAGTTCCACCGGGATCCGGGCGGCCTTGACGATTCGGGCGATGGTTTCGGCATTGACCGGACGACCCTGGACCGCCCCGTCAAGATCGACGATGTGAAGCCGCTGAGCCCCTTTGTCCACCCAACGTTGCGCCATCTCTTCCGGGAAATTCGAGAATACGGTTTCTTTCGACATCAGGCCCTGCTGAAGCCGTACGCAACGGCCTCCCTTGATGTCGATCGCGGGTATGATGATCAATCTCTCCATTCTCCTTTTCTAAAGGTTCGTCCGAAAAGGGTCTTGTCGGCCGAGCTCGGCGTCAGCCTGCAGGTTTGCCCGTGCGGCGACTGCAGGTCGCCGCACGGGCAAACGTTTCATTTCCTTGATATTGGCCAAACCGGGACCCGCCGCAAAGCGGTGGGACTGAGCACCCGAAGGGTGTGAGGAAAAATCCTCATTTCCGGATTGGAAACCGGGCTCTACCGGGAAATCATTTCCGGATGAAAATAAACTGGGATCCGGGCCATTAATCGCCTTCAAGAGGCATGGCTGCAACCAGCCCCTCGAGGCCGATCTCAGCCAATTGCCGTGCGGTCATCCAACGGCCTTTCCCCTTCATGAATGTTTTGAAATCAAATATGTTTTCCGTCAGCGACTGCTGTGTCTTATCGAATTTATTGTGCCAGATCAGTTCTCCGCTGGGGGGGCTGAGAAGATTGAAAGAGAAGGCGACGGATGCGGGTCGATTGACGGCGAAATCGGTGCCTTCCCGTTCCTGCCATCGGTAGAGATAGCCCGCGAGCACCGCGTCCGCGTCGAACGCCAGACCTATCTCCCTCAGCATGTCGAGTCGGCCCCTCCCGGCGAGCGTTCCCGAAGCGATCAGTTTTTGATAAACCCCCTGCGCCTGGCTTGGGGAGACCAGTTCGTAGCTGCCAAGGGCAAGGATCCTGGTGAAGAGATTTTCGTTCATAAAAGCCAAACCCTCTTCCGGAACGGGTTCGGCGCTGAAAAGGGAGCCGGAGATCGGGTCTCGAATGACGTCGGGCGTCGAACCGGGTGCCAGGGCTCGGGAGAATCCGAAAACAACGAGTTTTTTGATAACGATTGGCTCAGTGATTGTGGTGGATGCCTTGCGGTCACCAGCGCAGCCTGAAAGAGTCATGCAAATCGAAAGACAAGCTGCTGCAGAAATGATCCGCAGCAATAATGAGTGAAACATGGCTGTAACCTCTTTCCTTTCTTCCACTACGGCCTCAAATGGCTCCCTTCGTAGACGGGACAGCACCTTCCCTTCGTGGGTCGATTATCGTAGCCCGGTCCATCGCCTGGCCGAAAGCCTTGAAAACCGCTTCGGCGATGTGGTGGGCATTCTTTCCTGCAAGGAGGTCGATATGCAGCGTGATCCCGGCATGAAGAACAACCGCCCGGAAAAATTCCTCGAGAAGCCCGAAATCGAACCGGCCTGAAAAAGCATCCGGGAACGCCACACGATAGGCCAGAAAAGGACGGCCGGAGATATCGAGAACGACGCGGACCAGTGTCTCGTCCATGGGGACGGACGCAGCGCCGTAGCGCCGGATGCCGAGTTTGTCTTGGAGGGCCTGCCGTACCGCGAGTCCAAGACAGATGCCCATGTCCTCCACGGTATGATGATCGTCGATCTGGGTATCCCCATCGGCGGTCAGTTGGAGGTCCATGAATCCGTGCGCAGCGAAAAGGGTCAACATGTGATCCATGAACGGCACAGGCGTGGCGATCCGGCTCTGCCCATGACCATCCAGGTCGAGCTTCAAGGTGATATCGGTTTCCTTGGTCTTTCGATATACTTCAGCAGTTCGGCCCATGAGGTTTCACCCCGGTAGGAATGGTTTCTAGCGATTAAGGAAAGAAGAAGATGCTGGGTGATTCTGGGAGAGACCCGGGTCGGTGATCCGCTGGTCTCAATCTCCGCCGGTTTTCGTTCCACCTCTGCCCGAGAGTGGACGCTGCCCGGCCGAAAAAGCCACATCGGCCTTGGAAGGTACACGAGGAAAAAAATATGGTGGAGATGAGGGGATTCGAACCCCTGGCCTGTACGTTGCGAACGTACCGCTCTCCCACCTGAGCTACATCCCCACACCGTTGTGGCAATCGCGTCATCTGACCCCTTCTGTGATCAGATTCATATCCCATCATTATAATGATTCTGTCCTCATAGGCAACACATTTTTCAATGCCGCCACTCAAAAGCATTGACTTTTAGGGATACTATGGTAGAAAAAAACTTTGCGCCCCCGTAGCTCAGGTGGATAGAGCACCAGATTCCTAATCTGGGTGTCGTGCGTTCGAGTCGCGCCGGGGGCACCAGGAAAATCAAGAGGTTGCGGTCACAAGCTGCAGCCTCTTTTTTATCTGAAGGGTGTTTGCGCCTATGACGGTCTGATTTTCTATCGTTTCAAGGGTCATAATTACCATATAGATCATATCTATGTGCACCCAACCCATATAAACTTTCCCATGATAACGCATGAAATTAAATACAGATTAAGCGAATATCCTATTTTAGAGCCCCGTTGATGAGGCTGGTCATCAGCTCCTTGGTCCGCTTCTTGATTACCTTGCCGTCCCGCACCGCCAGCCGGGTCATGCCGCCGAAGTCTTATCCCTTGAGCCTGCCTTCCAGCTCCAGCCCTTTGTACTTGTCCAGGGTGAGCAGCTCCTGAACACGGCCAGACCGTTGCCGCCGTTGTTCACGCCGATGCCCGCTGGGGTGTAGTAACGCTCCAGCAGGGCAATGATCCGGGCGATGTGCGGATAGGAAACGTGTTCCAGATGCACGCGCAGGATCATCTTCAACAGCGTCCGCTCGCCGACCCCCATCTCCTGGAATCCGGAAAGAAAGAGCGGGCTGGAGGGCGCGTCGACCTGGCGCAAAACAGTCTCCACCTGCACTTTCCATGTAAGCTATTGATGTAAAATCAAAATTAATGCCAGCCGACATCCTGCGGCGGTTTATGTCAAAGGAAGCGTTTTTCCTCCCCGATTTCCCTGCACCGGACGAGGGTAACGGGTTTGCAGTTCAGCCGGATACCGGAAATAGCCCCCCAACTTTCCCCCTTATTGCCTCCCGCCGACATCGTTTCGTTAAGATTTCACCAGATCCGTGGCATGGATTGTCGGCTTCTTACGGGCCGAGTTCGCAGGTGGGCCGAATCCGGGGCCTTCCCAGGGGTGCGGAAACATATGCACCGCTTAAAAACTATTGAAATCAATAGGATATGATTCCTGTGCAGTGTCGTGGTTTGGGCATGAAATTCAATCTTTTGTTCGTTCTTTTCACCTTTCTGGCGCATCGGTTTCTACCGAAATACGACGTCTGCATGCAGCTGCTGATGTTCCAGATCAGGATGCTGTGCGACCGGGTCGACGACCAGCGCATTGTCCCCAAGCCCGAGGAACGGGCCGAACTCCTGCGGCTGGGAAATGAGATCAACCACGATGTCGCCGACGTCATGCTGGTCCAGGTCTGCGCCTCGCTGGCCGATCCCCGCGTCAAACAAAGCGAGGTGCGCTCTCTCTCCGAGGCCATGGTCGAACTGGCGGTGGCGGAGGGGACCATCGTCACCTGGCGCACCGATGAAATCATCCCCGTGGGCTTCGGCACCATTCAGGTCGTGCCGGTCTGGCGGTTTTTGTTGGAGATGGAGCCACGAACCTAAAATAGCGGCTCGTCTTATTTTAGGTTCGTGCCGCTTCCTAAAATAATCTGTCGCATCACATCACCCCCAGAATCCATCCTTCGACCCGGGCAACGGGATACTCACCGGGTAGCATGTCCGGCTTGAGAAATTTGCCGAGGCTGCCATCCATATCAACCTGCCGCAACCAGGCGGCTGCAACGTAGGCATCATGCTGGTCGGGCGTGCGGCCCTCCCGTGGAGTGCTCTTGCTCCACAACGACGGATAAAGCTCCACCAGCGCAGACTTGCCCGCAGGGATCTCCCAGCCGTCGAAGGGCCAGAAGTGAACTCGCTCCCCAAGCTGATTGCGCAGATAGCGCAGCCAGGGCAGCCCGGCGTGGGTCGATTTGCCTACCGAACCGGGCACGTCGAAGTGAAAGACCGACTTGGCCCCGGCCCGCTCCTCGGTGATCCGCCGCCAGCGGGCGCTGCCGGAACGGGCCTCGCCTACGCCCCGTGAACCGTGGCGAATGAAATCGACGTAGGTGTGTTCGGCATCGGTCGGCCAGTGTTTCTGGAAATCATCGAGGAAGGTCGGCCAATCCGGTTCCAGCCAATGAACCTCGAAATACCGCAGGGGAAAGGAGAAACCGTGGTCGATACCAACGATGGTCGGCACATCTTCGGACAACCGCGCTACCAGCCATTCCGCCAGGCCGCGCCGGGTCCAGTACTTGCGGGGGCTTGGCGGCAGCTCCATCTCTACCGGCATAGACTCACGATCAGCCTCATAGACCCGGAGTCCATTCAGGCTGGAGTCCGGGGTTTCCGCACCAGAGTAGTCGATGCCGATATAGCGACTGAACCTTGGCTTGATACGTTCCGGCATCTTTATAATCACCATGACCGTGAGCCTCGTTTGTTCATTGGCGTGGACAAAACGCTCTCCACTCTATCACGGAGTTCCACTGCAATGCTGCCGATCATGGTTGCCGTAACAGCCTCAGTGTCCTGCATGTCCCAGGAGTCGACGTACTCGGCTGGGTCTTCGAAGATTTCCCCCAGATGAGCACAAACTCCTCGCAGCCATTCATCCTCGGTTTTGAACCGGCTGGCCATTGCTCCGAGTTCGGCTTTCAAAGTATCCGAGACTTGGGATGCACTGAAAATGACGCCCCAAGCCATTTCAGTCAGATCTTCGGTGTCCATAACGCCAGTTCCTGAATGGGGTTGAACCTACTTGATCGGTTACTTGGTCGGTACTTGATCGGTGAGGCTGGTGGGGCGGTCTTTCGCAAGCCGTGTCGTGGGCTTCACGCGCCAGTTGTTAAGCGCTGCTTAATAGCTCGGTCCATCCGCGCATAAGCCTCATGCCGTGACCTGTGTCGCGAGTTTGTCGCAAGTTACCCCGGAAGTCACCCAGGAAATCGATAGACAAGTTGATTGGTCGCCCCCTCGGCGGTGATCAGATTCTTGTCCAGCATCCCCTTCAGGTCCCGCTGCAGGCTGCGGCGGTTGACAGTCGGGCAGAGCGCTTCAAAATCCTGGATGGTCAGCTGGCCATGCTGGAGGAGGTAGCCCAGCGCCTTCCCCTGGCGCTCGTTCAGGCCGTGTTGTTTCACCAGTACGTCGCGGCGGATGACCTGTTCGCTACGTTCGCGCACCTCGACCATCTGGGTTTCCAGGCCGGTGACGAAATAGTCGCGCCAGTCGGGGTTGAAATGGGTCTCCGGCTCTTCGAGCAGAAACAGGCTCTGGGTGTTCTTGAACAGTAGGCAGAGGCCCAGGCTGTGCAGCAGCTGGAGTTCGCCGTCGGAGAGGTTCTTGAGCATCACCGGCTCGGCCTCGTCGGTCTTGCGGAACTTGACGAACTTGAAGCGCATGATGCGCTCGTCCGAGGCCAGGGTCGGCACCGTCTCGCTCACATAGTGGCTGTCGGACTGGTAGAGATCGGCCTTCAATGAATCGCTTACGGAAAAGAGATTCAACGTCAGCAGCACCTGAAAGGCCTGGAACAAAGTAATGGGCGAGCCGTTGACCTCGAAGTCGAAGTTCTCGCGGAAGGCCTGCCGGGTGGCGTCGTTGACCCGGTAATCGAGATAGAGGGTGTCGCTGGCCTCGTCGAGATACCAGCAGGTGGCGCAGCGCATCAGGCGCGGGATGACCTTGTCGCTGGTGTCGCCGCCATCGAGCAGCTGCACCAGATTGACGCGATACCGCTTAGTCTGGCTCTCGTCTTCGATGGCGCTCAGGGCCGGGTGGTTTCTGATGATCTCTTCGATGGACTCTCGCTTGCTCTCATCCTGACTGCCGAAGGCCGGGATCTGGCCTTCCTCCACCTCGATGCTGCGCCGGATGATGATGCGGAACTCCTTGAGTTCCTTGATTTTCACATCGTCGCGGAAGGGCGTGAGCGCATCGGCATGCTGAAACAGCAGATTGCAAAGCAGGATCGCCTGGCTGAAACCGCTGTCGAGGTAGACCAGCCGCGATTCCGGGCGGCCGGGATAGGGTAACTGCTGCTTCAGCGCCTGCCCGTATCTATCGAACTGGACAAAGCGCATCTTGAAAAACGGCAGGCTGAGGATTTCGTTCTCTCCGGAGGAGTAGCCGAGGATGTAATCCGGCAGCAGTTGGCGGGCCAGGGTCTGGCCGATGGTCAGCTCCAACGCGCCTTCCTGCTCCGCATGATTTAGCAGGAACCACCGGGGCGCTTCGCCGGGCTGCTTTGCGATGCGCACATGGGCCTGGCCTTCGTGGCCCTTGGTCTTCAAGGCATCCAGCGGGCGGATCAGGTATTCGATTTCGAAACCATCCGGGGTCGCTGTTTCACTGCGAAAGCCGCCGGGGTTGGCCTCTTCCTCGAACGGGAAACTGTCCGGCAGGTTCTCCAGATAGATGCACTCCAGGTGGTAGAAGATCGCCGCCAGCGCCTCCAGCAGGTTCGACTTGCCGCTACCATTGGGTCCGGCGCAGACGAAGGGGGCAAAGCCCTGCTCCTCCTGCAAATCCCACTCGCTGCGGAACTGGTACTCAAACCCCGCTTGCAGGCTGCGAAAGCCCTTCGGATCGGTGATTTTGAGGCGCAGGAGTTTCATCCGGCGTTATCCCTTTGCCTCTATAATCTGCACGCGGTTGTTGGCATCGTCGTAGCCCTGGGTCAGGCGGCCCTGTTCCAGAGCCTCGAAGACCCAGGCCTTGATTTCGTCGTATTCCGCCGCGCCCCAGTCCGGTGCTTCATCTTCCGCCAGTTCCCACAGCCGTTGCCGGGCGGCATCCATAAATTTCTGCGCAGCAAAGGGTGCACCACCCAGTTGCTCCAGCCAGGCGTTCAGCCACTCACCCAGCAGGGATTTACGGCCTTCGGCGGTTTGCAATACGGCAAGCTCTTCGGGTGCAGGCAACTCGAACAGTGGCTCCATGGGTTGTTTTTCCTCAATATCGATCTTTTCTTTCTCAAGAATCTCAGGGCCTTCCGCTGGCAGCACCACCCGCGACAGATCCAGCTTACCCTTGAACGCCTTCTGGCTCAATGCGCCATAGAGGCTTTCCAGATCGGTCAGGCTTTGCTGGTAGCGGGATTGGATACTTTCGACTTTTTCGACTATGGCGGCGAATTTTTCTCGGTCATTCTCCAGTGGTCAGATAATGGGCAAAGGACGTAATGTCTCGATATTAATGTTCGCCCTTGCCGCCTCAGGTGCTCTAGCTCTGAGCACGGGTTTCCAGAAACGGAGCAAAAATTCAATGAAAACTGATTCTGTTTCTTTGCTTACAGCTCTTGGCGTAATGCCGATGACGGAGTCGGGAGCATAGGTTGAAATTTGAAGAATGGCTGTTTCACCGATTGTCGCGCCAACAATTGCGATCACAATCGTGCCGACATCGAATTTCTTGCTTACTTTGATGCCAAAATCGTTAAGCGTCTGAGTGTATTCTCGAAGCCGTCCATTTGACCGGCTAATGTCACCAGTTTGAATAAATGGGTAGGCCCCGTTATAAAATTTCGGGTCATTTCGTGGGCGTGGTGAGAACCGACCGCGCTCTATTGTTGCAAGTTTTCCAAGTGGCTCTGTATCCCACCCCTTCTCATTCCGCACGGGGTCGCCGAACATCTCCAGAAAGACGCTTTTGAGCAGGTCCTCGAGTTGTTGCAGGTGTTGTTTGCGCCGGGCGATCAGCCCTTCCACCTTGCCGAGCAGATGACCAATGCGCTTTTGGTCGTCGATCTCTTCAGGGTGAGGAATTTGAATTGCCGAGAGATAGGCCTTGGAAATGTGTTTGAGACCCGCCCCTTTGAAACCGCTTTCAAGGACCTGCATATTGCCCTTGAAAAATTGGAAAACATAGCCTGCATCAATCGTGGCCTTTGGCTTGGGCCGTATGGTGATGCAATCCGTTGAGGTGGCAAAACGGCTGGTCGTGAAATACACGCTGGCCTTGCCCCCTGTGCCAAACACAAGGCAGCCTGGCTCATGCTGAAATTCATCCAGATATTTGGACTGGTTCTCACTGGATGTGTAAAAAGGGTATTTGCCGGCCTCAAGTCCGTCGCCAGCTTTGACCTTGGACTTGGGGAGGAAGTCAAACAGGTTGGTAAGTTTATCCTGTTTCATCCAACCATCCCCCTCAGCTCCAGCAGCTCGCGCACAATGCCGCTTTGTACTTTGGCGAGTTCGTCGTCGTCTGCCTCGCCCACTTCCGCCTCAATAAGCCGCTTCAAAATATCGGCAGGTTTGTCATACTCCACCTCTTCAAACACATCCTCCTTATACCGACTCAGCGACAGGTCATAGCCCTCGGCCTCGATGTCTGCCCGCGCCACACAAAACCATTTCGCGGTGCGATCCGTATCCTTCTCCGCATCCCGCCCATGGAACCGCGCCACGATATCCTGCAAATCCCCATACCCCTCCTGCTTGGTCCGCTTGTCGTCCAGCGAGTAGCCGTCAGTCTGCATCTCATAGAACCAGACGTGCTCCGTGGCCGGTTGCGTCACCTTGTCCTTTGCCCCCCAGACCTTGGTAAAGAGCAGGATCGCGGTGCTGACCCCGGCGCAGGGCTTGAACACCCCGCTCGGCATGGTGATGACGGCCTTGAGGTTGCAGCGCTCCACCAGCAGCTGCCGCAACGTTTTGAACGCGCCGCCGGAGCCGAACAGCACCCCTTGCGGCACGATGACGCAGGCGGTGCCGCCCTTTTTCAGCAGGCGGTAGAGGTTCTCGACAAAGAGCAACTCGGTCTTGGTGGTGGCGAGGGTGAGGTTTTCGTTGATGTCCCCCTTGTCGATGCTGCCGGTAAAGGGCGGGTTGGCCATGACGATGTCGTATTCGGCCTCTTCCAGGTAGCTCTTGGAGAGGGTGTCCTAGTAGTCGATGTTGGGCTCGTCGATGCCGTGCATCATCAGGTTCATCAGCCCCAGGCGCACCATGGTGCTGTCGATGTCGTAACCGAAGAGGGAGGCTTACAGGATAGCCTGGGCCTTTTCGGTGAGTCCGGCGGCCACCGAGGTGCGGACAAAACCGTCTTCGTCCGCCTGCAAATCCTTGGCACCAGCTTTCTTTGCCAGTTCGGTGACGATGTGCTGGTAAGCGCCAAGCAAAAAACCGCCGGAACCGCAGGCCGGGTCGGCGATGCGGTGGCCCAGCTGCGGCCGCACCAGATCGGCCATCAGCTTGATGATGTGGCGCGGGGTGCGGAACTGACCGTTCTTGCCCGCGCCGGCGATCTCGGAGAGGAGCATCTCGTAGACATCGCCCTGGATGTCCTGAAAGGCCTGGCCCTTCTCCTGCGAGTCCTTCTCCATGATCTCGAAGATCTCGTCGATGGTCTTCACCGCCTCCACCAGCAGGGCCGGTTTGGGAATGATGAACACGGCGTTACGCAGGTGGTGGGTGAAGTTGCTTTCGGCCCTGTTCATGTCCTTGAGGAAGGGAAAGACCTTGGTCTGCACATGCTGCAACATCTCCTCGGCCTGCATGCGCTTGAACTCGCTCCAGCGCAGGGTGCGCTTGTCGACGGAGTAGTGGTCGGCCCCGTCCTTGTCGCGGTATTCGGGCGGAATCCACTGGCCCGCGAACTTCGAGGTGTAGGGCTCGCCGGTCCATTCGGCATCGGCCTGCTTCTTCTGATCCAGCTCGTCGAGGCGCTTCATGAACAGCAGGTAGGTGATCTGCTCGAGGGCGGTGAGCGGATTGGAGATGCCGCCGGACCAGAATTTGTTCCAGAGCTGGTCGATCTTGCTTTTGAGTTGGGGTTGTTTTGGAGCATGGTTAGATTCCTTTTTTACCCACGAAACACACGAACCACACAAAATTTAAAAACAATTATTCTTTCGTGCTTTTCTTGTATCTCGTGGTTCATAAAATAATTCGCTCTATCTTGACTTTCGGGTAGTGACCGAAGTTGACCAGCAATCCAAGCCGCATGCCGGTTGCCTTGAGATAGTTGATCACTTGAGCCTTATGCTCAGGGGCAATCTCCTTGACCGCCTTCAGCTCGACAATGATCTTCCCGAAGCAGATAAAATCGGGTTTGTAGGTTTGTTTGAGCGGTTCACCTTTGTAGTTCAGCGTCAAATCAGTTTGGGCAACAAACGGAATGCCTCGTGTCGTCAACTCTCGCTCCAGACATTCCTGATAAACCGCCTCCAGAAAACCGCAGCCCATTTCACGATAGACCTCAAAAATCGCTCCCTGAATGGCATAGCACTCCTCTTTAAAAAGAACCTTTTCGTGATTTTCGTGTGTTTCGTGGTTCATCAATCTTTTTCCAACCGCCCGACGTTTCTGTCGGCAAGCAGGAGTTTCATCTGGTGAATGGCGGTCTGGTTCAGGATTTTCAGCCGCTCGGCCTGCGGCAGTCCCTGATGAATGAAATGGGCGTTCAGGGTTTCAAGATTGGCTAGGCAGACAAGCTGGGAGACATTGGCTTCGTCGCGGATATTGCCTTTGTGGTCCGGGTTCTCGTCCCGCCACTGCTTCGCTGTTTTGCCGAACAGGGCCATGTTCAGCAAGTCCGCTTCGCTGGCATAGATGAAATTGATCTGTTGGGACGACACCTCGGGCGGGACCAGGTTCGTCTTGATGGCGTCGGTGTGGATGCGGTAATTGATTTTGGCCAATTCTCGCTTGGCGGACCATCCAAGCTGCTTTTGCTCTTCTTCTTTAAGGCGTTGAAATTCCTTAACAACGTAGAGTTCAAATTCGACAGAGATCCAACTGGCAAACTTGAAAGTAATGTCCTTATGGGCGTATGTGCCTCCATATCTACCTGATTTAACGACAAAACCGATGGCATTTGTGGTCGTTACCCATTTCTGAGGAGAAAGGGTAAATGCATTGAGCCCCGCCTGTTTTTTAAACCCTCGAATTCGAGGGGTTTAAAATTGGGATTATATAACGACTCCCAAATCCCTAAAAACTCAATCGTATTCCGGTTGGGCATCCAGTTGCCTATAACAGCGCTGGTGTCATCTGTTTTGTACCGTGCAATATCTGTCAGTGAAATAAAATCCTGCTCTTGATTATTAACGACGGCTATCTCAGCGCCTTGAACTTCTATTTTCCTGTTCTTAGGCATAATATTTCTCCAGGTTAATTGTGGCGAATTCGCCATAATTAGAATCTGCTCTCATGCGCGTAATCTGCAGATGCTCATCATATCTAAAGGGGTCGATATCGACCCCGTTGTCGTGTTTTTCCCGGTTCATATTCATCAGGCCGCCAGTCGCTCGGTGAGCTGCAAGATTTCGTTGATCTCCGCCGGACTGAACACACCGCGAATCCCCTGCGGGTGGATGACCGTGAACGGTGCGTTGATGAGGTCTTTCTTCTCGATCTTCTCGCGCTCGATGATGAAGCCCTTGAGCAGGTTCAGGAACTCCAGCTGACGACTGGAAAGGTTCGTGTGCTGTCCGATGAACTGATCGAAGGCTTCGCTGACCGTTTCCGGGAAGCTCTTCAGGATCTCGATGCCGAGGATGTGGCGGATGAACTGGATGAAGCGGGCCTTGCGGTTTTTGTAGACCTGGCGCAGCAGGTCTTCGGTGATTTGCGGGTGCTCGGCATGGAGCAACTCGGCCAGCTCGCCTTTATATTGAGGGAAGAGCTTGTCGAAGATCTCTTCGATACGCCGGGCATGGGCCTTGGAGGAGCAGAAGAAGATGGTCTTGCCGGGCAACACGCCGCTTCCGTCCTTGATGCACTCCTCCATGAACTCCTTGACGATGAGGGCATTGGTCCCCTTGTTGATCACCTGCTTTTCCAGCTGCGAACCCTCGAAGTTGATCTCCTCAAGTTCCTTGCCTTCCAGCAGCAGCTTTTTCTGGTCTTCCAGCGAGATGGTGCGCTTGCTGATCCCCTCCATCTGGAAGCGGGTCTGGATCTTCATCACCTGGAAACTGCACAGATAGCCCGGCACATTGTTGACCGCCTCTTCAAAGGTGTAGGCAAAAGTGGGAAGGCCGTCTTCGCAGTGAAAGAGCTGGAAGGTGTTGTGGTCGATGATATCGGTGGGCGTGGCGGTGAGGCCCAGGGTGATGGTCTTGAAATAGTCCAGCACCTCTTTATAGGTGTTGTAGATGGAGCGGTGGCTTTCATCGACCACGATGAAATCGAAAAAGTGTGGCGAGAGCTGTTGCGACTCGTCCCGGATGATGTTGAGCATGGTCGGATAAGTCGAGACGTAGATACGGCGGTCCTGGGCGATGAGCTTCTCGCCGACGTTGGGCCAGCGTGGCTCGTGGGGGAGATGCTCCTTGACCGTCTCTGCAAAATTTTCCGGTGCCTTTGCCATATCGGTTTGCCTCAATTCCTGATGCGCCACTAATTCATTGGCAGCGAGCGCGCGCAATGTGCCCAATGTACAATTACGGCCCTCAATATAGCAGGTGACAACGCATGTGGAAAACGGAAAGTCTGCGAATATTATAGAATTTTCCGACACATGCCAACGCCACCCGGAAAGTAAGGGCCATGGGAGCAGTCATGAAAAAAATCAGCCACCGCCCGACACTTTCTCCATCTCTCCGGTAAGTAAGCGGGGAAGCAATCAGAATTCACAACGAGGAGCGACCGACCGTGGACATCAACGACCTGTTTGACGGAATTATGAAGAGTATCAACCAGTTTGCCGACGAGATCGCCGAACAGCGGCTGCGGGAAAAAATGCAGGAGTCCGGACGAGGTCCGGAGAATGGGGGTAAGAATGCGGAGAATTTTGAGGCGAAAGACAAGCGGGGTATGACAAGCTTCCCGAAAAGGGAGTGATTGCGGCGGCAGCGCCGACGCCCTGAAGCCGACGTAATTCGCTGACAATACGTATAAAAATAAAACCCGCCCAGCAACCGGACGCGGTCAGTGGACGGGTCTGACTTTTTTGAATGGTGGAGGGTGCGTCGACCTGGCGCAAATCAGTCTCAAAGCCCGTGATCCTCGTAACCCCTTGATAATAAACGCCGAAGTCATCTCGCACAACCATTTCCCACCAACCCGACCAGAGAAACGAATTTCTCCCCTGATTTCCCGGCACCGGACGAGGGTTACGGGTTTGCAGTAAAACCGGATACCTGGCGTCGAGCAGCAACAACTTCGAATCCAGTTTTCGGACGCAGGTTCGGTTCCCAAAATGGGAATCGAATTGGCATTGCCGCGAAGGCGGTGACCTATAACTCCCTCTCGTTCAGGACTTCTTTCTCAAGATCCAGAATCTCACGTATCTGGTTTTCAAGCTGGAAGCTGCCTGCAGAGA